>ERZ779877.108-NODE-108-length-92623-cov-7.020515_pt1 | contig 92623 bp, 71 predicted proteins | sample MGYA00511556_ERZ779877 | MGnify/ENA primary metagenome ERZ779877 (study PRJEB29588, sample SAMEA2159338) | human gut metagenome | biome: human gut; feature: human-associated habitat; material: faeces | place: Denmark | collected 2008/2010 ... | reverse complement strand
AATGAGTTTTCCAAAAGTTTGCGCAAACTCTGAGAGTAAAAACAGCTTCGCAAACGCCCTATCTCTCTGAAAAACACATCGAAAAGGAAATCTCCTCCGTGGTTATCCGTTTACTCCCTCAAAATGCAACAAATAGCGTTATTCTTGATTTTCTATTCATCGTGAGTTCATAGCGGTGTTCAAGTCTTTGTATATAGAAGTGTAAATGTGCCGTTTGCAAATTTAATATAAAATGTCTATTTTTGCAGGCTTTTCCTCGAGAAGGAAAGCACAAGGTAATTTTATTAAACATTTAAAACAGATTCACAATGGCTGTTAAAATTCGTCTTCAGCGCCACGGAAAGAAGAATTTCGCATTCTTCCACATTGTTGTGGCCGACACCCGCGCACCTCGCGATGGTCGTTACATCGAGCAGATCGGCTCTTACAACCCTAACACGAACCCTGCGACAATCGTCCTCGATTTCGACAAGGCTCTCAACTGGGTTAAGGTCGGTGCAGAGCTCACACTTGTTACCCGCAGAATCCTCTCTTACGAGGGAGTACTTCTCCGCAAGCACCTTGATGGCGGTGTTGCCAAAGGCGCACTCACCCAAGAGCAGGCAGACGCCAAGTTCGCAGCTTGGAAGACCGCTCAGGAGGCCAAGATAAACGCGAAGAAGGACGGTCTCGTAAAGGCTGCCGATGCTAAGGCAAAGGCTGCTGCAGAGGCTGAGGCAAAGGTAAATCAGGAACGTGCTGCTGCTCTTGCAAAGAAGGCACAGGAAGCTGCCGAGGCCGCAAAGGCCGCAGAAGAGGCTAAGGCTGCTGAAGAGGCTGCCGCCGCTGCTGCGACTGAGGCAACCGAGGCTCCTGCCGAGGCTTAATCAGATTTCCTTTGGAAAGCCTGCTTAAAATAGCCAAGGTAAGCAAATCTGACGGGACTGACGGTGCTGTCATTCTCAGTTTTCTGTCCATAGCTCCCGAAGATTTGGAAATTTCGGAACCGGTATTCGTCTATTTTGACGGATTGCCGGTTCCGTTTTTCATTGAAAGTTTCACCCGAAAGGGCACGAATAAGGCCGTAGTGCGTCTGAATGACATCCACAACTATGAGGACGCAGAAGAACTGGTCGGGAAGGACGTCTTCATCGAGGATGACAGTGAATATGAAGACGATACGGACCTGGTCGGTTGGACTGTAGCGACAGTAAACGCGGACATTACGGGCGAAGAGTCAGGCAAAAAGACCGCACACCCCGCTGTCTTGGGCAAGATTACGGACTTCCTTGACATTCCGGGCAATCCTTGTATCGAGGTGGGTACAAAAAATGGAGCGGTGACTATTCCGCTCCACGAAGACTTCATCGTTTCAGCCGCCCCCGAGACACGCACACTTGTAATGACGCTCCCGGAAGGGCTGCTGTAACTATTGCTTTACGCCCTCAGTTATAAATCCGCTTAGAGACTGTTCCTAAGGTTCTGATAGAACGCGGCCTGCGCCGTCTGATAGTACGGAACAAGCCAGAGGAAACCGATTCCGCCGGTGAAACAAGCAAGGAAGAACCATCCTATGAAACTGAGCTGCAGATAGAAAAGGTTGAACTTCTGTCCGACCATCATCTGCTGGCTCTTTCTGATTGCTTCGCGTACCGAAAGTTCCGGATTATCTACGAGAATATACGGCGTCATCGAATATGAATATGCCTTGATGATACCCGGCACGATGAGAAGAAGAGTCCAGAGGCAAGTGAAAATCTGGGCCAATATCATTCCGCCGATTGCGCGCCAATAAATCTTGAATCCGTAACCGAAGCTGTTGGAGAGCACATCTCCGTTTGAATAGGCATAGAGAGCATTGAATGCGTAGTAGAATCCCACGCCGAGCGGGATGATAACGAAAACGCTCAAAAGAATAGAGCCGCCGTTAATTCCGAAAGCCGCCGGGGACACTGCTCCTCCAAGGGCAAATACATCTTGAGTGTACAGCTGGTAGATTGACGTCGCCCCCGATACGATGCAGACAATGACACAATAGACAATAGTCGCGAGAACCGCTTGTGCCCAATTGCCTTTCAATGCCGAAAGTGCGGCATTTTTAAATTCTTGATTTGTTTGCATTTGTTTTTAAATAATGGTTATTCTGCAAAAATAATAGAATTGATGAAAAAGTAGTCGCAAAAAACGAAATTTCTAAAAAATATCAAGCTTCGCCACGAGTGACGCCGGACCTGTGAGCCAGACATCCGTGAAAAGAACGTCACCGCTTGGTCTGTCTCCGGTCAAAATGTCCCCGGACAAAATGCCTTCGCGAAGTGCTCTCGCGCTACCTGTCGGAGTCAAATCAACTGCAAGTTCGTCATTGAGAGCCATCACTGAATAGTGAACGGAAGATGTCGGGGAATCAACAGATGAAGACTGAACGGATGAAAGCCAGGCAGCGGCTGCAGAAGCCGTGATTCCTGTTCCGCAGGCGCAGGTCTCCGCCTCGACCCCTTTCTCGAAAGTCCTGACTTTCAAAGGATTGCCTTTAACTACAAAATTTACGTTAGCCCCAAGCGGAGCAAATTCCTCGGCATGACGAAGTTTGCGCCCCTGCGCATCCACATATTCCGAAGTCAAAGGAGTGTCCACAAAATGAACAAAATGACGGGTTCCAGTGTCCACGAACCAGCCGGATGCAGAAGCATCGTTTTTCAAAGAATCATAATGCCGGGAAACGGAAATGTCTATCATCTGGAGCCTGACAGTCAACGTATTCCCTTCCGAGGAAAGCAATTCGGCACGATGTTCTCCATCGGCAGCAACAAAATACCAGCGGCCGTCCTGTGACGCCGGTTTCAGCCCGAGAAGACTTGCGAAAGCCACGATGCAGCGTCCGCCATTCCCACACATCATCCCACCGGAACCGTCGGAGTTATAGTAGTCCATCGTAAAGTCCGCCCCGTCACACCCGGTCCCGAGCAGCATGACGCCGTCCGCTCCCACGCCATAGTGGCGGTCACATATTTCCGAAATGTACTTCTCAGTCAGGTGAATGCTCCCGTCGCGGTTGTCTGCGACAAGGAAATCGTTTCCCGCCCCGTTATATTTATAGAATGTCATCTTAAAAACAGTTTTCTACCATCCCGTCAAATCAATAACGACCCCGCCAATCAATTCTTCGTGGATACGGCCTTAGCGCAACAAGTCCTCAAGTCGGATTGAGCCGGAGGTCTTTTCGTCACGATATTTCACAATCACAGGGCAATAGAGCTGAATCCCGGCGGAGGCCCCCGGACCATGGGTCACGGGTCTTGAACCGGCCACAACCACAGCGCCCTCCGGAATCACAATCTGCCCGGCGTCGTTCCGACGGATCCACTCGCCGTTTGTAGCATCGTAAACCGAAGTGGAAGAATTGATGATGACGCCAGTGCCTATCACTGCACGGGTCTTCACTATTGTGCCCTCATAGATTCCGCAGTTTCCGCCGATGAACACGTCGTCCTCGATGATGACGGGCAGCGCCCCGACCGGCTCAAGCACTCCACCGAGCTGCGATGCCGCCGAGAGATGCACCCTCTTTCCAACCTGCGCGCATGAGCCCACCAGCGCATGAGAGTCTATCATCGTCCCCTCATCCACATAAGCCCCGATGTTGACATAAGCAGGAGGCATTACGACAACGCCTTTTGCAAGAAAAGCTCCCCTGCGAACACCGCTTCCCCCGGGAACCAGCCGCACGCCACACTCCAGAGTAAACTTTCGGGCAGGGACCGTATCCTTATCCACAAAATCCCCCATCTGCACAAGTTCCCCCACACGAAATCCCCCGAGAATATTCTCCTTCACTTCAACATTCACGACCCATTCGCCTGAAATCTTCTTCGCCACACGGAGCACCCCGCTCTCGAGGCCGTCGCAAAAATCTGAAAACTCCTGTTTTGTCATATTTATCTATGTTATAATCAGCCCAATTCCGCTACAAGTTTTTTCATCAATGCAATGGTAGACTCCTGAGCCGGCAAGAGTGGCGAACGTAATTCATTGGTAATCAAACCCATCTGGGCAAGAGCAGCTTTCACCGGGATTGGATTGCTCTCCACAAAACAAGCGTCAAAGAACGGGCGCAGTCTGAAATACAGCCTTTTGGCTGCAGGAAGATCAATCTCACCGGACTTAAGTTCATCACCACAAACCTCCGGAGCACCGAGAGCCTCAACAAAATTCACCATCATCTCCGGGAATGCGTTGGAAGCCACACTGATGACACCCTTGGCGCCGGCTGTCATAAGCGCCATCGTGAGGTCGTCGTCACCGCTGAGCACAGAGAAATCCTCCGGAGCACCGGCAAGAATATCCATCACTTGGGAAAAACGCCCGGAAGCCTCCTTAACCGCCACAATGTTAGGGATTTCGTAGGCAAGTTTGAGACAGGTCTCCGCCTCCATATTCGCCCCAGTCCTGCCCGGCACATTGTAAATCACTATAGGTTTGTCAGTTGACTCGGCAACAGCCTTGAAATACTCATATTGGCCCCGCTGGGTCGGCTTGTTGTAGAACGGCACCACAATAAGAAACGCATCTGCTCCGTGAGGAGAGAAAAACTCAATGTTCTTCACAGTCTGATGAAGGGAATTTGTGCCCGCCCCGACAAGCAGAGGGGTTTTCTTTCCGCCTTCAAGTTCGTGTGCCTCAACTATTTCACGGCAACGTACAAGAAGTTGGAGTTTCTCATCATTGCCAAGACAAGGCGCCTCGCCGGTGGTTCCGAGCGGCACCAGAAAATGCATCCCCGCCTCAAGTTGTCTGAGCACAAGTTTCTCGAATGCGCAGAAATCGACTTCTCCGTCCCTGAACGGAGTGACCATCGCGGTTCCGCAACCGGTAAAGAGCATTTTTTCTTTCATAATCACAAAATATTTTCAGTGAACAACCGGACCACGGCAAAAGCCGGTCCATAAAAATCCGGCATTCAAGCAGTTAGCAAGTCTTGGAACTTGTGCACACCGGACAAAGTTTCCGTAAGCGTCGCAGCATAGACCGCGCCTTGGGCGAAACCGGCACGAGAGAACGCTTCATGAGTGATGGTTATCCGATCATTTACGCCTTCGAATCCCACAGTGTGGATTCCGGGAATCTCTCCGCAACGGACCGACTGGATATCAACACTTCCACCCATTCCTGCATCCACGATTTCAGCTATGGATTTCGCCGTTCCGCTCGGAGCATCAAGTTTATGAATATGATGTTTCTCGACGATATACGGCATATACCCGCCTACAGCACCCAGTTTCCTGGAGAGGAGGTCAACCGCGGCATAGAGAACATTCACTCCGATAGAAAAATTCGACGCATAAATCATTGTCGTTCCGCACTTTCTGAAGCATTCTACCACCTCGCTCTCGATGTCGCTCCATCCGGTCGTACCCACAACCGCGGCCTTAAAGTTCGCCGCGATAAAACAATAGTTTTCCCGGAATGCCTCCGGCGTGGTGAAATCGATGCACACGCATTCCGACGCTGTTTCCTTCGGCACGGAACAGATGTCATCAGTAGCAAGGACAAGCTCTATACCTTTGGCTTTCAACTCATTCTCGACAATATGCCCCATCTTTCCGTATCCGCTGATTATAACCTTAACCATAACTATTCAAACAAATATTTATGTACCTCACGGACGATGCGTTCCAGCCTGTCCGCAGCTACGATATAACTTATATTACTGTCGTTCAACATCTTCCCAAAGTTCTTCCGAAGTTGGGGCACGGCATCCTCAAGTTCCGGGACAAGAGACAGAAGTCCACGGCCGATGACGGTAAGCTGGCTGTAGCCTGTCTTTAGAAGAATGTCGGTCTTCCCGGCAACAAGCCTGATGAAACCGCCGATGTTGTGCGAGAAGTCGACAGTCACCATCATCTGCCGCCCCGCAGAAGTCACCATATCAGGCTCAATCCGCGACTCCTCCAGACACCACATAAAATCCCCCTCTGCCTTCGGACTGAAGCGCACGAGATAGACATTCCTTTTGAAGGCAATCCCGCGCGGTCCATCCGGGGCTTCTTCCGAAACCACGGCCGTTCCCTCGCATGAGGGGTTGGAAGAATTCAGCACCAGGACAGGTATGTTGCGTGCCACAGCAGGAGCTATAGTCTTGGGATGCAGCACCTTGGCACCAAACCGTGCCATCTGGGCAGCTTCCTCGTATGAAATGCGCGGTATGCGGCATGTTTCGGGGCAGACGCGCGGATCTGTTGTGCGCATTCCGTCAACGTCAGTCCAGATTTCGACTCTAGAGGCATCCAGCGCCGAGGCGATTATCGATGCTGACCAGTCAGAGCCCCCTCTGCCAAGCACGGTGCCGGCTCCCTGTCTGTTGGCTGCTATAAATCCCTGGGTGATGACCACCTCATTAGACCGACCGTCAGCAGCCTTTCCGTCGCTTATGAAAGCTGTCCCACGGGCAAAGGCCTCGCCTACAACTTCCGGCACCCTCTCATTTATGATGTCGAACTGCGGTTCACCGCACATATATTCCGAATCCGTCACAATCATCGTCCTCGCGTCGACAAATCCGGTGCGTATCCCGCGGGAATTGAGCGCAAGACAGATAATAGTGGAAGAAAGCAACTCGCCGTGGGAGATTATAACAGCCCGGATTCTGTCAGGAACGTCACCGAGTGCTGTCACACTGCTCACGACCGCGGCAAGCGTGTCACAAATTTCGTTCACCTTGGAGGAAGCCCTGTCACAACCCTCCGGATCGGCAGAAAACAACGAGCACACGAGCTTCAGATGTCTTGAACGCAGCTCATACATCCGCGCCTCAAGCCCCTCTGCGTCATCGCAGGAAGCGGCATCGGCAATCGCATAGAGCAGATCCGTCACCTTCGAAAGCGCCGACACGCACACCACAGGATGCTCCGGCAGCCGCGACGCGATTATTTCCATCGTGCGCGAAACGGCATCAAAAGTCCCGACGGACGTGCCTCCGAATTTCAAAACAACCGCCATATCCTACCGTCCCGTCACTTTTTCAAACATTCTAACATATTGGTCTGTAGCCTTTTCGAGCTCGCTCACCAGAACATGCTCGTCCATTGTGTGAGCGACGAGTATCGAGCCGGGGCCGCAAAGACAGCGGTGCTCAAACCCTTCCAGCTGCGGAGCATCGCTTCCGAATGCCGCAACAGTTGTCTCAAATCCGTCAAGAACAGTGTAGTTCATCGGAGTGTCGCCGCCAAAAGCCTTGATGCTCACGCCATCCCGTTCTCCAAAACGAGACATCACCCGACAGACTTCCGCATCCGAGGCGAAAGTAGTGCGGAAATATATTCTGAAACTCAGGTTCGGACTCAGGATATTCTGCGGATTGACGCTCGAAAGTTTGCCAATGTTCCATGTGGTCGCGCCAAGAAGGGTGTCCTTAGGAAACTCCACGCCACGCAATTCATTGACAAAGTCCACGAACATATCAACGGCAGAAACGCCATATTCCGGATAGCCGGAATGGCAGCCCTTCCCTGTCAATGTCACCTCGAAAGACTTGGTTCCCTTGCAGGCGGAAACCATCTTGTTGCCGGTCGGCTCGCCTACAATCACATATTCCGCTTTCAGCCCCGTCTTCCGGAACGACTTCGCTCCGAACGAGCCGGATTCCTCACCGGCAAGCAGCAGCAGTCCGAATCCCGTGCGGCCTCGTTTCTCCAACTCAAGACAGGCATTGTACATCGAGATAATCTGCCCCTTGGCATCACACGCACCGCGGCTTTTCACAATGAGCCCGTCCTCCGAATCGACGTCCACAACTGGTGGGAAATAAGGAGGAACGGTGTCGAGGTGGGTGCAGAAAACGATTTTCGGCGTCCCCCAAGAAAAGAGCAGATTCTCGGTCCCGTCCCCGTCCGGATTGTCATCGCTCACCCCCACAGGAAATCTGTCAACCCGGTTCTTCCCTGTGAGAAACCGGTCTGCCAAAAAATTCGACAGCCCCCTCTCCCTCGAAGAAGACGAGTCCATCGACAGCATTTCTATAAATAAATCAAGGTTATTCATATCAAGTTTCGCAAATATTCTAACGTCTTGCGCAGAAATTACACTGTTGTATAGAAATGCGAAGTTAGTAAAATTTGAGAAATGACGACGCGAAATAGGCTCCGGCAGAATAAAAAATTGTTGATATAAACAATTTTGTTGAATGAGCAAAAATACACGGAGATATAAAAACATAAATGCTTTGCGTCGGAATTTATAAATTCATAATTTTACATGCTGCACATCCGGCGTCTCTGGAGTGTAAGCATGTAAATTATAAATTTAAACTTTTATGAAAAGACATCTGTTGCCGGCGCTGTTTGCCGCACTTATGATGCTGTGCGGCACTTCTATCGGAGCAAACGCCGCTGATCGTGACGAGGACTTCGGATTTGGAATGAGGGCAAACCTCCTGAGGTGGGCGACACTCACCCCCGACGTCGGGCTGGAATGGAACCTCCCGAAAGGCTGGAGCGTGCTCGTTGACGCGAGTTGGACATCCTTAAAATGGAAACACGGGGAAAGGAGATACGCCATCGCGGAACTGAGTCCCGAAGTGCGGAAATATTTCGGAAAGAACGAGCGCTGGTACGCCGGAGCAATGTTCCAGGCCGGGCTATTCAACCACAAGTTCAAGGGCGACGGGAAGCAGGGCGAGTTCAAAAGCGGCTCGCTCACCGGTGGCTACAGACTGCCGCTGAACAAATCACTCTCGCTCGACTTCACTCTTGGAGTCGGCTACATCTGGGGCGAATACGAGGCCTACAGCGTCTCCGAGGGCTACCTCATACGCAACGACAAACTCACCGGCAACCAGTGGGGACTGACCCGTTTCGGGGTGTGCCTTGTGTGGAACATATTTTAGAAAAATGGATGGTACGAAAAACCGTCCTGAATCAAACATAAGCAACATGAAAAAATATATATCACTCCTGCCCGCAGCGGCATTTCTGTGCATAGCGGTATCCTGTGTGCTCGACCCGATTTATGATTTCCCTCATCCGGGTGCGGTGCCTGCGCAAATCAGTGCCGAAATCGTCGGAACAAAAGCAGTTGAGACCCTATGGAACAAGGACAGAATCGGAGTCATCGTGACGGAATCGCCGTCAAGTGATCTGACAGAGAGGTATAGAAACGTCGGATATGTCACCGCGAGCACTGGGGCGGCAGCTGAATTTACGGCGTCGGTAAACCGCGGGGGAATATACTTCCGGAATGATGAGGCTGTCAAGTTCTCGGCCTATGCCCCTTATTTCGAGGGAGATGCGACGCTCTATCCGGGAAACGACGGAGAGATTGCTGTTTCGACCCTCACCCAGCCCGACGCGGCAACGGCTGAAAAAGTCGACTATCTGTTTGCAGCGGAAGCGACAGCCTCCAAGGCCGCCCCGGCGGTAAAGTTCGCATTTTCTCACATCATGTCGCGCATCATCCTGAATATCAAGGTATCCACAGCCGACGGATTTGATGCTGCGGACATCGACAAGGGAGTCTTCGAACTGAACGGGCTCGTCCATGAAGGCACGGTGAACGTGCTCACGGGAAAGGCCGCAGCATCCGGACAGGCATCGTTCGAATGGAGTCTCGGTGCCAACGCGCAGAAGAGCGCGCCGACAGCCGGGGAGCACAGATATGTCGCAGTCGTCCTCCCGCAGTCCGTGCCTAACGGGCTGACATTAAAGGCTGTAATCGACGGCCTGACATTCTCCATTGGCGGCGTGTTCGCCGGGGAATTGGAGGCAGGCAAGTCCTACACCTACAACGCCACCTTAAAGAGAACCGGGCTTGAGTTCACAGGCTCGACAATCCTTCCTTGGGAACCGGTTGACGGAGGCAGCGGCGATGCGACCATGGAACCGTAGCCTCGGATTGACTTCACAAACGACAACTTCAGACAATGAGAGTAAACTTATCCATATCACTCGCCCTCACGGCCATGCTTCTGCCGCTCTCCTGCTCGAAAACCGATGTTCAGGAGGGGGCGGGACCTCTTCCCGGAAACCGAGTTCTCGAACTGACGGTCGGAAGTGGTCCTGCGACGAAGGCATCGGCCGGAAAGACGGCATGGATTCCGGGGAGGGACAAGATTCTTGTCTCCTTTGCCCAGCCGACTGAAAGCGGCATCGCAATAAGCGAAGGGTTTTACAATGTCAAGAACAGCGATGGCGGCACCGAACCAGACGGCAAGCCAGTCCTTTGGCAGAACACCAACCCGGCAGCGATTCACGCATGGTACTGGCCGTCAGGCGATTTCTCGGCAAAGATTGACATCTCCGACCAGAGCACTCCGGAGAAAGTCATGGCCGTTGATGCGCTCTCGGCATCCGTTTCAGACGTGAAGTTCGGCACGAAGCCAAATCTCAGCTTCGGCCACGCCCTTGCGAAAATCAGGATTCTGTGGAGGGACGAGTCCATTCTGTGGTCAAACTGGAGAAACCCCGAAGTACTTGCGTCCAATGCAAGATTCTTTTCCAACAGCATGGAAGTGAGCCTTGAAAAAGAAAGCACAGGCCTTTACGCCCTGACAGCCGGCGGTGACGCGGGATGGATTGTCCCGTGTCCGGACGAGGACGAGCAGATGACTTGGGAATGCCTGATTCCGGCACAGAAGATAAGCGGAGCGGCCATAAAGCTTACACTTCAGAAAGGTGAGGAGGAACCGTACGAGAGCGCGGTCCTCATCGAAGAGACAACCTTCGAGGCTGGCAAGACCTACTCTTACACGCTCGTTAGCGACCCTTTGAACTCGAAAGTGGAAGTCGCCGTCTCAAACATTCACGACTGGAGTTCAGAAGAAAACGGAGGAAATCTCACTCTAAGAAAGCCTGTCAGGCTTGAAACCGCGCCGACCAAGGATGGAGTCATCCGGATAGAGACTGACGCGGACATTACCGGAGAAACGGAGAACACGGTTGAAATCGCCGACGGATGCAAGGTTGATTTATGGGGTGTCAAGATACACGGAGGAATCATAACGGAAGGAAATGTCACGCTCAATGTCCATGGATACGATAACCTCGTCGAGACATCTGAAGACGGGATGCCGGGAATATGGCCAAAAAGCGGAGGTACTCTGACAATAAAGGGCACAGAGGAATTTCGGCAGCAATGGTCATCCCAAATAGAAGTTTACAGCAAGAAGGACGCGGCCGCAATCGGCGGAGGGACGAATCGGCCTGCCGGAAATATAATAATAACAGGGTGGCTTTCAGTCAATATAGTAGCAGGATGGCTTCCGTCCGATGGAGAACAATATACCTCAGACAGCCGAGGGGCAGGAATCGGAGGCGGATATGACAATGCGCCGTGCGGAGACATAACGATTTCAGACGGAGTAAGGGGAGCAGCCGTGTGTATGGGAGACGGAGCGGGAATCGGAGGCGGAGCCAAGAACAGCGGATGCGGAAACATATCCATACTTGCCGCGAGAATGGATGTATATCAATATGACGAGGGATACGGAGCGGCCATTGGCGGCGGATACGACAACAGCCCATGCGGGGATATATCCATTGCGAAAGGCAATGTTGACAGTACAACCAACATCGACATTAACAACGCAGACCGCGAAAATGTGCACCGCAATACAAAAGGCTCCGGAATCGGAGGTGGTGTCAAGAACAGCGGATGCGGGACAATCGACTTATCCTACGGGTATATGCTTGTCTTTGGTCCGCAGGAAGGCTCCGGAATAGGAGATGGGGTTGACAATTCTTCTTGCCGGGGAATATTCATCAGAACCGGAATACAGACCGGAATACGAAGCATTGAAGTATATACGTCAGAAGGCACAAGTTCCACGTCGGGAACGCTCACTTTTGACGGAGACTACACGATTAAAGAGCCCTATAATGAATATTGGCATTACTGGGCAGTATATGGAAAATAATCATTCATCGGCATGAAGGCATCAGAGATAACAAAATACACGGCTGCGGCCGCGCTCTCCATTCTGCTCGGTTCCTGCGCAAAAGTCGAAGACTCTGCCTCGGGCACCAAACTGATTCCCATTGAGCTGAAGGTCTCGATGGAACCGGCCACGCGGAGCCTCCACACAAAAAGGAGCTGGAATCCAGGCAAGGATCACATTCTTGTCTCGACATATCAGACAAACTACGGAGACTTCAGCTTCGGGGAATACTTAGTCATAGACACCGAGGGCAACACCAAGGCCATTCAGCCGGCGGTCCGAAAAACTGAAGAATACTTTAGGGGACCGACTCATACACGTATCTACGCCTTTTACTGGCCAGCAGGGTCAAGAGACAGGAAAATCAACCTGCAGGATCAGAGCACGCCGGAACTGCTTGAGGCCGCAGACATTCTTGAGTCGCGCTATAGCCCGGATGGCGGCGTTCCGACCGAAGGCGTCGTGACCGTGTCCTTCTTTCATGCATTGGCAAGAATACGCCTCATTCTGGACAAGGCGACGATAAACGCCTCAGAGGTGACAGAAGTATTGATTGCGTCAAATACGGAAGCGTCAATAGGCACGCGTTGGCCAGGCGGAGGACCCATCCTGACACTTGCGTATGCGAATCCGGGGTGGATTTCGATGTGCCGGGACACTGACGAGCCCAATGTGTTCGAGGCTCTCGTTGCACCGGGTTATAGGCCGGGCGGAGAACAGATTAAGGTCAGATTCCGGGCTCAGGAATCAGAAGAGATTTCGGAATTTCCCGTATTGTTCGACGACGCCGCAAACTGGGCGGGCGACACAACTTATGAATACACGATAAGCAGGTAATTTTCTAACGCTGACTAAGGACAATGAGAACTTGGATAACACGAATATATGTCGCCGCCCTCTGTCTCGCGGCATCGGCCGTCTCCTGCACTAAGGACACTGGCAGAAACCGCTCCGAGGAGGGCGGCAGACCGATGAGTTTCACGGCGGGAAAACTCCGGACGGTGGACGGAAGTTCAGTCGGCGGAGGCTGGGACGGAATCTCGTCCGTTGCTGTCAAGGTCGGGGACGAGGTACGGGAGTACAATGTAACTGTCAACGGAGGCACTGTGATTCTCAGCTGTGACAGGCCGTTTTTCTGGAAGAGTCTTGAAACGGAGATTGAAGCATGGTGGCCGATTAACACAGCGGACATCCCGCACAAACCCGACGTACTTGTCTTGGCCGACCAGAGTTCTGAAGAGGATCTGAACGCGAGCGACTTCATCGAGGCTTCAGGAACAGTAAAGTTCGGAGACACACGGCTCGATTTCCGGCATCGCACGGCAAAGGTGACGGTGACGCTCATTCCGGGCGAGGACATCACGGAGGAAGACATCACCGGTGTGGAACTTTCCCTTCTCACCTGCTCTGAAGGCGTTGAGGGCGGCTCGACTTCCTGCAAGGCATTTCACACTGCATCCGGAGCCTTCACCGCGCTTCTTCCCTCACAGACCATTCCGGCAGGGTCGGCATTCGTGACCGCAAAGGTCGGAGACTTGAAATATGTCTTCAGGCCATCCTCCCCCGTCACGCTTGAAGCGGGCAAGGAATACAGCTACAGGCTCACCGTGAAGAAAGCCGGGCTTGAACCTGTCGCCGCTCCCGACATCACAGACTGGGAAGAGGACGAGATTGGCCACGGAGGCGGCGCAGTTCCGATTCTTGCCCTTTCCGCGACCACGGGTAACGGAATTATTGAAACAATACTATAACACTCTAGCCAAATGAATAGATATTATTGGACCATTCTGGCGAGCCTATCTTTGGTGGCCGCATCCTGTGGCAAAACCGAACCGGAAAGCGCCACAGCTCTTCCTGAGGGCAAATATCCGCTGAAGCTAACTGCAGAAATGACGCAGCCGCCGACACGTTCCGGAGGCAAGGACGCATGGGCGGGAGGTGAGGAAATAGGCGTGAGCATGGACGGGCTGCTCTCCCCCAGGAAATTCGTGATTGAGCCGGGCGGCAGCGCAAAGCCTATCGATGCGGCAAACGCAATCTGGTGGAAGAACGCCGATGAGGCACGCGTCACGGCATGGTATCCTGACATCGTCAATCCTGCTCTTGACATCTCTGACCAAAGCGGCGGATATGCAGATTTTGATCTCGTGTGGGCCACGGCCGTAGGACGCTACGACCGGGATATAGTCCTTCAGTTCACACACAGGATGGCGAAAATCGAGTTCTCGCTCGCGGCGGGCGATGGAATCACCGAGGAAGAACTGGCGAGCGCTTCTGTCAAGGTTCTCGGCGACGACGAGGCCTATTTCAGCATCGGGATGATCGGGGCGGCCGACAAGTCGGACGGCGAGATAGCGCCCTACTACGACTCCGCGACGAAGAAGTTCGAGGCCGTTGTGGTGCCGCAGGACATGACGGGCAAGCCGCTCATCCGGATAGGGCTCGGCGGGAAGACCTTCGCCTACACCCCTGAGACTCAGTCCAAAGGCAAGCTTGACGCCGGCACCTGCCACAGCTACGCCATCACGGTGAAGGCCAACGGGCTTGAGGTGGAGACACCGTGGGGATACGACTGGTCCGATGGCGGCGAGGAGAACGTCACCCCCAAACAAGTGCAACTTTTCAAGGCAGATGAGCTTAAGATAGGCGACTACTTCTATTCCGACGGGACTTGGAGCGACGGTGGTCTGCGCAAACGCTATGAAGACGGCAGTATGGTGACAGCAGATCCCAAACCCGCCCCCGAAGAGGGCAAGACCGTCGTCGGCATCGTGTTCCAGACGGACCCGAGCCGCATCGGCGCAAAAGAGAAAAAGAAACTGGGCGCAGGCAATGTGCATGGGCTGGTGATGGGCGTTAAGAATGCCGCGACAAAACAAGGCTGGGGTCCTAACGAGGATGAAGGGCTGAAGAAATGCAAAACTAAAGCCGACAGTTACAATGACATAAGCGGCTATGGAAACTGCGAACAAATCCGTTCCAATCGCGGCAACTTCGACAACTATCCCGCGTTCAAGGCCGCCGACGATTATAACAAGACCTGCCCTGTTCCCGCGACCACTACCGGCTGGTATCTTCCTGCCTCCGGCCAGTGGTGGGACATCCTGCAAAATCTGGGCGGTTGTCCGGCTTTTGCAAAGCAGGATGAACAAACCTCATCGGAAGACGGCTCTTGCGATTGGTATGATCAAGGCAATATGCTCGCTGCTTTGAACGCTTGGATGGTGCATATTGCCGATGGAAACAAGGATACATTTCGTCATGCTGACAGTTTTTGGTCATCTTCGGAGGCCACGGGCTACTTGCCCGCACAAGAATGGACTGTGTGGTTCAATACCGGCATGCCGTGGGGCCAAGTGAGCAGCTTCCGTATCAGGAAGGACCTCGGTAACTATGTGCGTCCCGTCCTTGCATTCTAATTAACCAATTTATCCATTAAGCACATGAATATGAAGACACGAAGTATATTACCTCTCCTGCAAGCCACGTTGCTCCTGCTGCTTGCATCCTGCACGCGAGAAGAACTCCCTGGCGCGCAGGACAATAAGACGCAACAAATCGCCATTTCTGTGACCGACGGGGGCTATTCCTCAGCTGACGCTCCAGTCACCCGCACGCTGGAAAAGGGCTACGCCACCGAGTTCACGGACGGCGACGCCTGCGGGCTCTATGTGGTGCGCGGTGCCAAAACGATCTATTCAAATGTGAAACTTATTGCGGAGCGGGATGCCGCCACAGGAAAACTTGTCTGGAAGGCTGCGGACGGGACAGTTCTCGCAGGAATGCCGAACGACCAATGTTATCTCTACTATCCCTACCGGCCCGACATGGACGGCAAGACCGCCGATGTTCCGCAGGACGCAATCCACCAGCGCGACCTGTTTTTCTTCCAGCCGCTCATCAGTTCATGGCAGCCGAATGAAGACCAGAGCACCAGAGAAGCCTACACCGCTTCCGACCTTATGACCTGCCATAGCACAGCCTCCCCGGGCATTGCGGTCAACACGCTTGAGGTTGCATTCTTCATGAGTCACCGAATGTCACTTGCCGTCATTGACCTTCCGAAAACGGTCTATGAATTCACTGACGCGAGAGTTCCGGACTACACCGTCATCACCCCGACGACCTTCACCGGCTCCGCAAAGCCGCTTCGCACGGGAGACCATTTCCGCTACATAGTGAACCCGCAGGCGAGCGCGGCTCCGACCATTTCCGGAAACTTCGACGGAGGTAGCCTGGAGTTTACAATCACTCCTTCCGAACTTTACAAAGGCTACTTCAAGAGGTTCAAGGTGAACGGAGCCCCAGAAACAAGGATCAGCTACACAATTCAGCGCGGCGACTTCCTTCTAACTGACGGCAACCTGCTGCCACGGGACGCAGCCCTTACCGAGGAACAAAAGGCGAAAGTCGCGGCCATAGTCTTCTGGACACCCGCCGAGACCGAGACTGAGGGCAGGATTACCCCGGCAAGGCTTTCCGACGACAAAATCATGTCAATGGATTTCCCTCATTGCACGCACGGGCTCGCAATATCCACCCAAAGCATTTACAACGACGTACCTTGGCAAAACAAGAGCGACGACTGGGACTGGACGACAGACGATTTTGTGCTGAATTTCCAGAACAGCGACAATTTCTCAAGAGCCGACAAATCCGACTTCGTTCCCATCGCTCCGCTCAACAAGGCCGAAGACGACCTTAACAGAGTGCTTGGCTACCAGAACACCCGAATACTGCTGGCATACAACGACTGGCACAAGGCAAGCGGCAAGGGGACGCTCGTCAGGATTGCCGACAAACTGACGGGATTTTCGGCCGCCAACCCGGCTCCGGAGGGCAGCACCGGATGGTATATTCCATCGGCAAAAGAACTCTATATGTACTTGAACAAGGATGTCGACAACATCTACAAGCTCATTAAAGGGTCCGAAACCTTAGACATTCTCAGCAGTTCATATTCAGCGCTCGGAGTGCGCCCGCCACTTGACTTTTTACGATATCTTTGGTCCTCCACAGAAACAAGGTACGCAAGCGGGGATGTATTTAGTTGGGCCTATCATCTGGACTATAATGGATATATAACCAACGCGCCCAAATATGGCGGTAGATATACCGGAGGAGCCATCACTACAGGAGTAGTGTTTGTATGCGCATTCTGATGCCCATCTCCGCATCGTGAAACATATTCTGCGGCAATGCCCGGCTTTCCATACCCATTTCATATTGCGTAAGTTCTGTAATTTGTGTAAATTCGCGGTCTTGTATTATAGAGAAATGGGTGGAGAGTTTTTTCACTCTATGAGATTCGAATAAAAAAAAAGATTACAGAATATGGCAAAGGTTATTTTGACAGGCGACCGTCCTACCGGCAGACTTCACATCGGGCACTATGTAGGTTCTCTCCGCAGAAGGGTGGAACTCCAGAACAAAGGAGGATATGACGATATGTTCGTGTTCATCGCTGACGCGCAGGCACTCACGGACAATGCCGACAATCCGGAGAAGGTGCGCCAGAACATCATTGAGGTGGCTCTGGACTATCTTTCAGTAGGTCTCGACCCGTCAAAAGTGACCATTTTCATACAATCTCTCATCCCCGAGCTCTGCGAGCTGACGTTCTACTATATGAATCTTGTCACCATCGCACGTCTTCAGCGCAACCCTACGGTGAAGAGCGAAATCGAGATGCGCAAGTTCGAGGGCGAGAGCATCCCTGCCGGATTCTTCACCTACCCGGTGAGCCAGACAGCGGACATCACGGCGTTCAAGGCCACGATTATCCCGGCCGGCGATGACCAGGAGCCGATGATTGAGCAGGCCCGCGAGATTGTCCGCAAGTTCAACGGCACCTACAACTGCGACGTGCTCGTGGAGCCGGAAATCATGCTTCCCGACAACGCGGTATGCTGCCGCCTCCCGGGCACCGACGGTCGCGCCAAGATGAGCAAGTCTCTGGGCAACTGCATATATCTTTCCGATTCTGCAGAAGAGGTTTGGAAGAAAGTGAAGGGAATGTACACCGACCCGACACACCTCAAGGTCACAGACCCGGGCAAGGTGGAGGGCAACACTGTCTTCACCTACCTTGACGCCTTCTGCCGCCCGGAGCATTTCGGCCGCTACCTTCCAGAGTATGAGAATCTCGACGCGCTCAAGGACCACTACCGCCGCGGAGGCCTTGGCGATATGAAGGTCAAGAAGTTCCTCGGCGCAGTCCTCGAAGAAGAACTCGCCCCTATCCGTGCCCGCCGCACCGAACTTGAAAAGGACATCCCGGCAATCTACGAGATTCTCCGCCAGGGCACCGAAAAGGCCCGCGCCGTCGCCGCCCAAACTCTCCACGAGGTGCGCGAAGCGATGAGAATCAATTACTTTGATGACCCGACGCTCATTGCCGAACAGGCAAAGAGATACGCGCGATAAGAAAATTATACACCATTAAACCTCTTGCTTCCAATGAACAATCTCCATGTGTTTTTGATTATTCTCGCTGCTTCCGCCATATTGTTGTCCTGCGATCGGCATCCCGATGAAAATGCGCCATACGAAAGAGAACAACAAACATCAGATGCGCTGCAAGTCAGGACTTCTCTATGCACATATATTTTCGAACATTCGTATGAGCATAGTTCAAAAGCCCTTGTCAACAGAATCGAAAACAGGGCTACTGACATGAACAAAGATGTGCAGGCCGTTATGCTGCACAATGTTTCAGCAATGACTTTGGAGCAAGACCGCGCCATTGACATAGTCCGGCTTCTGGCTCGCGGAGGCAGCCTTGTCTATTGTGAGCCGACCAAGGCGGGGCTTGATGCGTTCATAAGGAATCTGCGTTCAGCAATACCTATTTTTTACAAAAACCCGACTAAGATTACGCCAGACGGACTGGCCGCTCTGAATTATATCACAGGACTGCGAGAAGGCATAGACGGACAGTTCACCTATGCATTCGCTGATGACGACGACCGCGACGGCATAATATGCGACATCCTTGCAGCCAGGGGCAACGGGCATTTCATTGTGACTGACCTTGACGACATTACGGAGACAAAGACAAGAACAAGCACCGGCAGTACCTTGGAATCCGAAAATGCGGGTGATGCGCTGACGGATTATGTCTATGGACTCCACGCAGATAAACTCGCAAAATGGCTTGAAGAGCGCGAGACGGCAGACGCAATCATGAGAAAAGGTGAAGAACTGCTCACTAGGACAAAAGCCGACGGGGAAAGTCAGGAGCTGGACAAAATTACCAACGCACAGAAAATCACATATTCATTCAATGTATGTGCCGGTTATAAATGCGCTCCGCTTACAGTCTCCTACGAGATATGGACGGCCCATGATGGCAAGGGTTCGGACTACTATCTCATCCATCAGGAACTCCGCATCGAAAACAGCAAACTCGACTGCGGACCTGAGGACATGGGAATGAACCAATGGGCAACACGCAAGGTTCCACAGGCTTTCGCCGGATTAGGCAAAGACGTCAGAGCCTATTGGGCATACATGACACGCCTGGGAACTCAGACAGAGCTCAGCGACGGGAATGCCGCCGTAGAGCACGTTTCTCCGGCAAACAACATCAGCGGTGTAACCGACTACACAGAAAACTTATCGTGGTCACTTGAGGGAGCTTTCGTGGCATCAGCGACTCCGAGTCTGAAACTGACCGGTAATGTATCCATGTCCAAAAGCTGGACGCACAGCATTCCGGACCTCGGGATGACATTCACCTACGACAAAAACAAGCCTAAGTGGGAATATACGGCAGGAGTGCTGCCGAAACTCATCAAAGACAAATATTTTGACCCGCGTCATGACCTTGCGAAGCCTATACTCAAAAATGACTGCACCGTCGGACATAGCTGGATTTGGAGAGCAGGAAATGCCTCCGGCTCATACACATTCAAATCCCGCGTCTGGGCTGACCTTCAGGGACTCTATGTGGATTACAATGACGCATATCAGAAAAAGAACAAGTACAAGACTTTCCCGACAGAAAACAGCAAGACTTTGGGATTGAATCCGCCGCCGCGCTTCCAACAGGAATGGATTATGACAATGTCTCCATACAACGAACAGACAGCGAAGCTTATGACGACATATTTCCCCGACTATTGGCTGCCATCGTTTTCTCTCTACACGGTCGAAGAAAATGACAAGTCCGCCATAGATGCCCAGATTGCGGCCACTCAGGCTGTTCTGGAAGAAAATCAGGCCATTCTGGAGGAGAACAAAGTGGCGTCATTCACACTCAACTGGAAACTGCTGCATGGTTCCGAAATCTATAAAAGTTACACTTACACTGCAAAGAAATAAGGTACAATGGTAAAGCATATAATTTTGTGGACACTCAAGGCCTACGCCACTCACCCGGCGCACCTCGCCGTAGCCAACACCAAGGTCCTCCCCTACACCGCCCTCCGCTCCTGCCTCGACTACGAGTTCTAAGAAATCCTACGTACCATTTTCGTCCAAATCCCACAAAAATCTTGAGATTTGGACAAAAATCGACTTTTTGTAATATATTTTATACAATACCACCACAATCAACGACCCATTTCCATACGGGAATAACTTCAATGCGCAGCCCATCGCGTTCGATGATGTCCTCATCCTCGTAGGTTATTATCATAGCCTTGTTCAGATGATGAAGTGAATTCAGCGCGGCCAGAGCTTTGACTTCGCGTTCAATGGTAATGTCATCGCCCAGCCGATAGCAGGATTGAACGGCAAGATTTTCCTCCGGGACATAAAAATCGACCTCAACATTCCTGTTGTAATAGAAAAGCCCGTCACCGTATTTCTTGAACAGAGTCAGGGCACAGAGATTCTCCAGCAACGCAGTTTCAGGATTGTTCAGAAATAGATGAAGAAGTCCGTTATCAACGAAATAGTGCTTCTTGACGGTCTCCCTTTCGACGAGCTTCGATGCATAATTATCCACAGAAAACAACAGGCAAGACTCCTGAAGATAACGTACATACTCCATAACGGACGATACGCTGCTCGAAACACCTGTCGATTTCACAAGATTGCACAGACGGTTCAGCGAGCACGGTTGCATGACACTTTCTGCCAGACGTCGCACGCACAGACGCAAAGCATCGTCGTTCTTTATCTTATGTCTAACGACCAAATCATTAAGAAATATACGATTATATAAACCGTTCAGCCAAACACGTTTCTCACGAAAATTCACCAATTCAGGAAATCCGCCCCACTCGAAATATGTTCGGAACAGACGCTGTAGATTGTCCGCCTTTCGTCCATATTGCCATCCCGAGGTAAGCTTCTCACCTGAAGCACTCAAAAACTCGCAAAAAGAGTACGGGAACACCTTCACATCAAGATAGCGCCCACCAAGAACCGTCTCTACATCACGTCCCAGCATCTTCGCATTGCTGCCGGTCACATAGACCCGATACTTTCTGTTTGCAAGGCGCCGGGCGAAGTTTGCCCATCCATCGACATTCTGGATTTCATCAAAGAAAAAAACGGGACTACCATCATACATACTGTGATATGCCTGAAGAATAAGGTCAAAATCATCGGATGTCATCCCAAGCAAACGTTCATCATCAAAATTTATATACACTATGTCTTCCAGCCGCGTACCCTTTTTCAACATTTGCTGAACACGCTGATAGAGCAAATAGGACTTTCCCGCTTGCCTCACTCCGACAAAAACATAATTTCCAGACTCTTCCAAATCCAAAGGCCGTTCAATCAATGGGATATTGCCTATATATTCCTGATTTTCAGATATGATAACGCGAAAAAGTTCTTTGTCCATATTGTTCGTTTTGTCGCAAATATAGAAAACTTATTCGACGTCACAAAATAAAAAAACACGGATTTTATTCGGTAGCATCGAATAAAATCCGCGATATATTAAACATGTCGGCAGCCCTATGCAACAGAACTATAGCTACATTTTAATGAATCCAATAAGAGTATGCGTGAAATATACAGAACGCTCATACGCCTTCATGAACATCCCCTCACGGTAGAACCAGACGCTGTCGTTGTTCTGTTCTTCTCTTGATATGATTTCGTGAAATGCCATTTTCCTTATAAATTCGGGTGCTTCGCGCCACTATTACTTCGTTTCCATCCCTCACAGAAAGCCTCGCGCTAGGCGCGCGGAGAAATACTCAAAGAGCAGGTTTGCAGTTTTCCGCTCACGCAGGAAAACCGCGAACCTGCTAACCAAAAGTTTATTTTTCCTGGAGGCAACGGACAGTCTGCCCGTAGGAACGACCGAGGTCGAACACCGGATTAACAACATTGATGCTGCCATCGCTAAAGACGAAGCAGCACGCTCTGAATTTATCGGAGTACGGTGAGCAGGACCAGCAGAAGTCGGCGATACCGACATCGCCAAGCACCCCCGAATCGTTGTTCCGATAACCCGATGCGGCGTACCAGATCGTCTCTGAATCGCCCAATTTTCCAGAGAAATTAAAGCCTCTGTTCTTGCTGTTAAACGATGCTGAGAAGCTATCCTTGGAACCGAACGCCTTTGCCCAGACCCCTTCCTCACCGCCGTCAGGGATACGCCAACCGACAGGACAAGGATCATAGGCAGTCTTCTCCGACTGCCAGCTCCCATCTGGAAGATAATTTGAATAACCTGTGTAGAATGTCATCGGATTTTCTTCCGCGACAGTCTGGGTAATCTGCGACGAACTTGTTGCCCAAGTGCCTGTAGAAGCAGCAACGTTGGATTCAGAAATTGACGATGAACCGAGGAACGGGTCTTTCCTACCCCACTGGTAGAGAAGACCGAGAGCTCCGACATCGCCAGGTTTGGCGGAGATCGCTCCTAGATTGCGGTCCATCATCGTGCCGGCGTTGTTGTAGTACACCTGCTCCTGCCAGCCCTCTTTCGAGCACCAAATATGCCATGACCAGAGGATGACTCCCTTGGAGTTCTTGGCGGCTATCACGGCATTGCCCTGTGAGAAAATCTCCGGAGTCTTGAAGCGGATGTAGCCGTTCTTGTATGATGTGTAGGCGATGAGGTCTCCGACATTCGGGGGGACGTCCGTGCCGAAGGACTCCCAGAGGACCTCGACGCTCTTGACGTTGCCCACTGTGCCGTCAGTGTTGCCCTGAACTGCCCTAAACTTGTAGTCCCCAGCCTCAGTGATGAGGTAGCAGTTGGCGGTGCCGTCTACGGAGAGATCTGTGTAAATGATACTGTCGTCGTCCCCGTCATCACCGCCCGGCTCTGTTCCGCCGCCCGTGCCGGAGCCACTGCCGCCGGTGCTGTTCCAGTCGTCTATCTCGCAGCCGATGTCAACACGGATGGCGGTGGTCGATGTGTTGAGCGTCGCCGTGTAGGTGTAGGACACTCCCGGACGGAAGCTGAACGAGTCCTCAAGCAGGTATGACACGCTCTTGGAGTTGATTTCTATCAGGGGCACGCTCGTTTCAAGCATCTGAGGGACGACTATCGCCTCGTAGGTCACGGCATCGACTCCACCGGTGCTGATGATGCCGAGACTCCTCATCCGTATTGATTTCGCGCCTCCATAGGGGTCTTTCTCGACAGAGCCCTTCTCAAGGTCTATCCTCGCGTCGGTGACGGTGCTGTGCAGGAGAACGGTTGCATCATCGGGGAGGGAGCCAACGTACTTGTCGCCGGCGACTATTCTGACGACAAGCCGGCTCATGACATGACGCATGGCGAGGCTCACCGCGCCATCCGTGCGGCTCACTCCCTCCGCCTTCGCCCAGAGGAAGTCGGACGACTCGTAGGTAGCTGGAGCGCCATCCTTGGCCGCCACGCTCTGGTCAGTGCTGACAGAAAATCTCTGGCTGTTTATGTCGCTGAGGTCTTCGATGCGCGGGAAGGTGGCATAGACGTCCGACTTCCCCTCGCCCCAATAGACAGGCATTTCGGAAGTCCATGTCTGTCCATCGAAGGTAGCAGCGACGTTGGTCGCGCGGTTGCCCGAAATCTGGAGGGGTCTCGGGGTTTGTTCGTCGGCATAGTCTGTGACGAACAAGCCGATTCTGTCGCCGGCCTCGAATGCTCCGCCGGAGACCTTTGTCTGTGCGCCCGGTGAGAGGACGCTGAAATTCATCTCGCGAGGAGAGCCTGCAATATCCCCTGCATGGTCCTCCTTCTGGCAAGCGGTGATGAACGCCGCAGCTAGAAGAACTGTTCCCAGTGATATGATTGTCTGTTTCATACTTTTGTCTTTTTGTATATCGTAAGGTCAGAAATTTATTTTTCTCTGTTTTTCCTGAATGAGGGCCTATCGCCCATGAACTTAGGCGGCAACTGGTTGTAGCCGGACGACGACGCACCGCCGTATTCAGGCAACCCAAGTTCATCAAGGGCGGACTTGGTCTCGGTCCGAGGCAGAGCCTCCTTGTCGTTGACCTTGAAGTTCTCGAATGAGTAGGCCTCGCCGGCGTAGGACATGATACGCTTCACAATGGCCTCACGGGAAATCGCGCTGTAGTAAGGGATGTTATTGTGCATGCAGCTTGTCGGCTCGCTGCGGAACACGCCCCTCGTGTGGAAGAACGCGCCTTCATAGACATCTACCGTCGCGGAGTACTGCGGGTCGTAGATGAGGTGCGACCACGGAACGTCGTGAGTGCTGCCCGTGAGGGAGATGTTGGCGTAGAAGCCGCATGCCTTCATGGTATTGAGTTCCTTGACGTGCTCGCAGCATAAGCAGGTGCAAGACTGGATGAAGGCGTTGTGATAGATGTACTCGTCCGCGAGCTTTCCAAAGCCGTGACCGCCAGCCTCGTGGTGAATGAGTCCCCGGAAGTCGTATGGAGCCGGGTCTGTGCTCATCGGAACCACGGCAACGGCTGAACCGTCGCCCCACAGATAGGTTAGGCCGCTGTAATCGCTGCTATTCTCGACCATGACTATGAGCGTCCGGCCGAGGTCGTCATTGATAGGCGCAAGGCAGGCAGCACTGAAGACGGCGTCGAAGTCCGGGGACACGCCAGCATTGATGGTGTATTGGCTACCGAAGCGGGCCTCGCGGATGGTGTTTACCGTGCCCATACCGCTGTCAGGGGACATCCCGAAGATACCGTACACATTGAAGTAATCTTTGTAGGTGAGGTAAGGCTCGATGTCGAAGAAGTAGCCGTATGCGTCCTGCAAGGCCTTGAGGTACTTGCCCTCGCTGATGTCCTTAGCGTCGAAACAGTCGCCCATGAGCACAAGGTTCACTCCCTTGCCCTTGGTGGCGGTCTGAAGTTTCATGAGATCGCCGTCACCATACTCATAGTCGTATTGTTCCACGGTCATCCTCACGCGGCAGTCCTCGCCCTCAAGCAGGAATACTATCTCACCGCTGCGGTTGCCAGCTCCCCTTTCGAGGCGCGCCACTGAGACGGACACATCGACCTTGGAGGTGGCGACGCTCATGTCGGCGTTGCCGGAGGACGGGGTTACGCCCACCCAGTCCGGTTTGGCCTCCACAGTCCACTTGCTGCCAGCAGGGGCGCGGAGGAGGAACTCCTTGGTACATGGCGCGTTCAGAGTCCTGAGCAGGCCGCGGCTAATGGAGAAGTCTCTGTAGGCGGAGAAGCGCTTAAACTCGCTCCAGTTGTTCGCCGTGCGGTACTTGGCGATTGAGGATTCTGGGACCTCGACCGTGAAGTTGTCCTTAGCTACACCAATAAAACTGCTGGAGTTGATGACCGGAGGGTTCTTCGCGTTGCAGACTATGGATGTTACGCCGTAGCAGTTGCCGAATGCTGCTGATTCGATGACCTCTATGTCCTTATGCAGGACGATGCCATCAAGCCCGGTGCAGTCGTTAAATAGGTTGGACGGTACTGCGACGATGTTGACCGGAATAGCGACCACTCCGCTAAGTCGCCAGCATCCGGAAAACACACCAGAGCCGAGCGAAACCAATTCTGATGGAAGGACTATATTGCCACTGAACTGAGTACCCCCAAACGCTCCTTGTCTGATTGTTGTCACGCCGTCAGGAATATGAAGGTTCCCCTTGAACTTTGCTCCGCTAAAGGCATATTCGCCAATCTCGACAAGACTATTAGGAAGAATCAATGTACCGTTGCAACCACAGCCATTGAATGCATACGGCTTCACCTCCGTGATTCTGCTCGGAATGACGAGAGAACATGTCAGGCTAAGACACGATGAAAACGCATTTGAGCCTATGCTCTCCAGCCTGCTCGGAAGCACCAAATTTCCTGAAATGGCAGAGCCAGAAAAAGCCCTATCTCCTATGAACTTCAAAGACTCAGGGAACGACACGGTTGTCATCAGACTGCTACAGTCATAGAATGCCTCGTCACCTATTTCTTCGAGCGTCACCGGGAAATGCACATTCGTTATCTTTGTATAACTGAAGCCTGAGACATATTTGAGACCTTCCGGCAAAAGCACTGTTCCCGTAAGCGATGTGCCACGGAAAGCGGCATTGCCAATACGCTCAAGTTTATCTGGAAAGAAACACTTGATAAGGGTAGTCTTCGATGCAAGAGCACCATCCGGAATCTGATAGACCCCAGCAATTAGGCTCTCCACCTCCTTGAGGTTCACCCTCTGGAGGGAGGTCATCTTGTCGCGCATGAAAGTATAGTCTTCTGCATTGATGGAGCCCGTGAGTTTCAGATTTTTAATCTTGGTTTCATCCATTTCAAGGCGTTTAACAATCGTTTCCTCAAGCCGTCCGGCAATGGCATTGTGCACAACGACATATTCCCTTGCGTCGTCACCATGTGAAACATTGTCCGCCTCCCACGCTGTTACGCTCACACCCGTAAGTTCAATTACATATTCCCCGCTGTCCTTCTTCTTGGCAACAGCGAAATCGTAGTTCGTAATCTTGCCAGGAAGGTATTCCATGGCCTTGTCCAGCACGAAGTTCCTCGGTGCACCACCACCGATGGTGACAGTCACGAGCGTCTTGCCGGCCGCCACGGTCTGCGGAGCGACGATTGCCCTCAACTCACCGTTGTCGTTCATTGGCACGATACCAGTCAGAGGAGCCTCGCCGTTGAGCGCGACAGCACCGGTTGCGAGGTCTATCGTCGTCTTACGGATGGTGTTCGTTACCAGAGCCTCCTTAGAGACTGCCGCAAACTCGGCGGCATCAGTCCAGCCATCGCCCTGCGCGAAGCGGATTCTCGCAGAGGACATGATGTGGCGGAAACGCAGGATGACCCGAGAGGAGGTCGGGGTCACATTCTCGGTCTTTGCCCAGAGGAAGTCCGAGGACTCGTACGGAGAAAGGTGACCGTTCTCCGCGTCCTTCGACTGGTCGCGCTCCACCTCAAGCGGATAGGCTTCGACAGAGGTCGGTGTTGCGTAGGGATAGTAGCCGTAGAAATCGACCTTCGTATCATTGTCCTTGTAGAAGATATCGTAGTCGGAGATCCAGCTGCCGGAGCCGTCGAATTTGAAGCGGACGTTGTCGGCCTGGTTCTTCTCGACTTTTAGAGTACCTGGAGTCTCCCCGTCGTAGTTCACGACATATACTCCCACCTCATCACCGGTGCAGAACCCGTCGGTTGTCACCTTCGTGGCTGGTTGCTGGTCAATCTCACCGCTTATGTCCACCCTATATGGCGCGGACGGCGGTGTTTCCGGACGGATCTCCGGTTCGTCAAGACCGCAGGACTGCACAAGAGCCAGCCCTGCAATCATCAGAATTGAAAACTGTCTTTTCATACTGAGATTAAATATAGTGTTGTTATTTAGTGTTGTTTCATCAGATTGCCATAACCGGATGAGCACATCGGCATCAGATATTCCCTCCGATCGTCTCCCCGTCTTCCCATGGGCTCAACGGATTCTCATTAGTAGAAAGTCCAGTGCATATAGTATCAATGCTGATTTTCAGCATCGTAATCATAGGTGGAGCATATTGATTTATAGATGAATGCTCGATATTCGATACATCGGAAAGGTCATCGAGCGATAGCCTATAAGCGGTTAAAGTTTTTGCATCCATTGCTTTGCAGCAAATCACTCCAGCTCCAGAAATGATGATAAAAGTGAGTAAAAAGAAAGTGTGGAGCCGATTTTCGTTTATCTCAAAGAAGGTTGTGGCTAACCCAAGCAAAAATAAACGACACCCAATACCCCACACTCAACAGAATATGAAGCATTGGGGCATGTAATACCCGCGTGACAACATAATTCCAAATGAGAATGAGTGCTGTTCGTTATCCCTTTGCTATGAAAAAATTGCCACATTTTCTCTGAAGGATGTCCGAAAACACTTTCAATATGTATGCTGATTGCTCAGCAATGCAAAGTTAGAAATTATTTTCAGAATACGAGCCAGCACTCAAAAGGTATTGAGGAACAAAGTTCGGAATTATCCGTCAAAACCTCGTTGAGTAGCTTATAAAAATCGATAAAATTATTAAAAAGAGAAAAACTTATACAACATTTCAAGCAAACCACATAAGTTATACATAGAAAGAAGTGTGCATCCAACTATTCTATTTATATTAGCGCATTACGTTTCAATAAGGCATGGAAAGTCAAGACAGAATATTACTATACAATCCAGATGTCGACGTCAGATTAGACGTAAGACTGGAAGATGACACTGTATGGCTCAATAGGAGCCAATTGGCTGAATTGTTTGCACGTGACATCAAAACTATCGGCAAACACATCAACAATGCCTTGAGAGAAGAATTGTCCGACATGGCAACTGTCGCAAAATTTGCGACAGTTCAAACAGAGGGGAATAGACTGATAACACGCCAAGTTGAGTATTATAATTTGGATATGATTCTCTCTGTCGGATATAGGGTAAAATCAAATCGTGGCGTTGAGTTCCGCCATTGGGCAAACAGAGTCTTGAAAGAACATCTTTTAAAAGGATACTCATTCAACAATAGGTTAAGCACCTTGGAGCATACCGTTGCAGAACATACAAAGAAAATAGATTTCTTTATCAAGGCATCACTACCTCCTGTAGAAGGAGTATTTTATGATGGGCAAATTTTTGATGCCTATAATTTTGCTGTAACCCTAATACAGTCAGCAAGAGAGTCCATTATCTTAATAGACAATTACATTGACACGTCCGTTCTTACAATATTAAGTAAACGCGAACAAAATGTTTCGGCATCAATCTACACAAAAAGCATCAACTCTCAATTGCAATTAGATATAGAAAAATACTGTCAGCAGTATCCTCCAATCAAAGTGTACATCAACAAGAAATGCCACGATAGATTCCTGATTATAGACAAATCTGGAATCTATCATATTGGAGCATCATTAAAAGACCTCGGGAAAAAAATGTTTGCTTTTTCAAAACTGGAAATTCCAGCAACAACTATCTTAAATATGTTACAACAGTGAATAGTTCAAGACAGGATACTACTCGGCACGGGATGTTTTTGCCGGAATGGTGAAAGCGGCGGCGGGGAGAGCGGCGGACTGGAGGAAGCCGGTCATCTTGTATTCGTTGACGGCGCCGCTGAACTCGGTGAGTTTCATGTATTGGAGGAGGCCGTCGGACTTGCGATAGCTCAGTTCGATGCGGGAGTAGCCGCGGACTGCCTTCTTGCGGGCAGTGATTGTGACGTCGGTCGAACGGGCGAAATTCTGAACCTGAATGTCCGCATCGTTTTCGTCGGCAACCTTTTGAGTATCACCTTTCACGCAGTTGAGAAGCGTTGCGCTCATGCCGCGCATCGGAGCATTCTTCGTGGTGTCGAAACGGCGTTCCTTGCCGGCCTGACGGAGATAGACATCCTTGCCGTTTATCACAACGAGATTTGTTGACGGAGAGTCGTAGTGGAGCGAAAGTCTGCCCGGCTCCGCATAATAAATCTTGCCCGCATCCTTCTCTGTAGTGCCAGCTGCGGTTTTCGTGTGAGAAAAACTTGCCTGAAGTCCTTTGACCTGGCCGGAAACTGCCGTCACACAGAGGAGCGCGGCAATAAGAGTAAGTATCTTCTTCATATCAAATATCTTATAACAATTCAAATCAAATTTCCCCCGTCAGCCTTCTCCGATAGAACGGAATTTTCAGAATCATACGGAAGAGGAACGGCTCAATCGAGTAGGAAAGTAGGATTGAGGCGGACATTCCGATGATGGAGCTGATGCCGATGGAACGGATGGCGGGGTGGACAGCGAAGAGCAGCGAGCCGGTCACAACGATGAGAATCATCGCCGAAAGGCCTATCGCCGTCTTGTGATAGTTCAGCATCTCGGTTCCCTTGCCGGAGGCGGCGGCGAGAAGGCCCTGCATCACGAAGATGCTGTAATCCACGCCGATGCCGAAGATGAAGGACGAGATGATGATGTTGATGAGATTGAACTCCAGGCCGAAGATCCACATTATGCCCTGCACGACATACCAGCTGAGAGTCATCGGGAGGAAGGCGATGACGGCGACCGCGATGTTGCGGAAAGACAGGAGAAGGACAACGAAGACGAAAATCATTGAAATCCAGAGGATTGTATTGAAGTCGCCATGGATAATCTCCACCATATTGCCGGTGTAGAAGAACGGATCAACCACAAGCGAACCGTCCACCTTGTCCACAACCTTGTTTACCGTCATCTTCTCGCCCTCAGGCATGAGCGCAGAGGTAAAGATCATGTAGGTGCCGTCCTTGCCGCGCTCTATGAAGTTCGAAGTAATGGATTCGGGAAGAGCGCCGGAGTCATAGAGTGATTCGGGCGCGTAATCCGCCTCGCAAAGGGCAGTGAACGGAGTGAAAAGTTCCGGACTCAAACCCTGTTCCTTGGCTGCCGCAGCAAGGCGCGACTCGGTGATTTGAAGCCTTGTGCGCCCTCCTCCCATAGGTTTTTGCCAATACTCTGCCCACTCATATATGCGTTCCTGCTGCACATCCTCCGGAAGAAGAATGGCACTCATATCGGCGTGACGCTTCACAATCCCCTCCCTGCGCAGAGAATCTAGCGCTGCGGAAAGACGACGGCTGCACTCTATCGCAGAATCGAGAGTGGCGCCGGTTGCCGCATAGTATTGTGAAGACCAGCCTCCGTTGTTTTCCGCATTGTAGATGCTCATCGACTGGCGGACTTTCGGGCTCATATAGTTGATATCCCGCAGATTACTGTCAAATTCCGGGGACGGAAGGAATAGGCAGACAACGGAAATCGCCCCGATAATCGAGAGTATCCAAGGATTGCTGTCGAGAGGAAGAGAATTCACTCTGTCGAAAAACGCAAATGCCTTACGCGACTTGCGGTTACGCTCCGGACGGAAGAACTGAGGGAGGAAAACCAAAGCAAACAAAGTCGTTCCAATCATCGCGAATGAAGCAAAGAGCCCGAAATCGCGCAGGAGCTCGCTACTGGTGAAGAGCAGTCCGGCAAACGCGCCTATCGTGGTGAGACAGCCGAGAAAAACCGGCTTTGATTCGTCGCGAAGCACCTTTTCCGGGTCATCCACATATTTGTAGTGAGTCAGCACATGGAGACAATAGCTCAACGCCACTCCCAACACAATCGCGCCTATACCCACCGCCATCAGGGACATGCTTCCCTTTATCCAGTACATCATCGCAAGCGCCGCAAGCGTCCCGTAGGCCACCGGAGAAAGCAGCAGAGGAAGCGACGACTTGTTCTTGAAGAAAAGTGAAATCAGAAGAATGATGAGAAGAAGGGATATGCCCACGGTCATCACAAGGTCCGCTTTGATTCGGCGGGAATTGTTCGCACTCATAGCCGGAGAGCCGTGCATAAAGACTTCAACCTCAGGATGACGCGCCTCGAATGCATCAACTTCATTCTCTATCATATCCACGAAATCGGCAGAAGCCTGCGAATCCATATAATTGAAATCCGGAGCCACGAAAGCGAGAACCACATTGCCGTCCTTTGTGAAGAAATGACGGTTCTTGAGTGTCATACCTCCTTTATAACTTGAGAGCGAGTCACCATCATTCTTAAGTTCCGCTCCTTCACCCATCATATCCTTAAGCGCAGCGAGCATTCCGTAGCGCAAACCGGCAGGGTCGTAACTGACGAGCATCTGAAGATTGCCATCTTCATCATTTTCAAGCAGTTGCTCATTTGCTGCCATACGGGCCCGTATGCACCTCCACGTCAGAAGGCTGTCAAAAGCCTCGTAACACTCGGGAGCGACGAAGGTCGGGAACTCCGCAATGGCGTAGTCCATCGCACTCATCATCGTGTCGTCGTCAATGCAGCTCAGCACACTTGCAATGTAGCGTCCACCGTCACGGACAACGAGCGAATCGATGAATTCGTCACAACAGTCGCTGAGAGTCTGAGCATCGAGTTTCGGCTCAGTTCCGACCTTTTCGACAGAAAATCCCTTGGGAGCAATCTGGATAAAGACCTTGTCCTTTACCTTCAAGTTACTGAACACCAGTTCATAAGACGCGGAATTATCTGTCTTAGGAAGGAGCTTTATAATATTCTCCTCATAGTGAAGCCTAAATCCGAAAACTGCAAACACCACGGCCGAACCGAGCATCAGTAGCCACATGAGCCATCGGTGTCCCTTGAAATAACGGTATATAGAAATGAATATCCTCTCCATAAACTATATAAAATTTCACAAAATTGTCGCAGCAGCAACTTCTAAGCACAAAAATCTCGCGAAGTTACAAAATAATTTGCTTAACTTTGCAAAAGATATGTATGTGAATGGCTTCCATAGCGACATTGAAGCAGCTATTGTCTTCGACTGCGAACGATGCCGACACTAACCTTTCGAGTTTATCAATACAAACATAACAACAAAAACAATGAAAAGATTAACCTATCTACTCGCTCTCGGAGCGCTTCTCGTGCTCGGGACCGGTTGCGACAAGGAATCGGCAACCGACAAAGTCAACACCCCAGTTCCTCTTTACGTCAACACTTGGGTCATAACTGAAAGTAACAGCGACGAAGTTCAAAGCGCAGTATTCTGCTTCAATGCCGACAAGACATTTTATGGCGGGTATATCGTTAACGAGGCTATGCTTAAAAAAATACAGGACGACATCAAGCCTTCCACCGACGGTGACGCGCCTACAATCGACGGTGATGGAACCGGAACCGGAGAAAAGTCCAGGTTCACCGCAGAGCAGATTGAAATACTCAAGTCCCTAAAAGTGAATGACATCGCCGTTATGATAAAGGGAGTTTATGTCGAGATTCCTGGAGAAAAGGATGATGTCTATCTTTCAACGTTCATCCTGCAAAACATTGACGGTGCGGATATGGAAATCGCAGAATACCTCCGCAATGAACTCCACCTATTCAACATTTCTGAAAATGAGGTCACGATTGAAAATAAAGAGGGAGGAATGAAAGAGACTAAAGTACCAAGCCTTGCGGCTTCGGGACTAACGGTGGGAAAGGCTGTTGAATGCAGCTTCCTCTTTATATCTTAATTTTTAAAACACAAACATTCGACAATATGAAAAAATTGATATACAGCACATTGGCGCTCATACCTCTTATCTTTGCAAGCGCCTGCGACAAGATGAACACCGAACCGGCTGAGGAGCCGAAACTTTATGTAAACACTTGGGTCGTGAACTTCAACAAGACAGAAGACGCCGCAAAGGACGAGTGGATGGTATTCAGATTGAATGCCGATGGGACGGCAACAGTAGGAGAGGTCTTTACAGATGTTGAGACGGATTTCAAGAAAGGAGTCGACATGGAAAAGCTCACGGCTGAACAGAAAGCCTTTGTCGATGGCCTCAAGGATAACGATGTATATTCGCTGGATGGTTGGTATTCGATAAAGATCAATAGCGACGGAAGTCACGTGCTCTGCATCGTGTATGAGAGTCTGTATGGAAACAACGAGAAACGGAGAGAAGGTCAGAGTTTCTCTTTCAAGGAAGTCTCTAAAGATCATATGTTGCTTTTTGACGGATTTGATGATAAAGATAAACCAACCTTCTACGATGTCTTCAGCGCCGAAACCTCTACGCTTAAGATTGGAACATTCTACAATGAGAAGTATTTCTTTGGTATTCCAAAAAAAAGACGCTGATAAAAGTTAATTTACAGCATTCTCATCTAAAAAAATCACCACGAAGGAAAAATGACCTTCGTGGTGATTTTTAATTTCCGTCAGCCGCCCAACGAAGCAAAGCCACGCGCTGGGTGTAAAAGGCGTATAAAAGGATGGGATGCAAGGCGGACGGCGAAGATGAATACCGCAGCAACCTGTCGGTTGTGAGGATTTCATCAAGCCGTCCAACGAAGCAGACCGCCTTTTAGACGCCTTTTACTTACGAATTGCAGCTATACCAGGAAGCTCAATCCCTTCCAAATACTCCAGCATAGCGCCGCCACCGGTAGAGACATAGCTTACCTTATTGGCGAAGCCCATCTGAGTCACAGCTGCAACTGAGTCGCCACCGCCGACAAGCGTGAACGCTCCGTTCTCGGTAGCCTTTGCAAGCATCTCGGCAACTTTGTTTGTACCCTTTGCAAATGCAGGAATCTCAAACACTCCGACAGGGCCGTTCCAAAGGATGGTCTTGGACTTCATAATGACGTTCTCCCAAGTGGCGAGCGTGCTCGGAGCGGCATCAACACCCTCCCAGCCGTCAGGAATCTCCGTATTGCGGCAAATCTTCGTATGGGCATCCTCGGAGAATGCGTCAGCGATCACAACCTCATCTGAAAGATAGAGCTTCACGCCCTTCTCCTCAGCCTTCTTGAGGATGTTGAGAGCAAGGTCCATCTGGTCGTCCTCGCAGAGGGAGTTTCCGATGTGTCCGCCCTGAGCCTTCTTGAATGTGTAAACCATTCCACCGCCGATAATCATATTGTCAACGATGTCGAAGAGGTGCTCGATGATGCCGATTTTCGAAGAAACCTTTGCTCCGCCGATGATTGCGGTCACAGGATGCTCAGGAGTCTTGAGTACGCGGTCAATAGCCTTGATTTCGCCTTCCATCACATAGCCGAACATCTTGTCGTTAGGGAAGTAGTCGGCGATGAGAGCTGTGGATGCGTGTGCACGGTGGGCAGTTCCGAATGCGTCGTTGATGTAGCAGTCAGCGTAAGAAGCGAGCTTCTCGACAAATTTTTTCTGACTTTCCTTGAGAGCGGCCTTTGCAGCCTTCTTCTCCTCGTCGGTTGCATCCTCTGCAAGTCCTCTCGGCTTGCCTTCTTCTTCAGCATAGAAACGGAGGTTTTCGAGAAGGAGAACCTCGCCAGGTTTGAGAGCCGCTGCCTGTGCGTCTGCCTTCATGCAGTCGTCGGCGAACTTCACCGGAGTTCCGAGGAGTTCCTCGAGGTGCGGAAGGATGTGTTTGAGGGAGAATTTCTCCGTAACGCCTTTCGGACGGCCGAGGTGAGACATAATGATGAGCGAACCGCCCTTCTCAAGAACTTTCTTGAGTGTAGGGATTGCGGCACGCATACGTGTGTCGTCCGTGATTTCGAACTTATCGTTGAGCGGAACGTTGAAGTCCACGCGCACGATGGCTTTCTTGCCTGCGAAATCGTAAGTTGAAATGTTCTGTTGCATAATTTTTATAATAAAATATATCTTTTCCGACATATACCCTTCATTACGGGCATGGGCTGCAAAGATAGCAATTTTTATGCTAACTTTGTGCAAATTTGATGATATGACAATTGAAAGCCCAAGCCCGCTGTGGAAGGACTATCAGCTGATAGACTGCGGAAACTTTGAAAAACTCGAAAGATTCGGAAAAATTGTGATGGCGCGTCCTGAGCCCAAGGCTATTTGGGACAAGTCACTGTCGGAGGACGAATGGAACAGGCTCATGCACACGCGCTTCGCTCCTGGAGCGGGGTTTGGCAAAGCCGGCAAGGAAGACAGCGGTACATGGAAGCGGGTCAAAAGGATGGACGACCAGTGGTTTATCAACTATGGCGGCTATGGAACGGAGGGTCCTTCATTCCGTCTGCGTCTTGGACTGACTTCTTTCAAACACGTGGGCGTCTTCCCGGAACAGGCACCAAACTGGGAATATATCTACTCTCACACAAAAGCACTCGTGGAGAAAGCGAAGGCCGAGGGGCGTCCGACTCCTAAAGTGCTGAATCTCTTTGCCTACACCGGAGCTGCGTCTCTGGCGGCAAAGGCTGCAGGGGCCGATGTGACTCATCTCGACTCGGTGCGTCAGGTGGTGACTTGGGCGAAGGGGAATATGGAAAACAGCGGCCTGGACAATATCCGTTGGGTGGTGGAGGATGCGCTGAAGTTTGCGCGGCGTGAGGCAAAGAGGGGCAATGTCTATCAAGGGATTATCCTTGACCCTCCGGCATACGGGCACGGACCTGACGGGGAGAAATGGAAGTTGGACGAGTGTCTGAACGATATGCTCAAATGTGTTTCGGCAATTTTGGCTCCGACAGACAGTTTTATGGTGCTGAATCTCTATTCCAACGGCTTCAGTGCAGTGCTCGGAGAAACGGTGGTGCGGCAGAATTTCTGTCTGAAGACGGGATTTAAGGAAATTCAGAGCGGCGAACTTGTTCTGACGGACTCTTATGGGAAACGGCTTCCGCTGAGCATAGTTGTGAGACTGTCCCGATGACGGGACGGAGCGAAGAAAAGGCGACCTGCTTCAGGTATTATTATCGGGATTATTTTGAGTATAAAAACATATAACTTTCGTTAAATATTGCTGACACAAAACTAAAATATATTTTTATGACATTCAAAAGATTTATTTTTCTTGCCGCGGCGATTTCAGGAGCGGCGTTTCCCACATTCGCGAAGGACGTGAATTATCGGGTGACATCACCGGATGGGCACATCAGCGCCACTGTTATGGTCGGCGAAGACATCAGATATTCGGTGTCCCGCAACGAACAGACTCTCATCGCCCCGTCGACGATTTCGATGAACCTTTCAGACGGCACCGTTTTCGGCCGGAACGACAAGGTGCGCAAGACGGTGAGAACATCGTTTGACGATACATTCTCCACCGTGGCCTACAAGAAGGCGGAGGTCCGCGATAATTATAACCAGATTTTATTGAATTTCAAGGAGTTCTCCCTCATTTTCCGCGCCTACGACGACGGTGTCGCATATCGTTTTGTCAGCAATCTCGACAAGAAGAAGACATACGAGGTCATTTCCGAGCAGGCGGAATTCAATTTCGGAGAGGACAGGCAGGCGTTCATCCCTTATGTGAATTCGGGTGCAAAGACCGTCGAGGGACAGTACTTCAATTCCTTTGAGAACACCTACACGGTACAGAATCTTTCACAGTGGAGAAAAGACAGGCTGGCCTTCCTTCCTCTCGTCGTAGCAGCAGACGAGGGAGTGAAAATTCTCATCACGGAAGCAGACCTTACGAACTATCCGGGAATGCACGTAATCGGGACGGAGGGCTCAAACTCGCTGAAGGGAACGTTCGCGCCTTATCCGAAAGTCATCGAGCAGGGCGGTCACAACAGACTCCAGGGAATGGTCAAGGAGCGTGAAAACTTCATTGCGAAGGCCTCTGGAGATGAGGTTTTTCCATGGAGGGTGATTATGGTGAGCACATCTGACTCGCAACTGGCAGTGAATGACATGGTCTGGAAACTCTCTCCAAAGCAGGATGTCGGCACGGACTATGGTTGGGTTAAGCCGGGCAAGGTTGCCTGGGACTGGTGGAACGACTGGAACCTCTATGGAGTGGATTTCAAAGCGGGCATCAACAACGAGACCTATAAATATTACATCGACTTCGCTTCGACCCACGGCATCGCCTATGTGATTCTCGACGAGGGATGGGCTGTGAATCTTCAGGCAGACCTGTTTCAGGTGATTCCGGAAATCGACATACAGGAACTTGTGGATTACGGCAAGGAGCGTGGAGTCGGCATCATTCTTTGGGCGGGCTATTGGGCGTTCAACCGAGATATGGAGAAGGTCTGCAGGCATTATTCAGAAATGGGAGTGAAGGGCTTCAAGGTCGATTTTATGGATAGGGACGACCAGCTGATGGTGAATTTCCACGCCCGCGCCGCAGAAACGGCTGCAAGATATGATCTTATGCTCGATTTCCACGGCACCTACAAACCGACCGGACTGAGCCGCCGCTGGCCTAATGTCGTGAATTACGAGGGTGTGCACGGTCTGGAGCAAATGAAATGGAAACCGAAGGAGTGCGATCAGGTGACCTACGACGTGACGGTTCCGTTCATCCGTATGGCCGCCGGCCCTATGGACTACACTCAGGGAGCGATGCGCAATGCAAGCAAGAGCAATTACCGCCCTGTCTATAACGAGCCGATGAGTCAGGGCACCCGTTGCCGCCAACTCGCGGAATATGTGGTTTTCGATTCCCCACTGAATATGCTCTGCGACTCCCCGTCCAACTACATTGCAGAAGCTGAGTGCACAGAGTTTATTGCCGCCTGCCCGGAGACTTGGGATGAGAGTCTGGGAGTGAACGGGGAAATCGGCAAGTACATCACCATTGCCCGCCGCAGCGGTGACGCCTGGTATGTCGGTGCCCTCACGAACTGGGACGAGCGTGCTCTTACCCTCGATTTGAGTTTCCTCGGCGAAGGCGAATGGTCTCTCGACATCTTCCAGGACGGCCCGAACGCCGAAAAGGCAGCCCGTGACTACGTTCACACCACCGCCACCGTTCCTGCCGACCGCAAAATCACCGCGCACCTCGCCCCTGGCGGCGGCTGGGCAGCGAAGATTACCCGCAAGTAAGGAAGAACTCTGATTCATATATAAAGCTTTTGCATAATTTTTTGTGCATTTTTGGAAGAAATCTGCACTTTTTTCTGTGCAATGTGCTATATTTGCAAAAAATCGAAGACAATGGAAAGTTTGTACAATACATTCCGCATAAAGCTCTCGCTTGTCCCTATGGACTATTTCCGCAGTTTTCACGAACAAATCAAATGGGAAAGCCGGCTTATCTGCATTATGGGGCAAAAAGGTGTCGGAAAATCCACGATGATTCTGCAACATATCAGAAAATATGATAATCTTGACGAAACTCTCTATGTGACGGCAGATAATATGTATTTTGCCGGACATACTCTTTATGAGCTTGCCGGAACCTTTTATTCACAAGGCGGCAAACGCCTTTATATCGATGAAATACATAAATATAAAGGCTGGTCAACAGAAGTAAAAAATATTTACGATGACTACCCTACTTTACAGCTTGTGTATTCGGGCAGCAGTCTGTTAGCGCTCAGGAAAGGAAATAAGGCCGATCTCAGCCGCCGCAGCATTCCATATGAAATGCCGGGGCTGTCGTTTCGAGAATATTTGAATATTCGTAACGGATGGAAGCTGAAATCCTCGCAGTTTGAGGATGTATTGAGAGGCGACGTCGATTTCCCGTATGGAGAGCATCGCCCCCTAAAATACTACAAAGAGTACTGCCGTTACGGATTCTATCCGTTTTTTCAAGAAGGCGATGCCGAAATCCGGCTTCAGAATGCGGTTCTTGCTACTGTAGAGGATGACATTCCCGATTATGCGGATATGACGGTAACATCGGCAGCGAAGCTAAAGAAACTGATGTATGTCCTTGCCAAGAGCGTCCCATTCAAGCCAAGCAATGACACGCTTGGTTGTAACCTCGGGATAAGCCGCAACTCTATTCCTGACTATATCAGTTATCTTGAAGCGACGGGGATGTTCAATGCGCTCCGTGAACCGGGTCATAGCGACAACCTGTTGGCGAAACCGGAAAAACTGTATTTGGGGAACAGCAACATTGCATATTCACTGTCGGAAGATGGGATAATCGATGACGGCAATATGCGAGAGACTAACTTTCTGGCTTGGACGAAACATATATATAGCCCGACGTCTTCCAAAATCTCCGATTTTGAAATTAATGGAATCACTTTCGAGGTAGGAGGCAAGAATAAAAACGGCTCTCAGATAAAGGATACAAGGATCGGCTACCTCGTCAAAGATAACATAGAGTATGCTTTCGGCAAATCTATTCCAATATGGATGTTCGGATTTCTCTACTGACACTCAATCAAACTCTGATTCATAAAAAAGAAATCACCTCGTCCATCATAAAGATAGACGAGGTGATTATTTTGCGTGGTCCCAGCAGGGCATGATCCTGCGACCCCCTGATTATGAGTCAGGTGCTACTAACCAACTGAGCTATGGGACCGAAAATTCAAAGAACTTAAAATTTACAGAGCCGCCGTTTGGAGTGACGGCTCTGCAAAGATATAAAATCTTTTTCGAATTTCAATTAGCAAACCTTGATCTCGACCTCGACACCACTTGGGAGTTCAAGCTTCATGAGGGCATCAACGGTCTTCTGGGAAGACTCGTAGATGTCGAGAAGGCGGCAGTATGAGTTCAGTTCGAACTGCTCGCGTGCCTTCTTGTTCACGAAAGTAGAGCGGTTGACAGTGAAAATCTTCTTGTTGGTCGGAAGCGGAATAGGACCGCTGACACGGGCACCAGTAGAAGAAACTGTCTCGACGATCTTCTTTGCGGACTTGTCAATCAGCATGTGGTCGAATGACTTAAGCTTAATTCTGATTTTTTGGCTCATATCGTTATTGTATAACCAATTAAACTTTCTGTTATTATTCCTCCTCAGGAACCTTGTAGCCGGACTTTTCGATGATTTCTTTCGCGAGGTTAGCAGGAACCTCAGCGTAGTGGTCGAAAGTCATGGTGCTGGTAGCACGTCCTGATGAGATGGTACGGAGAACCGTCACGTAACCGAACTGCTCTGCGAGCGGAACGAATGCCTTGACGATGCGGGCACCAACAGTTGAATCCATTGCAGTAACCTGTCCGCGACGACGGTTGAGGTCGCCAACGATGTCACCCATATAGTCTTCCGGAGTAACCACCTCAAGGCTCATGATAGGCTCAAGAAGAACCGGCTTTGCCTTAGGGCAGGCGTGACGGAATGCCATACGCGCGCAGATTTCGAATGAGAGCTGGTCTGAATCGACAGGGTGGAATGAACCGTCCTTGAGGGTAACCTTGAGTGAAGGGACCTCGTAGCCTGCGAGAACTCCGTTTGCCATTGCTGACTTGAAGCCCTTTTCGACTGACGGGATGAATTCCTTAGGAACGTTACCGCCCTTAACCTCATCAATGAACTGGAGACCTGTCTGTCCTTCGTCAGCTGGAGCAACCTCGACGATGATGTCAGCGAACTTACCACGACCACCGGACTGCTTCTTGAACACCTCACGGTGCTGAACCGGTACTGTGATGGCCTCTTTGTAGTTAACCTGAGGTGCACCCTGGTTGATGTCGACACCGAACTCACGGCGAAGACGGTCAACGATGATGTCAAGGTGAAGCTCACCCATACCGCTGATTACTGTCTGGCCTGTTTCGTGGTCTGACTTGACTGTGAAGGTCGGGTCTTCCTCGGCAAGTTTTGCGAGTGCGATTCCGAGTTTGTCAAGATCCTTCTGAGTCTTAGGCTCGACTGCAAGTCCGATTACCGGATCAGGGAACTCCATTGACTCAAGGGTGATAGGGTTTGTATCAACGCAGATTGTGTCACCTGTACGCAGATCCTTGAATCCGACAGCGGCGCAGATGTCTCCGGCCTCCACGAAATCAATAGGGTTCTGCTTGTTCGAGTGCATCTGGTAGAGACGCGCCACGCGCTCCTTCTTGTCGGAACGGGTGTTAAGCACGTACGAACCGGCGTCGAGATGTCCTGAATATGCCCTGAGGAATGCGAGACGTCCCACAAACGGGTCTGTCGCAATCTTGAACACAAGTGCGCAGAACGGCTCCTTTGCGTTCGGATGACGGACTTCCTCTTCTCCTGTCTTAGGATTCGTTCCCTTGATTGACGGAATGTCAAGCGGAGAAGGAAGGTAGCGCATCACAGCGTCGAGAAGGAACTGGACACCCTTGTTCTTGAATGAAGATCCGCAGCATGCAGGCACGATTGACATGTCAATGGTTGCCTTGCGGAGAGCCGCAATAATCTCGTCCTCGGTGATTGAATCAGGGTCTTCGAAGAACTTCTCCATGAGAGTGTCGTCGTAGTCAGCCGCAGCCTCAACGAGTTTCTCCCTCCATGCGGCAGCCTCTGCCTTCATGTTCTCCGGAATTTCCCTGAGTTCGTAGTTCACGAGCTCTTCTCCACCGTCATAGTAGATTGCCTTGTTGGCGATGAGGTCGATGATGCCCTCGAACTTATCCTCGGCTCCGATAGGGAGGCAGATAGGAACAGCCCTTGCGCCAAGCTTGGTCTTGATTTCCTCAACGACGGCGAGGAAGTCTGCACCGACACGGTCCATCTTGTTGACATACGCAATCTTAGGAACACCGTACTTGTCAGCCTGACGCCAAACGGTCTCAGACTGAGGCTGTACACGTCCTACCGCGCAGAAGGTAGCGACAGTTCCGTCAAGAACACGGAGCGAACGCTCAACCTCCACTGTGAAGTCAACGTGACCCGGAGTGTCGATGAGGTTTATCTGATATGTATCTCCCCTGTAGTGCCAGAAAGCGGTAGTAGCGGCAGAAGTGATGGTGATACCACGCTCCTGCTCCTGGACCATCCAGTCCATGGTGGCCGCACCCTCGTGAACCTCACCGATCTTGTGAGTCTTTCCCGTGTAATAGAGAATACGCTCCGAGGTAGTGGTCTTTCCGGCATCGATGTGAGCCATGATACCGATGTTTCTGGTGAATTTAAGATCTCTTGCCATTTGTCAATGTCTCCTTGGGGATTAGAATCTGAAGTGTGCAAAAGCCTTGTTGGCCTCTGCCATTCTGTGCATATCTTCTTTTCTCTTGAATGCTGCACCCTCGCAGTTGTATGCCGCGATGATTTCAGCACAAAGTTTTTCGGCCATGGAGTGGCCTGAACGCTTGCGGGCGAAGACTATCATATTCTTCATGGAAAGTGAAATCTTCCTTTCAGGACGCACCTCCATCGGCACCTGGAAGTTAGCTCCACCGATACGGCGTGATTTCACCTCAACCTGAGGTGTCACGTTTTCGAGAGCTTTCCTCCAAATATCGAGAGGAGCCTTGTCAGAATCTTTCATCTTCTCGCCTACCATGTCAATGGCATCGTAAAAAATAGAATACGCGATACTCTTCTTTCCCTGCAACATAAGATTGTTCACGAAACGGGTAACCATTACGTCGTGAAACTTAGGATCAGGAAGTAGAATCCTCTTCTTAGGCTTCGATTTTCTCATTGTTTTGTTGGAAATTAAGGTAATAAATTAAAAATTACTTCTTAGCGGGCTTCTTACCTGCCTTTGGCCTCTTGGCTCCGTAGAGAGAACGTGACTGAGTCCTTCCCTCAACGCCGGCAGTATCCAAAGCGCCCCTAAGGATGTGGTAACGTACACCAGGAAGGTCCTTTACACGACCGCCACGAACGAGCACGATTGAGTGCTCCTGCAGGTTGTGGCCTTCTCCAGGGATGTACGCGTTGACCTCTTTAGAGTTGGTAAGACGTACACGGGCAACCTTACGCATTGCTGAGTTAGGTTTCTTAGGTGTGGTTGTGTACACACGCACGCATACGCCCCTTCTCTGAGGGCAAGCATCCAGCGCGCGAGATTTACTCTTCTCGACGATAACCTCGCGTCCTTTGCGAACTAACTGTTGAATTGTTGGCATAAATGATTATAAATCTTTTATTTATGTTTAACTCCCCAATTTTTGGGGCTGCAAATATACGAATAATTTTTTGATTATCAACAACAAACCCATACATTTGTGTCGCGGAAGATTTTTCGTCTTCCGAAATTGGCAAGGCACGATGTGTGCGGACGAAAGGATGTTGAGGATATATCATATATATGTATAACCTAAAAAATTTTTTGATATGAAAAGGAATATGATTTCGGCTGCTCTTGCGGCCGCCACGGTTCTCGGAGTCATCGGATGCTGCGGGACGAAGGAAGTAAAAGTTGAGACCATCGAAAAAAATGCGGCGTACGCTCTCGTGGAGGGAGGAAGGGACTCCGTGAAGATTGAGATAAGCCTGCAGTTCCCGACGGAAGGACTCGGGGCTGAAGCGGCCGAAGGGATTTGCGATGGAATCGTTATGGACGCGCTCGGCGAACAATTCTGCGGAATGACGACACACGAGGCAGTGCAGGGCTACATTGAAGAGACGGTAAAAAACTACCGCGACGCCAACCTTGAGTTCGTAGATCAGGTTGCGAAGAACCCGGAGGACAGGGAGGAAGGCGAATGGGACATCTTCACTTGGGAATTCATGATTGAAGGACGCATGGAAAGCGACTACAACGGCTTTCTTTCCTACTCTCTCTCAAAATACAGCTACACCGGCGGAGCGCACGGCGGCACGTTGCTGCTCGGTCTGAACTTTATGAAAGAGACCGGCGACCCGGTCACCGAAAACGACATCTTCGCGTTCGGCTACGAAGAACGGCTCAGCACCGCCCTTCGCGCCCACCTGAAGTCTTCGCTGGACAAGGATAGCTACAATATGCTCTTTACGACCGACATCACTCCGAACGGCAACTTTGTTCTCAGTAAGGCCGGCATCACATACATCTACGGCCAGTACGAAATCGGCCCATATTCGATAGGCATAATCAAGGTCACCGTTCCTTGGGGCGAGATTCAGGACATCCTGAAGTAGCCGAAGACTCACAACACGAAATCGCAAAATGTTTCTGATTATTCGCCCCGACCCATATAGGAGGTGATGGCTGTGCGGTAGGCGATGAGCGCGTCGATGCGGGCGGAGGAGGCGGTGCGGTAGGCGGTCTCGGCCTGGAGGAGGTCCTGGAGGGGGATTAGGCCGGCGGAGTAGTTGGAGAGAGAGACTTCGTAGAGGCGGCGGGAGTTGGAGAGGCTCTCCTCGGCGAGTTGCCAGGAGTCGTAGGAGGAGGTGAGGTCGAGCCAGAGTTTGCCGACGAGTAAGTGGAGTTGGCTGTCGAGGTAGGCGCGGTCATTCTCGGCCTTGGCTATTTCGGTGCCGATGCGCTGGGCGCGGCGGGCTGTCTTGCCCCAGTCGGAGAGAGGAATCTGGACGGAGGCGAAGGCTATGGCGTTGTAGCGGCCTTTTTTGTAGAGATTGGAGTAGCCGGTGGAGGCGCCGACCGCAACCTGCGGGAGGCCCTCCCCTATGGCGAGGCGCTGTTCCAGGCGCTTGGCCCTGACCTGAAGGTCGAGCAGGCGGGTCTCTTGCATGGATGCTACAATCTCGTCTTCATCACGCCAGTATGTTTCCGGGGCGGCCGGCAGTTCGGAGACGGTGTCGAGCGTGAGGGAGTCGATGAAAGGGCGCTCGGGGGTGGCGTTGGAGGAATAGACGGTGTATGGCTGGCCTATGGCGTTGAAGAGATTCATCTTGGAGAGGCGGATGCCGCTCGTGACTTTTTTGCGGGCCGCTTTCAGTTCGCCCCGCTTGAGTTCGAGTTGGAGGATGTCAGTCTCGGCGGCGAGGCCGGAGCCGATTGCCGCCGAGAGGCTGGAGTAGAGAGTGTCGAGGGTGCCGTCGAGATAGTCGAGAGTTTCTATCTTGTCCGAGAGCGAGACTACCTGCCACCAGAGACTGTCAACGGCTTCAATGGTCTCGCGGTGGCGGATGTCTTTCTGAAGCTGTGCGGCTTCGACTCCGAGGGCGGCGAGACGGTTGCCTGTGACGATGCGGCCTCCGGCATAGACCGGCTGGAGTGCCATGAGGGATGCGGAGTAGCCCTGCTTGAAGGACTTGTATTTGGTGTTGATGCCATAGAGGGAACCGTAGGACTCAATCTCGCTCTGAATGTTCCATGCCAAGTCGTTATTGCCGAGGATGTCGGTTACGCCGATTTCGAGAAGGGGGTTCATGGCCCAATAGCCGAATGCGGTGGCCGAGACGCGCGGGAAATATTCAGAGAGAACTTCCTGCTTGCGGAGCCATGCGGCGCGGACATCGAGGGAGGCGTTGTTTAGGGCTGCGTTGTTCTGCATGGCCATTTCGCGACAGTCTGCGAGCGTCAGCGAGCGCCCCCCGACATCGCAAGATGGCGGAACTGCGGACTGGGCGGCGACGTCGGACGGAAGCTGAGTCGCGAAGAGGGCGACAGCCGCTGCGGTGGCCACGAGTCTTCGGAATGCTGAGCCGTATTTTCCTATAGAAACATGAAAAAAATAAACTGCTTCAGATTTGTCAATTATTTTCGAGTATAGATTTCTTTTGGAAGAAGGAGTGTACTGGAGGTACACGACTGATGAGAAAATAAATATAGACCGAAAAGAATGAGAAAGATGATGCAGGTTATTTTTTGAAGGTTTCATAATTATATATAGTCATAATGAGTTTGTTTATTTGATGACCGCGCTTTCGCCTGACATCGGGATTTCGGGGGACGGGACGTAGTTCTTTTTGTCGGCACTACGGAAAATCTGCCAGTAGGAGACGGGCATTATGAGGGTGATGAGGATAACGGAAAGCATTGTGCCGAAGCAGATTACAACTCCCATAGGCATCCAGAGGAGGTCGCCGCTGATTATCATCGGGAGCACTCCGAGGGCTGTGGTGCAGGAGGTGAGGAAGATTGGGCGCATACGACGCTTTCCGGCGAGGGAGGCGGCTTCCTTGACGGGGATGCCATGCTCGAAACGGAGTTCCTCGGCGTACTCGAACAGCAGGATTCCGTTACGGACTATGATGCCGACGAGGGAAATGAGTCCGAGGACGGCGGTCATTGAGAAGTCGAGACCGAAGATCCAGAGGCCGAAGAAAGCTCCGAAGAGGCACAGGGTGCTCAGGACAAGGGTCAGGACGGCGAGGGAAATCTTCTTGAAGTGGAAGAGCAGGAAGAAGAACAGAATCATCACGGCAGCGATGAACGAGAGGGCGATTTCAGGTCCCATCTGGCTATTTACAGCGTTGAGCCCGCCAAATCTCACCGTGACACCCTCCGGAATGTCGGCTGTCTTGAGGTATCGTTTTATGGCCTTGACGGCTGTCGGCTGGCTCTTTCCGAACTTCATGTCGGCTCCAACCACTATGGCAGACTTACCGTCGATGCGGGTGAGAGAGGTTGGCTCCCACTCCGGAGTGATGGTAGCCACCTGACGGACGGGAACCATAACGCCCGGCATGGCCGTCGGGACGAGGGCGTTGGAGATATCCTCGTAGGCGGAGTGTGAGTTGATGTTGTCCGAGTAGAGATTCACCGGAATCACGTTGTTTCCCTCACGGAGCGAAGTCAGTTGCAGTCCGTTCATCTCCCCGGCAAGCGAGAGGTTCATCAGGGTGCGGTTCACACCCATGCGCATGGCCTCGTCATGGTCGAGTTCGAGGGAGACGGACGGGGTGAACCAATCAGCGTCGGAGTGAACCCATTTGAGCATGTCAAGACCGGCCATATAGGCCTTTAGAGAATCCGCAACTGCTTGAATATCATTATAGTCCTCGCCAAAGACATCAACCTCGACAGGAGTGGAGACCCCCTGGTAGTCCATCTGCTTGACATGGATGACAGCTTCCGGGAAGAGATGCTCGTAGTAGTCCTCATTTTCCTTAAGAAACTCCTCTGTGGCACGGTTGGACTTAGTGTTGACGATGAGCTGCGCGACGTTTTTGCCCGGAAGAATCGGGGAATAGGTGCAGTGGAAACGCGGTGTGCCCGTTCCTATGAACTCGGTGACGGAGGTGATGCGGCTGTCCCGGCGGAGCATGTTTGCGAGGGAGTCCGCCACCTCCGTAGTCTTGTCAAGGCCTGCGGTCGGGTCGAGATAGACCTCTACGGCAAAGACCGGACGGGCAGCCATAGGCATAAGCTGGATATTCATCCGAGAGAACATCAGAAGTCCAAGGGCGATGGCGGCGACTCCGGAGAAAATCGTGAGCGCAGGGTGTTTGAAGCACTTGTCCTGCATGAAGTCATAGCCCTTCTGAAGAGCGTTGAACAGGACGTTTTGGAACTTGGTTATGATGTTGCCAGAACTTTCCTTATGGACGGTCTTTATGAATCTGACCTCCAGTGACGGGACGACGAGCACGGCGTATGCGAGCGAGGTCATCAGCGAGAAGGCAATCACCCATGGGAAAGTGGAGACGAAGTCCCCGAGGTAGCCTGTGATGATGCCTGTCATCGGAAAGAACATCGCGCTGATGGCGAAGGTTGCCATGAACATCGGTGAAAAGAGCTCTTGGGCACTGGCCGTGGCAGCATCCAGAGGTGACATTCCGCGAGAGAGGTGGTCCATGTAACCGTCCATAGTGATGATGGAGTCATCCACAATCATTCCCAGAACGACGATGAGTGCAGCGAGAGAGACGGTGTTCAGGCAGATGCCGAAGAAATACATCAGGGCTATGGCGATGGCCGTGCAGACCGGCACTCCAGAGGAGGCAATCAGCGCCGAGCGCATCGGGAAGAGCATGAGCATCACGTAGATGACTACGAGCATTGAAATCACGAGGTCGCGCAGAAAAGACCACACGGAGTCGCCCACAACCTTGGGCTGGTCGGTAATGCGCGAGACTTTCAGGCTGTCGGGAGCGTCTGCCATAAATTCGGCGAGCACGCGGTCAACCTCCTTGCCGAATGCGACAATGTTGTTGTCCGGACGCATCTCGATGGAAATGACGATGGCCGTGTTGCCGTTGTAGGTGACAAGCGAAGTCGGGTCTTTGATGCGACGCTCGATGGTGGCGACGTCCTTCAGGCGGAGGGACTGTCCGTCGGTGGAAGACCATATTATCTTGTCGGCGAGTTCCTGTTCGTCGGTGATGGTCTTTTGAATATGTACCGGAGAGGATGTGTAATCCGTCGTGAACGTGCCTCCGAGAGCCTGGAGTCCTGCCGTCTGATATTCCATCATCAGAGATGTCGGGGATATTCCGTAGGCTGCAAGGCGATCCATATCGACATTCACAGCGATCTCCTCGCTCTGCGTTCCGATTATCTTCGCGTTCGCGAGTTCGGGGATGGTGCGCAGACGGTCAGAGAGGTCGTCGGCATATTCCTTCATTTCCATATATCCCTTGTCCGAAGATTCGAGGGCTATGAGGACGGATGTGAGGTCGCTGAAGTCGTCGAGAACGACAATCGCGAGAACGCCCGGAGGCAGAGTCTGCTTGAATGTGTTCAGCTGGAGACGAATCTTAGACCAGACCTCGTTCTTCTTGTCGGCCGGAGTAGTGAGATCCGTATAGATATAGCAGATGCCGTCCTTGCTGACGACCCTGGTGCCCTTCCTGTTGATTTCCTTCATCGAGAAGAGGAGCTTTTCGAGAGGCTTGCCGACTTCCTCCTCAACCTGATGGACGTCAGCACCCGGATAGACGGCAGCGATGAGTCCCTGCTTAATCTCGAATGTCGGGAACTCGTCCTTCTTCATATTCACAAGACCGAGGATTCCCCCACCGATGAGCAGGAAAAGAAAGAGTCTGACTATGTTATTGTGCTCAATCGCCCCTCGGACGAGACTCGACACGATTCCTTTCTTCTGTTCCATAATCCCTTACTCCGTGACGGGTTCCACCTTCATCCCCGTGCTGACCTTCGCGGCGCCATCGACAATCAGCCTGTCGCCCGCCTCAAGTCCGGAGAGAATCTTCACGCCCTTGCCGGCAAAATCCCCTGTGGTGACATATTTCTTCTCCACGACGTTGCCACCGCTAACCGTCCAGACATAGCGCCCCGTCTTGTCGGTGCGGATGACTGAGGCCGGAATGACCGGAGTCTCGAAACCGCCCGCAACTGAACGGAAAACGACCTTGCAAATCATTCCCGGCATAAGGCTCTTGAGAGGAGTTTCAAGAGAGAGCCGGCAGTCGTAGCTGTGGGCAACGACCGAAGCATCAACGCCCTTACGGACGAGGCGGGCACGGACTGGTGTGTCGGAAAGGGCAGTCACCGTGACATCGGCATACGAGCCTACGGAGCATGAGGAGATTTCGGTCTCCGGGACGGATATGCTGATTTCGAGTGAGTGCAGATCCACAATCTTTACTATCGGCTGGGCTATGGAGATATCTTCGCCCTCTTCGCAAAAAACCTCGCTGACTGTTCCCGCAAACGGAGCTTTCACGGAGCAGTCATAGGCGGCCTTCTGCGCGGAACTGAACGCTGCCTTGGCGCGTGCGAGCGCGGTCTCCACTTCAACGATCTTCACCTGTGGCACGCTTCCGTTGTCCTTCACGGTCTGAAGGCGGTCGTAGGCATCCTGAGCCTGACGCAACGTGGCCCGGGCGGAACTGAGGGCGTTGTCAACAGTTGAAGAATAGACCTTTGCAACCTGCCGGTTTGCACGAACGTCCTGTCCCTGCCTTACGTTAATCTTTTCAAGTTTCGCAGGAAACGGAGAGAGCACAGTCGCGCTCTTCGACGCCTCGACGCGCCCGATGTAAGTCTTTGTGGTACCCGACGATGCCGACCCGACTGCCTCGACCCTGACCTTCACGGGCTGCCTCACTGTCTCTTTCTTTCTGAAATTCACGCTGAACTTGCCTCCGTTGCAGCCGGAAAGCAGTACGAGGCCGGCGAACGCCGCCAACGCAGCGGCGGATACTTTTCCAAATGCACGCATATCTAAAGTCATCAGTCCTCGTTCAACTTCGCCACACATTTGACCTCGGATGCGAGAATCTTGTAGTCATAGAGTGTCGTCTCCCCGCCACCCGTATATTCAAGCGTAAAAATCGCCACATCGTCGTGTTTTTCAGCGGTCCCGGAGACGGTGATCTCAAGACTCACGGTGTTTGCCCCGTCCCTGAAACTGACAAAGCGCACGGCAGGGTCAAGAGTCAAGACTTTCCCTTCTGCCTTTCCGCTGAAGACAAAGGCATCACCGCCGACAACGTTCATGGTGACAATCACCGAGTTATCCCCTGTCTTTATGACGTTCATCTGGCCGGACTCGGAAGTGAGCGCCAGTCTGAACGTGCGGTTTCCGTCAGGGATATCCAAAATTCCTGCGGAGGCGTCCGACTCCGAAACTTTAGCGGTTCTCTCGACCGTCAGAATTCCGCTGGTCTTGAACGAGTAGTTTCCGTCAAACAATTTGACACCTTCTTTTTCACACGAGATGAGGGACATGAGCGACACGACCACAGCGAGCGCTGCGACAAATGATTTCATTTTCATATAGTTCACAACATTTTCAAAGCCGGACGAAAACGCACAAAGCAAGTGCCAAAAAAAGGATGGTCAATCGCTTGGCCATCCCTCTTAACTGATATGCAAGTTGTTTTTAGAACTTGTATCTTACACCGAGGCTGATTGCGCCAGCATAGAATCCGTAGCCTGAGAAACCTACGCGTGTCTCGCTGTCGCCGGCTGCGCCACCAAAATAGATGTCCGGTCCGATTACAGGACGCCAGTCAAAGGAGAGCTGGAGCGGGAACCAGAAGTCATATTCGACTCCGATACGACCTGCAACACCGAAATTAAGGAAGCCGCCGAACCAGTAGCTTGCGCCACCACCGACACCCATATACCAATTCCACTCACCCTTGTGATTCCAAGGAATGGCAGTGTTGAACGGGTTGAGCCAGTCATAAGTTGCAGCCGCACCGACTGCTGCGAAGCCAGGGAAAGAAAGCTCTGCTGAAAGCATGTTATCAGCGCCAAGAGAATGCTGATAAGAAACTTCTGCGCCCCAACCGAGACGGGCACCGATTGCGCGTGGCTGTGCGCTGACTGCAACGGCAGCAAGGACTGTAGCTGCAAGAACTAAGATAAACTTTTTCATTGTACTATAAATTTAAAATGGTTTTCGAGTCAAAAACGCGGCAAATATAGAAAAATAAATGCTACATGTAGTTGCAAATCCGATAATAACAATGTTTCAAAATCAAAAACGGGCACTTTTAAGCATCACACAGCACCTGTCCCGGTCATGAAAGCGCCTCAGTTCCAGAGGCTTTACCCTCGGACACCCACTCGACCGGAGAAACACCGGTGATTGCGGTGAAGTTTCTCCACGCGGTGACACGGGAGCGGTAGCCTGCTCTATAAAACACATCCTGAATGTTCTTCACTTCGCCTGTCGAGAGTTCTTGACAGACATAATCGATTCTCTTGCGGTTAATCATGTCAGAGTAGGACTGCCAGCCCATCTCCTTGATGGCCTTCTGGAGATAATTGGCATTGGTGCCCACAAGATTGCACAGCTCGCCCACACTCATATCCGGATTCTGCCAGACGTCCGTCTCCCTTATGATCACTTCAAGCCTGGCAATGACAGGCGCCACAGAACTCACGCCGGCCTGCTTGCCATCCTCTTCCGCCGCCTGGCTCTTCACCGGCTGAACCGGAGCGACATCTTCCGTTTCGCCCCCCGCATCTTCAGTTTCCGTTTCCTGCACGGCACTCTTCGGAACACGAAAACGAACCACGAGCTCAAGGCGCAGGATGCTGTAGGTCAACAGAAGATAGAGGAATATGTGCACATATTCCAGCCATCTGGCATCGAATATACAAGTGCAGGAGAATGTGATCGTCATAATCATCGAAAGCCCAACGATGCCCCTCAGTTGCTGTCTGGGGGCACTACTTTCCTTCCAGTTGTACTGCATAAAGCAGGTCCACAGCCCGTAGGGAATGAATATCAGAGAAAGAAGAACACGCAGAAACACGTCCGTGCTCCCGATGTTCGGAAGAATCTCCGAAGCGGAATAGAGCTCCAATGGTTTGAAGATATTTACCGCGACAAGACACAGAACGAGGAATGCCCATGGGGAGAGAAGCTTCAGACTCCGTTTCCATGTCATCCAATGCGGGCGAAGCACCTCTATCGGATAGAGCAACAAGAGAAAGTAGACAACAAAGCCGAGAATGACATAATCCATATCCATTATGGTGCCACCGACATATTCATGCCCCGTAATCTTCTCCACGAATATACACACGGCGCTCAGTGCGGACAGAAGGAAGAATATTGCGATGAATAGCCTGGAACGGTCCGGCTGCCGCCGATGTTTCGCAAACATAAAACCCGCTGCCGCAAACTCAACGACAGCGAATAATATAAGAAGGAGGTATAACATCAGTTTCATTCGGTAACAAAGCTCGCGTTCAGCGAGCACATATCGCAAAATTAAAAAAAATTTAAACATCTTCTTATAGATGCGTTCGGAAATTAATGGTAATTTTGCCGTGCTGACAAAATCAATTTTGAATTTATGGGTAACAGATTTTTGACGACTATGGCGGCGGTTTGTGCTGTCCTACCGCTTGCGGGACAAGTTCGCAGTGAGAAAACTCTGAATGTTTGGGAGTTCCGTCGGGATCACGAGACGGAGGCTGTCTCCGGTTGGGAAAAGGTGAACGTTCCACACGACTGGGCTATTTACGGACCTTTCGATAAGGCGAATGACTTCCAGATTGTCGCGGTGACGCAGAACGGGGAGACAGTGCCGTCGGAAAAGACAGGACGCAGCGGAGGACTGCCTTACATGGGCAAGGGCTGCTACAGGACGGATATAAACATCGGAAATATAGACGGACGCCGCTTCGAACTGCTCTTTGATGGGGCGATGAGCGAGGCGCAGGTTTTCGTGAACGGAGAGAAGGTCTGCGAATGGCCATACGGCTACAATGCCTTCCACTGCGACATCACCCGGGCGCTTCGCGAGGGCAGTAACAGGATTGCCGTTCTTCTTGAAAACCGGCCTTTCTCCTCTCGCTGGTATCCCGGCGCCGGGCTGTACCGCAAGGTGCGTCTGATTGAGACGCCGCAGGTTCATATTCCCGTATGGGGAATGCTCGTGAGGACGCCTCACGTCGAGAAGGAATACGCTACCGTCAGCATATCTACGGAAATCGACGGTGCGAAAGAAGGGGAGACATTTGAACTTGACATGACGGTGCTTGACGAAGAAGGAAATGTCGTTGCGAGGCGTACCGACAGCCGTGCGGTATGCCACGGCGAGGTCGTCCGGCAAAATCTGACCGTGAATGCTCCTAAACTGTGGTCGCCTGAGAATCCGGCGCTCTACACGGCAATGGTGAAGATTCTCAAGGACGGAGCCGTCATTGACAACAGTTCGGTGCGATTCGGAATACGCACCGCTGAATTCATCGCAGACAAGGGATTTTTCCTCAACGGAGAAAGACGGGTGATTCGCGGAGTCTGCATGCACCACGACCTCGGGCCTCTCGGGGCAGCGGTGAACCGGTCGGCGCTGAAGCATCAGATTGAGTTGCTGAAGGAAATGGGCTGTGATGCCATAAGGACATCTCACAATATGCCTGCTGAGGATCTCGTTGAACTCTGTGACGAGATGGGAATGATGATGATGGCGGAGACATTCGATGAATGGGAAGTGGCGAAGTGTCAGAACGGTTACCATAGGTTCTTTGAGGATTGGGCGGAGAAGGATGTCGTGAATATGGTGCGGCATTTCAGAAACAGTCCGTCCATCATAATGTGGAGCATCGGAAACGAGGTCCCTACCCAGAGGTCCGCGGAAGGGTACAGAACAGCGGCATGGCTCCAGTCGATCTGTCACATGGAAGACCCCACGAGGGCTGTGACTTGTGGGATGGACCAGTTCGACGCGGTGGTGAACAACGGCTTTGCGGCGCAGCTGGACGTGCCGGGATTCAACTACAAGCCGCGCCGCTTCGTGGAGGCCTATGAGAAACTGCCTCAAAACATCATACTCGGAAGCGAGACGGCATCGACAGTGAGTTCAAGGGGCGTTTATCATCTGCCTTCCGAAAAGGGAGTGCACGGCATTGACGCTCTTCTCGGGGCATACATGAGACATCCGGACCACCAGTCATCATCCTACGACACAGACTATTGCCCATGGTCTAACATCCCGGACACGGACTTCGCCGCCGACGAGGACTACCCGTGGATGCCGGGACAGTTTGTCTGGACGGGATTCGACTACCTCGGGGAACCGACCCCTTACGACACCGACTCATGGCCGAACCACTCCTCGGTTTTCGGTATCATCGACCTCGCATCCATTCCGAAAGACCGTTTCTGGCTCTACCGCAGCCAGTGGAGAAAAGACTCGCCTACTCTCCATCTTGTCCCGCATTGGACATGGCCTGGACATGAGGGAGAGAACATCCCTGTTGTGGCATACAGTTCTTTTGATAAGGCGGAACTCTTCGTGAACGGCATAAGCCAGGGAATTGCGGTCAAGGCCGCGCCGTCCGGAGTCTCCGCTGACCCGACACATCCGGCTCCCATAGCGTCTGACACTGAACTGATGCGCCGTTTCAGGCTCATCTGGCCGGACGTTATTTACCAGAGCGGCGAACTGAAGGTGGTGGCGTACGGCCCTGATGGCAAACCGGCAGCGGAACAGGTTGTCCGCACAGCAGGCAAGCCATACGCGCTGAAACTCACCCCCTACACAGGACCTGAGTCGGTGGACGGCAGCACTTTCCCTGCATCCGATGCCCCGCAGACGATGGTTATCAAAGCCGACGGCGAGCAGTTGTGCTACCTTAATGTCAGCGTTGTTGACCGCGAGGGGAATACGGTGCCGGCAGACAGCAGGCTCGTTAAGGTGAACGTAGGAGGTGCAGGCTCGTTCGAGGCCATTGCCAACGGAGACCCGACCTGCCTTGAGCCCTTCCAACTCCCGCAGATGCACCTTTTCAGCGGGCAGCTGACGGTGATTGTCCGCAGCGGGCAGCGGGTTGGAGAGATGAATGTCAGCGTTACGGCAAAGGGGCTGAGGAAGGCCACCGTGACACTCCGCTGCGAATAGGAGGGATTTCACTGTCTTTTCGGTCCATATCCCCTTTTCATCAGTCGTGTACCCCGGTACACTCCATCTTCCAAAAGGAATCTATCCTCGAAAATCCAGTAAAATCCCGGTAAGTCCTTTAAAAAGTGCTGAAACAGCAAGTAATAGTTGTGATTCGCAACAATTACTTGCTGTTTTCGTATTGTCTTATGACCTATATTTGGCGGACTGAAACTAACGCCAGATTATATGGACAACAATTCCATCAAAGAAAACATCCGAAGAATAAGAAAAATCCGCGGATACACGCAACACGAACTCGCCACTCGTTGCGGCATATCAATGACCCACTACCGCAGCATAGAAGTCGGAACGACAGCCATAATAAACCCGATAGTCCTGCGCATCTCTGAGGTGCTCGACATAGGCATAGGCTACCTTCTGCTCGGCTCCTGGAACTGGAAAGACCAAGATTTCGCCCTTGAGGACGAGGCGGTGGGCTACGGCTTCAACGGAGGCTTTATGGACAAGGCAAACCGGCGCTACAACGACATGCGCGACGACTACGAAACCCGCCTGTCGAAGCTCCGCGAAGAAATCCTCACCCTCCGTCAAGTCGTCGACAGCCAGCGCCGAGACATCTCCCACCTCGAAAGCGTAGTCCGGATGATGCGCCGTATAAAGGGAATCGAATGATTGCGGAGGCAGTCAGATTTGGGCTTTCATCGAATTATATGTAATTTTTCGGGGAATGTGTTGGAATTGACACTGACAAATTATAAATTTGTATGGTTTGAAATTTACAAATGATAGGCTTCCTTTCGGAATGTCGTATCACAAGTGGATTTATGTGTTTAATTATTAGACCTTTGGGTCGGCTAAAATTTTTATCAAATGAAAAAGATTGCTTACATTGCAGTCGTTGTATTGGCTGTTGTTGCCTGCAACAAAGAAGAGGGTGCCAAAACTCTCACCGTAACTCCTGCGGAGAAAACTGTCTTCACTGACGAAGACCTTCCTGAACTTTCTGTGAGCGCGACGCCTGAAAATGCTCTGGATGGAGTGACTGTGGAATGGACTTCAAGCGACCCGGAACTCGTGACCGTGTCCCCAAAGGGAGAGCTCGCACTGACTGTTGAAGACATCGAGGAAAAAGAAAAAGTTGTCACCATCACGGCTAAAGCCGGCGAACTTTCTGCAACTTGCAAGCTCACCATCAAGGGACAGATTGCACGGTATGAAGTGCTTGACTTCACTAAAGATTTCGGATTCAAAATGCTTGACAGAAACATCGGAGCGAAAAGTAAGGAAGATGCAGGATATTTCTACCAGTGGGGAAAAATCCTTCCGGTCGCATCAGGTAACGATACAAAGGTGAACGAGTTCTACGACAAGGATTGGAGCCCGGAAAGCAAAGGCTTTGCAGACTGGACCGTTGCTGAGAACACTCCTTGCCCTAAGGGATGGAGTCTGCCGAATGATGTGATTTTCGCAAAAATAAAGGAAGTTTCTCTCAACATCATTGAGACACGTGAAACAGAGCTAATGATGGATGAATTTGGAACGCTTGAAGGAGACTTCACATACACAAGAGAGCAATATAATACAGCTGTCGCTTTATTCAAGACTTTAGGACTCGCCCCTACCGGCAAATTCACATACTCAACAGCGAACTCTGCTGTTGTATATGCAACCCCTTCGATAACGACGTTATGGTATGGAGCACAAGGTGTCGACAAGAAGACACAAGCACCTAAAGCAAAATACATTGAAGACGGTGATGATACATTTCCGAAAATTACTCAAGGTGACTTTGTTATCGCGCTGCCTGTCCGCTGCGTAAAATAATTTGATGCTGATAAAGAGATTTATAATATCCGTTATGATTTTACTCGGAGTTGCCGGTTGCCTTGCGGCCGCGGCTCCGAGTAAAGTTGATGTTAGGGTGTTCGTCAATTCAAAGGAAAGCGGTGAACCTCTGGCAGGGGTCGTCGTGGGATTTCCGGACTGCGGAATCTATGCCGCAAGCGAGACTGACGGCGGGGCGGTGCTGAAAGGAGTGCCCGAAGGGAAGTGGAAATTCTCCGCACAAATGATTGGCATGCTGGACTATGAGCTTGAAGTCAAGGTGAGCGCGGGGATGTCCCCGGTGAGCGTCCTGATGGTCGAATCCTCGTTCAGACTTGACGACGTCGTGGTGACGGCACGCTCGGGAGCAGTGGGGGCATCCACGGCATCGAGCATTTCGCGCACGGCCATAGACCATCTTCAGGCCACTTCCCTGAGCGACATAATGGAACTCCTTCCAGGACAGCTATCCTCCAATCCCTCTCTCACCTCCGCCAGCAAGGCGACAATCAGGCAGGTGGGAACGGACGCGATGAACAGCCTCGGAACATCCATCATCGTGAACGGGGCACCGGTCTCCAATAATGCCAATCTCCAGGTAGGCAACACAGCGACAAGCGGTACGCTCACTTCCGGCTATTCCTCTACAGCAGGTTCGGGAGTGGATTTGAGACAGATTTCGGTAGACAATGTCGAGTCGGTAGATGTCATAAGGGGCATCCCTTCCGTCGAATACGGCGACCTCACTTCCGGAGTCATAATCGTGAATCCGAAGGCAGGCGAATATCCATTCAGAATCAGGACAAAGATAAACCCGACACTCACCCAAGCGTCTGTCAGCAAGGGATTTGCACTCGGAAAGAAGGGCGGAGCACTTAGTGCTGACTTCGACTACGCATCTTCTCTCGCCGATGAACGCAGGCCCTATCAACAATATCGCCGAATCACGGCAAACCTGCTCTATTCCAAGACTTTCGCAGAAAAGCTGAGGACCACCACCGGATTTGGATTCTACTCCGATCTCGATGCCCAGAAACTCGACCCGACAGACGTGAAGTATCAGAGGAAGCGCTCGGCGGAGAACATGGGCTTCAAGTTCAACACGAACATCAACTGGCAGGCGGACTTATCTTTCCTGAAATCCCTAAAGTTCAATTTGTCCGCAAATTACGCGGAGCAAACGGGTTACACTCAGGAAATAAAGGGTAATTTCGGCTATATGGTGACCTCGGCAATGACAGACGGCACTGTGGCGGCAAACGTCGGCGGTCCGGTCTATGACAATCTCGGCAACAAGTTGACCAACACCGACGCGCCGGGCCACGAGGCATCCACAAACATACTCCCCTACGAGTTCCTCACTCAGATGACGACCTACGGGAAACCGCTCAATGTCTTTGCAAAGGTGGTGGCCAGCATGTTCACGGAGTTCTGGGGCATAGGCAACCGCATCATCGGCGGAGCGGAGTGGAAAACGGACGTGAACTTCGGGCAAGGCAAGGTTTTCGACCCGCTCATGCCTCCGTCAAGCGGACTGAGGATGCGCCCTTACACCGACATTCCCGCCCTCAACCAGTTCTCGCTCTACGCCGAGGACAACATTTCCAAGACACTGTGGAACAGGGATTTGAAAGTACAGCTTGGTCTGCGCTTCGACCTTGTGCAGCCCGGACGCAGCGAAATGATGAATGCCCTCTCGCCACGAGTCAACGCCTCATTCGAAATTGTCCCGAAAATGCTGAAACTGCGCGGAGGCTGGGGAATAACGGCCAAGGCTCCGCCGCTGGTCTATCTTTATCCTGACAAAGCCTATTTCGACTTTGTGAACTACAGCAACATCGGCCTGACCGGAGTAAGCGGGGCTCAGGAACTCAGCGTCCTTACCACCAAGGTCTATGACACTTCCAACAGCCGCCTCAAGATTGCGAGAAATTCCAAGTCGGAAATCGGACTCGATTTCGAGTGGGCCGGCATGAGGCTGAGCGTCACGGCTTACCGCGAACTGCTGCGCAACGGTTATTCGTTCGGCACGGACCGCAGTTGCTTCCAGCTATTTGAACTCAAGAAATACGAGGGCATCGAGCGTGAGGGGACATATCCCCTGCTGAAATACAGCGACGCGACAAATGTCGTAGTGAGCTATTACAAACCGCTGAACAACAATGTGAACGACTCAAAGGGAGTGGAGTTCGACCTAGACTTCGGACAGATTAAGCCCATCCGCACGTCGTTTGTCCTGACCGGAGCATACATGGTCTCGGATTCATATTCCTCCACCGAATCGTATTTTCAGAAGAATCCGGACCCGAAGAAGGGATATAAGGACATCGGAGTTTACGCAAGCGGCAACGGAAGCCGCTATTCACGGTTTTCGACAAACCTTAGGGTGATACACAATATTCCGAAAATCGGATTCGTCGTCTCGATGTCGGTGCAGACGATTTGGAGCGATACACACGAATATCTCGGAACGGAGAACATCCATCCGATAGGATACATAAGCGCCTCAAACCTCAAATACACGGCACTCGCGGAAGGTGACCCGATAAGCGAAGACATTCAGAAGCAGATTTTGGACAACAGGCTCATCAAGGAGACGCATAAACCGCTGTGGCTCTGTAATTTGAGGCTAACGAAGGAAATCGGGGAATATCTCGGATTCACGTTTTTCCTCAACAATGTCTTCCGCACGAACCCGTTGGAGGAGAGCAAGAGGAATCCGGGAACATGGTCAAATTCGCGCAACCCGTCGCAGTTCTTCGGAATTGAGGCGTGGTTTAAGTTCTGAGGGCGAGGATGGAGGTAAAACATTTGGGAAATGAAAGGCTTTTGTAACATACGGACGTTGACTTTGTTCGTGCTGTCGGCTTTGCTGCTTGGCGGCTGTTTTCGGGACGAGGTGCCGCCAAACCAGTTCGTCAACGATTTTGAGATGCACTTCTGCTATGGAGAGTTCGGAAACGGAAGGCCGTTCTCGACTCCCCTGTCGGTGCTTATGACCAACACGACCGAGCAACTCGGCTATAGTTTTGAAAGCGGGACTGACGGGGTTGTGGAGGTGAGCAGAATAATGCCGGGGCAATACACTGTGACGGTGTCAGGGAGCCTCACGGCGAAAGAGGCGGAATCGGTCGATATTGACACGAAGGGGGAACCGCTCTACCTGTCAGGTTTCATAAGCGGAATGGGACTGCATCTGGGGGTCGTGCCGCAGCTGCCGGAGACAAAACTCATTGCAGTGTCCTCGAATCCCGTCATTTTCAAAGAACTCTACTACGCCGGATCCACCACTCCAAACAACGGAAGCTACCGTAACGACACTTTTTTCTCGATTTACAACAATTCTTCCAAGCCACAGGACATCGGCAAGCTCTACATCGGGATGAACGAGTTTTACGGTGGCTTCGGAGAAAGCGGACCTTTGTGGCCTGGAGAGAAAGCCGGAAACTACACCCACGTCTACCTGAAAAGCGTCTGGAAGATTGTCGCTGAAGGAAAGTCATTCGTGATGCAGCCGGGGCAGACTGCTGTGATTGCGACAATGGCCGCACCGCACAACAAAGACGCGGCCTACAATCTGAATTCGCCGGTGGACTTGTCCGGAGCCGATTTCGAGGCTTATGTGAACGACCCGGAAAACAAGTACCCGGACTTCGACGCAACAAATATGGAGATGGCGTTCTGGCCTGACTACGGCTATCTGTGGCGGCCAAGCGTGTTCGGGCAGGGGATGGTGCTGCTGGAGGCGAGTGCGGAGGAATTTGCCGCCTTCGAGAAGGTCACTCTGCCAGAGACTTTTCAGGATCCGTTTGAGGATGAGGAGTACTGGAACTGTCTGAAAGTGCCATACGACAATGTGGTAGATGCAGTTGACCTCATTCAGAACGAGACGGCGACAGGAACGAAGCGGTTCTCACCGAAACTCGACGCGGGATTCGCAACTGTTGCAAGGATTTATGCCGGACTGAGCGTGCGCAGGAAGTCCCTGCCTTCTACCGATGGGCGCGTGCGTCTTCAGGACACGAACAACTCGACCGCAGACTTTGAAATCAACGAAAAACCACTGTCGGAATGAAGAATATGAGGACACATAAGGCTTCGTGTATATGCTGCCGGAGGGAGATTTCGCGAGAAGTGAGAAAATTCCTCACGAGACTTCTTCTCATCCCGGTGCTGGCTGTCGAAATCCATGCCTCAGCGCAGGAAAGGCAGATGAACGCCGCTGACATGGAATGCTCTAAGCCAACGGAAGGCTATGGTCAAGCCGTGCTCGGAGCCGACTTCGAGACCGGAACGTTCCATAGGGCGCAGGATGCGGATACAAAGACGGGAATATTCTTCAACGCCGACGGAGAGAGGCAGGTGGGAAGATTTCGTCTCAAGGGGGACTTCCGTTTCAGGCAGTCCTTCGAAAACGGCGTGCGCTTCGCCTCGACATTCAACCCGTTGAGGGATATGCCGTATGTGATTGCCGACAGTACGGGCGGAAATTGGCAAAAGCAGGCATACGCAATGTGGGCGGACATATCTACCCCAATCGTGCAGGGCTTTTTGAACGCGGGCCTCGCAATGGATCTCGATGTCGGACGGGGAGCAAAGAAGGTTGACCCGCGCCCACAGGCAGGGATGTGCAGGATTGAGATAAAACCGTCGCTCTCATTCATCTTTCTGAAACATTTTTCCGTCTCCACAGGATTTATCTACGGCCTCTACCGCGAGACTTCAAACCTCATCCTCTACGACTCCTCCCAGCCGCAGAAGCTCTACCTGCTGAAGGGTCTGGGGCAATATACCTACGAGGTGTTCAGCAGCACTGAAAGGGAGAGAAAATACGAAGGGAATACACTGGGAGGCTGTCTCTCTCTTCAGTACAACGATGACATCGGAAATGTCAGCCTCTACGGAGAATATCGCAACGGACTTGAGAAGGTCTTTGACATAGACTACAACAAGCCCCATGACAGGGGGAACTACTACACGCATGATTTCAGGACGGGATTATCCATATCCGCTCCTATGGAAAACATGGCAAGAGGCGGAGCTGCATTAAGTTTTGAATACAGCGGCCTGCGTCATTCCGGGCGAGAGTTTGTGCAGCATTTCGACTCGTCTCCGGAAGTCAATTCATGGGTGACTGACTCTTCACTTCCGGGCCGTTACCTAAATCGGGAGGATCATTTCAACTGCTCGGTCAATATTTATATCAATGACAGGAACAACCGGAAAAGCTGGGTCATAACCGACGAAATGGAATGGAACCGCTGCGAACAGAGTTACAGCGCAGCGAATGCGTATGAACTTATAAAGAACGCGAGATACTCCCTCGGATTCAGCAAGTTTTTCCACACCCACAGAGGCCTCTTCGAACTTGGATGCAAGGCTAAAGTCTCGCGCGGCAAGGGCAGTCGTCTTGACTACACGCCCCGCGAGACCGGCGACACTCACGTTGCCGCAAATCTGATTGACCACGACTTCGCGCTCCCATCGAACTGGTACAGCGGCGAACTCGGCGTCGGCTACACATGGAAACTCAAACACGGTCAGGCGCTCAATCTCGGAGGCAAGGGATTCATCAAAGACTCAGGCCGCGACCACCGCAGCAAGGAGGAAAGCGGAATGGAAATAGACAACACACCGGGCCGCTGGTGGCGCTCAGGCTGCCTTCTTTCCGTCGGCCTCCGCTTCTGACTCACTCCTCAAATGCGTATGGAGCGTATATGAGTCCGTAATATTGATAGAGCTTGAGCATTGAATCCTTCACCTTGGCAAGGAACTCAGGATAGGTCTGCGCATCCTTGTGCCAGCTGACTGCGGAAAGGGCGCAGAAACGCGGAAGGTCCATGAACTGGACACGGTCAATGCCGCGCATATACTCAGTCCAGGTGTTTGCCTGAATGCCGTAGATGTATGATTTTTCAGTCTCTGTAAGCTGATCGAAAGGATCGAAACTCCAGCATTTTTCAAGAGAGACATAGCCTCCGATGCCAAGCGGTTCCTTGTTTGCCTCCGGATCTGCCGTCTGGTAGTAGTCGAGATAGAAATAGTTGTTCGGAGCCATTACGACCTTGTTGCCCATCTTTGCAGCCTTTACTCCTCCCTGCGGACCTCTCCATGACATCACAGTGGCAGTAGGAGTGGCGCCGGACTCAAGAATCTCGTCCCATCCGATGATATGACGACCCTTTGCGTTGAGGTACTTCTCAACTCTCTTGAGCTGATAGCCTTGAAGCTGGCCGACCTCTGTAAGCCCCTCTTCCTTCATGCGCCTCTGGCAATCAGGACATTCCTTCCAACGGTCGCGCGGGCACTCGTCACCTCCGATGTGGATGTACTCGCCCGGGAAAATCTCGCATATTTCATCAAGCACGTCCTCGAAGAACTTGAAAGTCGACTCGCGTCCCATGCAGAACACTTCCGGGATTACGCCCCATACAGGGAGCGTCACATAACCGGTCTGCCGGCAACCGAGATAAGGATATGAGGCAAGTGCGGCTTCAGCGTGTCCCGGCATCTCAATTTCCGGAATCACTGTAATCTGCCTTGCAGCGGCGTATGCAACGAGTTCACGGGCCTGCTCCTGAGTGTAGAATCCACTGTGGGGATGTCCGTCATACACCCTGTTCTCCTCCTTTTCCCGGAGATGGTTGACGAGAGTGTCCTCTCGCTTTGAGCCTATTTCCGTGAGAAGCGGATATTTCTTTATCTCGATTCTCCAGCCCTGATCCTCCGTGAGATGCCAGTGGAAAGTGTTGAGCTTGTGGTAGGCCATTATATCTATGTATTTCTTCACGTCCTCGAACGGTATGAAGTGACGGCAGCAGTCGAGCATGGCACCTCTGTACGCGAACTCCGGCCAGTCCTCGATTTCGAGCCCGGCGAGTTTCAACTGCCCGCCTTCGGCCTTGGACGCGCTATCGATGAGAATCTGGGAAAGAGACTGGAGTCCCCACCATACGCCTTTTGCCGAACCTCCCGTGATGACAATCCGGTCTTTCGGGTCAATGGTCAGCCTATACTGTTCCTCAGCGAGTGACTTGTCAACGGAAAGTCTCACATCTGCCTTCCTGGCCGACTTCTCAAGGACGGCCGACGGAAGTACAACGTCCGAAACGATGCGGTGGAAGTTCGTCTCTGTCCAATAGTCTCCGGCAACAAATGGCTTTTTGATGGACTCGGCCCAAGTGGCAGCGAGCTGCTTGAGCTCATCTGTGGAGGCATAAACCTTGATTTCAGTCGCGGAAACTGGAAGTACGGACTGCGTTTGTGTGATTTTCTGTGGTTCCGGGATTATGGAAACAGCACCGGCTGTCACAGAGAAGGAGGCCGATATGGCCAGCGCGGCAATGGTTGAGACCGCAAGAGATTTCAGTATCATAAATGTCTGTATGTGTGGTTTTATAATTAAACTTTTACAAATATAGATAAAACCGGCGGTTTTCAGGCCGGTTAAATAAAAATCAAGCAGGATTTATAGAAGAAAGTCGAGGGTTAAATCGAAAATGCGTCAAATCCGCCGTCAACAACGCAGACGGTTCCGGTAACTGCTTTTGAAGCGTCGGAGGCGAGGTAGTGAAGCGTGCCCACAAGTTCGTCCGGCTCAAGGAAACGTCCGATAGGAGTGTGGGAGAGGATTGTCTCAGAACGCGGAGTGAGCGAGCCGTCCTCGTTGGTGAGGAGGGAGCGGTTCTGGTTCGAGAGGATGAAGCCTGGAGCAATCGCATTCACCCTTATTCCCTCTCCGAACTTGAGCGCCAGCTCTGCACAAAGGTATTTTGTCCAGTTAACGACAGCTGCCTTTGCAACCCCATATCCGGCGACGCGGGTGAGCGGACGCAGAGCGGACTCTGAGGCGAAGTTGATGATTGAGCCCTTGCCGCTCTCTGCCATCGACTTTGCAAAGACCATAGTCGGAAGAACAGTTCCGAACAGATTAAGCTCGGCAACTTGCTTCACGGCGTCAAGGTCCAGGTCGAAGATGGTCTTCTCCGGCGGAACAGTAGCTGCCGGCATATTGCCTCCGGCGGCATTCATAAGTATGTCTATCCTGCCATATTTCTTTATAATCTGCTCATAGTTGCTCTCCAGCACGTCCCTGTCAAGCACATTGGTAGTAAGGAAACACGCCTCGCCTCCGGACAGGCTGATTTCCTCAACGAGTCTTTCCCCTTTCTCGACTGAGCGGCCAAGCAGCACCACCTTGCAACCCTGGGCCGCGAAATACTTTACTATCGTGCTCCCGAGCACGCCGCAGGCCCCGGTCATCACCAAAACCCTGCCCTTTACATCAAAAAGATTCTGTGTCATATCATTATGTAATTTTAAAAGTCTATGTTTAAAGTCTCTATCTAAATTAAAGTCCATGTTTAAAATTTTCTCATACAAGAGCTTATCCACCGAAGTTAAAGATGAAGATGGATTGCAAGGCTTGCGAGGAGTTAAAACCGCAGCAACCTAATGGTTGTGAGGATTTTGACGACGAAGCATAACGCAGCAAGCCGCTTCAGCCTTTAACTTCGGATTATACCTTCCTGAAGGCCACGAAGCTCAGCCAAGCTGCGCATGCGCCCGTAGCAGGAATAACCCGGGTTGGACCTGCGGCCAAGGTCATCGCACATCTGATGGCCGTGGTCCGGACGCACGGGAATACTCACCCCACGTCTCTGCTCGACCTCAAGCAGTGCCTTCATCATGCCGTACATATCCACGTCGCCCTCAAGCAGGTTCGCCTCATAGAAATTACCCTCGGCATCACGCTTGGTCGTGCGCAGATGGACGAAACCGACCCTGTCACCGAACTCCCGCATCATGGCCACACAGTCGTTATCCGCCCTAACTCCGAACGAACCGGTGCAGAGGCACAGCCCGTTCGATCTGTTCGGAACAGCGGCAATCAGTTTCCTGAAATCCTCCGCAGTGGAGAGGATGCGTGGCAGTCCGAGCAGCGAGTAAGGCGGGTCATCGGGATGGATGACCATCACGGAGCCGCACTCGTCAGCTACCGGGCAGACCTGCTGCAGGAAAAATATGAGGTTCTCGCGCAGCTGCTCTTCTGTCACCCCGTCATAGCGGGACAGCGCCTGACGGAACTGCTCAAGAGTGAAGCTTTCCTCACTTCCAGGCAAACCGGCAATCATATTCCTCGTAATCAGCTGAATCTCGGCCTTATCCATCTTCTCGTAACGGGCCTTCGCCACCGCAATTTCCTCCTCAGTCCACTCGTCGAAAGCCGCCTTTCGGCCGAGTATGAAAAGATCGAACGCCATGAACGCCGCCTTCTCAAACCGCAGCGCACGCGAGCCGTCAGGCATCTCGAATTGGAGATCGGTCCTCGTCCAGTCGATAACCGGCATGAAGTTGTAGGTTATGATGTGAATTCCGCACTCGGCGAGATTACGTATGCTCTGCTTGTAATTCTCTATATATTTGAGGTATTCCCCCTCGCGAGTCTTTATGTGCTCATGCACGGGCACGCTCTCAACAACGCTCCATTTAAGCCCCGCCTCAGCGATGAGTTCCTGCCTTTTTCTGATTTCCTCGACGGTCCAGACTTCTCCGTTCGGGATATGATGCAGGGCATGGACGATGTCGGTCACTCCAGCCTGCCTGATATAGCTCAAGCTCACGGGGTCATCAGGTCCATACCACCGCCAGCTTTCAGTCATTCGAATCATCATTAATTATATATATTATGGTTAAACAAAATTCCCCACGAACGCGGGAGATATATTTGCAAATTTAACAATGTTTTTCTGTTTCCGTGTGCGAACACGGAGATATTTTCCCTCAATCTGCGACAAATCGATGTTTTTTCGTATATTGCACGATGTTTTAACATGCAGCCGGATACAGATGAAGAATTCCATAATTACGATAAGCGATGTGGCAAGGGCCGCCGGAGTCACGAACGGTACGGTCGACAGAGTGCTGCACGAGAGGGGTGAAGTGTCGAAAAAGACGCGGGAGAAAGTGCTCAGAGTCATCGAGGAACTCGGTTATCAGCCGAACGTCTATGCGTCGATGCTGGCGAAGAACAAATCACACAGGATTGCCGTCCTGTTTCCGAAATATAGGAACGGCGAGTTCTGGGAACTTTCGCACATAGGCGTCGAAAAGGCGATGGAATATGCCGGCCGCTTCTCCGTGAACGTCGTGGAGTGTCTATATGACCAATATGACGTCGATTCGTTCCTCTCCGAGTGCCGCAGGGTCATAAAGGAGGGCTATTCCGGAGCGATAATAGCCCCTATGTTCCTCGACGCCACACGCACAATGGCCGTGGAGTTGGAAGAGGCAGATATACCCTATGTCATATTGAACACGAGCGTGAGCGGGGTCTATGGCCATCTTGCCTACTTCGGTCAGCCTATCTATGACAGTGGAGCGTTCTGCGCGGACATGCTCATGTCAGGCTCGGCGGAAGAGAACCGCGGCACCGTCCATCTCGTGAGAATCGAGCGCGACGTCAAGGGGCTGTCTGACCCGTCGCAGGAACGCCGCCGCGGATTCATGGACTACCTCACTGCGCACTTCCCTGAGACGGAGGTGCGAAACGTCGTCATAAACCCGAACAATCCTGAAGAGGCGCACAAGGCGATGGACGACGCATTCACTGCCATCACCGGATGTCCGAACGTCGTGACCCTCAACTCCCGCATCTACCTCGTCGCCGACTATCTGCGCGAACATGGGCTCAAAGGATGGAACGTCATCGGCTACGACGTGCTCGAAAGGAACATGACTGCCCTGAAGGATGGCTATGTGAAGTATCTCATCGCACAGCACTCCGACCGCGATGCCCATGACGCCGTCGCCGTCCTCACCGACTTCCTCATCCTCGGCAAGCGCCCCGACCATCCCGATAACTTCAGCTCCATCGATCTTCTCTCACGCTACAATTGCCGGTTTTATTAGCTCGGTTATTCTGTGCGCAGAATAGAATTTGGCCATTCTTATTTTGTCGACAGAATAAAAATGACGCAATTTTGTTTTATCAACGGAATAAAAACCTATCAGGAAGTGGTTGTTGAGCCAGAGTTGGAATTGACGCGGATTGAAGAATCTATGCCGTTTTTAGCGCAATTCTGAAGTGCCTTTTTAATACTTTTGCACCACGAAGCTTATGTTCCATGTATTATGAAGACACTGACAGCAATAATAACCACAGCGGCCTGTCTCGTCGCCGTATCGTGCCGGATGCCGGAAAGGACATCCGAGTCTGACATTATCCCACAGCCAAACTCATGCGATTTTGACGGCAGGTTCTGTGACATCTCCAGTCTGAACGGAATTTCAGCGGATATGGGGCTAGAGAATGAATGCCGAATGCTTCGGGATGCGCTTAAAGGAGCCGGACTGGCCAAGAAGATTGTGCGCAGAGGTGATATTCGCCTGAAAATTGATTCCGGATTAAAGGATGACGAGGCTTATCGTCTGAAAGTTGAGCCCGGCAGAATTACCATAAGCGGAGGAACGCAGGCGGGTATTTTCTACGGTATTGTGAGCCTTTACCAGGAAATGAATGCGGGAAAAGTCAGATGCGGACGGATTGATGACTCTCCGCGGTTCGGCTGGAGGGGACTGATGCTTGACGAGGCACGACATTTCTTCGGAGAGGAGAAGGTTCGGCAGATTCTCGATCTCATGGCATACTACAAGCTGAACCGGTTTCACTGGCACCTTACGGACGCGCAGGGATGGAGGCTTGAAATCAGAAAATATCCCTTGCTCACCGAAGTCGGCGGCATCGGCACACACAGCGACAGGAACGCCCCGGCCCAGTTCTACACTCAGGAGCAGGTTCGGAAAATCGTGGAATATGCCAAGGAGAGACACATCGAGATAATCCCGGAGATAGACATGCCGGGACATGCCACGGCGGCAGTGAGAGCCTACCCACAGTTTAATGGAGGCGGCTCAAAGGACAATCCGGACTTCACCTTCAATGTTGGGAAGGAGGGAACCAGGGTCTTTCTCTCTGACATACTGAGGGAAGTCTCAGAACTCTTCCCCGGAAGATACATTCACATCGGCGGAGACGAGGTGGCATTCGGAAGCGAGGCCTGGAACACGAACGCTGACATTCAGGAACTTATCCGCTGCGAGGGACTTGACGGGCTGAAAGGGGCCGAAGGGTATTTTATGAACAGCATGGCGGATTCCGTAAAAATGATGGGAAAGGAAGTATTCGGATGGGACGACATGCTGGAGTATGATCTAACACCGGACAAATGCAGGATAATGTGGTGGAGACACGACAAACCGGAACAGCTTCAGAAGGCTCTTGACAAGGGGTTCGATGTGGTACTATGCCCAAGGAGACCGCTCTATCTGGACTTCATCCAGCACAGTACCCACAAGTTTGGACGGACATGGGCAGGATTCTGCCCCATTGAAGACATTTACGCATTTCCGGATTCTCTTCCATCTGCGGCAGGACAGCTTCAGGGCTCGAAACAAGTTCTCGGAGTTCAAGCAAATGTGTGGACCGAGACAATGCAGTGCAGCAAGCGTCTGGATTTCATGATGTTTCCGAGAATATGCGCCCTTGCGGAATCTGCATGGACAGAGCCTGAACACAAGAATTTCAGAGACTTCAGCCGCAGGATGGAATATTCATACAGACTGTTCGACAAGGAGGGAATATACTATTTTGACACACGCGATCCTCAAAGGCATCCGGAACCGGAAGGCCCGCAGATGTAGGCTACGCCATCATACGGAAGACAAAAACCGCATTGTCGCAATCTGAAGAATGATTGACTTTCTTTGCAGAATTCCATAATTCAAAATAGACTTTATTTGCACTTGCAGAGCCCACCCCGGGCAAACATGAAGGAAAAACGCAAATTGACGGAAGGAAGAATGAAAAAATTTCTCATCACACTGATACTGACAACCGCCTGCGCCGCAGGCTTGTTCGCCGGAAACCGTGCCGCAGGGACAGAAAAGGGCGGAATCGATGAATACATCCCGACACGCGCATTCTACGTCTCGTTTCCCGATGCACGGAATGCCGACGAATTCATAAAGTTTGTGAAGGAGGATATGATTCCCGGAGGTTTCAATATGCTCGTCGTGCGCGTGGACTGGAGATTCAACTGGAAGGCCCACCCGGAACTCATTGCAGGAGGTGCCTGGAGCATGGAGAAAATCAAGGAGCTTGTCGGCGTGTGCAGAGAGGGGAACATGGCTCTCGTCCCGATGATAAACCTTCTCGGGCACCAATCATGGCAGGACAGGATGGCCAAGCTGCTGGAAGTCTATCCACAGTTCGACGAGAAACCATACGTGAAGCTGAGTGACTACACAGAATGGAAATGGCCTAATAGGGACAAATACTACTGCAAAAGTTACTGCCCCAACCATCCGGAACTGCATCCGATACTGTTTTCATGCATAGACGAACTTCTTGATGCCTTTGAGACAGACATGTTCCACGGAGGAATGGACGAGGTCTTCGACCTTGCGGACGCTTACTGTCCGAGATGTCAGGGAATGGATCCGGCGAGAGTCTTCGCGGATGAAGTGAACAGAATAAACGCCCACCTCAAGGAACGTGGTGCGCGCCTGATGATCTGGGCCGACAGGCTCCTCGACGGCAGGGACGAGGCTACAGGCTATGGGGAGTGGTCTGCGAGCATGACCAACACGCACCGGGCGATAGGCATGATTGACAGATCGGTCATCATGTGCGACTGGCACTACAGGGTGGCCGAGCAGTCGGCCGTGCTCTTCGCTCTCAATGGATATGAGGTCATCACAGGAGGATGGATGCACCCCGCAATCACGGCCAGACAGATTGAGGACATAATAAGATACAGGGTACATTCGTCAGAGAGAAGCGCGAAGCGCTATCTGGGCTTTATGCAGACTGTATGGTCCGGCTGGGAGCAGTTCATAAGAGACTACCGGGAGAACTCTGATGAAGACTCCGCTGCAAGGAACTACCGTGAGGCGAAGAAACTTTTCGCAAAGTATGCAAAAGAATACCGTGGAAAGGGCCTGCCGGAAAAGGATGGGCGCAGAATACGCGGGCTCTGATGCCCATCGCTTTTACAAGACTATTAATCACGAATTAATGATACCCACAACAAGTTTAACCAGATTCAGAAAAAATGAACAAACCATCCATTTTTAATCCTTGTTTCAGCATTCGCCAGCTTCTGGCGGTGTCGGTGCTGTTTCTGATCGGGCTTCAGGCTCTTGCACAACAGACTGTCGTCAAGGGCGTCATCACAGATGACTCGGGGCAGCCGGTAATAGGGGCAGCAGTCGTTGAAAAGGGAACACACAACGGAAACATCACTGATGTTGACGGGAAATATTCTCTTACAGTTTCATCTCCAAACGTGACACTCGAAATCTCTTGCCTCGGAATGATTTCCACGGAAGTTGCCATTCAGGGCAGGAATACGGTCAACGTCACACTCCAACAGGAAAGCACGGCGCTTGACGGTGTTGTCGTCACGGCCCTCGGCGTGAAGAGGGACGAGAAAGCACTCGGATACGCTGTCTCGGCAGTTGGGGCGGAGGAACTCACGGCGGGTCGCGAAGAAAATGTAATGTCGGCAATCATCGGGAAAGTTGCCGGAGTTGACATAACCACAACAACCGCCGGACCGACAGGTTCAACCCGCGTCCTCATCAGAGGAAACTCCCAGCTCAGCGGTTCAAACCTCCCGCTCTATGTCGTCGACGGCATCCCTGTGGACAACACCACCATCGGTTCCGAACCCGGAAAATGGGGAGGCTACGACTACGGCGACGTACTGTCGTCAATCAATCCGAGCGACATCGAGAGCATCACCGTGCTCAAGGGTCCTTCGGCATCGGCGCTCTATGGCTCACAGGCCTCAAACGGCGTGGTGATGATCACCACAAAGTCCGCTCAGAAGAACAAGAGGCTCGGCGTGGAGCTTTCCTCAAGCGTGAGCGTGGTCAACGTTCTCACGAAGTTCGACGACTATCAGAGGGTCTATGGAATGGGACGCAACGGGGATGCTCCGTATGACCTCACGACAGCGACCGGAGTGAGCCAGTCGGCATGGGGAGGAAAGCTCGACCCTAATCTTCAGACCTACATCTACAACGGCGAGATGAAGGACTACGGCAACAAGAATAACAATGTACTCTCGTTCTTCCAGACCGGAGTCACATACAACAATTCCGTATCCCTCTCTCACTCTTCGGACAAGAACTCATTCAGGTTCTCCCTCTCCGATATGAGAGGCAACGACATAGTCCCGAACTCTACGATGAGCAAGACTTCCCTCTCCCTTCGCGCGATGCAAAAGTTCGGTAAGAGCATAAAGATCGAAGCGTCGGCAAGCTACACGATGGAGAAGGTCAACAACCGTCCGGCGCTCGGAGACGCGGCGAACAACATCGGAAACTCAATCATCGGACTCGCCCCGAACTTCGACCAGGCATGGCTTGCCGCCAACTACAAGGACGAGAACGGCAACTACTACGACTGGAACGGGAATTCCTACAGGTTCAACCCCTACTGGGTCATCAATGAAATGCAGAACAAGTCATCAAAGAACCGCCTCATCGGGCAGGCGAAGTTCACATGGCAGATCTACAAGGATCTCAAGTTCAGCCTACGAGGAGGACTCGACACCTACAACTTCAGCGCCATGGAGTACACACCGATTTCCACACCGAGGGACGTGACCGGCGCCATAGCCACCCGTAGCACAACGATGATGCAGAGCAATCTTGAGGCGATGCTCACCTACAGCAAGAAAATCGGACGCTTCGACATATCGGCATTCGCCGGCGGCAACATAATGAACTACAGCAACGACATCAACTATGTCAGCGGAACAAACCATGTTTCAACCGATGTCATCGACATCTCGGGTTTCGAGAACAAGGAGATCGAGCATTCTCTCAGAAGAAAGGAAATCCGCTCGCTCTACGCACAGGCAAGCTTCGGCTTCGACGAGACCTACTACATCGATGCCACCGTCAGAAACGACGTGTCGTCTACTCTCGCACCGGGCAACCGTTCCTACTGGTATCCGTCAGTTTCCGGCAGTCTCATCTTCTCCAACCTGTTCAACCACGGAAGCTGGCTTTCGTTCGCCAAGCTCAGGGCATCGTGGGCGCTGGTCGGAGGCGACACCGATCCGTACAGGCTCGACCTTCTCTACGGTCTGCGCGAGTTCACCCTCAACGGCAGCTCGCTCGGAACTGCGGCCAAAACGTCCTCAATCCCGAACTACAACATCCAACCGACATCGACCAATTCGGGTGAAATAGGACTCGATACGCGCTTCTTCAACGACAGGCTCTCGCTCGACCTGACCCTCTACATGCAGAACACGAAGAATCAGATCATGAGCATGCCGGTGTCACTGGCAACTGGGCGTAAGACGGCTCTCATAAATGCCGGAGAGATAGAAAACAAGGGCATCGAACTCACTCTCGGGGGAGTTCCGGTACGCGCCGGCGGATTCGAGTGGGAAATCAACGGCACATACTCGCACAACGTGAATATGGTGAAGTCTCTCCACGAGATGGTTCCCGACTATGAGCTTGCGGCGGCAAGGTGGGCGAATGCCTTCATCTATGCACGGGCAGGAGAACCTTACGGAGCGATTGTCGGCAGAAAGATTCTCCGCGCTCCTGACGGGCAGATGCTTCTCAACGAAGCCGGGATGCCTCAGTTCGAAGAGGAAGTCTCCGTTCTCGGCAACGGCAACTATGACCACATCGTCGGCCTCACCAACACATTCTCTTGGAAAGGCCTCAAGCTTTCCGTTGTCTTCGACGCCAAGTTCGGAGCGGACGTGTACTCAATGTCAACGATGCAGTCATACGCCAACGGTACGGCGACAGCCACGCTAGAAGGCCGTGAGGGATGGTACCAGTCCGAGCAGCTGAGAAAGTCTGAAAAGGTCAACACCAATGACTGGACTCCCACAGGCGGCTTCCTAGCCCCTGGAGTAAAGCTCGGTCCTGTGGTTGACGGTGTGCAGACATACGTCCCTAACGACACCTACGTGAACCCGCAGCTCTACTGGCAGGAGTTCCAGAATAACTCGCCGGAACCGTTTATCATAGACGCTTCCTACATAAAGCTCCGCGAGATGTCCCTGAGCTGGACTCTTCCATCAAAATGGACCAACAGGCTCCATCTCGAAAGCGTCGCGCTCTCCGTCTACGGACGAAACCTCGCGATTCTCTACTCAAACCTCAAGAACATCGACCCGGAATCCACCTACAACAACGGCAACGGGAAGGGATTCGAGTACGGCTCGCTCCCGTCCCGCAAGACATTCGGTTTCGGACTCAACATCAAATTCTAAGGAGGGAAAGCAATGAAAAAGACAATAAAGGCAGTGGCCCTGTTTCTGATGCTCCTCGGTGCGGGAGCCTGCACGGACCTGACGAAACTCAACCAGGATCCGACCAAATCCACCGACATAAACCCGAATCTTCTCATTCCGAACATTCAGTTCACGCAGACATACGGCTACAACAACTGCATGCGGTATCTAATCTATCCCGGAGGCTTCTGCAACCATTTCACCGGAGCGTGGGCTATGGTCGAGTATGCCGGAAAGGGGAAGAAGAACACGGGATATATGGAACGTCTCTGGACGATATATTATCCTGAGATAGTATGGAACCTCGTCGCCCTCGAAAACCTCACGGCGGACAAGCCGGAGTATGCGAACCAGAACGCGATGGCAAAGCTTCTCCGTGTCGAGGTGTTCACGAAACTGACCGACTACTACGGCGACATCCCGTATTTTGAGGCCGGCCAGGGATATGCCCAGGGAAAACTCAACCCAAGGTACGACAAGCAGGAGGACATCTACATGGACTTCTTCCGGCTAATAGACGAAGCGCTTGCGCAACTTGACGAGACCGGAGCAACAATCACCAACGACCTGTTCTATGCAGGGGACATCACGAGATGGAAGAAGTTCGCGAACTCGCTGAAACTCCGCACGGCAATGAGACTCATCAAAGTGAAGCCGGAACTCGCGAAAGAAAAGGCAAAGGAAGCATACGAAGGCGGGCTTATGGAATCAAACGACGACACGGCGTACGTGACGTTTCAGAACGACTCGCAGGACGAGGGACCCGGAAACGGCTACGCCAATGCTTTCACATCCCTCTACAACGCCAACTACGGGCCAACCCAGATAAGGATTACGAGCGAATTCCTTCAGGCGCTCATCGTCAGGGGTGAGGACCGCACGGAAGGCGGTTCCGTTTTCAGGACCATCCGTCAGGAAGACCCGAGACTGCGCTTCATCGCGGGATCCTATACGGCAAACTACATGAAGGACGCCTTTGACATCACGGAGATATGCCGCCAGTACAACAGCACGACTGCAAGCCAGCAGGGACCGGCTGACCTCGGCTCTGCAGTTGACGGCTACCTCAACATCGGAGGCTATCTCACCGTTCCGGCCCAGGAGTTCAACTATGGAGGCGGCATTCAGACAGAGCATGGCGTGAACGCGCAAAGATCTGTCTGGGCCGGTGCCATAAAGAAGAATAACTGCCCGGATCTCCCGGTAAAGGAGGTCACCCACCACCTTCAGAGGCTCCAGCCGTCGAAGTATATCCAGGCAGCGAACTCCCCATGGGTTCACTTGAGCTATGCCGAGACGCAGTTCCTTCTTGCTGAGACAACCCTTCGGGGCTGGGACATCGACTCGGAGACTGCCGAAGAGCGTTTCGCGAAGGGTGTCAAGGCAGCGATTGGCCAATGGAGCATATTCGTGCCGTCTGACATAATGCCTTCCGATGCCACCATCGACTCATACATTGACCTTCTCCGTCCAAATGTTCAGGCAGGCGGCACGACGGCTCTTGAGGCCGTGGCAAGACAGCTCTGGATTATCTTCGCTCTCGACCCGATTGAGGCATGGAGCCTCATCCGCAGGACTGACGGAATGCCTTCAGAGTATGTGCAGTTCTACAACCGCTACCCTACCGAAAACGAGACCGGAGGCAAGCGCCCTTGCAGGATGCAGTATCCGATGGAGGAGCAGACAAAGAACAAGGCCAGCTACGACGAGGCCGTCGCAAGGACGGGCGGCACGGACGACTGGATGACACCGGTGTGGTGGGATGTCCAATAAATTGTTGTCTAACAATCTGAATATTAAAGAAAATGAAAAGAATAATAATCGCCATTTATGTTGCCGTTGCAGCGTTGCTCGGTGTACAGTCCTGCTCTGAAAAAATCGGAAATCCGGAATTCAAGCCAGGAGAGGTCTACATCTATGATAACACGCCATCTGCGCTCTCCGTAAATCTCGGAGAACCGACGTCATTCAAGATGATGGTTTCCCCAAACGACGGGAGCGTCACATGCCGGTGGTTGCTCGACGGGGTCATAATCTCTGATTTCAAGGACTTTGAATACACGTTCAACACAGCCGGAACCTTCACGTTGAGGTTCGAGGCTGAAAGAGACGGGCATATAAACTACAGGGTTTTTACGCTGACGGTGGCATAGAAAGGATTCTTAAGACATGAAGAAAGGCGAAAGACTTGTTTCCCTTGACGTGATGCGGGGGTTGACAATCGCGGCAATGCTGATTGTCAACAACCCCGGATCATGGTCGTATGTGTATGCGCCCCTGCGGCACGCAGCATGGAACGGGCTCACTCCAACGGACCTCATATATCCGTTCTTCACCTTCATAATGGGTGTGTCGATGTGTTTCTCGCTCGGGAAAGACTCGTTCTCTCCAACCGGAGGGAAGATGGCCAAGATGCTCAGACGCAGTGTCCTGCTTTTTCTTGTCGGGTTTGCCCTGCATTGCTTCACAAGGCTCTGCCAAGGCAGTTTTGACTTCGCAACGCTGAGGACAATGGGAGTTCTCCAAGGACTTGCGGTGTCCTATCTAATCTCGGCCCTCTTCCTTTTCATCTCAAGAGGCCGACACATCCTTCTCTCTGGCGCTGTGACGCTCTCGGCCTACATCGTGCTTCTGCACCTTGGCAATGGCTATGAACTGTCCGTGTCAAACATCATCGCAAGAGTGGACAGGGCCGTGCTCGGCGAGGGACACCTGTACAGGATGGCAGCCGAAGACGGAAGAATCGCCTTTGAGCCGGAATCGCTGCTGAGCTGCCTGCCGAGAGCAGTGGAGGTCTTGTTTGGAGTCTATGTTGGGAAAATCATCGTCTATGGGCAGGAAAAGACGGAAAAAGTCCGCGACATCCTGATTTTCGGAGCAACGCTGACAATACTCGCGTTTTTCCTCAGGTACCTCGACCCGATAAACAAGAACATCTGGAGTTCATCATTCACGCTCGCCACATCCGGAGGGGCATCATTGGTGCTCGCACTCCTGATATGGCTGATAGATGTCAAGGGAAAGACAGCCGTCTGCGGATTCTTCAATGTTTTCGGCACTAACCCCCTGTTTCTCTACACTGTATGCTGGGTTCTCTCCGTAGTCCTTGGTCTTCAGATTGGAGACACCGGCTACAGCGTCAAGTCCTTCGTCTACTCCAGATGCCTCCTTCCGTGGGCCGGACCGTATCTTGCCTCGCTGCTGTCCGCACTTCTGATGATGATGCTCACTTGGTGCGTCGGATTGCCGCTGTACAAAAAGAAAATATTCATAAAGTTATGAAACGTAGACTCTTGCTCTTTCTCGCCTGGCTTCTACCGCTTGCAGTGCCGCAGACTGCATCTGCGACAGACGAGATTTTCCAATTACGCGCGGCATACGTGGACTGCCGTACCGAGGTGAGGACGATGAATGCCCTCAAAACATTTGCGCGAGAGGTGGCGAAGGGCGGAATGAACGCTATTGTCATGGAATGGGAAGCCACATTCCCGTTCGAGAAGAACGCGACTCTCTGTAACGGCCTTGCTTACTCGCAGGAGGAAGTCAAGGACTTCATTCGCTGGTGCGGGTCACTCGGTCTCGACGTCATTCCTCTCCAGAACTGTTTCGGTCATTCGGAGTACATCCTCCGCCATGACAGGTACAGTGGGCTCCGCGAAGACAGAAAGGACCCCTCACAAGTCTGCCCGCTCAAGATTAAGGAGGCTACGGATGTCTTCCGGAGCATCTTCTCCGAAGTCGCGGAACTTCACGAGTCGAAATACTTCCACATCGGGGCTGACGAGACCTATCTCCTCGGACAGTGCCCGAAATGCCGCGAGTTTGCCGAGAAATATGGCAAATCCAGGCTTTTCGTGGAATATGTGAAAGCGATGTGTTCTCTTGTGAGGGAAATGGGAAAGACACCGGTTATATGGGCTGACATAATTCTCGAACATCCGGAGGCAATAAACGACCTGCCAAAGGACGTGATCTTCGTGGACTGGAACTATGGCTGGGACATCAGGCACCGCGAAACAATAGAGAAACTGGTCAACGAAGGTGCGACATTCTGGGGAGCGACGGCCCTCCGGAGCGGCCCGGACAACATTTATCTTACGCAGTGGAAGAAACATTTTATGAATCTTGTCGATTTCGTGGAATTTGCCAAGAGCATGGGCTACAGTTCAATGATTCAGACATCATGGTCCACCAGCGGCACCTACGGCTACCACTACGACAACGGGTATGAAATCATAAACATGCAGCCCGTGAGACTTGTCTATCCGGAGGCCGGGTTCAGGATTCTGAATGCCGCGACAGCAGAAGCCTTTGCCTCGAAGGAAAGGTTCGACCCGAAGAATTTTGTGAGGAGATACGCGCTCGAACATCTCGGACTGACCGATGATGGCGCGGTGACGCTCTGGGAATATTTCTGCATACCGCAGGAGCCAGTGTATGTGAAAAGCGGAAAGGACGCTTCGGGAACAGACATTTCAGAGCTCGTCACGCAGACTCAAAAAATGCTCGAAAAGATTGGCTCTCTGAAGTCAAAGTCCGGAAAGGACGAACTCACGCATTTGTCCATGATGCTCAAGATACGCCTCAACTATCTCAGATTCAAAAGCATCGAGCACAGATATGAAAGTCCGGACTTCCGTATCTGTGACGCGCTTGCGCTGCGAATGGAACTTCAGGCTGTCTGCATGGAAGGAAAGGCGGTCGGGAAAGAATTTGCACGGCTCAACCGAGGCTACCTCAAAGACGATGAAATCAGACATATCTGCAATGAGATGAACGAGAAGAAAGAGGCTCTGCTGGATGTGTTGTCAGAAATAAGTTCACGATGAAAAAGATAATGAAAATTGCCGCAGCAGGTGCGGTGGCTCTCTGCTGCGCTTCCTGCGAAAAGGAAACTCCGCTGATTGAACTTCCGAAACCGCCCGCGGACTATGGCAAAGAAGTCACGAAATATCCGCAGATAACTCCTGGATTCGGAGAAATGCCGGTGGACGAACATGGAGGGCGTATTCTCGACTTTTCAAGGGTCGGCTACCGCTGGGGAGACGAGGAACTTCCCGACGTTGAGGTGGTGAATGTACTGACGGCTCCCACTGACGGCTCGGATGCGACAAAGCTCATCAACGACGCCATCCGGGAGGTTGCGAAAATGCCTCTTGAAGGAAGGCATCGCGGGACGATTCTACTCAAGGCCGGCACCTACAACATCGGAACACAGATTCTGCTGAACGCAAGCGGAGTCGTGCTTCGAGGGGAAGGAGCCGCTACCCGTCTCGTTGGAACGGGCAAGAGAAGCGTAAACATTGACAGCGAGACCGAGAACCTGATTACGGTAGGAGGCAGCGGGAGCCGTTCCGGAGCGAAGCCGGCATCACCGAACATCCGGGACGAGTATGTTCCGGAAGGCCAGTTCTGGGTGCGGGTCAACAATGCGGCGGCTTTCAAGGTTATGGACAATGTCGTGGTCTACAGGGCAGTAAACGACAAATGGATTGCCGACCTCGGAATGACGGGGATATGGACAACGTCAAGCGTCGACAGACAATATGCAGAACGTGTAGTGACAAAGATAAACAGGGACACGCTGTGGTTCGAGAACCCGGTGCCGTGTTCCATAGAGACGAAATATGGCGGAGGCTACGTCTATAAATATTCCTACGCCAACAGAATCAGCGAATGCGGAATCGAGGACATGGCCCTGGAGTCCGAGTTCTTCGACGAAACCAACGAGTCGCACTGCTGGAACGGAGTGGGATTCACCGTGGCGGAACACTGCTGGATGAAGAACGTGACAGGAAAGTATTTCTGATTCGGGCTTGCCACCGTCAGGGCCGCCTCCAAGAACATCACGGTGAAGGACTGCCTCTGCACCGACTTTCAGAGCACCATTGAAGGAAGTCGGCGCTACCCCTACCTGCACTGTGGCCAGCTTTCGATTTTCATCAACTGCAGCTCCGAGGACGCCAGACACCCCTTCGCCACAAGCGGCTCGAACACAGTCGGCCCGAATGTATTCAGCGGCGGCTACGGCAAGCGCTCTACCGCTGACACCGGCCCGCACAGGTGCTGGAGCAGCGGAACCCTCTACGAGAACATCGAAGTCGAGGGGCAGTTCAACATCAGGAACCGCTACATCAACTCCAAGCACGGATGGGCAGGAGTTAACGACGTCGCGTGGAACTGCACGAGTTCGCAGTTCAAGGAAATGTCATGGTCCTACGGATTCATAATCCAGTCTCCACAGGTCTCCGGAAAGAACTGGGCAATAGGATGCATCGGAGCCGTGAAGAAAAACACGTTTGACAACGGGTGCAACCCGCCTTCGCTTGACGGGGAATGGATTTCCCATGGCAGCAAGGTGACTCCAAGTTCTCTCTACGAGGCACAGCTAACCCTGCGCAGGACGACACAGCCGGGCGGAGCATTCGATGTAAAATAACATCTTTTTACACATAAATCACTTATAACATGAAGACTAACTATATTTTATGTGCGGTAACCATGCTTACCGCCATGCTATGCTCATGCGAGAAGACTCCTGACTTCATTCCGGAACTCTCGATTGTCTGCAAGGGAACTGCTGTTGAGGCCGGAGCTTCAACGGAGCTGAAAGCCAACTACAAGGGAGACATAGCGACCATAAAGGTCAGCACAAACTGCACATGGGCAGCATCCTGCGCAGAGGAATGGGTCGAGCTTTCTCCATCCGAAGGCGAGCAGGGAAGTTCGCCTCTCAAGATTACCATCCTTGCGAATCCGCAGTTTGACCTCCGTACCGCAGAAATCAGAATCTCTTCGAAAGACTATCCCGAGACATCCTGCACCATCAAGGTCAGTCAAGGTGCTGACAACCCATTCATCAGTCTCGCTCCCGAGGCTCTCGAATTCGGGGAAAAGGGTGAAACCAAAGATGTCACCGTGGACTCCAACTGCGGATGGACGGTCACAAGTTCGGAGACATGGCTCACCATTGATGTCAAGGAGGGCTCTGCGGGAAGCTCAACGATAAAGGTGACGGCTGCGGCAAACGCGACGGTCGATTTCAGAACGGCAAAACTGACGGTGGCGAACGATGGTCTCAGCGTCACTGCGGAAGTTGCTGTCAGACAGAATCCCGACTTGAGCGACTACTATGTCGACGAATACGGAATCAACCACGGCAAGGGAGTACTCATAGGAAGCACGACATGGGCGCCGGTAAACTGCGGCTACAAGGCCGCCGACAACGAGACCCCGGGCAATCCATACGGGAAATACTATCAGTGGGGACGTCCTGTAGGCTTCGGCTACAACACGGACAGCGTTGAGGAAGACGCGCTCGCCGTAAACGTGAATGGCCCTGTGGCAAGATTGGAAGAGGCTCTTGCAGAGAACTTCTACAAGAACAGCGCAAACTGGCTCGCAACGGAGGTCAATGACCTATGGAATGCCGGTAGCGAGAGTTCCCCTGTCAAAACGGCATACGACCCATGTCCGAAAGGGTGGAGGGTTCCGACTGCCACTGAAATGACGGCACTGACAGGAAATGGCCTCAGATGGCTTTCCGCCGCCGGAAATGAACTTGACGCGGCATCATCGGAACTCAAGCATTGGGGATTCTCAGGCTCCGTTGCATACGCCGACGCCTCGGCCAAAGTCCTGTTCCCATGCGCCGGATGGATTGCAATCGGAAGCAACGCCCGCGATCGCGGGACAGGAGCATTCTACTGGACCTGCAGCACAGACGGGAACAATGCCCGCGGGCTTCAGGCATGGGCAAACTGGAACGAACCGAAGTTCTCGACGGCAGAGAAGGCACGCGGCTGCAATGTTCGCTGCGTGAAAGAATAGCTGCCAATAACCCCAAAGAAAGCCCGGTTTGAAGAAAATTTCTTCAAGCCGGGCTTTTGCAACTGCCAGGGTTTCCTACTCGTCAGCGAGCAGTTTGGAAGCCCCCTCCCTATCGGTGTAGAGAATTGCCGAAGGATGCCGGCAAAGAATGGATGCGGGACATTTCTCTGTCACAGGTCCCTGAATGGTAGCCTTGACGGCGGCGGCTTTGGTGGCGGCGGGAACTACGCAGAAAAGATGCTCTGCACCGACCAATGGAGGGATAGTGAGGGTCAGGGCATACTTTGGAACATCGGCAATACTCCTGAAACAGCCGTCGTGTACCTGCTGCATCCGGCACTTCTCATCGAGATCCACTTTCTTTATCAGAAGCGGGTCGTTAAAATCAGCGACGTGTGGGTCATTGAACGCTATATGCCCGTTTTCTCCTATCCCCATACACACGATGTCGATTGTCACTGACGAAAGAATCTCAGAATAGCGCCGGCACGCGGCATCAGTGTCGCTGTCCGTGCCTATGAGTTCAACGCTTGCGAAAGGGACTTTGTCAAAAATGGCTCTGCGCAGGAAATTGCCGAATCCCTGAGGCGCGTCAGATGGCAGGTTCACATATTCATCCATGTGCAGTGCATGAATCCGTCCCCATTCGATTCCCTCCTCGGCCACGAGAGCTTCGAGAAACTCGTTCTGTGACGGAGCCGCCGCAAAAATCATATAAATCTCGTTCTTCACTGCGAGCGCTTTCCGTATGCACGCGGCAACGTCAGCGGCTGCCGCCTTGCCCATATTTTCCCTTGTGTCGTAGACCTTGACGTCAAGGTTGTCCTTCTTGAATGTCTTGAGTATCATTGTTCTAATATATTATCTTACCTCCGATTATTGTTCTTCTGACGCCGATGTTAGCATCGAACACGACAATGTCCGCGTCCTTTCCCGGTTCGAGCGAGCCTTTACGATCATATATCCCCATGACTCTCGCGGGGTTTTCGGTAATCATCCGAACGGCCTCGCAAACGGTGCAGCCCGCGATGTCCACCATCGTGCGCACAAGCCTGTCGGCAGTAGCCACGCTGCCGGCAAAAGCACTCCTGTCCATAAGTTTTGCGACCCCATCCTCAACGATGACCTCCTGACCGTCGGCAAGGCCTCCGAGCACGCTAGTCCCTTCCGGCATTCCGGCGGCTCTCATCGAGTCGGTGACAAGCGAGATGCGGCTCACGCCCTTTATCTTCAGAAGCAGACGGAGCAGGTCGGCCGGCACATGAATCCCGTCGGCGATGATTTCCACATTCATCCCGTCCTGCCAGTAACCGTATTCGACGGTGCCGGCATAGCGGTAAGCATTGCGGCGCGAGATGGTGCTCATGCAGGAATAGAAATGCGTCATCAGCGAGGCTCCTGAACGGTAGGCAGCTTCACAGTCCGCAAATGTGGCATCCGTGTGGCCAATTGAGGCGACGATGCCGCGATGATGGAGTTCGGCGACAAATTCCACCGCGCCGTCGAGTTCCGGCGCGAAGCTCCAGCGTGCGATGTCCTGGCAACGGGAGAGAATATCAAGATACTCCTCCGGCTTCGGATTGCGTAGATACCGCGGATCCTGTGCACCGGCAAAGCGCGGGCTGAAATACGGGCCTTCAAGGTGCATTCCTCCGAAACGAGCCCCTTCTCTATTCTCCTTCATAGCCTTGCGGTAGGTCTCAAAAGACTCGAAAAGGCATTCGTTGGTGCTTGTGAGCGTGGTCGGGTAGAGCAGTGTCGTGCCGTGGACGGCGTGCATGCGTGCCGCCGTGAGGAAGGCATCGACTGTTCCGTCCATAAAGTCGGAGCCGCCGGCACCATGAGTGTGCATGTCAATGAATCCGGGACTGACATAGCAGCCATCGCAGTCGATAACCTCGGCACCGGCAGGAACGCTCCCGAAGATGCCCTTGATGATTCCGTCCTCAATGACGAGGACGCCGTCAAACGTCCTGTCGGCGACGATTATCTTTCCGTTTGTAAGTGCAGTCGTTACCATTTCTCTATCTTATAACCATAAACAGCGTAGAATACCATATATGCGAAGCATGGCAGCAGAAGCCAGTACGACGCCTGAAGCCCGATGTAGTCGGAGACATAGCCGTAGAGCAGCGGAAGCACGGCATTTCCGCACAGCGCCATCACGAGAAGCGACGAGCCGAGGCTGGTCCATTTTCCGAGTCCGCGTATTGCAAGAGGCCATATCCCCGCGTAAATCAATGAGTTCGGCACGCCCAGAAGTACGAGGCTCCAAATCGATGCCTTGAGAGGAAGCACAAGGACAAGCACCGAAAGAACAAGTCCCGTGACCGTGCAGACGACAAGCGACTTCTGCTGGCTGATGTACTTCGGGATGAAGAACACCCCGAGCAGGTAGCCCAGCAGGATGCATCCGAGTGTGTAGGACGGGAAGACCTTGGCTGCCTCCAGGTCCATGCCCATGCTCTGGGCGTAGCCTATGATTGTGCTGACCGAAATCTGCTGGCTTCCGAGATGGCAGAACAGGGCAACGACGCCGAGCACGAGGTAGGGATATTTCCAGATGGAGCTTCTGTCGCCCTCCGAAGAACTGCCGTTCGCACTGTTCGGATTGATGTCCTGAACCGGAGACTTGTAGAAAAGCAGGCCGAAGATGAAGAGCAGAATCGCAAGCACCACGTAGGGAACAATCACTCCCCGTATCATCCCGTCGAGTGCGGCCTCCTTCGCCGTTCCCTCTAACAGTCCGGCCTCAACCATGTCCATGACAGTCTTGTCTTCAGGCCGGATGACCGCCGCCGCAAACAGCAGAGGCGCGATTATCCCCGCGAACTTGTTGCAGATGCCCATCACACTGATCCTCCTTGCCGCGCTTTCATGCGGGCCGATGATTGTCACAAACGGATTTGCAACCGACTGGAGAATGGCGAGAGCGGTTCCTATGGTGAAAAGCGCGAGCAGGAACAGCCCGTAGGTGCGCGTCAGGGCGGCAGGCCAGAAGAGCAGTGCCCCGAGCGCCATAATCCACAGCCCGATCAGAGCACCTTTCTTATAGCCTGTCCGCCGCAGAAGGAACGATGCAGGCACCGTCATCACGAGATAGGCGATATAGAAAGCGAAGGTCACGAGGTAGGTCTGCACCCCGCTCTTGAGCTCGCAGGCAATCTTGAAATAGGGAATCAGGATGGAATTCACCCATGAAACGAGCCCGAACACGAAAAAGAGTGCCCCGAGCATCACGAGTGAAAATATGTAGTCCCGGCATCCGCCGGAAACGGAGTCTTTGTCGTGTAAGTCCATAATATCAGTTTCATTTATACAAAGGAAACGCATTTGAGGCTGTATTAAAGGCAAATAATCGTCAAACATTCCTCAAAACACGTCATCAGAGCACAACGCATCTTCATCGCCCGTTTGCATTATGATGCAAATTACTAAATTTGCGTCATGAAAAAGGAAAACGTCGTCAAGATATTGCTGCTGACGGATTTCTCCAGCGGCTACAGCAGGGATCTTCTGAGCGGTCTCGTGCGATACGCCCGGCACCAGAAAGGCTGGGCGTTCTATCGTATGCCATTGTATTACAGGATGCTCCACGGAGACAAGGAAATCATCAAATGGGCGAAGAAATGGAACGTCGATGCAATTGTGGCGCAGATGAACGACATCGACGTGAAGATGCTTAGCGACCTGAATATTCCCATCATAGTCCAGAACTATAAGGACAGGATTCCTGGCGTGTGCAACCTCACCGGAGACTACATCGGCACGGGAAGGCTTGCGGCGGACTATTTCATTGGACTCGGCTACAAGAGCTTCGCCTATTATGGAATCAGCGAGTCGGTGTGGTCACGCGAGCGTTTCGTCGGCTATAGGGAGAGGCTTGCGGAGAACGGGTATGGCGTCCAGACCTATTTCGAGCAGAACGGAGGCCGCGAATCATGGGCGCAGGACTTCGAGTCCATAGGCAAATGGCTGATGAGGCTTCCGAAGAACACCGCGATATTCTGCTGCGACGACTATTATGCCCTCCATGTCACCGAAACCTGCAAGATTTACGAGATTCCGATTCCCGAAGACTTTGCCGTTCTCGGCGTTGACAATGACGAGATGCTCTGCAACATATCCAACCCCACGCTGTCTTCCATCGAGATTGATGCGCAGAACGGAGGCTACATCGCCGGGCAGGTCATCGAGGAACTCATAAAGAAAAATATCAGCGAGCCGTTCAACATCACCGTTCCTCCGCTACAGATCGTGTCAAGAGGTTCGACGAAAAAATATGCCGTGCAGGACAAGTATGTGCTGAAAGTAGTCGAATACATCGAAAATAACTACAATTCGCCCATATCCGTTTCCGAACTAATCGACCTCGTGCCGCTTTCTCGCCGCGTGTTCGAGAAACGCTTCCGGCACGACACCGGCACGTCAATCTATCAGTTCCTGCAGAACTACCGCATAGGCAAGTTCTCCGAACTTCTCCTGAGCAGCGACCGCTCCATCGAGGACATAGCCATATCCTGCGGTTTCGCTGACAGCCGCAACGTCTCCCGTGTCTTCTGCGCCTACAAGGGCATGACACCGTCGGAGTTCCGCAAACACCGTCAGTAACAAACTACTCCACCCAGACAATTTCAGCTCCATCGATCTCCTCTTAAGAGAAGATTCTCACAACATCACCTTATTCTGACGAGCTATTCGACTTCAACGACCTTGTAACGCGGAACAAAGGATTTCATCAGGAGCCAGCCTATGAGGTAGGCGAAGGCACAGATGCAGAAGACTATGAAGTAGCCGGCAGGTTTACCCTCGAAGCCGAGGAAGCGGAGGCCGACCTTGTCAGACCAGACAAAGAGCTCGCCTGCGAACTTCTGCATAATCATGGAGCTGATTCCGCCCGCCATTCCGCCGATTCCCGTGACTGTGGCAACCGCAGATTTCGGGAACATGTCGCTGACAGTCGTGTAGACATTGGCTGACCAGGACTGGTGTGCGGCGCATCCTATGCCTATGAGGATGGTCGGGAACCACGGGGATATGGTGCCGAGGGGCTGGGCGAGAAGGACACATATCGGGAATATGGCGAAAATGAGCATCGCCTTCATCCTTGCCGAGTATGGGTCGAACTTGCCGCCTTTGCTCATCGCCTTGTTGATGAAGATGGTCGGGAGTTTGCCTCCGACAATGGAGAGCATCGTGATGGCATAGAGGGTGAAAATCAGCGCCATGCCAAGTGGTTCGGTTGTCTTTATGCCGAATTGGGAATTGAGGTAGGACGGAGTCCAGAAGAGGAAGAACCACCACACGCCGTCAGCCATGAAACGGCCTGAGATGACCGCCCAAGTCTGGCGGTACTTCAGAGCCTGCCAGATGGAGATTTTTTTCGCGGAAGCCTGCTCCACCGGCTTTTCCACTTCAATGACGGATTCGACGGTCTCTGTACCGCCGTCTTCAGATGTCGCCTCAACAACTGTATCAACTGCCGCCACAGGCTCCGTCTCGATGAGCCTGTCCTGCTCGATGTACTCGAGCTCGGCGGCGTTTACGAACTTGGACTTCTCCGGCTTGGCATAGACAAACACCCAGATTCCCATCCAGATGAATCCAAGGACTCCGATGATGATAAAAGCCATCTCCCAACCGCAGGCCTTGGCGAGCAGCGGAATCGTGAGCGGGGCAATGAGCGCACCGATGGACGCTCCGGCATTGAATATTGACGTTGCGAACGCACGGTCTTTCTTCGGAAAATACTCCGCCGTGGTCTTGATTGCCGCAGGGAAGTTGCCGGCCTCACCGAGCGCGAGCACGCTGCGGGCAATGAGGAAGCAGTACATGCTGACCGTTGAAATAAGCACCGCAGTATCTCCCGTTGCCTGCATGAGCTCCGCAGCGCTGTGCAGTCCGACGACATTCTCGGTAATGATTCCGCAGAGAGCGTGGAGACAAGCTCCGGCAGACCATATTCCAATGGCCCAAAGGTAACCCTTCTTCGTGCCCATCCAGTCGATGAATCGTCCGGCGAAAAGCATGCACACGGCATAAACTATTGAAAATATGGATGTTATCGTCCCATAATGGGATTCATCCCAATGAAATTCGGGCTTTATAAACTCGTCCCAAGTGAGGGAGAGCACCTGACGGTCGAGGTAGTTGACGGTGGTCGCGAGAAAGAGCATCGCGCAGATTACCCACCGGAAGTTGGTCATTTTGTCCTTACGGGCCATAATATCAGTGTTATGTGTGGTTAAAGAATGTGGCTCCGGAACGCATCTGCACCGGAGCCACAAGATTTTGTTATTGACGCACTTCTGCGATGATCTTCAAAGATTCGCTGCAAAGTTTTGTGACGGTTGCCCAGTCGCCTGCCTTCACTACATCCTTAGGGAAGAGGTTGCTGCCCATGCCCACACAGGAAGCGCCGGCCTTGAACCAGGCCTTGAGGTTCTCAGCTTCCGGCTTCACGCCTCCGGTCACGAGAATCTGAGTCCACGGCATAGGAGCCTTGACGCCCCTGACGAATGCGGGGCCGAGCACGTCGCCTGGGAATGCCTTGCAAATGTCACAGCCTGCCTCCTGAGCCATCCCGATTTCAGTCGCCGAGCCGCAACCAGGGATGTAAGGGACACAGCGGCGGTTGCATATCGGGGCAATAGCCGGGTTGAAGAGCGGGCCGACAACGAAGTTTGCTCCTTCCTGAAGGTAGAGAGCCGCAGTAGGAGCGTCAATGATTGACCCCACGCCGAGAATCATTCCCGGAAGTTCCGCATTTGCATATTTCACCAGTTCCGAGAACACCTCGTGGGCAAAGTCGCCTCTGTTTGTGAACTCGAATACACGTATGCCACCGTCATAGCAAGCCTTGAGCACCGCCTTGGAAGTCTCCACGCACGGATTATAGAACACCGGCACGAGCCCAGTAGAAAGGGCTGCCTGAATAACCTGAATCTTACTATATTTAGCCATAACAAAAACAATCTATCTTGAAACACGCCCTGAACCATTACCTTTCATCAAAGTCTCAACCTCAGCGACCGAAACGCGGTTGTAGTCTCCCTCAATAGTATGCTTGAGGCAGGATGCAACCACCGCAAAGTCGAGAGCTTTCTGGTCGTCACCCTTGTAGTTCAACAATCCGTAGATGAGTCCGCCGCCGAAAGAGTCTCCGCCGCCGACGCGATCGACGATATCCGTAATGTCGTAGCGCCTTGAGGCGAAGAGAGTCTTGCCGTCATAAAGAACCGCGCCCCAAGTGTTGTGGTCGGCATTCACCGAGCCGCGAAGGGTAATCGCCACTTTAGAGGCCTTCGGGAACTTCTCCATCAGCGACTTTGCGACAAATTCGAACTTTGCGGTGTCAATCACTCCAGCTTCGGCATTGAATCCCTCCGGCTTGATGCCGAAGACCTTCTCCGCGTCCTCTTCATTGCCGATAATCACGTCGCAGCCCGCCACGAGAGCAGGCATAACCTCGGACGCAGTCTTGCCATATTTCCAGAGATTCTTCCTATAGTTAAGGTCGCAGGAAACCTTCACTCCATGAAGGGAAGCTGCCTCAATGGCCTCCAGGCAGACATCTGCCGCGCCTTGGCTGATTGCCGGCGTGATGCCCGTCCAGTGAAACCAGTCCACACCCTCGAACACCTTGTCCCAGTCAATCATACCGGACTTTATCTCAGAAATTGAAGAATGCGCACGGTCGTAAATCACCTTGCTCGGACGCGAAACTGCACCTTTTTCGATATAGTAGATGCCGACCCTGTCACCGCTCTCGATGCAGAATTCAACACCTACTCCAAGTCCGCGAAGTTCCGCGAGACATGCCTTGGCAATGTCGTTCCCCGGAAGTGCCGTCACGAAGTGCGCATCCTCGCCATAATTTGCGAGCGACACCGCGACATTTGCCTCTCCACCGCCGAAAGTTGCCTCATATTCATGAGCCTGTGAAAACCTGAGATGTCCAGGCGTTGCAAGCCTGAGCATAATCTCTCCGAATGTAACTATTTTTGCCATATATATGAAATATTTATGTCGACCCCAAGAAATAACCGATGACAAAAGTAGGAAATTTTATTCAATCTCCGTGTGCGTACACGGAAATATTTTCATAGAAACTGTTTAAATTTTTTGTTCAGTTATTTTGAGATGTATTTTTGAGTCAGATTTTTCTTATTTTGAGAGGAGTTTAGCGGTGCTAAATGACGAGCAAAATGGGAAAATATGGCCAAAAAGACAACAAAAGAACGAACACATAAAAACAAATGCACGAAAAATTTAAACAGTTTCTTAAATTTGTGAAAACTCAGGAAATATGGAAAGCTTAATAAACGAAGATTTTCTTCTCGGGAACGGATATGCCCGCGAACTTTATCACGAAAGTGCTGAAAAACAACCTATTATAGACTACCATTGTCATCTGGTGCCGCAGCAGGTCGCCGAAAACCACCGGTTCGCCGACATCACTGAGGTCTGGCTCGGAGGTGACCACTACAAATGGCGCGCGCTCAGGGGCAACGGAGTCGGAGAAGACTTCATCACAGGAAACCGCAGCAGTTGGGAGAAGTTTGAGAAATGGGCGGAAACCGTGCCCTACACCATGCGAAACCCGCTCTATCACTGGACGCACCTCGAACTTGCGAGAGTTTTTGGGATTTATGACATTCTGAAGCCTGAGACCGCACGGAGCATCTATGACAGGTGCAACGAGATGCTCGGGACGGAGGAATTCCGTGCACAGGCGCTGATGCGGAAGTTTAATGTGGAGACCGTCTGCACCACCGATGATCCGACGGATTCGTTGGAATGGCACAAGCAGATTGCGGAACATCCGTTCGGGGTGCAGGTGCTGCCGACATGGAGGCCGGACAAGGTGATGGGAGTGGATGCACCCGAAAGTTTCGCGACATACATCGGAAAGCTCTCCGAGGTCTCGGGAGTCGGAATCACGGGCTATCAGGACCTGCTTGACGCCCTCAGGAAACGTCACGAGTTCTTCGCCCGGATGGGCTGCCGCCTTTCAGACCACGGCCTTGACACCTTCTATTCGGACGACTGCCCGCGCGAAGAGGCTGACCGCATCTTCCGCAAGGTCCTCGGCGGTCAGGTTCCCGACGCTGCCGAAGTCTCGAAGTTCAAGAGTGCCGTACTGTTCGACCTTGCGGCCATGGACTGCGAAAGCGGATGGACGCAGCAGTTCCACGTAGGTCCTAACAGAAACAACAACCGCAGGATGTTCGAGAAACTCGGCCCGGACACGGGTTTCGACGCCATTGACGACAAACCGGTTGCGGCTGCCGGTCACAGATTCTTCAGCAATCTCGCCTACGAAGATAAACTCGGAAAGACCATACTCTACAACCTCAACCCGAAGGATACGGAGGTCTTTGCGACTATGGCCTACACATTCAACGATGGCACTATTCCGGGGAAGATGCAGTATGGCGCAGCCTGGTGGTTTCTCGATCAGGAGGACGGTATGCGCAAGCAGATGAACGCCCTGTCGTCCCTCGGACTTCTCAGCCGTTTCGTCGGTATGCTCACGGACTCGAGGAGTTTCCTTTCTTATCCACGCCACGAGTATTTCCGCCGCATTCTCTGCACCCTGCTCGGCGACGATATAGCTTCAGGAAGACTCCCGAAATCAGAAATGCCGTTCATCCACAAAATGGTCAGCGACATCTGCTACCACAACGCAAAGGCCTACTTCCAGTTCTGACATTACCAAACAAAATGACGCGGCCTTTTTATCGACAGTAAACAAATCTGACGTTTTTTATTTACTGGGATAAACAAAATTTAGGAGCTAGCAAAAGGTCACTACATTAAGCGATTTTTATAGAATTTAGCTTAATGCAGTGACCGAAAAGTCGTTACACTATCTCTGATTCCGTTGACAGTGCCGGCTTGCTTCGGTTGATTCCGGTTCCTCTGCGGCGGTATACCGCCGCAGAGGAACGCCGCCAAAGATAGCTTTTATTTTTCTATTTTACCCCATAGCGTAGCTGTTTTTCCAACATCGTCGCTGAAAACCCTCCTGCCGATGGACGCTTTCGGGAGTCTGCATACCGACGCTCATGTGCGGCCGCTCAGAGCGGATCTCCGCTCTGTGTCATGCTGATGCTGACTCCATACTTAT
>ERZ779877.104-NODE-104-length-93049-cov-4.395004_pt1 | contig 93049 bp, 97 predicted proteins | sample MGYA00511556_ERZ779877 | MGnify/ENA primary metagenome ERZ779877 (study PRJEB29588, sample SAMEA2159338) | human gut metagenome | biome: human gut; feature: human-associated habitat; material: faeces | place: Denmark | collected 2008/2010 ... | reverse complement strand
GGAGAACGCCATAGCCACACACCGCAGCAACATCTACCGCTGCCTCCTGTTCCTCTGGTCGGACGAGCGCCCCACCGACGCCCATCTGATCGACACCGACGACATACAGTACCTCTGGAGGACAATGCCCGTGAGGGAGAGCGTCAGGATGGCCTACCTCAGGAGCCTGTCCTGCATGATAGAGCACCACACCGACGTGGACCTGGTCAAACGCACCGACATCCTTCATAATAGAGAAACGCACGACAGGGTCTTCATCTCCGACGGGGACTTCCGCAAGGCGTACATGGCATCCGACCCCTTCCAGAGGGTGATCCTCTGCCTCGGGGCGTACATGGGCCTCAGGAGGGTGGAGATGCAGTCCATCCGCGACGGCGACATCGACCGCGACGTCCTGACCATCCACGGCAAGGGCCACGGGAAGGAGGGGCTGATCGCGTACATGGACATGCCCCAGCCCGTGATAAAGGCGATCGAGGAGTACAGGAACTCGCCCATGAAGGACGGCGAGCGCACCGACGACTATCTGCTGCAGAACCGCGGGCACGACGGGAGGCTCCACAGGGTGATGCTGTCCAGGATCTCCGATTCGATCACCGACCTGGCGAGGGAGACCAGGGTCAGGATGACCACCCACTCCCTGAGAAGGTACTTCGCCACCACCCTGTTCTACAACACCGGCACCGACATCCAGACCATCAGGAGGCTGCTCAGGCACGCCGACGTGTCCACCACGCTGAAGTGCTACGTGGACGCCTACGACGAGAGGGGCAGGGAGGCGACGGAGAGGCTGACGGAGCACATCGACAGGGTCGTGTCCGCCGAGATGAGATGACATCACGGGGAAGTGACGATGCGCCGATCATCCCTCCGGAGGGACGGCCTCACGGCCTCCTGACGCCCCTGTAGAGAACCCCGTGCTCCCCCGGGATCGCCTCGGCGTCGATGCCCACGGAGTCCAGGATCCCGATGATGTCCTCGTCCGGGACTATGGTCATCCCGTACGTCTGGCACATCTCCCTGACACGGTCATCGTCCCCTGAGCCGAACCTCAGCTCCGACCCGATGGCCAGCACCCCGCCGGGGCTCAGCACCCTCGCCACCTCGCGTAGGCCCTCCTCCAGATCCGGCCAGAAGAAGTACGTCTCCATCGCGGTGACCATGTCGAAGGAGCCATCGTCGAAGGGCAGGTCGTCCACCGAGGCGCGACGGAGCTCCAGGCCGCCCCCATCGACCACGTCGCAGTTGACCTCCGCGGTCATGGCCAGGGCCTCCTCGGATATGTCGACGCCGAACAGCATCGCGTAGGGATACCTCCCGGACAGCCTGCTCAGGAACCCGCCGCCACCGCAGCCCACGTCCAGCACGGAGCCGTCGATGCTCCGGGGCAGATGCTCCAGGCAGAAGGTCCACAGCGGGACGTGGTGCTCGTTCATCCTCTCCAGGACGGTCCTCCCGTCCTCCCCTACGGGGTCGCGGAACTGGGATTCGAGGTTGTCATCGGTCATGATGGGGAATCGCGGTCATCGGGATAAGGGATTCGTCATTCCCCTTTCCGACCACCGGGTGATCCCCAGACTTAGCCGCAGACCGGGATCCGCATCCCGCTCCCTAGGCGGTTCCGGGTTTGACCCACGTCGCAGAGTGTGGGTCACGATTCGGACCCGGACAGGCTTTATATGTCGAATCGCCATTGATTCACGCTGAGGTGACGAATTGGCTACTGAATCGTTCTTCGAGGACATGGTCATCGACACGCCGGAAGCGGAAAGGAACATCACGGAGCTGTTCGAGAGCGGCATAGTGTGGAAACGCGGAAAGTCGGTCATCATCTATGACGATCCGGACGTCATGAGGAAGGTCCACGAGAAACACAACGTCAAGAAGGGATGAACATCGACACCAGGACCGGCGTCGCACAATCCTATCTGCTCGGCCAACTGTCCCGTTCTGTGGATGCGCCTAAGGGGCTGGGTTCCACACTGATCGACCTGGCCTTCGACCTGCTCGCTTCTGCGAAGACGATCGTGGGATGCAGAATGGTCCGTCTCGATTGCCATGATGAGCTAATCCAGTACTATTCCGAACACGACTTCAAACTCATAACACGGAGCGAGGACGGCACCCTGAGCCAGATGATGGCTTTCGTCTGATACGGATCGTCCTGACGGCTTCCATGAGAGATCGTCCCATACATTAACTCCGTTAATTACATAAACGACCCGCGCCTACATCCCGCCATGGCATACGCGAACGAGAACGCGGTCCCCATCAGGGACGACATCTACTGGATCGGCGGCGACGATCGCACCGCATCCATCTTCGAGGGCGCCTTCCCCATCCCGGAGGGTGTGTCCTACAACAGCTATCTGATCAAGGACGAGAAGACCTGCCTGCTGGACTCCTGCGACGCGTCCATCGCGGCTAAGTACTGGCGCAACCTCCGCACCGCCCTGGACGGGAGGAACCTGGACTACTTCGTCATCAACCACATGGAGCCCGACCACGGGGCGTGCATCACCCAGGTCCTGGAGACCTGGCCCGAGGTCACCGTCATCGGGAACAGCAAGACGTTCGACATGCTGGACAACTTCTACCACATCCAGCCCAAGAACAAACTGGAGGTCAAGGAGGGCGACGAGATCTCCACCGGGAAGCACACCCTGCGCTTCGTCTTCGCCGTGATGGTCCACTGGCCCGAGGTCATGTTCACCTACGACGTCACCGAGAGGATCCTCTTCTCCGCCGACGCCTTCGGGACGTTCAAGACCCTGTCCGGCGCCCTGTACGCCGACGAGACCGACTTCGACAGGGAGTACCTGGACGAGGCCAGGAGGTACTACTCCAACATCGTCGGCAAGTACGGCGGCAAGGTCCAGGCCGTCTTCAAGAAGCTCGAGGGCGTGCCCGTTGACATGATCTGCCCCCTGCACGGACCCATCTGGAGGAAGGACCTCGAATACATCATGGGCAAGTACGACCTCTGGAGCAGGTACGAGCCAGAGGAGAAGGGCGTCGTCATCGCCTACACGTCCATGTACGGCAACACCGCCGCCGTGGCGGACAGGCTGGCCCTCCTGCTCAAGGAGAGGGGCGTCGCCAATGTGACCATGTACGACGTCACCAGGATGCACCCGTCCTACGTCGTGTCCGACGCGTTCAGGTTCACCAACATCGTCCTGGCCGCGCCCACCTACAACAACGCCCTCCACCCCACCATGTCCGCGGTCATCGAGGACATGGAGAACATGGCCGTCCAGAACAGGCGCTACTCCCTCATCGGGAACGGCTCCTGGGCGCCCCAGTCCCCCAGGATCATGGAGGAGCGCATGTCCAAGCTGAAGGACATGACGAAGGTCGGCGAGACCTTCGTCGTGAAGTCCTCCATGAGGGACGACCAGCTCCCCGAGCTGGAGAAGCTGGCGGACGAGATCGCCACCTCCATGGCCTGAAACCCGATTATCCGGGGGACGGGGTCCCGTCCCCCATACCTTCCCCCATCCCCGCGGCATCATCCGCCCGGACACGTTTTTCCGATTGCTTTATCACAACCTACAGAACCTATGAAATGCTAGAAGCCCATACTCGTTCCGGAGCCAACCTTAAAATACGGTTGGATGCGGCCGCACACGCCGCTCAAGGAGTGAAGTGAGCATGAGATACGGAATAGCGCTGGACATCGGTACCAGCGGAATGCGCTGCCAGCTGCTCGACCTGGACTCCGGGGAGACCCTGGGGACGGCGATCACAGAGCGTCACCCGATCCCCGGGATGAACGTCATCGACCACGTCAACTACGCCATGAAGGCCGGCGAGGACGTGGCTAACGGCCTCATCATCGAGACCGCCAACAACCTCTTCGCACAGTTCGGGGTTGACCTCTCGCAGGTCGAGATGATCGCGGTGTGCGGCAACCCGTTCCAGCTCTCCCTGTTCCAGAACATCGAGATCAGGGACCTTGCCTACGCGGGCAAGAACATGGTCAAATCCCTCGGCGTCGTCTCCCCTCCCAGGGACGGGGACATCGTCGACGCCACCTCCCTCGGCCTCAAGGGCATGCCGAAGGCAAAGGTCGTCATCCCGCCCGCGGTCACCCACGAGATCGGAGCCGACGCCATGGCGATGATGCTCATGACCAACATCCTGGAGGAGAAGGAGCCCTGCATCGTCGTGGACTACGGAACTAACGCCGAGATGGCCCTGGTGAAGGACGGGAACGTCTACACTGGATCCGCCGCCGCGGGTCCCGCCTTGGAGGGCCAGGAGATCGAGCGCGGAATGCTGGCCGCTCCCGGCGCGCTCAGCGAGATCGAGATCACCGACAAGGGATGGAGATGCTACGTCCTCGACGACACCATCGCGCCCATCGAGGGAGACCTCATCGACCCCCTGACCGGCGAGGTCCTGGAGGAGGGTCCGATGCACGGCAAGGCGGTCGGCATCACCGGAACCGGTGTCATCGCCGCCCTCGCCAACGGTCTCAAGCAGGGCATCATCCAGTCGCCTGTCATCAAGACCCCCGACGGACTGCTCCACCTGCAGGACGGGATCACCATCACAGGGAAGGACGTCGAGGAGGCCGGAAAGGCCATCGGTGCCCTCCGCGCCGGATTCCTCACGCTTCTCGAGGAGTCGGGACTCTGGGTCGACGACGTCAAGAAGGCCTACATGTCCGGAGCTTCCGGACTCTACGTGGACGCCAGGAAGGCCGTCGAGGTCGGAATGGTCACGCCCGGCGCCAGGGACATCATCCAGTTCGGGAACACGTCCATCGCCATGGCCAGGAAGATCATCCTCGGAGAGGTCGACCTCGACAAGCTGAAGGAGTTCGCCAAGAAGCTGAGGGCCACCCACTGCATGTTCGCCACCTCCGAGGTGTTCAAGAACATCTACTCCGTGGAGTACTCCCTCTGGTGCAACAGCATGCCCATGTCCGAGTACAACCCAATGATGGAGCTGTACAACCTGAAGCCCCTGCCCGAGCTCCCCAAGCCGGAGGACATCGAGGTCACCCGCCTCGCCGTGAGGGACCTGCCCGACACCGAGAAGTGCAAGGTCAAGATCATCAAGTGCGGGACCATCGTCACCGGCATCGTCGAGGGATGCATCGGATGCAAGAAGTGCATGAAGGAGTGCCCCGAGCACGCCATCGAGATCGTCCCCGAGGGCGTGTCAAAGTATCGCGCCAAGATCGAGTCCGACAAGTGCGCCGGCATCGCCTGCAGGAGATGCGAGGGCGTCTGCCCCAAGAAGGTCCTCCACACGATGGACCTGAAGATCGAGAGCTGATCGCTCCGATCAGGAACAAAAGCCGGGCGTATGCCCGGCGACCCTTCCCTTCCGTCGTCCCCCGATCGGGGACGGTTTCATTTTATCAGGATGCTGGCCACGCCACGGCACGCCTTGAGCATCGGGATGGACTCCGGCGGGATCTTCCCGTAGGCGACCACCAGGAGCACGGCGGAGTTATCGTCGCCAGAATCGTCGACCATGGCCTGCCTGACGGACACGCCCGCCCTGAACAGCACATCCGTTATGTCGGCGAGGATCCCCGGCATGGATGCGTCCGTGGGGGTTATGACGATCGACGAGCACCCGATCTCCGGAGCGAGCTCCACCATGGACAGCGTCGACCTGAGCTTCGAGAACTTGCTGTCGAGCTCGGGGGTCGCGGATATCTTCTCCAGCGTCGCCCTGACGACCCTGCGGTCCACGCCGCACGCACGGCCGATAGCCGAATCGCCCTGTTCCACCTCGCCGCAGTACGCATGGCCGTCCCTGACGCTCATGCCCTGCTGGAGCAGCAGCCTCGCGACCTTCTCCTGAGAGGGGAAGCCTGAGAACGAATCACCCAGTATGTCCATGCACCGTGTATCATAAACTGCATTGATAAACGTTTTCGTACATCGTTCATCCCGTTGGGGGATGACGGCATGTGCCAGCAGGTCCGAAATTTAAATAGCTTCCATCATCTCAAGATATAAACCCTATTATCAAGATATATAAGTGCTAAGGAACATTCTTGGCACATGCATCGCTGCCGCATCCTGCTAGACAGGGAGAAGCTCCACTCAGCCGGACACCCGCCCTGCCACAGCTTCATCCCGGTGAGGATAGGGGATGAGGGGGTCTCCATGAGGATCGTCACCTGCAACATGCAGGACGACCACACCGGATGCAGCCTCCTCAGGATCAGCGACGCCTCCGACTCCCTGGTCCCCGGACACATCGTGACCGATGTCGGCGACTGCTCCCTGATCAAGTCGCGCCAGGGCCAGTACCTGGCGCTGGTCACCAACCGCGCCTGCCCCCTGGCGATGGTCGTCAGCGGATCCGGATGCATCCTGACCTCGGCCTACCCCCGCACGGACTCCCTCATAGAATGGACGCTCATCGGCCCCACCAGCGGAAGGATACACGACCTCCTCAGGACGATGCGCGAGGAGGGCTACGAGTTCAAGCTAGTCTCCAGCGAGGCCGTCAGGGACATGCCCGTTCTCAGCCCCAAGCAGGACCTCTACTTCACCACCGCCTGGGAGGCCGGATACTACGACATCCCCAAGCGCATCAGCCTGGACGAGCTGGCCGAGAACCTCGGGTGCTGCAAGTCCACCCTCAACGTCACGCTCAGGGCTGCGGAGCGCAACGTGTTCGAGCTGTACATGGCGGCGAACAAGTCCTCGGAGTCCTCCGAGAGGGTCTGAATCGAACATGTTCGCACTCCCGTTATTATACCCTTGAGTCGATTTGATTCGCAAGTGGTCCAGACCCTCCCTTTACCGCATTCGAGGAGGATTCACATGACCATCGATCCTGAAAAGAAGAAGAAGATGCTGTCGTACAGGTGGATGATCTTCATCGTCCTGGCGATCGCCTATTTCTTCGTCTACTTCCACAGAACTACCGGAGGTGCGATCTCCACAGAGCTGCAGGACTTCTTCGGAGTCGGCACTGCGTCTGTCGCGCTTCTCGCCTCCGCCTACCTCTACGCCTATACGCTGATGCAGATCCCCAGCGGTATCCTCACTGACAAGTGGGGACCCAGGATGTGTGCCACGATCTTCGTGTTCCTCATCGCCGTTGGTTCCATCCTGAGCGCCGTGTCCGCACAGGTCGGCAACTTCAACCTGATGATCGCCGGAAAGTTCATCATCGGTATCGGTGCCGCCGTCGTCTACATCCCGATCATGAAGGTCCTGGCCGTCTGGTTCAGGAAGAACGAGTTCGCCTCCATGAGCGGAGTGCTCCTCCTGGTCGGAAACGTCGGAGGAATCGCCGCCGCGACTCCCATGGTCATCATGATGGACAGTCTCGGAATCGAGATGACCTACATCGTGCTCGCCGTCATCACCGCCATCATCGCCCTGCTCTGCTGGTTCTTCGTCAGGAACCACCCGTCGGAGAAGGACTGGCCCGGAATCGAGGAGATCGTCTCCGAGGAGACCGGGGAGCCCATTGCGGAGTCCACCTCCGCCAAGATGGGAACCGTCGAGGCCCTCAAGGCCACATTCACCAGCGGCCGCAAGTTCTGGCCCCTGGCCATCTGGTTCTTCATGATCTACGGAACCATCATGCTCTGGCAGGCATCCCAGGCGGGAGCGTTCTACCAGAACGGATTCCAGAACTTCGACGCCAGCCAGGCCGGACTCATGGTCACCATGGTCGGAGTCGGAATGGTGTTCGGATGCCCGATCGCCGGAAGGCTGTCGGACAAGATCCTCGGCTCGAGGAAGAAGGTCATCATCATCGGTACGATCATCTACACAATCGTCTGGGCGGTCATCTGGCTTACCGCTGGCAACGAGGCGATGGACAACTTCGGAATCCAGGCCGTCATCAACTTCCTGTTCGGATTCTTCGGAGGATTCTTCGTCGTGTCCTACGCCCAGATCAAGGAGCTGTTCCCCATCGCCATGGCCGGAACATCCACTGCCGCGCTGAACCTCTTCCCCTTCGCGGGAGGAGCCATCCTGACGACCATCGCCGGATTCATCGTCGTGGACAAGACGCTCGCGGAGTACCAGACCCTCTGGATGATCGCATTCATCCTGATGGTCATCGGATGCATCTGCGCCTTCCTGTCCATGGAGAAGGCGGATGTCGAGAAGGCCGAGGCCAAGAAGGCGCCCGCTCCCGAGGAGTGATCACAGTGACCTTCGGGCGGGTACGTCCCGCCCGTGAAACCCCTTAGAAACCCCTTTCCCCCTCTTCTCCGTCTGCTTTTCGGCACATGGAGCACCTATCCATATGTGTTTGGAGCAGATGTCCAACGGTTTGTTCTTAAGTTTCCATAGTTAAGTATAAAATAGGGATTTTTCATAAAGGAGAAATTTTTCAGACCAATCGAACATGTTCGAAGTTTCCCTTATCTTCATTCAGCTGCATACTAAATATTGCGGTAAAGGGAATCCATTGGACTCCACTTCAAATAGGAAACGACCACCCCCGTGCTGTCACCGTGAATCGGATCCGACAGACTCGGATGACCCCCGAGGGGCGGTCTCATGCGTGGACGTGCGCGAACACGTCCGTCAAATCATCGAGGAGGAATACAAAATGACAATGAGCTGCAGGGACAGAGTGATCTCCGCCCTCAAGCAGGAACCACTGGACAGGCCCCCGGTCGCCGTGTTCACCACGTGCGACACCATCGACATGATGCAGGCCTGCGGAGCGTCCTGGCCCGAGGCCCACTCGGACCCCCAGAAGATGGCCACGCTCGCGTGCGCCCAGGCCGACTACTTCGGACTGGAGTCCGTCAGGGCCGGATTCTGCCTCACACAGGAGGCCCAGGCCCTAGGATGCCCCATGGACATGGGAGGCCCCAAGTCCTCACCAATGCTGAAGGGACATCCCTACAAATTCGACCCGATCAACCAGATCTACGAGTCCCCCGACAACCTCCCGGACATCGACACCTTCCTGAACACCGGAAGGGTGAAGGTGACCCAGGAGGCCATGGGAATCATGAAGAAGACCCACGGCGAGGACTACATCATCATCGGAGGGAACACCGGGCCGTTCACACTCACAGGCCACCTGCTGAACACCGAGAACCTGGTGTACGCCGTGTTCACCGACCCCGCCCAGGCGGAGAAGTGGGTGTCCGCAGTGACCCCGTACTGCAAGGCGTACGCCGAGGCGCTGGTCGCCGCCGGCGCCGACCTGGTCCAGATGTCGGAGCCCTCGGCCTCCACGGACATCCTGGCCCCCGACGACTTCCCGGTTCAGTCCGGAAGGTTCGTGAAGCAGACCTTCGACGGTCTCGACGGATACAGCATCCTGCACATCTGCGGAGACTCAGCGCCGATCATCCCGTACATGTTCGACACGGGCGTCACCGGACTCTCCATCGAGGAGAAGGTCGACTCGTACAAGGCGGTCGAGATCGGACAGAAGAGGGGATGCCTCGTCGGAAACGTCGGATGCGCCTTCCCCCTGTTCAAGGGAAAGCCCGAGGACGTGACGGCCGCGGCCCAGAAGAGCAGGGACGCCGGGTTCAACGTCATCTCCGCAGGATGCGGAGTCCCGATCGGAACCCCGGCCGACAACATACGCGCACTCGTCAAGGCCATCAAGGGCTGAGACATTGCTACCATGGGGCCCCCGGCCCCTACTCCTACTCAAATCCTTTATCAAACCATTTATAAGCCGCCGCGAAGGGTGTCCGGCGGCATCACCACCTATCTGGCACATGTCGCTGGTTGGATAGCAACTTATATACATCCCCGGACAGATTCCATACTTAAAGCCAACGCTCCGCGGAATGCGGGCGTCGACATCGAAACGTGAGGAGGAAACATCATGGAATTCGATGAGTACATAGTCGATCTGAACGCGGACTGCAAATGCGGTTGCATGGATGCAGGCCGGTTCCACAAGATCTACCATTTCCCCAACGACTACGGGGCATCCGTCGTGGGCAACCCCAAGACGCCCGGATTCGCTAAAGAGGGGTACAGGGCGATGCTGCTGAAATTCTCCGGACCGGAGACTTACCGCAACATGTTCATACCCGAGATGGGGACCAACCTGGTCGAGTGCGAGAACTGGAGCGATGTCGTGAAGACCCTCCAGACACTCAAGGACCTCGCTTGAAACAGATTCCCGGCGGTGCCCGACGGCATCGCCGAAACCTTCCTTTCTGATTTTGAAGATGATGCCGCCGATATGCGACGGGTCAGATGTAAAAAAAAAGAATGATGCGGGCCGGAGCCCGCACCGGTTTCACTTCTTCTCGTGATGGGCGATGCTCTTCTCCGTGTCGTAGAAGTCGGCGCGGATAGTGTAGTCGATGCCCCACTTCTTGGCGATCTCGGGCAGGACCTCGAGGGTGCACTCGCGGATCACGTCGTCCCAGATGCCGTGGACGATGACGTGGAGGACGAACAGCCCGCCGATCACGGTTTCTCCGGGGATCTGGTCCTGGATGTTAGTCGGCCTGGAGGGGTCCACCATGCTGAACATGATCGTGTGGTCGTTCACGTTGTCGATCTTGTAGAAGGCCTTGATGTGCCCTATGAGGTCGGCTCCGTGGCGGAAGCAATCGTCCGCGGACTGCCTCATCATCTCATCGATGAATCCCTTGATCGTCTCCTTGGACAGCTCCTTGTTGTGGATGTCCAGCTCGATCGCGTACTTCCCTAGCTCGTCCACGGCCCTGTGGATCTCCAGGTGGAGCTTGCTGCCCTCCTCGACGGGGTTGTTGTCGTTGTGGGGCATCTTGTCGTCCAGACCGTCCTGGTCATGGTCCACCTCGGTGTGGTCGTAGTCGTGCGCGTAGTCGTCGTGATCATCATGGTCGTCGTGCATGATCACTCACCGGCCTGCTTGTTGTACTCCTGCTGGAGCCTGAACTCCTCCATGGACTCGTCGTACCTGGCGGAGTACTCCTTGTCGATCTTGTCGACGGCGTAGTCGATACCCTCGCCGGTGTTGGCGGACATGTGCTGGATGTCCGCGGTGGGATTCATCTCGCGGATGAAGTCCTCGGTCTTCTTGATCTGCTCGGGTGTGGCAAGGTCGATCTTGTTCACGAAGCAGATGTCCGCCTCACGGATCTGGGTCTCGACGAGCCTCTTGACCGCCCTGATGAGGAGGTCGATACGGCTGGCGTCTACCAGCGTGATGACGGGTGCGTGCTCGATGTGCACCACGGTCTTGGCCTCGGAGTACTCCGCGGCCCTCTTGAGTCCCCAGGGGATGGCCACACCGGACGGCTCGACGATAACTATGTCGGGATCGAATGAGTCGTGCAGCTTGGCGAGCGTCTCCGCGAAGGAACCGGCGATCTGACAGCAGATGCATCCGCCGGAGATCTCTTTGGCCTTCAGTCCATGGGCCTCGATGAATCTGGCATCCACACTGATGTCACCGACGTCGTTGACGACGATGGCGATCCTGTGGCCCTTCTTCACGAGTCCATCGACAATCTTCATGAGAGCTGTGGTTTTCCCGCTCCCTAGGAATCCGGCTATCTGAGCTATCTTCATACCTATCAAAAATTAAAGAGTGTTGAGTGCGTATTTCAATACTCCGAATTCTGCCCTGAATGGATGTTTTCAATTGATTGGATATCTAATCCAAATGATGCCGGATGGCCGTCGGAGGACGCCTGTATGGTTGTTCCGCCCATCCTGTCCTATAAATACGTATCCCTGCTACCGCGGGACTCACGCCTTCCGCGACGGCCCCAGCTCCTTCAAAAAGAATTTTAAACACGATAACATACGAACGCTCAACCATGCCCGACACAGCAGAACTCAGAGCGCAGATAGAGACAATCGACGAAGAGATCATCGACCTCATAGCCACGCGCATGGAGATCAGCGACGAACTCGCCAAAGCGAAGAAGAAGGCGGGTGTCGGCTACTGGGACGATGAGAAGGAGCGCGAGGTCGTCCACAGGTACATGGAGCTCTGCGAGGAGGTCAGCCTCTCCGAGGACGAGGCCAAGCAGATCGCCGAAGTCATCCTGCACATCTCCAAGGAGAGACAGAAGCACTTCTTCGAGTGACCTGAAAACCATTAACATCTTTTGCGACGATACCGTTGCATGTACTGCGTTCTGCTCGTCAGCAGCGATAGGGAGCTTTGTTTCCTCGGCATCAGGTTCGCCCCGATGCTGGACCCCAACATCACGCTGAGGACGGCGGAGGACATACCGCAGGCCATCAACATCATGAAGAGCCTGCCCGTGGATGCCATCGTCTTCGACCAGGACGAGGTCAACGACATCTCCAAGTTCATCGTCGCCGCGGACAGGAACCGCGTATCTGGCCCAGTCATCCTGGTCTCCAAGGAGCCGTCCATGGACCTCCTCATGAGGGCCATCGAGCTCCGTATAGACGCATTCGTCCCCAGGAGCAACCGCGACCCCTCCGACTTCTTCGGGGAGATCGACACCCGCGCCTCGATCATTGCCGAGAGGCGCCGCAACGAGAACTACCGCAGGATCAACGAGAGCAGGATGGAGGCCCTCGTGAAGATGGCTTCCATGGACAACGAGGATTTCCAGTCCATCGTCAAGTACGCCCTGGAGAAGTCCGTCGAGCTGACGAACAGCAAGATCGGATACGTCGCCCTGTACGAGAAGGACAGGGGCATCCTGAACATGCTCGCCTGGTCCGTGCAGGCCATGAAGGGCTGCGAGATCAGCAACTACCCTGTGGAGTTCGAGCTCAACTCCACCGGCATATGGGGAGAGCCGATCCACCTCGGGAAGTCGATCACCATCAACGACTACGAGAACGACCGCAAGAGCATGAAGAAGGGGACGCCGGCCGGACACATCAAGCTGGAGAAGCTCCTGATGGTCCCGATCATAGTCAACGGCGAGATCATCGGGACCGCCGGTGTCGGGAACAAGGAGTCGGAGTACACAACGTTCGACGAGACCCAGCTCAACCTGATGATGACACAGCTCTTCTCGATATACAAGAGCCGCAGCAACTTCAGGCGCGAGGTCACACGCTCCAGCGCGGCCAGGACGCTCATGGAGTCCGGACCCGTAGGGTTCCTGTATATAGACTCCGAGATGAACATCATCTTCACCAACAGGGTGGCGGCAGACGTCATCGGCTTCGACCCCATGTCAAGGCTCCCCCTCCCCCTCGACAGCCTGGGGGCCAGGAACGTCACGGACATCAAGGCGCTGGTCAACTCGGTCCGCATGGACAACAGCGACAGGACGCTCCGCGCCCACATCTCCGGCGACGGCAACACGACCTACGAATGCGCCGCGACCCGCATCAGCGGCGGCGTGGACGTGATCCCCGGATTCATGATCACGCTCACCGACATAACCGACGTCGTCCTGATGGACTCTTTGAGATCCAGGGCTGTTGAGCACATCAGGGTGCTCGAGGGCCCTGTGCTGAACACGCTCATCGCCTCCCGCAGGGCGCTAGTCCCGCTGGGGGACATCACCGATGACGCCTATCCGGCGCTGGTCGCACTGGACAACACCGTCACATTCATGGACGACTACAGGAACGTCGGCATCTCCGAACCGCAGTGGTTCCCGGTCAAGGATCTGGTCGACAAGGCGATACGCGCCGCCGGCGTGGGCAACCTGCCGGTCGAGGTCAAGTCCGATGGGATCAGCATACTGGTCGACCCGGAGTTCCCCGTTGTCTTCAAGAACCTGCTGACCAACTCCGCCTCTCACGGCGGAAGGGTGTCCAGGATAACGATCTCGTGCCGCATCAGCCAGGGCAACCTGACGATAACATACTGCGACGACGGCGCCGGGATACCCGACTACCTGGAGGACAGTCTGTTCGACCAGGTCCCCCAGGGTAGGTTCGGGATGTTTCTGATTAAGAACGTCGTGGACTCCAACGGATTCGCGATCCGCCATGTCCCGACGGGGAGCGGCACGTGCTTCGAGATAGGCGTGCCGCCCACCCATTACTCACTTGGATGATGTGAACTGCCTCGGCTTGCCTGCTGCCGTGACAGTGAGCCTGATTTCCATCAGGACCGAGCTCTCACCCGCCCCTATGGCGTACTTGCGCTCATCCCTGTCGACGGAGACCGTGACATCCTCGGCACCGCTGGATTCGACGGCGGCGATGACGCTCTCCCTTCCGAGACGCTCGGACTCCGCCAGTGCCTCCTGGAGATTCTCGTACTTGAAGTTGCCCAGCTTGGAGAACGCCTCGAACTTGCAGTCCTCCTCCCCGGCCAGCTCAGGACGGAGCAGGAACGAGACAGATTCGGAGACGGACGATGTGATGGCGCCTATGGCGTTGCCCACATCCGAGTCCTCGGTCACGTAGACGTCTGTGTCGAAGACCTCCCCCACCCAGCGGATGTACACGCCGGCAGGGGCACCGATTCCGATGATCGGCTTGTTGACCTTGATGGTGCAGTTGAAGTCCTTCCCGGGGTTGTGGCGGATGGCCTTCATGAGCATGTCCTCTCCGGCGGGCGTCAGATTGTAGCTGCCGACCTCCTCGGACATGAGCTCCTTCATGAGCTCTATGCAGAGCTTCTCACGGATCTTCTGCTTGGCCTCGTCGATGAACTCCTGCGGGGTCTTGCCCGTCCTGCGAGCGAGGTACTCGACACCCGCCTTGGAGGCCTCGGCATCGAACTGTACGTACGTGCCGTCGGCGTGGAGCAGGTCCGTGGGCGTGAGACCGATCCTCTGGATCAGCCCATAGCCCTCCAGCTTCATCATGTTGAACGTGAACGGATGGATGTCGAGGATCTCACCGGCCTCGTTGAGGGAGTACGGGCGCTCCTGGAGCAGCTTCAGCAGCTTCATGTCCGCCTCGGACACCATCGTTTCGTCCTTGGGCATCTTGAGAGTCCTGAACATCTCGTTATCGAGGAGGACGTTCTCCTCTCCGAAGGATTCCGGTGTCGGACGCGTCTCGATGCCGGCCAGCTTGACCATGTGCTCCTTCACACAGTCCCAGTGCGAGGCGGCGATGCACAGCGGCACAACCCTCAGAGACGACAGGATGATCCTCCTGCCGTTGACCAGGATGCGGCTGTCCCCACCGATACCGGACGTGGCGATCTCCGCGGCCATGACCCTGGTCCTCTTTCCCCCGATGATGGCTCCCTCCGGCTCCAGACGGGGCTTGCCGTCCCTGAGGATACCGATGTCTGTCGTGGTCCCTCCCATGTCCATGACGATGGCATTCTTCTGGCCCGTGAGGTACATGGCTCCGATGAGACTCGCGGCAGGTCCGCAGAGGATGGTCTCGACGGGCCTCTCCTTGGCCACCGCCTCACCCATCATGGATCCGTCGCCCTTGACGATCATGAGCGGGGCGTGGATTCCCTTCTCGGAGAGGACTGCCTTTACGGACCTTATCAGATCGTCGATGACCGGGATGAGCTTGGCGTTCATCACGCATGTCGCGGTCCTCTCATTGAATCCGAGGCCGGACGAGAGCTCGTGCCCGCATACTATCGGCACATCAAGGATCTCCTTGGCGATCTCCTTGACCCTCTTCTCATGGCTGGGATTGCGCACAGCCAGATATCCGGTGATGGCGACTCCGTCGACCTTGCCCTTGAGGGACTCCAGGAACCTCCGGGCCGCATCCTCGTCCAGAGGGTTCAGCTCCTCCCCGTGGAGGTCGTGCCCTCCGCCGATGACCGTGTCGAAATCGGCTCTGACCGAATTGTTGTATTCGCTTCCTATGCAGACAAGTCCCACTCTGCATCCTTTCCCCTCGACGACGGAGTTGGTAGCAAGAGTCGAGGACATCGAGACCACGCCCACCTGCTTCAGTAGGTCGGCGTCGAAACCGGCGATGGATCCGCGGATACCGATCGATAGGTCCTCGCGGGTGGTGAGCGATTTGGCCTTGCATATGATCTTACCCGAATCCAGGTCCATGATTACGGCGTCGGTGTATGTTCCGCCGGTATCGAATCCTAGCCCAATTGTTATGATAACACCTTCTGAACGATGTTGCGGGATTGCGGGATTTGGGGCTCCCGCGGACCCATAGGAGGAAAAGATGTAAGTTGAAACCATCGGACGAGTTTTCTAGGGGGTGCACGTCCGATGGAAAACCGGTTTAGGGGATTGTGGAGGACTGGAGATCACCTGTTGTTAGAGACGACTCCCAAATCCTTGTTTCTCTGGTCGACGACACGCGTAATATGATCCGCAAGGGTACGTTCTTGAATCTTATTCTGCACGTCGGGAGACTGTTCGATGAAGAACTCGAGGTCGCACTTGTTGCAACGGACCTTGGGGCAGCCCCTCACAGCCTCTGAGCAACCCTGGCAGGCGAAGGTTCTAGCGTAGACTAGGGAAAACTCGAACCCGCACCTGGGGCATTTCATCTTCCTCACGGATGCCGTAGTGTTGTACGAGAATCCGTGAGCTTTCATGGCATCGAAGTATGTGCTACCCATCTTCAGTCCTCCTGGGGATCCCCGCCCGAAGGCGGGGTTAATTTGTTTCAGTCTATAGTTTCAGGCTTCACATCTTGCCGTACTCATGGACAGCAGCCATGACGGCGTCGACGTTCTCCAACTTGGTCTCGAGGTCGGGCGGGACCTCGCAACCGGAGGAGATGCAGTACCTGGAGTTGAGGCCCTTCTTGCACAGAGCGGTCTTGACCTCCTGGCACAGGTCAGCGGTGACCTTGGTGATCTGCTCGGTGGATGCCCTGACGAACAGCTGGGGGTCGATGTTACCCATCATCAGGCACTTGTCGCCATAGCCCTGCTCGATGACCTGGGCTGCGGTGGGGCTGCCGGGGATCAGGGGGTAGTAGGCCATGGAGTACATGTCTACGCCGAACTTCTTGACCTGGGTGTCCAGGTGGGGCAGGTCAGCACAGTTGTGGATTCCGAGACCCATTCCGAGCTCCCTGACCTTGTCGTTGCATGCCTTGGCGTACTTGTCACCCTCGAACTCCGCATACTCGGGGTCTCCGAGGCAAGCGTAGTTACCCCAGAGGTAGTCCCAGCAGAATCCCTCGGCTCCGGTCTCGGCGATCTTCTCGCAAGTCTCGAGACACAGCTTGGTGGTCTCTCCGAGAGCCTTGTGGACGGGTGCGGGGTCGCTGAACATGTCCATGAAGACCCTCTCAGCTCCTCCGGCCTGGGTCAGAGTGAGGAGGGGTCCCTCCAGGAACGCGATGTTGAAGGACTTGCCCTTGATCATGGGGGCGAGCTCCTTGTTCATCTCGATGAGGACTCCGGTCCTTCCCTTGGTGATGTCGGGGCAGACGATCTTGTCGTAGTCCTCCATGTCGTGGATGATGTGGTCATCGACGAACGGGGTGTTCTCAGTGTCCATCCTGACGTGGGCTCCGAGTGTGGAGGCGGTGATGGACAGGTCGATCAGGGTGACGGTGTAGGGGAACTTCCAGTGCTCGACTCCCTTGGCGAAGGACTCAGCGCAGAGCGTCGGGTTGGTTGCCCACTCCCTGTAGGTGACTTTCTCAGGCATGAGCCTCCTGCACAGAGCAAGTGCAAGAGGGGACGAGGCCAGTTCGTCGACGGGCTCGTTCTGGATTGCAGCGACGGCCCTCTCGTAGGGTGTCATAGGGGCGACCATTGTCCTCACTGTCCCTTCAGCCAGTTGACGCAGTCCTGGGCGTTGTTGTCCCTGTGGTCCGCTCCGATCTCCTCGGCAAAGGACGGGGATGTGGGTGGTCCGCCGATGGTGACGGTGCAGTTTCCGCGGGTTCCCTGCTCCTTCAGGAGGTCGATGGTGTTCTTCATGTTGTCCATGGTGGGGGTCATCAGGGTGGACATGCACAGGATGTCGATTCCCTCGTTCTTGACGGTGTCCGCGATGGTTGCGGGGGGAACGTCCTTTCCGAGGTCGTTGACGATGTATCCGCCAGCGGTCAGCATGGTCTTGACGATGTTCTTTCCGATGTCGTGGACATCTCCCTCGACGACACAGGTGGCGGCCTTCTTGGCGTCAGCGAGGTCCTCCTTGGGGATGGCGGGCAGAAGCAGGTCGAGTCCGGCGTACATCGCGTGAGCAGCGACGAGGACCTGGGGCAGGTAGATCTGGTGAGCGGCGTACTTGTCACCGATCACGTTCATTCCCTTAACCAGTCCCTCGTTGATGGCTTCAACGGGGTTGACTCCGGCGTCGAGGGCTTTCTGGGCAGCGGCCTTGGAGAGGTCTGCCTTACAGTTGATAACTGCGTTGGCGAGCTCCTCAAAGATCTCTTCACTCATTATGTTTCCTCCAGTTTTTGGCCTTTTTGAGGCTGAATATGAGATGTGCCGAGTGAGTATAAAAAGCATCCATGTGGTTGGTTCATATATCCATCGAAATTTCGGTTAGAAACCAATTTTTTAGTAGGAAGTATTTAAGGAAAATCTGGATTTCTCACTAAACACCGTTTAATTTTTGTAGGTAGGTGTCTGAAAACTCCATGAAATCGGGCTGTTTTTAATGACATTTATGCAATTCGTTAAGTCTTACTATAAAAAATTATCCTATGTTATATCCATACTATACATATGGGAGGTTAGAGCTCATGCGAAACGGCCATCCGTATGGGGCTGGAATCACCATATTTCCCCTCCTCCGCCCAAGTTATTTGTATTAATTCCACACGATACGATTACCAGTGATACGATGCCTTCGACAGTAATCGTCAAAATGAACACATGCAGCAAGACGCACAAGGTGACCGTCTCCATGCGCGACGACGGGAACCTGGATGTTGACATCCAGACCGACTGCAAGAACGTGCAGCACTACGCCGACCACCTCAAGCTCATCACCATCGACGATGCCACCAACTTCAACGGCAGCAAGATCATCGACCCGGACATCCGCGGACCCCTCTCCGCCCCGTGCCTCTGCCCCAACGCTGTTTTCGATGCGGCGTGGATCGAGCTCGGGATGCTGGCGAAGGGCCTGTGCAAGAAGGTCCACGGCAACGAGCTGATCCTCGACAAGTTCGACGAGCAGTGAGCCGCCATCTCCCCTTTTATCTATTATAATAGAATAAAGGGGGCATGGACCTCCGCGAGTATTTCACCGGGAAGAGCGGCGTAGCCATCGGGTTGTCAGGCGGCGCCGATTCCGCATTGCTGCTTTGGGCTGCGAGGAAGTACGCGGAGGACGTGACCCCCTATTTCGCCTCGACCGTCTTCGGACATCCCGGCGACCGCGAGTCCGCGGAGACCGTCTGCGATCTGCTGGGGCTTGACCTCAGGGTCGTGGAGGTCGACCTGGAATCCGATCCCGACATCATGTCCAACGGTCCCGACAGATGCTACCACTGCAAACGGAGGATCTTCGGAGCCATCCTCGAGGCCGCACATCGCGACGGATGCCGTATCGTCGCCGACGGCACCAACGCATCCGACGACGTCGCCGACAGACCCGGGTTCCGGGCGCTGAAGGAGCTCGGGATCGTGTCGCCTCTCAGGGAGTGCGGGCTCACGAAGGACGACATCCGCAGGATGTCACGCGAAGCCGGTCTCCCCACCTGGGACAGGGCCTCCAACTCATGTCTGGCCACCAGGATGGTCACGGGCATACCCATCGACCTTGAGAGGATCCGTGACGCGAACCTCGCGGAGGAGGCCCTCCGTTCGATGGGCTATGAGGACCACAGGGTGAGGACGGACGGGAGCGTCGCGACCGTCGTCCTGAGAAGGGACCAGGTGCCGGAGGACGAGGAGGCCAGAAGGAGGATCGTCGATGTGGTCTCGGAGTTCATGGGGGAGACCGTGATCGGCGAGGAGACGAGGTGATTGCATGGACCAGGACGATATCAGAAGGGTGCTGGAGGACGTTGCCTCCGGGAAGGAGACGGTGGACGACGCCGTCCTGAAGCTGAGGATGGAGCCGTTCGAGGACCTCGGGTACGCGAAGATCGACCATCACCGCGGCGTACGCCAGGGGGTCACAGAGGTCATATTCGGCGCCGGTAAGACCCCTGAGCAGATCGCCGGGATCGCCGGCAGGATGTTCGAGCACGGGGAGAAGTGCATCATCATCACCCGCATAAGCCGGGAGACAGCCGACTTCGTCTCGGGATCCGTGCCGCTCACATACGACCCGACGAGCAGGATCGCGCTTGCCGGCAAATTGCCGGAGAAGCACGACATCGGGAAGATAACGGTCATCACCGCTGGCACGAGCGACATACCGGTCGCCGAGGAGGCCGCGATAACCGCGGAGGCCCTTGGGAACAACGTGGTCAGGGTGTACGACGCGGGGGTTTCCGGCATACACAGGCTCCTCGCCCATCAGGAGGACATAATGACCTCGAAGGCCATCGTCGCTGTCGCCGGCATGGAGGGTGCCCTCGCCAGCGTCGTCGGCGGGATGGCGGACTGCCCGGTCATCGCCGTTCCGACCAGCGTCGGATACGGGGCGTCGTTCGGAGGCGTCGCGGCCCTGCTGGCGATGCTCAACTCCTGCGCCAGCGGGATCAGCGTCGTGAACATTGACAACGGCTTCGGGGCAGGATACCTGGCCAGCATGATCAACAAGGCCTCCTCCCAGGGCAGATCGTAAGGCCGGATACCGAACATTAATTTTCTACCAATTTGATTGTAATTTTATATTTAAAAGATAGGCGTTTTTTCAATTGTTAAACAAGTTAAATTGTAGCAAATTTGGAAAATCAAGCCTCAAAATATGGAAATAAAGCCTTTGCGTCAAATCATTATATTTATAATTATCAAATTGGTCGAATCCGCTCGCATGATGGTTCCGCACCACCCGAGCATTTCTTTATTTAGAGAATAGAGAATCACCGCAACATTAGAGGGAACTTCCCATGAGCAAGATCAGCGTAGCAGTCCTCGGAGCGACAGGGATGATCGGACAGAGGTTCATCCAGATGCTCGAGGACCACCCGTATTTCGAAATCGAGGGGCTATACGCCTCCGAGAGGTCCAATGGAAAGAAGCTGTCCGAGGTCCTGAAGGTCAGGGACCACGTCTACCTCGACGACACCATGGACAGGACCATCGAGACCATGGACATCTCGAAGATCGCCAATAACTGCAGGATCGCATTCAGCGGCATACCGTCGGACCTGGCCGGCCCCACCGAATCCCAGCTCGCCGAGGCTGGCGTCGCCGTGTTCACCAACGCGGGAAGCCACAGGATGGATCCCCATGTCCCCATCCTCATCCCCGAGGTCAACCCCGAGCAGTTCGAGGCTGTGAAGGACCAGCCCACCTACAACAGCACCGGCGGATACATCGTCACCAACGCGAACTGCTCCTCCACCGGGATCGCCGCACCGCTCAAGGCGATCGACGACGCTTTCGGACTGAAGCAGGTCTTCGTCTCCACCTACCAGGCGCTGTCCGGAGCAGGATATCCCGGCGTGCCTTCCTTGGACGCCGTAGGAAACGTCGTGCCCTTCATCAGCCACGAGGAGGAGAAGATGGAGTCCGAGCTCGCGAAGATGCTGGGAACCTACGAGAGGGGAGAGTTCAAGTTCGCCCCCTTCAAAGTGATGGCCAACTGCGCCAGGGTCCCCGTCGTGGACGGACACCTCGAGTCCCTCGTTCTCGACATGGAGCAGCAGCCCACTCTTGAGGAGCTCGACGCCTGCCTCTCCGGATTCCGCGGCGAGCCCCAGAAGCTCGGACTGCCCTCTGCACCCGTCCAGCCAATCATCGTCAGGCACGAGGACAACAGACCTCAGCCCGTATTCGACGCCATGGCCGGAAGACCCGAGCGCGCCAGGGGAATGGCGGTCACGGTGGGAAGGCTCAGACAGAGCAACGGATACTACAAGGCGTTCGTCATGTCCCACAACACCCTCCGCGGAGGCGCGGGCGGTTCCGTCCTCAACGCCGAGCTCGCCAAGGCCAAGGGCGTTCTCTGAAACTACAGGGGCGTCCATCGCCCCCGTTTTTCTTCTTATTATAATAGCAGAAACGCTTCCCGGCTAACTGATACCCCCTTACGGTATCGTTACGCTTATTAATATTGGATGTATTGTCCAACGAGCTCATGAACACTATCAAGAAAGCCATACTCGTGACCAGTTTCGGAACGACCTACAACGAGAACCGTGTCAAGACGATCGATGCTCTAGAGGCTCTGGTGCAGGAACGCTTCCCCGATTGGGAGGTCAGACGGGCTTTCACCAGCAAGATGGTCATCAGAAGACTGAAGAAGCGCGACGGAACCGTGATCGACTACGTCAGCGAAGCGATGGACAAACTTTCCAGGGAAGGATTCCAGGAGGTCGTGGTCCAGCCGACGCACATTGTCAACGGGAAGGAGTACGACGACGTCGTCAGGATCGTCGACGGCCATGTGGGGGAGATACGCTCCCTCAGGATGAGCAGACCGCTCCTCACCTCCTCCGAGGACTACGACCGCGTCGTCAGGGTCGTCGAGGACACCCTCCTCCCCAAGCTCTCCCCGCAGGGCGCGCTGGTGCTGATGGGGCATGGGTCGGTCCACTACGCCAACGCGTCGTACTGCCAGCTGCAGATGAAGTTCTGGTCTGCCGGTCACCACAACGTCTTCGTCACCACGGTCGAGGGATATCCGAACTTCGAGGAGACCCTCGGCTTCATGAGGGACGGGGAGTACCGCGACGTGCTCGTCTACCCGCTCATGCTGGTTGCGGGCGACCATGCCAACAACGACATGGCCGGCGACGAGGAAGACTCGCTCAAATCCGTGCTGACTGCGGCCGGATACGATGTGAGCTGCATCGTCAGGGGGATGGGCGAATGCCCCCACTTCAGGGAGCTGTTCCTCGACCACATCACCGATGCGGTCAGGAAGTCAGAGGTCGAGTGCCAGGACGGCGGCTGCGGTGCGTCTGTTGGGAAGACCGAAGTGCTTGTGGATCATCTGTGAGCTCGAGGTGCACGGGTACCAGAGGATCGAATGCATACCCTCGGGTATCCACTCCGTCGACCCGCGGTAAGGGATGGACAGCATCTCCATCGTGGGCTTCCCCTCCATCGAGGCGTCCGTGTACATTATGAAGTCATCCGAGATGAAGGCGACGTTGTCGCGCTTCATGTACTCCGGGATCTCCGCCCTGGGTATGTTGTGACCTATGATGTTCCCCTTGGAATCGCGCATGTTCATGGTCCTGACGTTGGGGTGCCAGAACCTCTCGTCCTCCACCACGACCAGACGGGTGTTGCGGTCCATGCAGTCCCTCATCCCTGTGCTCGTCACGGGCATCGTCCCCATGACCGCGGTGACCGTGCGCTCCTCCGCCACCACCTTGTCGAACAGCTGGTCGGGGAAGACGTCCACGAACACGACCCCCTTCTCGGCGCGAAGCCCCTCGATGACCTCCTCCAGTTCCATACCGTGTGAACGACTCTCAAAGTAGATAAACAGGGGCTCCATGCCCCTCGCCATATGATCGACATCGCGCTGCTCTGGGTCATCGTCGGCGGGCTCCTGGAGCCCGTATGGGTCGTCGGACTGAAGAAGTACAACGACACCCGCAACCTGGCCTGGGGCGCCTTCGCGGTGGTTTTCATGATCGCCAGCCCCTGCTGTCTGGCCTTCGCCATGGATTCCATCTCCGTGGGCGTGGCGTACTCCATCTGGACCGGGATCGGGGCGGTGATGACCGTGATCGCCGGGGTGGTGCTGTACAAGGACCGCATCGACCGGATGAAGGTCCTGTTCATCTTCCTGATCATCGTGGGTGTCGTCGGACTCGAGATGTCGTCGGAGGTGTCGCTTTGAACACCGCATGGCTCTGGGTGCTCCTCGGAGGTGTGTTCGAGACCGGGTGGGCGACTGGTATGAAGATGTCCCAGCAGTTCACCGACATATCCTGGACCATCGCGACTCTCGTGATGATCGTGATCAGCACCCTGCTCCTGAACAAGGGTCTGAAGTCCGGGATACCCATGGGGCCCTGCTACGCCGTATGGGTCGGCATCGGCGCGGTCGGATCGATCATCATGGGGATCCTCGTGTTCGGCGAGACCCTGAACATCCTCGGATGGGCGTTCCTCGCAGTGGTGGTCGTGGGGGTCCTGGGCCTGAACATGGTCACCGAGTCAGAGGGCGACGGGAAGAGCTGACCGCGCCCGAACAGTATTTCTATTGCGCGTTTATACGAATCCACAAGAGGATTCGAATGACGCTCAAATTCGGGGTACCCAACAAAGGACGTTTGAACGAGAGGACAGTGGAGCTGCTCACCAAGGCCGGGATCGACCTGGGGGAGGACGTCGGCCGCAGGCTGTACATCAAGGCCAGGAACCAGGACATCGAGGTCCTGTTCGTCAGGGCCCAGGACATACCCGAGTTCGTCGCCACGGGAGCCATCGACATCGGCATAACCGGCGAGGACCAGGTCGCGGAGTCCGGATACGAGCTCATCGAGGCGCTGCCCCTGAGGTTCGGATACTGCCACATGGCCGTTGCCGTCCCCGAGGAGTGCGGTGTCAAGGACGCCACCGAGATCAAGGACGGATGCAGGATCGCAACCTCCTATCCCAACATCGCCAGGCGCTACTTCGAGTCCATAGGGAAGGACGTCAACATCATCGTCGTAACTGGGGCCGCGGAGATCATGCCCTACCTCGGCATCTCCGACTACATCGTCGACCTCGTCTCCACCGGCTCCACCCTGAAGATGAACAGGATGATCGAGGCCGGCAGGATCCTCGACTCGCAGGCGGCGGTCTTCACCTCCGACACCGCCAGGGAGAGGTACGGGGAGCAGATCGACGAGATCGTCAGCTCCATCGAGAGCGTCATCGAGGCCGAGAACAAGAGATACATCATGGCCGACGTCCCCAGGTCCAAGCTCTCGGAGGTCGAGAGGATCATCCCCGGCATAGGCGGACCCACGGTCCTGGACATCGCCGGAAACAAGGACTTCGTCGCCGTCCACGCCGTCATCGACTGCGACAAGACGTTCCACGCCATCGCCGAGCTGAAGAAGATCGGCGCCAAGGGCATCCTCACCACACCGATCGAGAGGCTGGTGAACTGAGATGGAGCTCGACAGGAGCATCATGAGGGAGACCACCAAGGACTTCCAGACGTACTACAGTCCGAAGCTCCACGGAGAGGTCAGGCTCGACACGAATACGAACGTCCTCGGCTCCAACCCGGCCGCGGAGAAGTACCTGAGGGAGAGCAGATGGGACCTCAACGGCTACCCGGACACCTACTCCAGGAACCTCCGCGAGGCGATAGGCGAGCTCTACGGGCTGGACCCGGAGTGCATCATCGCCGGCAACGGATCAGACGAGATGATCGACGTCATCTTCAAGACCTTCACCAACTGGGGCGACAACAGCGTCGTCCCCGTACCGTCCTACTCCCTCTACGACTACTTCGTCAAGATGAACGGCGGCAGGGCAATCCCCGTGGACCTCACGGAGGACTTCCAGCTCGACGTCGACTCCATGGTGAGGCAGGAGAACGCGAAGGTCACCATAGTCCCGTCCCCCAACAACCCCACAGGGAACTGCTTCAGGCAGAAGGACCTGGAGGAGCTCATCTCCAGGTTCGACGGCATCGTCGTCATGGACGAGGCCTACACGGAGTATGCCGGGGAGGGCTTCATCGGCAAGGTCGAGGAGTTCGACAACCTGGTCGTCACCAGGACGTTCTCCAAGGTCTACGCCATGGCCGCCCTCCGCGTCGGATACATGACCGCCAACAGGAAGCTCACGGACATGATGATGAGCGTCAAGATCCCCTACTCTCTCAACGCCGTCAGCGAAGGAGCGGCAGTTGCCGCCCTGAGGGACCAGGACTTCGTAAAGAGGAGCGTCCAGATGGTCACCGAGCAGAGGCCGAAGCTCGAGGCCGGGCTCAGGAAGCTGGGCTTCGAACCGTTCCACTCGGACGCCAACTTCATACTCGCCAGGTCCCCGATAGACCACACCGCCCTGGTCGAGGGTCTGAAGAAGAGGGGCATCCTCATCCGCGACTTCGGATCCAAGCGCAGGACGGAGAACTGCGTCAGACCCACGGTCGGCACCGAGGAGCTGAACAGGCTCCTGCTGGAGAACGCCGCAGAGGTGATCGAGGAATGCCGCTGAACATCACGCTCACCGACTACGGGGTCGGCAACCTGTACTCGATCCACAGGTCCCTCGAGAACTGCGGTGCGAACGTCACCGTCGTCAAAGACATGAAGGACGTCCTCGACGCGGAGTGCATCGTGTTCCCCGGGGTCGGCGCGTTCGACAAGACTATGGAGAAGCTCCAGCCCTACAGGGAGGACATCAGGGAGAAGCTCTTGTCCGGCACCCCCACACTCGGGATCTGCATCGGCATGCAGATCATGTACGGATCGAGCGCCGAGGGGACCACCCCGGGACTCGGACTGTTCGATGGGGACGTGGTCCCCCTGGTCGGGAAGGTCATCCCGCACATGGGCTGGAACCAGGTCGTCTCCGACGACCCCCTCATGAAGGGTGTCAAGGACAACAACTTCTACTTCGCCCACTCCTTCCGCGGGAACCCGTCCGAAGACATCACCATCGGGACCACCGAGTACGAGGGAACGAGCATCCCGACCTTCTTCAGGAAGTCCAACACCTACGGCACCCAGTTCCATCCCGAGAAGAGCAGCACCTCCGGCATGACGTTCCTCAGGAACTTCATCTCGTTCGCGGAGTCGGTACTTTGATCGTCATCCCCGCGGTGGACGTGATGGACCACCAGGTGGTCCAGCTGGTCGGGGGAGTCCCCGGCAGCCAGCAGATCGTCATGCCCGACCCGTTGAAGGTCGCGGACATGTGGGTCTCCAGGGGCGCGCCCTACCTCCACCTTGTGGACCTGGACGGCGCCTTCGGCAAGGAGGACAACCTCCCCGTCTTCAAGAGGATAGTGAAGGAGTGCGGAGTGCCCGCGGAGATAGGCGGCGGGATCAGGTCCACAGAGACTGTGGACGACCTGGTCGCGGCTGGAGCCGACCGCGTCGTGGTCGGCACCAAGGCGGTGAAGGAGCCGGAATGGCTCGAGGAGATCGCCGACAGGCATCCCGGGAGGATCGTGCTCTCCATGGACACCAAAGGCGGCAGGATCGCCATCAAGGGATGGCAGGAGTCGGCGCAGATTACCGTCGACGACATGTTCGACCGCATCAGGGACCTGCCGCTCGCCGGGGTTCTGAACACCAACGTGGACGTGGAGGGACAGAGGAAGGGCATCGACGAGGCCCAGGCCAGGGACTTCATCTCCCGCTGCCCCTGCAAGGTCACAGCATCCGGAGGGGTGACGTCCAGAAGGGACGCCGAGATCCTCTCCGACGCCGGGGCCGAGGGCGCCGTCGTCGGTCTGGCGATGTACACGGGAGTCATCAGCCCCTGGGAATGGGACACGCCCTGGAAGGCGTGAGCCCGTCCGCGATGGCGGGACCGCCCCGTCGTCGCGGAACGCATCCCGCCCGAATGGGCGAGAATAGGGTTCCAACCAAGTTTTCGGCAATCCTAACGGCGTTACTTTTAATTCGAGTACTCTGTTTCCCGCATCATGAAGATGCCCTGCGAACTCATCGTCACCCACATACTGCCCACAGCGAGGGGAGCCCTCGCCAAGGAGCTGGTGCACAACCACGGTATGACACAGGTGCAGGTGGCGAACCTCTTCGGCGTCACCAGCGCTGCGGTTTCCCAGTACATCAAGGGGCTCAGGGGCGGTAACAACCTCATCGACAAGAGCGCGTACCGCGAGGACTTCTACAAGATGATCGCCGACAAGGCGGATGCCGTCGCCGGAGGCAAGGACCTCACGCTGGCACTGTGCGAGATCTGCACGTTCGTGAAGGAGAGCGGGCTGCTCAAGGCGCTGTACGTCTACGAGGGCTACAGCGGAGAGCTCGGCGTCTGCATGGAATGTCCCAAGACGACCATCACAATCCCCGCCGATCTCCTCTGAGCGCGCGCCTTTTATCTATCGGTTCCGCCTACTCGGAACGTTAACATGACCGCCAGGACGTCCTCTTTAGAGCGCAGCACGAGGGAGACGAGGATCTCCGTGGACCTCAACATAGACGGCACGGGCAAGTTCAACGTCACCTGCGACATCCAGTTCCTGAAGCACATGACCGAGACCATGGCCAGGTACGCCGGCTTCGACCTGGTCCTCAGCGCCGAGGGCGACAACGACCACCACATCATCGAGGACACCGCCATCACCCTGGGGAAGGCTCTCAGGCAGGCCATGGGCGACGAGCCCATCGAGAGGATGGCAACCGCCGTCGTCCCCATGGACGACGCCCTGGTGATGTCGTCGCTGGATCTGGTCGACCGCCCCTACGCGGATATAGACCTGCCCGACCCAATCTACATCCACTTCATGAGGAGCTTCGCGATGGCGGCGGGCATGACGCTGCACATAGTCCAGATCAGGGGGTTCGACGAGCACCACCTGGTGGAGGCGGGTTTCAAATCCACCGGAAAGGCGCTGGCCCAGGCGCTCAGGGTCCGCGGGACCGAGCTGAGCACCAAGGACCGCGAGATAATTTCGTGATAACATGCTGACCAAGAGGATCATACCCTGTCTTGATGTCAAGAACGGCAAGGTCGTCAAGGGGATCAACTTCAAGGGGCTCCGCGACGTCGGATACCCGCCCGAGATGGCCGCCGCATACGAGCTCCAGGGAGCCGATGAGATCACCTTCCTGGACATCACCGCGTCCCTGGAGACGCGCCAGACCATGCTAGACATCGTCTCCGAGACCGCCGGTAAGCTGTTCGTCCCGCTCACCGTGGGCGGGGGGATAAGGAGCGTCTCGGACATGAGGGACGCCCTGAACGCCGGTGCGGACAAGGTGTCCGTCAACTCGGCCGCCGTCAAGGACCCCGGGATCATCTCGGAGTGCGCCGAGAGCTTCGGCAGGCAGTGCGTCGTGGTCGCCATCGACGGGAAGAGGGTCGACGACCATTGGGAGGTCTTCACCCACGGCGGGACGAAACCCACCGGGATCGACGCCGTCGAATGGGCCAAGAGGGCGGAGGACCTGGGCGCGGGGGAGATCCTGCTCACATCCATGGACACGGACGGCGTGAAGAACGGTTACGACATACCGCTCACGGCCGCTGTGGCTGACGAGGTCAGCATACCGGTCATCGCCTCGGGCGGATGCGGGTCCAAGGAGCACATCTACGACGTGTTCGCCCAGACCGGGGCATCTGCGGCGCTCGCGGCATCAATTTTCCATTACAACGAATGCACCGTCGGGGAGGTAAAGGAGTACCTCCGCGACAGGGGGATCGTGGTCAGATGAACGACCTGAAATACGATGATAAGGGACTGATCCCCGTTGTCGTCCAGGACTGGATCACCAACGAGGTGCTCATGGTCGCATGGGCGAACGAGGAGGCGGTTGCGAAGATGGAGGAGACCGGCTACACCCACTTCTGGTCCAGGAGCAGGCAGAAGCTCTGGAAGAAGGGAGAGGAGTCCGGACACCTCCAGAAGATCAAATCCATCCAGAAGGACTGCGACGCGGACACCCTGCTCGTCAGAGTCGAACAGGTCGGCGGCATCGCCTGCCACCTGGGCAACCCGTCCTGCTTCGCGGAGACCGTCTACGGGAGCACCGAGGAGACCATGGCGATCATCCCCGACCTCAGGAGGGTGCTGAAGGACAGGCACGAGAACCCCGAGGACGGGAGCTACACATGCAAGCTCTACAACAACGAGACCAAGATGTGCAAGAAGATCGTCGAGGAGGCCACCGAGTTCGTCCTGGCCATCAAGGACAGGAACGAGGACGAGATGTGCTGCGAGCTTGCGGACCTGATCTACCACACCATGGTCGCCGTGGAGAAGATGGGCGTCCCCATGGAGAAGGTCTACAAGGAGCTGTGGGAGAGGTCGCAATGAGGGCCGACCTGCACACCCACACGGTCTTCAGCGACGGCGAGCTCATCCCCGCCGAGCTGGTCAGGAGGGCCATGGTCCTCGGGCACGACGTCATCGCGATCACGGACCACGTGGACATGACCAACGTCGAGTTCGTGGCATCCAACGTCGCCAAGGCGGTGGAGCTGTGCGAGGACTACATCAAGGTCATCCCCGGCGTGGAGATCACCCATGTCCCGCCGTCCAAGATCGACAGGGTCGCCAGGATGGCGAGGGATGCCGGCGCCCAGTGGATAGTCGTCCACGGGGAGACCGTCACCGAGCCGGTGGCGCCTGGAACGAACCGCGCATCCGTGGAGAACCCAGAGATCGACGTCCTTGCCCACCCCGGGTTCATCACCCTGGAGGAGGCCCAGCTGGCCATGGACAACGGGGTCCTGCTGGAGATCTCCGGCCGCGCCGGACACAACATCACCAACGGGCACGTCGTGAACATGGCGAGGGCCGTCGGCGCCGACATGGTCGTGGACTCCGACACCCACGCGCCGGAGAACCTGATGGACGACGCCGCTGCCAGGACCGTCGCCTTCGGCGCGGGCATGACGAAGGAAGAGGCCGAGAAGGCCCTCTACGTCACACCCTACGAGGCTGTCAGGCATATCGCCTGATCAGGGCCTCAGACACCCTATCGGAACGACATACACCCCATCATCGCGCCTGTAGGCGTATCCATGAGCGGTTATCACGACAAGGAATGCCAGCTTGTTCCGGTAGGTGTCATCCACCTTTTCCTTCAGCCGTTTCAGGTTCCTCACACCTTCCTCCACTCCCTCGCTGCTTCCGAGTTTCACCTCCGCTGCCGCCCATCTGCCTTTGAGATGCATGATCGCATCAGCCTCAAGACCGTCTGAGTCACGATAGTGATACACCTTTCCTCCCTGAGCTTCGATATATACCCTGAGATTGCGGATTACGAGTGACTCGAAGAGAAGCCCAAACGTGTTCATATCCATCAGAAGATCCTCCGGCTCCGCATTCAGGAAATAGGCTGCAACTGCTGGATCGGATAGATTGTGGATAATGTGACAATTCAATTGTGGGAAAAGAGATAATTGGCCAGGAACATGGACAACTATTTGACGAGACCGCGGATGGTCGATTCCATGGACCAATCAGAGATCGACTCGTGGATGGCCCTCCTGCAAGACCGCCTGCTTGAGACCTTCGGAGACAGAGTCGTCTTCGTCGGACTTCAGGGCAGCCATGCCAGGGGCGAGGCGACAGAGGGTAGCGACATAGACGCCGTCGTGATCCTTGACAGCGTGTGCCCGGAAGACATCGTGTCCTACAGGGGGATTCTGGACTCGATGCCCCGGAGAGAGCTCGCCTGCGGATTCCTATCGGGAGTCGGAGAACTCTCGGGATGGGTTGCTAGTGACCTCTTCCAGTTCAGACATGACACCGTACCCGTCAGAGGCAGCCTCGATGCCATACTGCCACCCGAAAGGATCGGCGATGCTGGCGACGCCGCCCTCGCAGGCGCCTGCGCCATCTACCACATGTGCGTGCACAACATGGTCCACGAGAGGTCGCCGGACATCCTGTGTGGGATCCTGAAACAGTGCCGCTTCACCCTGACCGCCGCCGTATGCGCCAGGACGGGCGTCTATCACGGACCCATATGCGATCTGCGGAAGGCGGCGGGTCGCGAATCCCGGATCCTGGATCTCAGGGAATCCGTGAACGGGACGGTGTGGGACGACTTTATGGATCGGGCATCCTCGGAGATCATCGGATGGGTATCGTCCCTGATATCCGAATTCGGATCGGACTGAGGGATCGGTCACCAACACCTGGGGATCATGACGACCCCGTCGCCGGCGGCCGTCACATGCACGGACGGCCATAGCATCCCTTCCGATGTTCAGATTAAATATGCCCGCCCCTTTCCGTCATCTATGCCCAAGATAGCGATCATAGGCGGCACCGGGATCTACAACCCGGACACCTTCGAGACCATCGAGGAGGTCTTCCCCGACACGCCCTACGGGAAACCCTCCGACCCCATACTCATCGGAAGGATCAACGGCGTGGAGGTCGCCTTCCTCTACCGTCACGGCAAGCAGCACCAGTACCCCCCGACCAACGTCCCTTACAGGGCCAACATGTGGGCCCTCAAGGAGCTGGGATGCAAGTACATTATCTCCGCCTGCGCCGTCGGATCCCTCCAGGAGCAGTTCGCCCCCGGTGACCTGGTCATCGCCGACCAGTTCATCGACTTCACGAAGAAGAGGGACTACACCTACTTCGACGACAGCGCCGTCCACATCTCCATCCCCGACCCGTTCTGCCCCCACCTCAACGCGATCTTCGCCGAGACCGCAGAAGAGATGGGGATCAGGTACCACAGAGGCGGCACATACCTGTGCATCGAGGGCCCCAGATTCTCCACCAGGGCCGAGAGCGCCATGTTCAGGCAGTTCGCGGACATCATCGGCATGACCGTGGTCCCCGAGTGCCAGCTCGCCAGGGAGCTCGGTCTGTGCTACTGCAGTCTGGCCACCATCACGGACTACGACGTCTGGAAGGACGAGCCCGTCGACATCGCCATGGTGAACAAGACCATGTCCGAGTGCCTCGCCAAGGTCCTGACCCTCCTTGAGAAGGGACTCCCGAAGATCACCGACTCCTGCGAATCATGCATCGAGGCGGCCAAGGGAGCCGGAGCGCTCTGAGATCCGAAGCGGGGGATTCCCCCGCACCTTACATCATGCTGATATTCTCCTATGGGACCCTCACACTCCCGATGATCAGGGACAGGGTCCTCGGCCATCCGGTGCAATCGGAACCCGCCGTTCTCCGCGGGTACCGCAAGATCTGCGGATGGGACTACCTCACGGTCATCCCTTCCGATGGATCGGTGGACGGGGTGGTGTTCGAGGCCGACTCCGAGGACGTCCTCCGCATGGACACCTGGGAGGAGGTCCCGACATACTCCCTCGTAGGCGTGAGGGTCGAGACGGATTCCGGCCCCAGGGTTGCGTTCGCGTACATCATGCCGGAACCGCCGGAGCACTACGAGTTCGTCGACGACGGACGCATAGCGGCCATCCCCATCCACGACATAATGAGGGACCTGGAGAGGCTCATGGGATGACACGGAACCCGTGTGCGTATGAGGATAACCTTAATGTACGAGTGCAAACACTTTTCGCGGCATGGTTAAGAAGACTAAGGGCCAGACGCTGGCCGACGGGATCCTCGCCAAGCCCCAGAGCCTTCCCGAGAAGGACCACAAGATCCTGAGGAAGGCGGAGGAGTTCTGCGAGGGCTACAAGCAGTTCCTATCCAACAAGACAGAGCGCGAGGTCATCGACTACGTGATCCCGATCCTCGCCGAGCATGGCTACACCGAGTACGTCCGCGGGACCAAGTACAAGGCGGGAGCCAAGTTCTACAAGGTCAACCGCGGCAAGACGATCATGATGTGCACCAAGGGGAAGAGGCCCGTCTCCGAGGGTGTGCGCGTGACCGTCGCCCACATCGACAGCCCCAGGCTCGACTTCAAGCCGCACCCTCTGTTCCAGGATGCAGACATGGCGTTCTTCAAGACGCACTACTACGGTGGCATCAAGAAGTACCAGTGGACCACCATCCCGCTCTCCATCAGGGGTGTCGTGCACACATCCGACGGCAGGACGGTCAAGATCAGGATCGGCGAGAACGACGACGAGCCGTCGTTCCTCATCACCGACCTGCTCCCCCACCTGGCTCAGAACCAGATGAGGAAGAACGCATCCGAGGTCGTGGAAGGGGAGCAGCTCAACCTCCTGCTCGGATCCTGGCCGTACGACGACGACAAGGTGAAGGACAGGGTCAAGCTGGCGATCATGCAGATCCTCAACGAGAAGTACGGCATCAGGGAATGCGACTTCGAGACCGCGGAGCTCTGCGCAGTCCCTGCCTTCAAGGCTAGGGACATGGGGTTCGACAGGTCCATGGTCGCGGGATACGGACAGGACGACAGCTCCTGCGCATATGCCGAGTTCATGGCCGAGCTGGACGTGAAGAACCCCGAGTACACGACCATGACCATTTTCGCCGACAAGGAGGAGACCGGTTCCGACGGAGTCACCGGGATGAGGTCCTTCTTCTTCAGGGACTTCATGGAGGATCTCGCCCAGGACGAGGGCTGCGAGGTCAGGCACGTCCTTCAGAACTCCGTCTGTCTGTCCTGCGACGTGAGCGCCGCTTTCGACCCCGCCTACCCCGACGTCCAGGAGAGGAACAACTGCTGCTACCTGAACCGCGGACCTTGCATCGCCAAGTACGACGGCGCCAGGGGCAAGTACAGCACCAACGACGCCTCCGCCGAGATGATGAACTACATCATCAGCATCTTCAGGGACGCGGACGTCACCTGGCAGATCGGCGAGCTCGGAAAGATCGACCTGGGAGGTGGCGGAACCATCGCCTCCGAGATATCCGTCCACGACATAGACACGGTCGACATCGGTGTGCCCGTGCTGTGCATGCACGCCCCCATCGAGGTCACCGCCAAGGCCGACGTCTACATGCTGTACAAGGCGGTCCTCGCCCTGTACGAGTCCAAGAAGGCCAAGGACTTCTGATCAGGTCCCGAAAAACTCCCTCAATCCGTCCAGGAAGAGCCTCTGGGCCCTTCCCTGGACGGAGTTCTTCTTCCACACCAGCGACATCCCGACACGGAGCTCCGGCTCGAACGGGACGAACACCAGGTCGCTGTCGCCCGAGGTGTTGACTATGCCCTCCAGGCAGAGCGCGATGCCCACACCCTCCGACACCAGCAGCGAAGCGTTGAACAGCAGGTTGTAGGTGGCGACGACGTCCGGCTCCGGGAAGTCGGGCCCCATCCATCCGGAGATGCCGTTCGCAGCCATGTTCTGACGCGACACGATGACCCTGCGTCCGGATATGTCCGACGGGGACACCCCGTACATTCTGGCCAGGGGATCGTCCCTGCGGACCAGCGCACCCCATCTGATGTCCGTGGGGAACGACAGGTAGTCGTATCTCGTCTTGTCGGTCGGCTCTATCAGGACCCCGAAATCCACCAGACCCCGCTCGAGCAGGTCCGACACATCCTCGGCATTCCCGCTGTGGAGCTCGAACCTGACCATGGTGTGCGTCTCCGAGAACCTGCGGATCGCGCGTGCCACCACCCTCATGGCATCCGTCTCCCCGCACCCTATCCTGACCGTCCCGATCACATCCTTCCCCGCCGAACCGATCTCGGTCACGGCCGTGTCCGCGAGCTGCAGTATCTCGACGGCCCTACGTCTTAGGAGCGTCCCCTCCTCGGTAAGGACTATCCTCCTGCTGCCGCGTTCGAACAGCTTCGCGCCCAGCTCCTTCTCCAGCAGGGTCATCTGCCTCGAGATGTTCGGCTGACTCAGATTGAGGCTCTCAGCCGCCGCAGAAATGCTGCCCTCTTCGGCGATGGCGAGGAAATACCGGAGCGATTTCAGATCCATGGCAGACCATCCATAACATTTAGGCATAATTATCTCTTATTTATAAAATTATTATATGCCTTGATGGATGGTGTGCCGATACCATGGCTTATGACGGCTACGAGAGGGACCTGGAGAGCCTCCGCGGCCTCCTGTCGGCATCCACAAGGGTCGATGGCGGGTCCGAGGAGCACAGGGCAATGACCGAGAGAGCATACGACGTCAGGAGGCTCCTGATGGATCTCAACTGCAACTACCATACCCACGACGAGATCGTCAGCATATTCTCCGAGATAACCGGCAAGCATGTCGACCGGTCGTTCGGGCTGTTCCCCCCGTTCTACACCGAGTTCGGCCTGAACATAACCGTCGGGAAGAACGTGTTCATCAACGCCGGTTGCCAGTTCCAGGATCACGGGGGCATCGTGCTGGAGGACGGGGTGCTCATCGGGCACAACACCGTCATCGCCACCCTCAACCACGACCAGGACTTCAGGAGACGCTCATCCCTCATCCCCAAGCCCGTCCGCATCTGCAGGGACGTGTGGATCGGCGCAGGATGCGTCATCTGCCCCGGCGTCACCGTCGGAGAGCACTCGATCGTCGCCGCTGGAGCGGTGGTCACCAAGGACGTGGCTCCTGACGTGGTGGTCGCAGGCGTACCCGCCAGGGTGATCAAGCGTCTCCCGGAGGGAGGGAAGGAATGAGATGGGCCAGCGCCGTTGCGGCCATCGTCATACTAGCGGCCGTGTGCATCTCGTATGCGGTCATGTCGCCGTACACCGACGACCCGGTTGACGAGGATGGCGGACGGAACGATGGCCAGGGAGATGATGGCATGACCGACAGCGTGATCCTTTCCGTCGGCGGCACAGATTTCATAGTGGAACTGACAGACAACGAGACGTCGGACGCCCTTCTGAGGATGCTTCCGGTGACCCTTACGATGAGCGATCTCAACGGGAATGAGAAATACCACTACTTCGGCACCTCGCTGCCCACGGACCCCTACAGACCGGGGACGATTGAGGCCGGGGATGTGATGCTCTTCGGAGACGACTGCCTGGTCGTGTTCTACGGGACGTTCGACACCCACTACAGCTACACCAGGATAGGTCACATCCAGGATGTCTCTGGATTGACGGATGCCCTGGGCGACGGCACGGTTGCCGTGACCCTCTCAGAGACGTCTTCCGCAGACTCTGCAGAACGAGTCCCCGGGATCGAGGGGTGAGCCGCATTCGGGACAGTAGGTGGCGGATCCCTCCTGACGGTCGTCCCGGTTACCTCTGCCGAGCCCCCATCCGAATATACCGGGGAAGAACAGGAAGAACGCGAAGAAAGGGAATCCGAAGTACAGCCCGAGGATCGTCACGGCGACCGAGGCCACGGATATCCCGATGAGTATCCAGCGCGCGTTCCTTCCGAGGAAGCCCATGGTCACAGCCTCTTCCCGCAGACACCGCAGAAGACGTCACCCGGCGACAACGGAGAACCGCAGTTGGCGCAGTATCCGCTTCCGATCCCGGACATGACCTCGGGTTCCATCCCCTTCGGCTTCTCCGGCTCGACATGCCTCTCCTCCGTGAACTCGTCGGGGAGCTTGCGGATGCTGGCCCTGCCGACGATCACTGCCCCGCAGGCCATCAGCGCCACGAACACGAACACCAGCCCGGACCACACCGGACCGTAGTAGATGATCATGAACGGTATGGCGAAGAACACCGCCACCGCCAGGACGATCATGCATATCCCAACGGTCTTCATGGCGGAGACCATCACAGCCTCCTCCCGCACACACCGCAGAATTTGAATCCCTTCTCCAGGGGAGAACCGCAGTTGGGACAGTATCCGAAGGATCCACCGTCATGCCTCTCCGGCTCCACAGGGCTCTCCGGCAGATTCCTCGCCGGATCCTCCGGGATGTCTCCCCCGCGGCTGTACCCAGGCTTCTTGAAGATGGAGCGCAGGCCGAGCATGATGACGATTATCCCGGCGATGGTGAACAGCGGGCCGATTCCCGAGGGTATGGCAAGGGTCATCGTTACCCAGATGACCCCGAACACGATGTAGAACGACGCAGCCAGTGCCTTCCCTATGTTCAAATCCATCCCTCTGCTGAACGTGATGTCTTCTTCCCTATAACCATGTACCGTCCCCGGGTGTCGATAGGGGAAGGTCTGATATTCAAGAACATCGATATCAGACGCATGAGAAGGATAGGGAGGCTGGAAGTGTCCCCGATCGGGATAGGCTGCATGGGATTCTCCCACGGCTACGGGGAGATACCGTCCTAGGAGTACAGTGTCGAGATGATACGCATGGCCTACGACCACGGATGCACGTTCTTCGACACCGCGGAGATCTACAGCCCTGAGCTTGCCGGGATCGGCCACAACGAGAGGATCGTCGGCAGTGCATTGGAAGGATGCGATGCGGTCATCGCCACGAAGCTCCATCTGGATGCCCCCGAAGTCCGGAGAAGGGGTCTGGAGGAGACCGTCCGCTCACATCTTGCCGGATCCATGGAACGTCTGCGCATCGATCATCTGCCCCTCTACTACCTACACAGGGTGAACACCGACATCCCCCTGGAGGACGTGGCCGAGATCATGGGCAGGATCACGGACGAGGGGATCATCGGCGGATGGGGGTTGTCCCAGGTGTCCCTGGACCAGCTCAAGGAGGCCCATTCGGTGTACCCCGTAACCGCGGTCCAGAGCATCTACTCCATGGTTGAGCGCGACCTGGAGCGTGAGATCATCCCATTCTGCATTGAGAACGGGATCGGGGTCGTACCGTTCTCACCCATCGCCAGCGGACTCCTGTCGGGAAAGATCACCGCATCCACCGACTTCTCGCACAGCGACGATGTGAGAAAGTTCGTCCCGCAGCTGAAACCGGGGAACATCGAGGCCAACCAACCGATAGTGGACCTTCTGAGCAAATGGGCTGCGAGGATGGACGCGACCCCCGCCCAGATATCGCTCGCCTGGATGCTGAGGAAGTACCCCAACGTCGTCCCGATCCCCGGATCCAAGAACAAGGAGAGGACGATCGAGAACCTGGACGCATGGAACGTCCGGTTCACCGACGAGGAGTTCTCGGAACTGGAGAGCGAGCTGGACCGCATCCCCGTCCACGGCCACAGGGGCAGCGTCCAGGTCGAGGGGTCGAAGATGTCGGACTGGGGCAAGGACTGAGAACAGTTATACCATCCCCGTCCATGCGGGCCTCATGGAGAACGCCATCGATCTCAGGGAATCCGCGGAACACTACCGGTACGGGAATGGAACCGAGAGGGACCCGGCGAAGGCCGCGGTGCTGTATGCTAAAGCGGCCGACATGGGCGACATGTCCGCGGCATCGTCTCTGGGCTACATGCTGATGGTGGGAGAGGGGATCCCGGTCGACAAGGCGTCGGCGGAGGCCCGTCTCAGGATGGCTGCCGATGCGGGGGATGCCACAGCCATGTGCAACCTCGGTGTCCTGCTATCCGAGTCCGACCCTTCCGGCTCCGTCGGATGGTTCGAGAGGGCCGCGGAGATGGGGAGCCTAAGGGCGATCAAGAACCTGGCGGCATCGTACTCCATCGGGTCCGGCGTGCCGCTGGACAAGCCGCGCGCCGCCGACTACTACCGCATGGCGGCAGACATGGGCGATGCGGACTCCATGTGCGTCCTGGCATCGATGCTCCGCAACGGCGACGGCATCCCTGTGGACAAGCATGGGGCTGCCGAGCTGTACAGGAGGGCGGCCGACCAGGGGGATCCGGATGCCCAGTACGACCTGGCATTCATGCTCGACGGAGGCGAGGGGATACCCCAGGACAGGCAGGAGGCGGAGAGGCTCTTCAGACTGTCGGCCGACCAGGGGGACACCGACGCATGCCTCTGCATCGGAGGGATACTGTACGAGCGCGGGGACTACGCCGGAGCGGAGGGGTACTTCATGACCGCCGCCCTCAAAGGCGATGTGAAGGCGGCGTACAACCTCGGACTCATGTACTCGGAGGGTTCCCTGGGAGAGGCTGACCCTGAGAAGGCGGAGGAATGGTTCGAGTCTGCGGCGACGGATGGTTTCGCCTACGCACAGACTAGCCTTGCAGGCATCCTCTACTCCAAAGGGGACATCGAGGGAGCCGCAGGATGGTACAGAAGAGCGGCCGACCAGGGCGAACCTACGGCGATGTACAACCTGGGCGCATTCGGTGCTGCCGGGATGATACAGATGGATGAGAGGGAATCCATGGACCTCCTCGTCAGAGCGGCCACCGCAGGGGTGGACGAGGCCAGGATCCTCATCTCAAGACTGACCGGCGGAGCCTGATGTCAGAATCTCGTCCAGCGACTCGATCCTGTACGTGCATTCACAGGGCAGGTCGTTGAGACCGTTGTGCCTGTTCACGATGGCGCAGTCTATCCCGGCGGTCCTCGCCGCCAGTGCGTCGTTGGGGCTGTCGCCCACATACAGGGTATCATCCGGCGGGACGTCGAATGCGGACATCCCGAGTAGGATCGGATCCGGAGACGGCTTGTGGTTTGGGGTCTCGTCGAACCCGACGATGACCTCCGGGAAGCGGAGCATCCCCTGCGCCTCCAGCAGGTTGACGATCTTGTACCGCTTCTTACCGGACACGATGCCGATCCTCCTTCCGCGGGACTCCAGGGTCTCGAGGACCCTGAGGGTCTCCGGGAACGGTTCGGCACCCATGTACGCGTCCGAGTTCACGACCTTCATGAACTCGTCCCGATAGGCGTCGTACTTCGACCTGTCGCTGCAGTACCTGTCGAAGACCTGGTCCATGGACAGCCCGAGGCATTCCGCGAAGCGCAGCTCGTTGTACTCCACGCCCAGCATCGGCAGGGCGTTCCTGAGGATGACCGTGATGCCGTACCTTGTGTCGAACAGAGTGTTGTCGAAGTCGAACAGGTACAGCCTGTAGTCCCTCATTTCGTCCCCATGTAGATGTTGACGGCCCCGAAGGACTTGACGTAGAACCTGGCGTCCTCGAAACCGGCCTTCCTGAAGATCTTGACCATGTCCTCGCCGTAGGGGAACCCCTCGATCGAGGCCGTGAGCCACTCGTATGCGGACTGGCGGCCGTCGATGGACTTTCCCTTGTCGTACTTGCGGCCGTACCTCTTGACCCTCTTCATGTAGATGTTGTAGAAGAAGCGGATGACGCCGTTCTTGGGCTTCGAGAGCTCCGCGACGATGACCTTCCCTCCGGGGGCGAGCACGCGGTGCATCTCCGAGACGGCCTTCTGGATGTCGCAGACGTTGCGGAGCATGTATCCGGATGTGACGAGATCGAATGATCCGTCGGGGAAGTCCAGGTTCAGGGCGTCCCCCTCCCTCCAATCGATCTTCACCGGCAGATCCAGCTCCGACTCCTTCCTGGCGGCGAGCTCCAGCATCCTGGGTGTGATGTCCACGCCGACGACGGTGGATCCCTCCCCGGCGGTCCTGGCCACATGGAACGCTATCTCCCCCGTGCCGGTGCCCACGTCGAGGCACCTCTTGCCGTGGATGTCCCCCGCCTTCCTCATCATGAACTTGTGCCAGCCCTGCACCATGTGCATGCTCATGATCTCGTTCATCTCGTCGTAGTAGTCCGCGATCTCGGTGAACACATCCTTGATGTATTCCTCCTTGCCCTCGAACTGCACACCCGTCTTGAGCTCCTCTTCAGCCATCTCAGATCACCGGAATTATGATTTCACTAATAATGTATCCCAGCACCAGCAGGACGCCGAAATGCCAGTTGAGTTTGAACGCCATCGGCACGAGCATGAAACTGCTGTGCGGATCCGTCGGTGCGGAACGTGCGTTGCGGTACAGACCCCACAGGTCGTACAGGGCGATGAACGCCAATGCACAGCCGATGGGTGCGACACCTGCCGCGATTATCAACAGAAGTATCGGGAAGGACACCGTGTTCATGAAGAGGTACAGTCTCATCGCATTCCCGTAGGACATGTGCCCGCAGAGCGTCCCGACCCCCGCGGCCTTGTCCTCATGATAGTCGCGGGTCTCGTTGCCAGTGAGAACCGCGGTGATCATGAACGCGTTGGGAAGGCTGATGAGCAGGACCTCCCATGAGAAGATCTCCCCCGTCAGCACGTAGTACGTGCCCAGAGGCATCAGGATGCCCATCATCAGAAACACCGAGGGCTGTCCCAGCCCGTAGTACTTGTATGCCGGGCCGATGGTGTACATACCGGCGCCAGCGACCCCCAGCACACCGTAGATCACAATGCCCCATCCGACGTGCCATATGAACACCAGACCGATGACGCATGTGACAAGAAGACACATCATCCCTGCGAACAGGACATGCTTGGGCTTCAGGACCCCTGTGACCAGCTCCGGCGAACGTGTCTCGTTCTCCACCGTATCAGTGCCTTTGGAGTAATCCCCATAGGTGTTCAGCAGGTTGGAGGCGGACTGCAGGAGGATCCCTCCGATCAGGACCAGCACAAGAAGGACCCATTCCAGGATGCCGAAGGGGCTGTGATGATATGCCAGCGCACCGCCTATGAGAGCGGGCACTACCGCGCCGTGGAGCGTCCAGGGCCTGAATGCGTTGTACCACCCGGCCTTGACCGGTTTCACTCCTGCCATGCGGAGGTGATGTTGAAAGGGATATTAAAATGGACGACAGCCGGCCGTACCACATTCCGTATGTCTACGACTTCAGGACAGAGCGATTATGACTCGGATTACTTGCCCAGTATCTGCCCAGTATCTGCCCAAGAAAATTCACTAGTCTGGCACTTTATTATGGACCGATTTTACTTGCCCTTTACTTGCCCAATACTTGCCCTTTACTTGCCCTAAAGAATTAGTCATCTGGCACTTCTTGTCTATGCATTTTTACTTGCCCAGTATCTGCCCAGTATCTGCCCAATCTGCAATCAGAGTTTTTCGATTACTTTCCACATAGGCTTCCTATTTGTCCCCTGATTCTTAATCAAACCCTGTGCCACAAGTTCCTCTCTAATCTGACGCACCTTCTTGTACGAAAGTCCGGTAGCTTCTTCAAGCCCCTTGAGTGTGATTCCGGAATCGTTTGAAATCGCTGAGATGACTGCAGCCCTTCCGCCATCATCTTGGATCTCCACCTCAGGTTCCAGAGGATTACCGTAGAAATCGCTCGATACTATTCCCTTAGCCTTGACGATGTTCTCGAACCTAACGAAGAACATCACATTGTTGGCATCATAACTGGGAGGGGTGACATCGGTTCCGTCATAGGATCTGTTGATCTTCTCCAGACCGCGACCGAAATGTTCGATGTATTTGACCAACCTGAAGACGAACGCGATGCCACGGTTCCTTGGCCTGGATACGTGATCCCTCATGATCGATTCGAGATTGGTTCCGTAGGGTATCCCTCCGATGTTCAGAATCTCCATATGGTCGTCGTACACCATGATCTTCACAGGCACCATCTGCCCGTAGTCGTTGTTGATGATGGCGTTGAGTATCGCCTCGCGAACGGCGGTTAACGGATACGGGGTGTACTCGACCATCGACAGACCCCTATATCCCACCGGGGAGATCGTATACTTCATCTTGATCAGATTGACGGCCATGTCCACCTGGAGGTAGAGGGGCGCCCTGATCTCATCGTAGAACAGGACGTCTGCATCCTTCATACGGGCTATACGTATCATCGCCCCTCCGGAGATCCTCTCCGGGGAATTCGTGAACAGCATCACGGCGGCACGGGACGGCTTCCCTCCTGCCGTCAGCTCCAGCTTATCGAGTATCGCCTCGGTCGGGAGCTCCATCTCTGAATCCGTGAGCTGCCCTAGATCCCTTGCGAGCTTCTTGAACTCCCTGAAGGCATAGGTGTCTATGTCATCGAACGTGAATCCGTCTGCAGGATAGCTGGACCATGCCATCTGAGGGTTCTGAGAGAGGAAGCTGCTGAGCTCCCCGTTCTCCAGTCTGCGGGTCGTGCTTCCGGTCTTCACCCAGATGCCTCCATCATGGAACACAGGATGCACTCCTGGGTTGATATCAATCTCGATGTAGTCCAGTCCATCACTGGTCAGGTGCCTGACGGTAGGGATTATCCTCAGTGTCGTCTGGATCTTGTCCGGTATGAGCTTCAACAGACGGACGATGTCATCGACACCCACGACGTCACCGTGGTCGTCCACACCGATGTAGATCCGTCCACCGCCGGGTTGGCGAGAGCCGCCACGTTCCTAAGATACTTGTCAGCCCAGGAGAATTTGAACTCGGTGCGATCATCCTCTATCATGGAGATCATATGTCCTGACCAAGGACATATGCTTACCAGATATGGTCTAGCGACGCTAGAGCCTTGGTTCCCACAAGGAAGCTTACCGCGTGATGGCCATTCGAAACAATGGGACTTCAGATTGATGTGAAACCCTGGAATCCAAAGAAACATACGATAGGAAATCCGGGTTATTGGAATGAGGGGAGGGGTCCATCCCCGCCCCTGTTTTTTCACTGTTTACTGGCCGAAGAGCCTGAACACCTTCTCGGAGTAACCGAGCATGTCGTCAAGGGGCATCCCCGCGATGAGGACCGCCTGGTCGTACATGATCTCGGCCATCTCCTTGGCCCTGTCCCTGTCCTCCGCATAGGCCTTCTTCAGCGCGGCGTAGGCGGGATGGTCGATGTTGACCTCGAGCACACGCTTCGCCTTGATGCCGCGGTTCTCGTCGCCGGGGATGGACGCGAAGTACTTCTCCATCTCCAGGGAGACGTCGCCGTCGGTGCTGAGACACACGGCATGGGACTTGAGGGTCCTGGAGGCCCTCACGTCGACGACATCGTCGCCGAGAGTCTCCTTCACAAAGTCCAGGACCTCCTTCTCGGATTCCTGCCTCTCGTCGGAGGCCTTCTTCTCCTCCTCGGACTCCAGTCCGAGGTCGCCTCCGGACACGTCGCAGAACTCCTTGCCGTCGTACTCTCTGAGGGTCTTCGCGGCGAACTCGTCCATGTCCTCGCCGAAGCACAGGATGTCGTAGCCCTTGGCCCTGACCTGCTCGGTCTGTGGGACCTGCTTCGCCCTGGCGACGGACTCAGCCGCGGCGTAGTAGATCTTGGGCTGGTCCTCGGGCATGGCGTCCCTGTACTCCCTCAGCGTCACCAGCTTGTCCTTGTCGAAAGAGTGGAACAGGACGAGGTCCTTCAGGACGTCCGCCTTCATCCCGTAGTCCTGGATGATGCCGTATTTGAGCTGAGGCCCGAAGTGGCCGAAGAACTCCTCGTAGGTCGCCCTGTCCTCCTCCAGGAGCCTGGTCAGCTCCGCCTTGATCTTCTTCTCCAGGTTGGCCCTGATGGTGGTGAGCTGCCTGTCGTGCTGGAGCATCTCCCTGGAAATGTTCAGGGACAGATCCGGGGAATCGACCACTCCCCTGACGAACCTGAAGCAGTCTGGAAGGACGTCCTTGCACTTGTCCATGATCAGGACACCGGATGAGTACAGCTCCAGACCGGGCTCGTAGTCCCTGCTGTAGAAGTTGAACGGCGCCACCTTGGGGATGAACAGGAGGGCACGGTAGTTCACGACACCTTCTGCGTTGACCCTGATGACGGACACGGGATCCTCCCAGTCGCGGAACTTCTCCTTGTAGAACTTCTTGCAGTCCTCATCTGAGACCTCGTCCTTGCCGCGCTGCCAGATGGGCACCATGCTGTTGACGACCTCGTTCTCGATCTTGGTCACCCAGTCCTTCTTGGGCTCGCCGTTCTCGTCCTTCTCGCCGGTGTCGACATAATCCTCCTTCTCCACGTCCATGTGGATAGGCCAGCGGACGTAGTCGGAGTACTTCTTCACCAGATCCCTGAGCCTGTAGGAGTCCAGATAGTCGGAGTAGCACTCGTTGTCGTCGTCGGGCCTGAGGTGCATGATCACATCGGTGCCCCAGGAGTCCTTCTGGCATTCCTTGACCGTGTAGCCGTCGGCACCCTCGCTCGTCCACTCCCACGCCTGTTCCTGGCCGTAGGCCTTCGACCTCACGGTGACCCTGTCGGCAACCAGGAACGCGGAGTAGAACCCGACTCCGAACTGTCCGATGATGTCAACGTCGGCCTTCTCCTCCATCTCCTTCTTGAAATCGAGGGATCCGCTGTGTGCGATGACGCCGAGGTTGGCATCCATGTCCTCCTTGGTCATGCCGATACCGTTGTCCGAGACGGTGACGGTGCGGGCATCCTTGTCGTATGAGACGTCGATCCTGAAGTCCTCCCTGGCCACGGCCACGTCCGGCTCGGTTATGGACTTGTAGTAGAGCTTGTCTATGGCGTCAGACGCGTTGGATATGATCTCCCTCAGGAAGATCTCCCTGTGGGTGTATATCGAGTTGATCATCAGGTTGAGAAGCTGCTTGGATTCCGCTTTGAATTGTTTCTTTGCCATCCTATCGCCTTCGATTGTGATGACACCCCGGTTTCCGCCGGGGTCGCAACGGCGATTCTACTGTTAGAACTTCTATAATAAGATTTCTATAAAAACAGGATGTTGGACGCAGTGATGACGACTTCGCCGAAACTGTACGATCAGGAAGCCCGTGTCCACATCCGGACCATTCCGGGAGAGCCGTACCGGGCCGGAACACCTCCGGCCCGTGGTGTTACCCTTCCTGGGATTTTGGCATGGCCTCCGCCGACTTCCCAGAGCGGTAACACCCAGGTGCCACGAATATAGAATTGTTATTATCCTACCAATAGCTAAAACGAAATCTTTATGACGTCCCTCCCACTGGGTCGTGTCATGAACGGGACGGCTTCGAAGGCGATCGCATTCGCGGTTCTTGCAGCCCTCTTCTATGCGCTGAGCTCGCCCATTTCGAAGATCCTCCTGGAGGACGTCTCACCTTATCTGATGGCGTCGCTGCTCTACCTCGGAGCCGGTATCGGGATGCTCGCCGTCAGGTCCGCCTCCCCTTCCAGCCGCAGGGAGGAACGCCCTCTGACCCGTGGTGACATGCCGTACATCATCGGCATGGTGGTCCTGGACATAGCCGCGCCGATACTGCTGATGTACGGTCTTCTGAACTCCACAGCATCGTCGGTCTCCCTTCTGAACAACTTCGAGATAGTCGCCACCACGCTGATCGCTCTGCTCCTGTTCGGGGAGAAGGTCTCTTCGAGGACGTGGACAGCGGTCATCCTGATCACCATCTCGGCGGTGATACTGTCCACCGCGGGGACAGGGGAGCTCACGTTCTCACACGGCTCCCTCGCGGTCATCCTGGCATGCGTGTGCTGGGGACTCGAGAACAACTGCACACGCAGGCTCTCCGACAGCGGCCCGCTCCGCATCGTCGTGATCAAGGGGACATTCTCAGGACTCGGAGCCTTGCTGATCGCGACGTTCATGGGAATCGGCTCACCGACACTGTCGGAGATCGCAGGAGCGCTGCTCCTCGGATTCGTCTCCTACGGCATGAGCCTCTTCTTCTACATATCCGCACAGGGGAAGCTGGGAGCGGCCAAGGTGAGCGCGTACTACGCCATGTCACCGTTCATAGGCGCTTTCATCTCCCTGCTGCTCCTGGGCGAGGAACTCACATGGACGTTCGCCGTCGCACTTGCGGTGATGGCCCTGGGCACCGTCATCCTCACATGGGAAACGCTCGAGTCCGACCGTCGCCAGGCAGGGGCGGAGTCGTGCCCGGACCGATGAGACCCTCGGGAAAAACGTATAACCAGACGCAGGTGTCGAGGTTCCATGGACACCCGCGTCAGATACCTGCTGATACTCGCCGCCTACATAGCGGTGGTGATCGTCGCGGGCACCGCGGTGACCGTCCGCTTCACCGACCTGGACCCGGTCGACTCGTTCTACTATGTCGTTCAGACCCTGTGGACCGTCGGATACGGCGATGTGGTGCCGGCGGGCGATATAGGGAAGTCCATAACGCTGGCCCTGAACTTCTTCGGGACCGTGGGGGTCCTGTCCGCCATCGGTATCGTGAGCGGGATAGTCCTGGACAGGTTCATCGTCCGTCAGCGCAGGGTCGAGGAAGAGGCTTCACGCCGTCTCGCCCAGATGCGCGAGGCCGTCTTCAGATGGGCTGACGAGAACGGCGTCGACAGGGAGGCCGTGGAGGAGGTGCTCGGTCATGAGAGGCACCGATGCCGAACTCATCAGATGGAGCGCGCTGGTGGCGGTGTTCCTTGTGGTTTCGACGGCGGTCTTCTGCCATCTCGAGGGATGGAGCGTCTTCGACTCGTTCTACTACGTGTTCTGCACGTCGACCACAGCGGGATTCGGCGACCTGGTCGTGTCCCCCGACAACAGGCTGGTGGCCTCGGTCTTCATGATGATCGGGGCGACGCTCGTCCTGTCCCTGGCGGCGAACGTCGGCCAGTGGATACTCGACACGGTCACCCGCAGACGCTCAATGCGGAGGTTCATGGAGGAGTTCGGGGAGGTCAAGAAGGCTCTCAGGGGACTCGGGGCGGACACCTCGGAGCTGGAGATGGAGTTGGACAGGATCATGGAGGAGGGGAGCAGGGCGATGAACAGGACGGAGGCGGACAGCCTGGACCTCCAACCCGAATCCGGCAGGCGCCGACCCCAGCAACCATTATAACCGCATAACCCCAGACCTGTCCATGGACAGGTATCCCTCGTACCTATGGATGGTGGTCGCGTACATGGCCGCCCTCATCATCGGTGCCACTGTCGCCGCCATGTGGGCCTGCGACATGAGCGCCACCGACTCGTTCTACTTCGTGGTCCAGACCCTCTGGACGGTCGGATACGGGGATGTAACACCCTCCGGAGAGGAGGGGAGGATCATCGCGATAGCGGTGATGCTGTTCGGGACCGTCGGGATCACATCCGCCCTCGGTGTCGTAGGAGGGATGATCCTGGACAGGCACGCCAAGCGCCATGACGCGCTTGAGAAGGAGGTCGAGGACAGACGCAGACGGAACCTGGAGTCGCTATACAGATGGGCGGAGTCAAGGGGCCTGTCCAAGGAATCCGTCGATCGGGCACTGGAGGAGACGAGAGATGAGCGATGATGAGAGATACGTCGTCTACGCCCTCTCGGCGATGGCACTGATACTGGTCCTCGGAACCATCGCCTTCGCATGGCTGGAGGGATGGAGCCTGCTGGACTCCGCGTACTTCACCGTATACACCGTGACCACGGTCGGATACGGAGACCTGGCCCCGTCACCGGAGAACCGCCTGTTCACCTCGCTTTTCATCCTGGTATGCACGACGATCGTGATAGCCTGCATCGCATCCGTTGGAAACTGGATCGTGTCCGTCATCCAGAAGAGATCCGCCGACAGGAAGGCGGTGAGGAGCGACGAGCACGTCAGGCGCGCCATGAGAGCCCTGGGCGGAACGGACGGAGAGTCGGGGCTGGAGCGTCTGGAGGAGAGGATAGCCGACGGGATCAGGAAGCTCTGAATCCCCGATCTGTCGATCAGATGCCGTCGAACCTGCGAACGCCCCTGCAGTTGGGATAGTCGCAGCAGCCGTAGAACCTCTTACCGTTGTACTCCACGATCCTTACGGGACCGAAGCATTCGGGACAGAACGGGGTCGACCTGGAGAGGACCGGACTCTGGCCCAGCAGCTCGGTCACGAAGGGGGACCTGGCGGACTGGGCATAGTGGTCGTCGTCGGTGCGGTTGATGATGAAGAGCCTCTTCCTGGCCCTCGTCATGGCCACATAGAACACCCTGCGCTCCTCCGCCATCGGGATGCCCTCGTCCCTTCTTTCGAAGAGGTCCGAGAGCTCGTCGGACACCGTGTTGGGAAACCCTCCGCGGTCCCTGTCGGCTATCACGAAGACGTTGTCCGCCTCAAGACCCTTGGACGAGTGGGCGGTGAGGAACCTGACCGGCCTTACGTCAACCCAGTCATCCTCGTCATCCTCCCATCTGCGGTACACCATGTCCACCGACCCCGACTGCCCGGACATGCTGAACGCGAACTGGCCGTTCCCGTAGCCGAGGGCGTAGATGTCCGCCCTGGTCCTCCCTATGATGAACACGGACTCCGATGGGTCGATGAAATCCAGACGGTTGGCAACTGCACGTGGGATGTCGCGGTCGGAATTAACCGGCAGCAGCTGTACGGGACGGAAGGGCGGGTCGCGGACCCCCTTCACATCCTTCCTCTGCTGCATCGGATTGGCGGACACAAACCTCCCGGACAGGTCGACCAGCGTCTGCGGACAGCGGTAGGTCGTCTCTATCCTTGAGACGGAGATCGTGCCGAACCCCTCCCAGATGCTCTCGAAGTCGTAGAACTGCCAGACATCCCCTCCGCTGAACGAGTATATGCTCTGCCAGTCGTCCCCCACGCAGAACAGCCTGAACCCGGTCCTAGAGCGGATGGCCTTCAGAAGATCGACCAGGGTCGGAGAGACGTCCTGGTACTCGTCCACGAGGACGTGCGTATAGCGCTTGCCGAACGGTCCACCTGAGCGCACCAGCTCTGTGGCCTGGATGACCATGTCGTCGTAGTCGGCCATGCGACCCCTCATGCAAGTGAGATTGTACATGTCCCAGACACGGTCCAGAAGGAACAGCTTCTCGTCCACCCTCGGACGGACCGCAGTAGGGTTGCGGCCGTTCGCCCTCCTGAGGTCGCTCATCGTGGTGCGCGTGGACTTGCACCTCGATATCAGGGCGCCCATGGCCTCCGGGAGCCTGTCACCCCAGGCCTTGATGACCTCGGCCGCGAGGTCGTTGGGGTTCATCCTCTCGCATGGGAACCCATGGCGCTCCAGATACTCCCACACCTCGGAGGTGTCCTTCGCCGCCTTCTTCACCACATCATCATCCGAGTAAACGGTGAACCTGTGCCCATGGCCGTCCTCCGCCGAAAGGGATGCGGGCCTCACCTCCTTGTCGGACACCACGGGACGTTCGTACCTGCAGCCGAGCCCGCATTCGAAGAGGGCATCGGCGAAGATGCGGAGGCCGCGGTTGCGTATGCTCATGCCGTTGAGGGACAGGTCGGAGAACCCGACTGTGCGGAGACCCTCCACGTACAGGAGCAGCGCCTTGGCAAACCTGCGGTCCTCCTCGGCGGATTCGTACATGATCCCGCCGATCAGCTGTGCCCTGTCCTTCCCAACGCAGGGCCTCATCCGGAGTATCCGGTTGCCCAGGGCATGGATGGTCATCACATCCCCAGGGAAACTGCCGCCGAACTCCGAATCCACCGCGCGGCGGAGGTCCGCCACCGTGTTGTTCGTAAGGGATATCAGAAGGATGCCGCGGGGATCGACACCGGAATCCACGAGATGCCTGACCTTCCCCACGAGGGTCGTCGTCTTACCGGTCCCAGCAGCCGCTATGACGAGCTGGGTGTCCGCGTCATCCATGACCGCGGCCAGCTGCTGATCGTCCAGGGGATGGCCCCTCACGGATAGAACGGGACTGCGACCGACCATGCGGGACCCATGAGCGACCTGGTCATCACTGTTTCGGTCCGGCACAGTGGTCGCATTGGATCTGTTACCAGGATAATGTTCTCAGTCGGTCAGCGACTGCGGGTGATCGAGGACATGACGATGTCGTACGCGTCCCTGAATGGTATGCCCTTCTCCCTGCAGATCGCGGCTAGGGATTCGTACTCCGGATGGCTCTTCTCGATCCCGTCTATGGTGCAGACCTTCACCTGCACCCTGCCGATCGGCGTGTCGACCTCGTCGATCCTGCGATCCATGACGGTGCGGTCCATCGCGACCCTGCGGATCCCGACGGTCGAGGTCTCCTCGAACACGATCCTCTCCATCCTCTGTCTGTCGGACTCCCTGCAGACGACCGTCAGCTGGTAGGCCGGACGGCCCTTCTTCATGAACACCGGGGTGTAGTGCGCATCCCTGGCGCCCTCGCGCATCAGCCTCTCCGCGGCGAATCCGAGAGCCTCGCCCGTGCAGTCGTCCACGTTGCACTCGAGCTTCACGATCGTGTCCTCGGATGACCTCGGGGTGATGAGCATCGCCCTGAGGATCCCCGACCTCTCGGACTCCCTCTTGCCGGCCCCCAGTCCGATCCTGTCTATCGTGAACGATACGGGGACGTCGGAGTCGCGCACAGCCGCTGCGAATGCCGCACCGGTGGGGGTGACGTACTCGCCCTGGGATGGTGTGATCCTGAGCGGCAGCGAATGGGCAGAAGCGATGTTGGCGACGGCCGGGGCCGGCACCGGGATCACGCCGTGCTGGCATCTGATGCATCCGATACCCTCGTAGAACTCCGAGAAGCACACCCGTGACACGCCGAGGCTGTCGATGCAGACCCCGAGGGCGACGACGTCGACGATGGAGTCCACTGCGCCGACCTCGTGGAAGTGCACCTGGTCGATCGGCACCCCGTGGGCCTCCGCCTCCGCCGCCCCGATGATCTCGAACACCTTCCTGGACACCGCCTTGGCGCCGTCCGTCATGTCCGCACGGTCGATGATGGACAGGATCTCCGGAAGCCCGCGATGCGGATGGTGGTGATCCCCGTGATGGTGAGCCCCATGGTCATCATGGTCGTGTCCATCGTGGTCGCCGTGATGGCCATGGTCGTGATGGTGCTCGTGGCCGTACAGGTACCCCATGTCGTGATCGTGGTTGTCCACTTCCAGGATGACGTTGAAGTCGCAAGCGTCCAGACCGGATTTCGACACCCTCGTGACCTCTGTCCTGAAACCGTCGAGGTCCAGGGACGACAGCGCCCTGTCGAGGGCGTCCCGGTCCGCGCCCAGATCCAGCATGGCAGCCACTGCCATGTCGCCGCTGATCCCAGAGTAGCATTCGAAGTAGAGCATCCTTCCGTCCATCTGATCGCCTTCCCATCGCCCCTCGGCTATAACAAGGGAGCGATTGAACAGTCATCCTGACCCGATATTTAGAGCTGACTCCAACTTTATACGTCAGATGAGCCTCTCCAGAAGCCCCGCCACATCCTCGAGGTCCTTGCGGATCGGAAGATGCTGGGGACAGTTGGCCTCGCACCTGCCGCAACCGATGCAGTCGGACGCCTTCCCATGACCCTTGGACCTGTTGAGGTAATAGAACCTCTGTGGCGGAAGGCCCTTCGCAGGGGCCATCCTGGCACTGTTGTAGATCTGGAAGTAGTCTGGTATCGGGATGTCCATCGGGCAGTCCTTGAGACAGTATCCGCATGAGGTGCACTGGATCGCTATGGATTCGTTGATGATCCCCGCCGCCCTGCGGACCAGGTCGAGTCCCGACTCGTCCAACGGCCTCAGACCGGCCATCGTGCTTATGTTGTCCTCCACCTGCGACAAGTCTGACATCCCGGAGAGCACGATCTCGACCCCCTCGAGTCCTGCGACGAACCTCATCGCCCACGATGCGGGGGTGGCATCGGGATCGGCTTCGGAGAACAGGGCCCTGACGCGCTCGGTGACATCGGCGAGGGCACCTCCCTTCACCGGCTCCATGACCACGATCGGCTTGTGATGCCTCCTGGCGACCTCATAGCACTCCCTCGCCTGGATGGCGGGGCTGTCCCAGTCGAGGTAGTTGATCTGGAGCTGCACGAAATCGTAGTCGTCGTTCTCCTCCAGGATCCTCTCCAGGAACTCGGCGTCGTCGTGTATCGAGAACCCGATCCTGCGGACCCTACCGTCCTCCTTGAGGCCCCTCACATAATCGAACGTCCCCAGGCGGTCGGCCGTGTCGTACAGACCGCGGCAGGCGTTGTGAACCAGGTAGCTGTCGAAGTAGTCCACCCCGCATCTCTCAAGCTGCTCGCTGAACACCCTCTCGTGGTCCTCCGGGATGTTTATCGCCATCAGGGGCATCTTCGAAGCGAGACGGAAGCTCTCGCGCGGGTGCCTCTCGCTGAGGACCTTCCTCACCACCCTCTCGCTCATCCCCTTGTGGTAGAGGTATGCGGTGTCGAAGTAGTCGAAACCGGATGCCAGGAACGTGTCCACCATGGTCTCCAGCTGTGGTATGTCCACGCTGGTCGGGTCTTCAGGGTCTGTCAGTGGCAGGCGCATGAGTCCGAATCCGAGTTCCGCCATGGATGCGCCTATGTCGGATACATATATGGGGGTTACGAAACACGATATCGAACGAGGTAGTGACTTAAGTCGAACTTATGTTGGAACATGACTGCCGATCATGAATGGATAAAACCTGTCCTGACCCGTCAATGATTGTTTAGAATTATCAGACAATGAGAGAATGATCCCATCAAATTCGAATCTGTACACGAAAATCACATCGGAAATTGTCGTCTGCCATGTCTCATCATTCGATGACACATATCCAAGCCGAGAATCTGCCCACCCAGATGAGTCAGGCTGAGGGATTGCGAAGCGAGCAGGGCATCCCGCACAGGCACTTACCGCAGATCTGCTGGCCGGTCAGCGCCATGTTGTCCGTGCATCTGCCGAGACAGGCGTCCCTCCGGAATCCGTCGTCATTGAGCGCGGATACCGGACAGACTCTCATGCACCTGCCGCAGGACCCGTCGATCCTGTGGAGGCACCTCTCCTCTAGACAGGGCTCGTCATGACCGCAGGGGATGTCCGTGATGACGGAGAAGAACCTTCCCGCGCAGCCGACGTCGGTGATGAGCATCCCGTTCATGCCGAAGTTCCCCAGGCCGGCGATCCTAGCAACATGCCTCTGGGACCAGACGCTGTACGTGCCGTCGACGATCTCGCCCGCATCCTCCGGCACCGCGGCGCGGTACCCCATATCGGACACCTTCGATGCGATGAACCTGTTCATACATGCGCACATCTCGTTCGTGAGATTGTATGCATCGGTCCACGACCCGACGGGACGGTCCCCCTTGGTGTTGTCCCCCGGGACGTCCTCGGTGAAGGGCATGAAATACGATATCACCGTCCTCGCTCCGGGCAGATAGTCCTGAGGCATCCTGTGACCACTGTAGGCGATGTTCCTGAGCCCCGGGAACAGAGGGGAGTCAGCATCGGCCAGACCAACCAGTGGCTCCCTCCAGATCGGCCTCTCGCCGTGCTCCCTGCAGTATGTCCCCCCGAACTCGAGGATCCATGCCCTGACGGCCTCCCTGACGGCCTCCGCATCCACCATGTTATCACTTGGACGGGTTCCTGAAGGAGCAGGGCATCCCTACGATGCACTTGCTGCAGACGTTCAGCCCGCCGTATCTCCTGCGGGCCTCGTCGCCGTGCCTGTCGCATGCCCAGCGGTCGAATCCGCCGGGGGTGATCGCATGGGCCCTGCATTTCTGCATGCACACGCCGCATGACCCGTCGCGCCTGTAGGAGCAGCGCTCCTCCTCCGGGATCGGGTCGGGCTCCACGTCCAGGTTGGTCACGATGGAGAAGAACCTGCCGCAGCAGCCCTCGTCGGTGATGATCATGTTGTTGATCCCCCAGGTCCCCATGCCGCACAGGTACGCCACGTGCCTCTGGGACCACCTGCTGACGATGTCGCCGTCGATCCTCCCCCACTCGGGGATCTCGGCCTCGTAGTCGTAGGCGCGGATGTCTGTGGCGACCTCGTCGGCCAGCTCCATGGCGATGCTGTTGGTCAGGGCGACGGTGTAGGCGAACTCGGGCGACGCCAGGTCGCCGGAGATGTTGCCCCTGGCCACGTCCTTCGTGAACGGCAGGTAGTACGAGACGACGGTGGTCGCCCCCGGGAGGATGTCCTCCGGCAGGTAGTGCTCCGGATGGACCACGGTCCTCAGCTCGGCGAACCTCGGGGAGCGCGCATCCCCGAAACCGACGATCGGCTCCCCCCACACGGGGTCGAGCTCGTTGTCCCTGCAGAACCTGTCCAGATACCTCTTGATGGTCTCCACCAGCATCTCCCTGACGTCGAAGTCCATGGGGCTGGGCGAAACCAGGGATGTTAAAAAAGATGATGGCGGCCGGAGCCGCCATGTGTTTGATCGGGCGTCACAGGACGCCCATGTCCGTGAGCTTCTCGGGGAGGTAATGGTCGGTGACGTAGTCGAGACCGTACCTGGCCAGGGCCTGCTGCTCAGCCTTCTTGTTCATGCCGAGCATGGCCTGGATCTCGTTGACCCAGAACTCGTCCGCGAACCTGGGATCCGACAGCTCTGCGTTGAGGGCTCCGACGTCCTTGTCGTTCAGCTTGTCGGTGGGCAGGTCGTAGTTCAGGATGTCCGACGCGGTGATCCCGATGAACTGGGCCGTGGGGGTCGCCAGGTACTCGGAGATGTGCGCGGTCTTGATGGCGCCGTAGGCGACGGACGCGTAGATCCTGAAGGACCACGGGTCGCCGTCGGTGAACACGGTCACCGGGATCCCGAACTCCTCGTTCAGCCTCTTGATCAGACGCCTGGTCGACCTGGTGGGCTGTCCGGACAGGTGGATGAGGGTGCATCCGTACCTCTCGGGGAACCCGTTCTCGATCAGCCTGGCGTACATTCCTCCTGTCTCGATCGCCATCACGAACTTCGTGTTCCCGGGATCGATCTGGAAGGTGTCCTGCTCGACCTTGTACGGCACGGAGAAACCCGTCTCGGCGACGTCGTCCATGCAGTTGATCGTCTTCATGCCCTTCTTTGTCATGGTGGTGAAGTTGATGTCCCCGTACACGTGCGAGCTGCCCTCCTCCGGCCTGAGCCTGAAGTCCTCCCTCATGCAATGGGTGACGGTCTCCAGGTCCTCCGCCAGCAGGTTGCTCTCGTCCTGGCTGTGGAACTTGGCGTTGTTCCACCCCTCGGAGATGTAGTACATCTCCCTCAGGGTCGAGGATTTGTTCTCGCGGATCATCTCGTTGATGAAGTCCGCCGTGTAAACGGTGCGAAGCATCGAGACCGCCCCGTTGACCGTCTTCGCGGAACGGGAGGTCTTGAGGTCCCCATACTTCCATACGTTGTGCTGCGGATCGAACTCGATGTTCCTCTTGGACCTCATGGGGAGCTCCATGGAGGGGATCTGCCCCTGGTCCATCTGATCGTAGATCTTCTCGATGATGTGGGTGAGGCTCTCCATGGCCTCCTGCTGCCTGTCACTCGTCGTCAAGGTCTTCCACCTCCTCTGCGTCCTCCTCTTCGTCCTCCACGTAGTCGCCCTCGTCGGTCTGGACGATCTCCATTCCCTTTATTCCCCAGTCGCCGGGAAGCAGCTCCGCCCCCATCACCATGGCCGGGTTCAGGCCGGAGAAGTAGATGTCCTCGGCGTCGAATGTGTCGGCCATGTCGCCCTTCAGCTCGAACGAGATCTCGATGTGCTCGGAGGGCTGTATGTCCGTGATCTGCCATTGGGCCCTGCCCTCGTCGTTCATGTCCATGAAGCGCTCGTTGGAGAACAGGGTGAGGTTCACTGCCTCCTTGGGCAGCTGCGCGTGCAGCCTGAAGGTGCGCGGGAGATTGGTGTAGTTGTAAACGGTGTACGTGATGTCGCGGGTCTTCTTGTCCACCTTCTTGGTGCTGGGCTCCACCCACACCACATTCATGATCCTGGTGATGGTCATGTCGAGGTTGGGGACCGGCCTGTTGAGATGCGCCGCGGCCTTCTGCGCCATATCCGGGAGGATCTCCTGGACGATCTCGAACTTGGCATGGGTCTTCTTCTTCCTCTCCAGCTTGTTGAGGTGGGACTTCAGGTTCCTCGCGCAGAGCCTGAGTGCGAGGCCGATCTCGCTCTGCAGCTCCGGGAACGAGGCTATGGCCTCCTTGCCCTCGGATGTGAACGGAACCTTCGTGGATGCCACGTGGACGAGGATGATGGCGGGTCCGAAGGGGATGCCCTTGCCTCCCCTCTGCTCCAGACCGTACCTCCTCCAGTCCATCTCGGAGATGGCCTTCGTGATGGCGCATGCGCCCTGCTGGTACAGGAGCGGGACGCGGTTCGCGAACCTGAGAATCTGTACCTGCCCGTCGGACGGGATGTCACCGCCGTAGACGATTCCGGCCTCGACGATGAACGGGTTGCCGTTGACGGCCTTGGGCGAGCGGGTGACCGGCGTGGCGTAGTAGTCGGGCCTGAGGCCGTCCAGGACGTGCATCAGACCCTTCTTGATCAGCGTGTCCCCGATCGGCGAGAGGCAGTCGGTGGGCGGCGCCATGATCTTGACGGTCTTGATCGCCGCGAGGATGGCTATGGCGTCCTCCCTCGTGATCTTCTCGGGCTTCTTCTCCCCGTCGACCTTGGATTTCTCCAGGATCTCGGTGGCGAGCCTGTCAGTGATCCTTGAGAAGTCGTTCTTCAGGAACGCCCTGACGGTCTTCTGTGCCGAGTTCGAGGCGTACTTCAGGATGTCCCCTATCTCCATGCCCTCCGGATGGGGCTTGATCTCCTTCGGCCTCGGGGGCATGATGTCGGTGGCCCTCTCGAAGACGTACCTCTTCCCGTCAGGATCGTGGAACACGATCTCCGCGTGGGGATTGACGATGGCGGTGTCCTTGAGGTACTCGAACACGGACTGCTTCCCGGTTATGTACCTGCCCTTGATCGTGTACTCGATCTTGGTCCCGTGCTCCTTGCCCTCCCACGTGAAGGCCTTGTCGTTCGTGACGATGGGACGGTTGGTCTTGGTGTCGATGACGATGTCCATCCCCCAGGCGACCTCGTCCTCGCCCTCGATCTTGGAGATGACGTGGGCGGGCTTCCCTGTGGTGATGTTGCCGTACATGACCGTCGCAGAGATGCCGATACCCTGCTGTCCCCTGGACTGCCTCAGGGCGTGGAACCTCGAACCGTAGAGGAGACGGCCGAACACGTTAGGCATCATCTTGTGGACGATTCCGGGACCGTTGTCCTCGATGGAGATCCTGTAGTCCTCGTCGTTGAGACGTTCGACCTTAACCTCGATGTCTGGCAGGAACCCGGCCTCCTCGCAGGCGTCCAGCGAGTTGTCCACGGCCTCCTTGATGCCCATGAGCAGGGACTTGGAGCGGGAGTCGAACCCGAGGATCTGCTTGTTCTTCTCGAAGAACTCTGTGACCGAGATCTCCTGCTGCTTGCTGGCTAGCTTCACAGCCGTCGCCGTCTTCTTCTCTTTCTTCGGCGCGGCGTCGCCGTTGACAACTTCTTCAGAGGGCATCCGGTTGCGGGTATGCTCGATTCGGATTTAAGGATGGGTGTGTGCCCCTCGGGAATCCGGCAATCGGAAGATGCCGTTGGCCACGTGTCTGGATGCCCTCGACATCCCCCGGGGATGTTTCGGCACCGCAAGGGATTCACGGGCATGATCTCGAACAAAGATGGCCGTTCGGCCCCTCGCGCGCGTTAAATACCATAATATCATCCCCGTTCACGATACAAATGGTCGACGAGAAAGCGATCCAGGTCGCGCAGGAGAAATTCGGCGCGCTCGTCAGAAGACAGCTCGAGAGGGTCGAGAACCTCAAGGCCGAGGAGGGCCCGGTTGACTACTCCAAGCTGGACAAGCTCATCATCGGAGTCTGCGGCGGGGACGGAATCGGCCCCTACATCTGCGCCTCCGCACAGAAGGTCATGGAGTTCCTCCTGGCCGACAAGATCGCCGCCGGCAAGGTGGAGATCAGGCAGATCGACGGCCTCACCATCGAGAGGCGCGCCGAGGTCATGAAGGCCATCCCCGACGACACGCTCGCCGAGCTCAAGAAGTGCCATGTCATCCTCAAGGGACCCACCACCACCCCCGCCAAGGGAGACCCCTGGCCGAACATCGAGTCCGCCAACGTCGCTATGAGGAAGGAGCTGGACCTCTTCGCCAACGTCCGTCCCGTCAGCGTCCCCGAGCTGGGGATCGACTGGACCTTCTTCAGGGAGAACACCGAGGGATCCTACGCCCTGGGAAGCGACGGATTCTTCGTCACCGACGACCTGGCTATGGACTTCTGCGTAGCCACCCACCAGGGTACCGAGAGGATCATCCGCGCCGGATTCGAGCACGCCAAGAAGACCGGCAAGAACTACGTGTCCATCATCGTCAAGGCCAACATCATCAAGACCACCGACGGTCTCTTCGTGGACCTGGCCGACAAGATCGCCAAGGACTACCCCGAGGTCAAGCACGACGTCTGGTTCGTGGACATCACCACCGCCAAGCTGATCGACCCCGCCAGGAGGAGCGACTTCAAGGTGTTCGTCCTGCCCAACCTCTACGGCGACATCATCACCGACGAGGCCGCACAGATCCAGGGCGGAGTGGGAACCGCCGGTTCCGCCAACATCGGGAACAGGTACGCCATGTTCGAGGCCATCCACGGCTCCGCCCCCAGGATGGTCACCGAGGGACGCGCCCAGTACGCCGACCCATGCAGCATGATCAAGGCCGTCGCCCTCATGATGAACCACATCGGCGAGTCCGAGAAGGGAAGGAAGCTCGAGATGGCCCTGGACATCTGCACCCAGTTCGAGAAGAAGCTGGTCATGACCGGAAGGTCTACCGGAGCCACCGGCGACGAGTTCGCCCAGTATGTCCTCGACACCATCCAGCGCCCCGACCTCGAGAAGGTCTGGCAGGGATACGTGGACGAGGCCATCGCCAAGGCGAAGAACTGATAACAAATCCCCAAGGGTCTCCCGTCGCGTCTCTGACGGGGGACCCGTCACCCATTTCCAATCCTCGATGCGTTTTTGCACGGACGTTCGACGATAACACCCTTCACACAGCCTTCATCTCATCATTTCCATGAAGAGTGTACAATTGTTCGCTTAATTGCGATAATTATATACGCTCCTGGGATGAATCCACATATCAGTGCTTGTGCAGGAGGATCACCGATCTGACCTCTCCCTACACAGACACCACTGAAAAGAGGTGTATGGATATGGCAGAGACAAGCAGGAAGCACGACAGGGAGCTCAGGAGAAAGGAGAAGAAAGCCGCACGCGAGGCGAGACACAACGCCCGCAACGCGGCCTGATCCCCTCAATCGCCCGGCGCGAGCCGGGCCTCCCTTATCCCTTTTGGTTCCTATCCCGCCTCGCCATCTTTTTTTTTACTGAAAACGTTGTAATATGCGAAGCTCTGACCTACCGAGTATATAGTGTTTCTCCTTTGATTTATATTCTGCGCTGCTTCCATAATTCGGTACGAATGCGGAACCGCAGTCCGTAAATACCCGTTCCGCAGACTTCACATCCAAGCGTCTGCGGGAAGGAAAGGCCCGATGAAGACCTCGACGGATCCACAGACACCTAGAGGTGTTTGAAATGACCGACGAGAAAGAGACAAGAGAGGAGAGGAAGGAAGAGAGGAAGGAGGCCCGCGAGAAGAGACATGAGGAGCGCGAAGCCAAGAGAGAGGAGAGGAGAGAGGAGCGTGAGAAGAAGCACGCCGAGCACGAGGCCGAGAAGGCGAAGAAGAAGGAAGAGAAGGAAGCCCACAAGGCCGAGAAGGAGCACAAGGCGTAACGAGCATCTTCACCGGATACAGGAGGCATTGCATATGCACATGAAGGAGCATAAGCACGAGAGCAAACACGACAGAGAGGAGAAGAGGAAGGAGAAGAAGGCCGAACGCGAGGCAAGGCACAACGCCCGCGAGAACCCGACCAACTGATCCTCCGACGGAGGGCGAGGATCCACCTTGCCCCCGCCATTGTTTTCCATTAACTCATCGACCGAAGTTTTCGATTCGAGTCGCATCAGCGCTCGACAGTGAACCGTCCATGGTCGAACACACCGTCGGGGCATCCCTCAGAACATCTTTGGCAGGCCGTACCTAGACACCTGCTCGCATCGATCACGAACGATCCATCTGCGAACGAAAGCGCTCTCTCGGGACAGCCTTCGACACACGTCATACAATGTCTGCAGTCCCATCCAGCAATTAGGCGGACCCCGGGATCCATAGTGACGATACCTTCGCCGGCATCCCTGATATCCCTCTCGCAGACACGATCGACAACGGCATCGGCATATCCGTCCAAGTATCCGTCCAAACCGTACGATTCAAGGACCCTGCGGTAGCGCCCCAGCGGCATACCATCGTTCCAGTATCCCATCTCATAGACGTACAGGTCGCTGAAGACATCGGACTCCGCGAACATCGTGTGCTTTGTGACTATACGGTCCCTGAGTTCGTTCAGCTCGTCCAACCGCACGGGTTCCCTAGCCAGATCCTTCGCCAGCTCCAAAGACGTGTTCCCGACCTGGACCATGCGTGTGCAGCGAGGAATCACGAGACCCAGGTCCCTTGCCTTGAAAGGGTCCACATATGTCCCGGTCGCACCAGCCATGTACATGGTGCGGATCTCTTCCGGCGATACACCAGCGGCGTTCATGAGGGTCATATGTCCTGCACGGATCGCCCCGATTGCCTTGCCGGCTTCCTTGAGGTCCGCATCTGTGAATCTGATCCTGCGGGTGATCCTGATCGAACCGTCGACTATCCTGGAATCCCTTATGCGCTCGTCACGCAATGCGGCGTATATCAGGGCGATGACCCCTGTACCTGTTATCCCGATGGGCGAGACCCCATTCTGATGTGTGATCCCGCTGCGGAGATTGATCACCGGTCCGTCCTCGCATACCATATCATCGTCCAGCACCTTCGATACCCACCCGTCCGGCCTGCGGACTAGATCGCTCAGCGCCCCCGGGGCCGCCAGCATCCCGTCACCTATCTCCTGACCCTCCAACGCAGGACCTGCAGCGGCGGATCCGGTGAAGATGTCGTCACCTACCTTGAGTGCCATCTCCGCGTTGGTCCCGTAGTCGGTCACCATGCACATGTCATCGTCCAGAAAACCGGACTTCAGCATCATCGCCAGGGCATCTGCACCAATCTCATGTTTGACCGCTGGCGGGATGATGACCTCGGTCCCGTCTGGGAGGCCGATGTCCTCGCCGGGGACCGTGTGTCCGCGCCTGTCCATCCTGCGGATGTTGTCATGGGCGAGCTTGTTCTCCCCAGCATATGCCAGGTCACGAATGTCGACACCTTCCAGGATGGACAGCTGGATCGGATTGCCGCAGACTGCGATCCTCTCCAGACCCTCCGGAGCGAGTCTGTCGATCACCTCGGACAGGGCCCCTGCCAGAATCCCGTGTGCAAGCCCTAGGCCATGGTCTATCGCGAATGTCATATGGTCCATGACATTGGACCCCGGGATCGGATTCCTGGTCGTGATGCATGTCCTGAGCACCCTTCCGGTCCCCTCGTCCAGGAGCTGCGCCCTTATCCCGCTCGTACCGATGTCCGCCGCGACAGCCTGCGCCGACATTCCGATCGCCTCATTTCAAATGAATAGGGGCGATAACCGCCCCATGGGTTTCAGCTGCGGAAGTCCTCCCACTTCTTCTCCTTGTCACAGATCTGCGACGCCACCTTGACCGTCTCGAGTGGGGTCTTGGTGTAGATGGAGTTGTTGAAGGTGTTCACGAAGCTCTTTGACACCGCCGCACCTCCGCATGCCACGGAGACCCCGGTCTTCTCGAGCTCCAGCAGGAGGGCCGTGTCGACCAGACCAGGCTTGGTCGTGCTCATAAGGGTTGAACCGCAGACCATCTGGACGTTGTTCTCCTTGACGGTCTGGAGAACCTTGTCCTTGGGAACGTCCCTACCGATGTCGATGACCTTGAACCCGTTGGCCTTCATGATCGCGGCGCAGATGTTCTTGCCTATGTCATGCAGGTCCCCCTCCGCGACGAAAGAGGCGACGACTCCCTTGCTGGGAACGTCTCCGATCTTCACCTGGCACAGGGCTATGCCTCCCTGCATGGCGTCGTTGGACATGAGGATCTCCGGGACGTAGCTCCTGCCCATATCGTACAGCTCGCACTGCACCTGTATTCCAGGCATAAGGGCGTTGGTGACCACATCGACGGGGTCCCTGCCATCGTCCAGCAGCTTCTTGACCAGTTCTTCGGTGACCTTCCTCTTGCCGTCCAGGACCGATTGGGCCACGTCGGCGTATTCCTTGTTGGGTGGGAAATGCTCGGCCTTGATCTTCTCTATTGTGAGCTCCTTGCCGGACTTCGGCTCGATGATTCCGAGCTCCAGGGCTATGCCCTCCTGCACCAGCCTGTTGAAGCGAACCGGGTCGTTGAGACGCATCTCCTCGACCGCCTGCATCACTATGTCCATATGCATCAGAAAACACCTCCTTCTGGCATCTCGTAGTCGGCCATTTCCTTCAGGTTCTTCGCCCTGGCCCTTCCCAGCGCACGGACGCAGTCGTCCACGTCATTGGGATCGGGGATCGGGGTGTCCCTGCATGCCTGAACATAGGCCTTCAGGTTCTCCAACGGGGTACCGTTGGACACGTCGCAAGCTGTTCCGACAAGATCCACTCCCTCCCTTATGCATTGGACCGTCCTGGCATAGACCTGCTCCGGAGTACCGTTGGGCATCAGATCGATGACATCCAGACTGCCGAGGCACGTCATCTCGTTGCCAAGCTCCTTCCTGACGAACCATGCGGGAGGGGCGTCGAAGGAGAAGCAGTCCATGTGACTCTTCTTGATGTACTTCAGCAGCTTCTCGGTGTGGCCGCACATGTGCAGAATCTTCGGGGCGCTCACCGCCTTGGCGAACTTCTGATGGTACGGCAGTACGAACTCCTGGTATGTCTCGGGGGAGATCAGATCCCCGGATGCCGACGGGTCGGCGGGGAACAGCATGTGGGCCCCCGCTGCGACCTGCTGCCTACCGTACTCTATGCAGAAGTCGGTGGCGGCATCAATGGCCATATGCGCCCTCTCCGGGTCCGTCACCGTCATCATCACGAGCTTCTCCACACCCATGATGTGTCCCGCGACGGTAAATGGCGCGGTTATGACCGGTATGATCGGAAGATCGCCACAGTATCTCTCCCTGAGGATGCTTATCGCCTTCAGGACGACCGCCGCCCTGTCCTTCTTGTAGAAATTATCGTCCCACGAAATGTCCTTTGGATCGGTGTACGCGGGCCCTGTGACAGGCGGCCTGTCCGGCTTGTTCCAGTCCAGCTTGCATCCGAGGACCTCGGCCTCCAGGGATATGTCGAACTGCGGTCTGGCGGCCTCTATCCCGACGGTCTCCCAGGGGGCGGCTGCCAGGTCCGCCATCATCTTCGGGTCCCGGTGCGCCGCAGGCCATGAGGCGTTGGCAAACTTCATCATGTCCACGGTGGTCTGAGCCAACGGGTTCGCCGGTGGAACATAATCCTTCCTTCCACCTAGAACCGCAGCCAGAGCCCTCCTCGTGGGCGTCATCTCACTTACCATTATGTCTCCTCCTTAACGACAGCGACACTGTCGATGTGAAGAGATTTCAGCGGACAATATTTAAAGAGATGAGAAATCGTGACTCCGCGTCTACAGGAGGCGGTCCTCTCTTGACCGGACTCCAACCCATGTCTCCGACAGCTACCACACTTCTGTTCGATTGTCCGTCAGACATGCATCGATTCTAAATACTCCAGAAATTGTATACTTCAAATCGTTTTGAATCGGCCGTTCTCGACCGTCCCCGACGACCCCCATAAGGGTGGTCAATCACAATCCGACACCATACTGGACATTCGACCACACCCTGTGGATCACCGCCGGATGCCATGCATGAATAATCTGTAACTGAAAGAGGGAGGGAAGGATGGTTCCCCCCCCCCGTTTCCTAACTGGAGCGTCCGTCACACACGGTCGAACGCCACGAGTATCGAGGCGAGACGCGTGTCCTCCGGAAGACCCGCATAGTCGCGGATCATCTTGTCACATGTTGGTGCGGGACTGCATGAGATCACGTTCCTGCATCCGTTGCTCTCGTTGAGTTCCGGGAACGACACAGAAGGCATGACGAAGGACTCCCCGCCGCTCGCTTCGACCTGGGGGAACAGGACGAACGAATCGAAGAGCCAGACTATGTCGGTCCTCCCTAGATACTTGTCCTTGGTCCACGGGAACACCTCCTCGCCTATGGTCTTCCCGTCGCCGGACCTCAGGATGACCGTGGGTTCCGGCGGCGGCCTGAACTGGCTCTTCACTATGCATATCACGCATTCGCGTTTGAGGGCTTCCGTGAAACCCTCATTATCCACGGGGATGTTGGCGGATGAACGGACCTTGGCCTCCTCCTCGCGCAAGATCCCCAGGATCTCCCTGTCCAGATAGAATGCGTATCTCACTCCTTTCGATCCGCGGACGATATCGAGCTGCTCGTCTCCGGGCTGATTCGGGTCCAATGACATCGTGACCACCCTGCTCCTTAGATGTTGTTCTCGGTCCATCTGACGACTGCGGGGACCTGGTGACAGAGATCCTGCCCGACACCGAGGCCTGCCAGGTGAGGATAGTCAGCTCCGGAACCGTCCTGACCGGCATCATCGAGGGATGCATAGGGTGCCGGAGATGCGTGGGGGAATGTCCCGAGAAGGCTCTGACGATCGTCAGGGACGGGGACGTCTCCAAGGGTCGCATAGAGTCCGACCGCTGCGCGGGCACCGCCTGCAGGAGATGCGAGAAGGTCTGCCTCGGGAAGGTCCTCCACACCCTCGAATTCAGGATGGGATGAACGCCCCGATCCGGGGCATACCCCATCCTCTTCTGAGATGTCGGAACGGAATGGGCCCATCCAGCAACGCCCGGATAGGACCTCCTGACCGCTTCATATCTCCGGGACCGGCCTGTGTCCGAACAGCTCCTCCGGACCGATCAGAAGGATGCCCGCATCCCTCGCGAACTCCGCGAAGTCGTCCTCGAAACCGGACACGGACATGAAGCCCAGACGGTGGTTGCCTCCATCCATGTACTGAGACACCCTGTAGTCCAGGATGTTGTACACGTGGAAGCCGACCTTCTCTTTGGTGAACTTACACTCTATGTAGAGGTCGGTCCGGACGTTACCCGATATCATGCGGGCGACGATATCAATGTCCTCATGCACATTCCTCCTGGGATCGTCCCTCCACCAGCGGCCGATCTCCGTGACAGGGTAGTTTCCGATGATGAAACGCATGCAGAACAGCTCGAACCTCCTGCCTAGGAACGTATCGATGTAAGGGGTGAGACGGGTAAGGGCCTCATCGGTCCTGTCACTTCCTATCAACGCACTCCTCCTGACCAGGACTTCGTAGTTGAAGGCGATCATATCGTCCGAAACGTAGTATGTCCTTCTCTTGGGTGCACCCTTCATCGGATTGACAGACGAGACGATTCCCGCCTTCTCCAATTCCCTAATGTATTCCGAACATGTGCTCTCCTCAACGCCGATTCTCTCGGCGATTTCCTTGAGACGCACCGATCCGTTGGATATCGCGGATAGTGTTGCCAGATATCTCTGACCTGGTGAGAATTCCGACATTATCAGATTCTCGGTCTCATCCGTCATCCAACCATCCGACAGGAAGTTCTTCCTGATGCAGTCCCCATAGCTGTCCTGAACGATCTCCACATGATACCTAGGGATCCCTCCGACAGTCAGGTAGAGCCTCATGCAGTCGATATCGCTCATTCCTGGATGAAGCATCCTGCACTCTCCGAAGGACAATGGCCCCAGATCGATCATCCTCCTGAAGCGTCCGAAAAGCGGATCCGAACCGTCCTCACCCAGGGACCTCATCATGCGGACGGATGATCCGCAGAGGATGACCATGGACCCCTTGTGATCCAGAGAATTGTCTATGAGATGCTGGGCATACGATTTGACCTCGGGACTCACGGATGAGATGTACTGGAACTCATCGATGACCAAGACTATGGTCTCTTCCGAGCATATTCTCTCGAGATCCCTGAAAGCCTCATAGTAATCGACGTACCTATCGTGTTCGGTCCCAGTGAAATTAGATATGACGTCGGCGAGGTAACGGAGATTTATGTCCTCAGGCCCTCTGATGCAGTTGATGTAGATGTTCCTCTTCCCCTGGCAGAACCTTTTGAGCAGTGTGCTCTTCCCCACACGCCTGCGGCCATACATCAGGAACGCGCACGGTGTACCGAACGACGACTCCAGCAGATCGAGTTCCTTTCTCCTCCCGACGAAATGGTCCATATGATGACATTGTATCGGAGATATTTAAATGAAATCAAAAATTAGATTTTTTCTAACTTAATTTTAAAATTAGATTTTTTCTAAATTTGATTCAGAACCGAAAAACTGCGAACTGTCGAATATCGAATAAGATACGATAAAAGAAAAGAGAATCCCGAGCCGACAGGTGTGTCGGTCCGGGGATGGGTTTCACTGCTCGATGACCACGAGCACGTTGCCGACCTGGATGGTCTCGACGGCCCTTCCGCCGAGCATCAGGCGCTTGTCGAGGTCGAAGAACTCGGCTCCGACGGAGACCTTCTCGCCGTCGATGTCGATCTCGATCGCGCCGTCTGCCAGCTTGGATGCGGCCTCGGCGGGGTCCATGGCGGCGACCGCGGAGACGATCGCCTTGGCCTGGGCCTTGAACGCGGGTCCGAGCTTGGCGTGGACCGGCTTGACGCCCACGACCTGCTCGGTCAGCTCCGCCTGCGGGGCGATACTGACGGCCTTGGCCTTGGTGGTCTCCATGATGTCGTCCTTGGCGGTCTCCAGGAGGGCCGCGTCGGCGCCGACGAACTCGATCATCTCGAGCTCGGCGTTCAGCGGGATCTTCTTCTCGGACTTCCAGGCGCGGATCTCGGCCAGTACCTGGGACAGGACCTCGCCCGCCCTCTCGGCGTCCTCGTCGACGAAGATGGGCTCGGGCCAGGAGGTCAGGTGGATGCTCTTGGAGCCGTCTATGGCCCTGAACCTGTCCTGGTAGACGTCCTCGGTGACGTGGGGCATGAACGGGGCCAGGAGCTTCAGGCTTCCGAGCAGGACGTTGTACAGGGTCCACCTGACGGCGTCGTCGGACCTGCCCTTGATCATCTCGATGTAGTTGTCGGCGAGCTCGTGCCAGATGAAGCCCTCGACCTCCTTCATGGCCTTGTCGAACTGGTAGACCTCGAAGTAGTCGGTGACCTCCTTGACGGTCCTGGAGAACTTGGAGACGATCCACCTGTCGGACGTCCTCAGCTCGGGCATCTCGGCGGGGACGCTCTCGAGGAACCTCCCGGCGAACTGTCCGATGTTGAACACCTTGTTGCAGAGCTTCCTTCCGCGGACCACGTCCTTCTCCCTGAACGCGTGATCGATTCCGAGGGAGCATGTGGCGGCGTAGTACCTGAGGGCGTCTGCGCCGTAGTTCTCGAGGATCGGGATCGGATCGATGACGTTGCCGATGGACGAGTGCATCGGGGTGCCGTCGGGGGCCATGATGAACCCGTGGATCATGATGTTCTCCCAGGGGATGGACTCCTCGATCTGCTCAGCCCTGAGGATGGAGTAGAACGCCCAGGTCCTGATAATGTCGTGGGACTGGGGCCTCAGGGACATGGGGAACAGCTTCTTGTGGAGCTCGGGGTCCCTCTCCCAGAACGTGTTGTAGAGCGAGGATCCGGATGAGTCCATCCATGTGTCGAAGACGTCGGTGCATCCGACGAGCCTTCCGCCGCACTTCGGGCACTTCTCCACGGGCGGGGCGTCCAGGGTGGGGTCGCAGTAGCACATCTCCCTGGTGGCGCAGACGGCGTGTCCGCACTCCTCGCACTCCCACACCGGAATCGGCGTGGCGAAGATCCTCTGCCTGCTCAGGACCCAGTCCCACTCCAGGGAGTTGGCCCAGTCCTGCAGCCTGACCTTCATGAACTCGGGGTACCAGTTGATCTGGTCGGCCCTCTCGAGGATCTTGTCCCTGAAGTCGATGGTCTTGAGGAACCACTGGGGGACCTGGAGGTACTCGATGGGGCTGTGGCAGCGCCAGCAGATGGAGACCTGCTGGGGGTTGTCCTCCTGCTTGACCAGGATGCCCTGCTCCCTCAGGTCCTCTATGGCGGCCTCCCTGGCCTCCAGGACGGTCATGCCGGCGTACTTCCCGGCGAGCTCGGTCATCCTGCCGGACTCATCGATACCCTTCTCGAGCTCGAAGTGGTACTTCATCACCCACTCGAGATCGTCCTTGTCGCCGATGGTGCATATCATGACGGTGCCGGTACCGTAGTCCATCTGGACCTTGGGGTCGGAGATGACCGGTACGACCTTCCCGAACAGCGGGGCGATCAGCTTCTTGCCGATGAGATGCTCCTTCTCCTTGTCGTCGGGGTGGACGGCGACGGCCTTGCAGGTGCACAGCAGCTCGGGCCTGGTGGTGGCGATGAGGACGTAACCGTCCTCGCCCTCGATCTGGAATTTGATGTAGTTGAGCTTGTTGACGTTGTCCCTGTACTCGACCTCGGCGTCGGCCAGGGCGGTCATGCAGCTGGGGCACCAGTTGACCGGGAAGTTGGCCTTGTAGACCAATCCCCTGTTGAACAGGTCCACGAAGGACAGCTGGGTAATCCTCCTGTAGTAGGGGGCGTCGGTCTGGTAGTAGATGCTGGGGTCCATGCTCTCCCCCAGGATCTCGAAGTGGTGGGTCATCTCCTCGATGAACCCGTTGGCGTACTCCTCGCACTTGGCCCTGTACTCCTGCCTCGGGGTGTTGAGCTTGTTGATGCCGTACTTCTTCTCCACCTTGACCTCGATGGGCGTCCCGTTGACGTCGAAGCACAGGGGGAAGAACACGTTGTACCCGCGCATCCTCTTGTAGCGGGCGGCGAAGTCGATCAGGGAGTACCCCGTCGCGTGGCCCAGGTGGAGCGGGCCGGAGGTGTACCTCGGGGGGTTGTCGATGCTGAAGACGGGCTTGTCGGACTTCGGGTCGAAGCGGTAGACGGCCTCGTCCTTCCACATCGCCTCCCAGCGTTTCTCTATGGATGATGAGTCGTACTGTGCCATGGCTAACGTGTGAGCGTAGAATCGCCTATTATAAGACGGTTGTTCCCGGGCATGTGCGCGCGCAGGAGGCTATGCGCACCGCTTTAAGCGATAGGCGCTTAACCCCTGGACGATGGCAGTCTCACTCCGCATCATCAAGCTGACGATGGCCATAGACAACGGCGACCATCGCGCCTACGAGCAGCTGAAGGCCCTCGCCCGCACCGACGAGGAGGCGAGGCGCGTGCTCAGAACCGTGAAGGAGCCTCCGAAGCCCGCGTCGAAACCGCCCGTGAAGGTGGCCCCGCCTCCGAAGCAGGACACCCCCGAGCAGACGGCGGAGAAGGCCAGAGCCGGGGATAAAGCGGCGCTGGCACAGCTCAGGAAGAGGGCGGAGTATGAGGACATCAAGGCCCAGAGCGCGCTGGGTCTGGCACTGCTGCAGATGGACCCCGACGAGGCAAGGAAGTGGCTGATCAGGTCCTCGAAGATGCCGGAGTCCGCCGAGGCGCTCAGACGCATGGCGGCCAAGGGCGACGCTAAGGCGAAGGAGTGGGTGGAGGCGCAGTCCAAGCCTGCGCAGAAGCCCCTGCCAAAGGGAATGAGCCAGCAGTACCAGCAGCCCGTCAGGGACGAGCTGGGGTACTTCAAGCCTCCGACCAAGCACTCCAAGCCAAGGATAGGCGACGTGTTCAGGCTGAACGACGCCGTCCTGAACACCGGCGACAGGAACGCCATGGTCCTTATCAAGGAGATGAAGGGCGACTACGTTACCGCGTGGACGATCACGCGCGAGCCCGGCAGAAGGAAGGGCGTGCTCCTCATCGACCCGTCCCTGGCCGGCTTCGCCAGCCCCAAGGTCTACGTTCTCACCGACACGCCCAGGGTTCTGAGGAAGGACGCCCTGGCCGAGTACAGGGGGAGCCTGGGCCCCAGGGACATAGAGCAGTTCAGGCTGTCCCACTGATCGGAGACCCCGATGGCCGAAAGGTCATCCGTGAATCCCTCCGATTCTACCCTCATCGATGCCGATGATGATGGTTAAGGCATAGGTATGATCCCCGAACAGTGCCAGCATTCCGGATATCTGTAAACGCTGTGACGATAGAATCTACTTTTATACAGGGAATCGCAGAGGGAGAATCGACTTTTTTACAGTTGTTCCAATGAAATGATCAACTTATTCACACCATCATTAAGAGACCATTCCAAAGGCCTGTCAGATACAGCCTGTTGACCAATCCTGCCCCATGGACTTTCTTCTTTCCAAGGTCCCTACGGGACCTTACCGATTTAGACCGTCGTTTCCGTTGAATGTTTTGAACCTTTTTTATACAGCATATTGTTCGTCTGCCCATGGCATATGACAGACTAGCAGATGCCATCATCAGACATGCCAAGCTCATCGTGGCCGCCTGGATCGTCATCCTCCTGGTGGCCGCCGTGCCGGCGATCAACGCCTTCGGCAACATGAGCTACGACATGAACGAGATGGGCATCGAGAGCTCAGAGTCCATGGAGGGACTCGAGATCGTCGGGACCTACTTCCCGTCGTCGGACGCCGACGCATCATCGCTTCCGATGCTGGTGGTCGGCTACGACAACGAGGAGGAGCGCCTGCAGGCCCTCGGGGTCGTCCAAACCCTCCAGAACGCGCTAGACGACGGACTGTTCACATACGAGCTGGAGGACGGCTCCGTCGGCGACAAGATCCAGTCCATCTCGCTGCTGATGGACACGTCGACCAGCAACCCCCAGGAGGACGGCTCCGGAATAGTCGTCGCTTCGTTCTCCTACAACCCCGACTGGACCGGGAGCGTCATCGACGACACCCCCGTCCTGAGGGACCAGATCGACACCGCCCTCGCGGAGTCGGGCGTCTCGGACACCCTCGGGATCTACCTCACGGGCAACCCCGCCGTCTCCTACGACATGGAGACCGGCGCCATGGAGGACATCTCCCACATCGACGTGTTCACCGTCCTGATGATCCTCATCCTGGTCGGACTGTTCTTCAGGTCCTTCGTCACATCCGCGATGCCCCCGGTCACCATGGGGGTGGCGTTCGCCGTCACCATGGGTCTGATCTACGGCCTGATGTACTTCATGGACATCTTCTTCATCACGGAGGTCATGCTGCTCGTCTCCATGATGGGTGCGGGCTGCGACTACTGCATCTTCATCCTCGCCCGCTACAGGGAGGAGAGGCGCGACGGCAAGGACCACCACGACGCCCTGCACAGCGCCATCAAGTGGGCCGGGGAGTCCATCACCATCTCCGGCGCATCCGTCATCATCGGGTTCGGCGCCATGTCGATCTGCTCGTTCAGCATGATCTCAACCATGGGAATCTGCCTCGCGCTGGGAATCGTCGTCGCGCTGTTCGCGGCCCTGACGTTCATCCCCGCCCTGCTCGAGGTCGTGGGGGACAGGATCTTCTGGCCCACCAAGATGAAGGAGTACCACGAGGGCGGCAAGGCCACCAAGGGCTGGTTCGCCTGGTGCTCCAGGGTCGGGCACGCCTACTTCGACAGGTCCTCCAGGTTCACCCTCAAGCACGCCAAGGCCATCGTGGTCGTGGCGGTCCTCGTGACCATACCCGCGCTGTACGTCACCGCCGAGTCGGAGACGTCCTACGACATGACAAGCTCCCTGATGACCGGCGACTCCGAGTCGGGGATGCAGCTCCTCGGCGAGTACGCCGACCAGGGAATGATCTATCCCAACTACGTCGTCCTGCAGTACGACGAGCCCGTCGCCACCATCAGTCCGGCGGTCGACCCGCGGGGCAACGTCATCGAGGGCAGCTACACGCTTACCTGGACGGACCAGGCGGGACTCAGCAGCTCGATGGCGGATCTGGAGAACCGCATCACCGGTGAGAACGGCGACGACAACATAGCCGAGTTCACCGGACCGTTCATGTGGCAGTCACTGGTGAGCGAGGCGATGGGCGAGCTCGGCATCGTGGACAACATAAGCCTCATCATGAGCGGCACGTCCATCGTCAACACCGCCGTCCAGAACGCCAGCGCCAACGAGGTCCTCGTGCTGGAGGCCGCCCTTCCCGCGGTCCAGCAGCAGTACGAGTACTACATCTCGTCCGGAGCGCTGGACCCGCAGTTCGCATCCTTCGGCATCACCCTGTCCGAGGTCTACAACAGCCTCGCCGGCAACACCGAGATGCAGGGCAACATCCGCGATACGATCATCGCCCTAAGCGCCAGCGGCACCCTGGACTACATCGTGAACGACAGCCTCAGCCTCATCGGAGGCGACTTCAACGTCAGCGGCACCAGCACCGGCGACGTCACCTACCTCAAGCTGTCCGCGTCCACCCACGACGCCGCCATGTCTCCCAGGTCGATGCAGTCCATCTCGTTCATGCAGGGCGCGGTGGACGAGTTCGTCGCGAACAACGCCGGCATCACCGCCACCTGGGTCACGGGTACCGCCGTGGTCATGTACGACATCTCCGAGATCATCTCCGGCGAGTTCACGCAGATCGAGATCCTGGTGGTCATCCTGATCATCATCCTGCTGTTCTTCGTGATGCGCTCGTACACCATCCCGTTCAGATCCGTGGCCACCATCCTGATGAGCATATGCTGGACCCTGGCCACCACGCACCTGCTGTTCGGCGACGAGGTCACCTGGCTGATCCCGCTCATCCTGCTGGTCATCTGCCTCGGACTGGGAATGGACTACGACATCCTGCTCACGACCAGGATCAAGGAGAACGTCAGGGCCAACGGAATGAGCAACGACGAGGCCATCCACCACGCCGTGGTCCACTCCGGATCGGTCATCACCATCTGCGGACTGATCATGGGAGGCGCATTCGGAACGCTGATGCTGTCCTCCATGGGCATGCTCCAGCAGTTCGGGTTCGCCCTGTGCTTCGCCATCCTGTGCGACGCGCTGATCGTCAGGACCTACATCGTCCCGGCCGTCATGCACCTGCTGGGCGACTGGAACTGGAAGGGGCCCAGGTTCCTGATGACCAAGGCCGAGAAGGCCGCGCTGGACGAGAAGTCCGAGTGAGGACGGCTCAAAACCGGGGCGAAAGCCCCGCCTTTCCTTTTTTCAACGATCTTTGGATTCTACGATCATTCTGGAACCCCTGATTGCAGATTTGGTCTGATACTTGATGACGGTGGAATATGGCCACTGCTTCGGACAGGGCTGACACGTGCGTGCACACATACCCATTCAAGTATCGACAAAGCGAGAGGCCGTCATGGAGGGACCGCACGACGACAAGACGGCATCCGGCGAATCGGAAACGGAAAACGGATTATTTCATTTAAATATAACATCTGATTTTGATGAATTCTGTATAAAATCAAAAGACTATTTCAATGTAGAATCCCATCGCCGCATCATGTTCAAGACCATCCGCCTCAGGAACTTCCGCGTGTTCAGAAACCTGGAGATGGACCTCACCGGCACTGGAGGCAGACCCCACAGATACGCTGTGATCTATGGCAGGAACGCATCGGGAAAGACGGCTCTTGTCAAATCCGTGGAGTTCCTGAAGATGTCGACGACCACATACCATTCCATGGCGGGTGCGGATGCAGCCGGACTCCTCTGGGCCTTCAACGGCGTCACCTCGGTGCCGTGTCAGGACCTGGCGGCACTGGCGAGGCCCAATATCATGAAGGGATGCGACGGCCCCATGGAACTGTCGTTCGTGTTCGAGGTGGATGGGAAGGATGCACAGTACAGCATGTCATTCGGAAGGGATGATGGAAGGCTCGTCTCCGAGACCCTGAAGTACTCTTCGGCCAAAGGCAGGACGACCACGTACTTCCACGCGGAGGAATCCGATGGGAGACCGAAGGTTCGCCTGAACACCGACCCCTTCCCCGGATCCGACTTCAGCTCCTGGATCCAGGAACAGGGGAGACAATGGTGGGGCAGGCACTCGCTGCTATCCATCATCCTGCACGGGGCGACCATAAGGAACAGGCCCTTCATGGACGACCTCTCACCGAGGCTCATGACACTTATAGACTCGCTGACAGGGCTGAACTCAGCGATGTCGGGCCTCGGAGGGAATGCGGGAGAGACGATCGAGAGGAACCCGTTCCATGGATTCATAGACTCCCGGGACGGGCGCGTGCTCGATGCATACGGCGAGGCCCTCGAGAGGTTCCTGACCCGTATCGACCCCGACCTGGATGGTGTCACCTACGAGACCGCGGAGACCAACGGGAGGCTGGAATACAGCCTGTGCTTCGACAGGTTCATCTCCGGGCGCATCAGACGCATAGGGTATGGATTCGAATCCCGGGGAGTGTCCGAGCTGGTCTCCCTGTTCCCGCGCATTCTGGGATGCTGCCGCGGCAGGGTGGCGTTCGTGGACGAGCTCGACAGCGGCATCCACGACAAACTGGTCCTGGACCTGCTGGACCAGGTGGTCCCCGCCATCACCGGACAGCTGGTCATGACCACCCACAACACATCGCTGCTGGAGGAGCTGGATCCCAGATGCACATACATCATCGGGATCGACGCCGACGGGGACAGGAGCGTTTCCCCTGTCAACTCGATAGCCAGGACGTGCAGGAACAACAACAACCGCGACCGCTACATGCGCGGTGACCTGGGCGGCGTCCCGCACCTGGCCTGCATCGACATGGGAAGCATCATAGATCACCTGAGGGATGATCTCGATGGGAACCGACCACGTGATCATAGCGCACGGGAAGTCCGAGGTCCTGCTGTTCTGGGGGCTGTTCACCAGATTCGACATCGACGCCAACATCTTCAGCCTCGAAAACGGCGAGCGCGGCATACCGATGCCCCATCTGCCTCAGGTGCTGTCCGAGAGGCCGTTCATCACGGAGAGGGTGCTCGCCGACAGATGGAGAGGGTTGGACCACAGATCGGGACACATCCCTGGCCTGGGGATATTCCCCGTGGTGGACCATGACGGCGATGACAGGAACGTGCTGCCCTACATCACCGGGAACCTTCTCCGGGACGTCCCACTGGCGGAGTCGGTGCATCCGGTGCTGAACCATCCGAACCTGGATGCGGTGATCGAGGGCATAGGTCTCGGCAGGCTCGTCGGCAGGAAGGATGACTTCTATCAGAAGCTCGCCAACCGCCTGAGGGGGAGAGAGACTATCATCTCGTTCTACGAAGGGCTCCGCGACTATGAGCACACGAACATGGAGATCCTCCTGTACCATGTCATGAGGAGGGTCCCGGCATACCAGGATTCGATAGAACCGCCAAGAAGGAAGGACTGGGGATTCCTGACCGAATGATGGAACAGGATGCGGAACATCCCAGGGGTGGTCATATCTGTACGACGGGAGCGTCCGTACCCGGGGCTACGAACCCATTGTGAAAGCGAAACGATTAATCAGGCAGTGACATTGTTCGTCTCTGACATGAACATCAGACCCAGAGGCCTCTCTGGGAACAGCAGGTTGTGTGACTTCTATGAATGACTCCGAATCGATGGCCAACGCGATGAGGATCGGCATATGCTCCAGCATCAGTTTCGAGACCAGAGGCATCGACCGCTTCATGATACACACTGGATTCAGTTTCCCCGATGGTGATGAGCTCCACATAATCCTCAAAAGAAGAGATGGTGGCTGGATACTGACGGATGAGGGACATACATCCATGTGGGTGTCATACTCGGTGAACCTGAGCGAAAACAGAAGGAGATTACTGGAGAAGGTCGCTGGATCGAACGGGATCGGATTCGAGGATGGCGTCATGAGTGTCGACGCCTCCGTGGAAAATGCGGCAGGATGTCTGATGTCGATGATACAGACCATACTTCAGGCGTCCGAACTCTCATACCTCACCCGCAGCACCGTCCACAACACCTTCGTGGAGGACACGAAGCAGGCCCTCAGGGAGAAGCTCGGATCGAGATGCGAGTTCGACAAGCATCTGGGAGACAAAGAGGACATTGTGGCGGATGCCTACATCGATGATGATGAGCCGACCATCATATTCATCGTATCCAACAAGGAGCGCTGCCTCACCGCACTCTACGGGATGGTCGTTCTGTCTTCGGAGATCGGCCTGAGGTTCAGATCGCTCACGATAGTAGACGAATCCAATGACATACCCGAGTCGGCAAGGAACAAACTAATCAACCGTTCCGACAAACTGTTCATAGGTCATATCGGGATGAATGAGGACTTCGACCGCTATCTCGAGAAGGAAGGACTCGCGTGAGGCCCATCTTCATACGATGATGGAGCACTGAGAGACGAATGGTTTCCAAACGGACTACATTAGATTCGGATGCCGGAGCGAAAGAGACTCGGCATCACTGATGCCGTCAGGGCGATCTCAACGAAACACATACGTCATCCGCCCTGGAGCCCATCAGATCGACGATCGCCCTGTCCCTCCCCTTCGCCCTGTAGCGCTCCACGGATTCCAGGAGCTCCCCGCATCGGCGATGCCCGAGCGCAATTCACCTGTGTCCACCCATGACAGGTTCCGTACATACCTCGTCTGGATTCCGAAATATTCCGCGAACGGCTTGCACGACTCACCTGCCTGGTCGACGATGTCCCGGTTCCGGATCGAAATCGAGGCTGGACCCGCTGTCGTAATCGGCACTGACCCCAGCCATTCGAGGGAGTATAGGTAGCGGAGTATCCTGATTATTCGGATCAAAACAGATTCCGTCCGGAGATCGACATCTTTCTCAGATGCTCCCTCATCCCGGGATCGGTGCAGTAGACGTAGCAGCCCTTCATCCCTCTGGACATCAGTACCTTGTACGTGTTCTTGATGATCCGGTCGGCGACCCTTCTGGCCTCCGCCTCATCGGGGTACTGCTTCCTCAGACCCCTCAGCGACTGGTCGGTCTTCGCCCTCTTGGTGGCGTCGGTGACCACGACCCCGTCCTCGTACCTCATGTCATCGCCGATGATCACACCGACATAATCGAACTCCAGGCCCTGACAGGTGTGGATGCAGCCTATTTCATTTATAGAGTCCTCGTCTATCGCCCATGTCTGGCTGCTTCCGAGGTTCCAGCTCATGCCGAAATCCGACCCGGGAATCGTGACGTCATGGACGTTTGAATCGTCCTTTCCCCCGGATATCCAGTTCCAGCAGTATCCGGCGACCATCCTGGACCTGTTGTTTACCGCGTTCCTATCCTCGATGTCGGCCCTCAGCTCGTTCGGGTCGTCGTAGACCCTGAAGTCGTACTGGAAGCCGGGATCCTCCATGTCCATGTTGGCCGTCTCCCTGATCTGGAGCACATCGTCCAGCCAGGACAGGTATCCGTCCGACCCCGAGCACCTGAACTGGGAATCTAGCTCCATCTCGGACACTGTGGCACCGAGTAGCCTCGCATACCTCCTGATCTCGTCCACGGTGCCTATGTCCCTCAGGGTGACCCTCTGGTCCTCGTCTATGAAGAAGACCGACAGCTTCGACGCTCTGATGATCTCCATCACCTGGTTCTCGCCCATGTTCTGGTAGAGGCCGCTCTTCTCGTTGAGTCTGTGCGCCTCGTCCGCCAGCAGGACGTCGAACACATCCGCCTCCGCGTTGACGAAGCTCCCCGATCCGACGAACAGCTTGTCTACCCTGCTGCGTCCGCTCTTCTGACCCTTCAGCCGAACGCTGTAGACGTTCCTGGGTGCGGCGTTCTTGGATACGTACAGCGAGGACATCCCTATCGAGGTGATGTCCGATAGGAGGTTCACCGCCATCACGGTCTTGCCCGTCCCGGGACCGCCGCGGATGACCACCACCCTCTTCTCTCCGCCGCGGGCGATCATCCTCGCCTGATGGAGCACCTCCTCGTAGACCACCTTCTGGGTATCCAGAAGCGTGAACTCCCTGTTGCCGCGCATCATGGATGCGAGGACGTCCTGGAGGGACTTGGACGGCTTCAGCCTCCCCCGGTCCAGGATGAATATCGTCTCGCCCCCGTCCCCCTTCCTTATGAACCTCTCCAGGAAGCCCCTCAGATCGGACCCCTGGTGCTTGGTGAACATGGGGGCCTTAGAGATGTACTCGGAATAGATGTCGGATGCCAGGGGATCGGGCATCGGCGGGACGTAGTTGTGGAGGCATGCGCATGGTGCAAGGGTCATTCCCCTGTCGCGGACGTCGGCGTTGAAGTCCTCGATGGCCTCGGCGTACGACCATGCCTGATACGACGGGTGGGTAACCTCGTGAATCCCTCCTCCGACGGCAGTGCGGACGACCCCGTCCTTCCCAGGAACCGCCTCGGCGGAGTCCCACTGCTTAAGCTCGACGATGACGGCAGAGTTGCCTCCGGACTCGTTCAGACCCGTGACTATCAGATCGACGCGCTTCGAGGTGTAGGGGATCCCGTACTCGATCGCGATGCCTGAGTCGTCGGGGATCGAGGAGGCCCCCAGTATGTTGCCCATGTATGTGAGGGAGTTGCGCCAGGCACGGACCTCCCTTTCCGATATCCCCTTCCCGAAGCTCTCCCTCATCAGCGACTCCAGCTTCTCGTCCAGGACTCCGTTGACTATGTCATCGATGAAACCTGATTTGGTGTCGCTGTAGATGATCATATAAGCTAAGCCATCATCATCTGAAATAAGTGATTTTGGCTCAACCCCATAGCTCGAGTCAATACTCGACTATCCGATTCAAGATAGTCTTCGGAGTCCACATCTCTTCACAGACCTCATCCACATCAGCTTCTAGAAACACCTCATGATGGTCTTTCTCGATTGCTCTGGCTTTAACTATAGACTCAGCCGAACCTCTCGGTAACATCCTCGGAGCATATCAATGCATCTTGTGCATCGGGAAGTCTGAACTTATGACCGCAATTGCAGGTTTTGAACTTATCCCCACATATATTGAGAACTCCTCGGCCCCCCGGGATTCAGGGAGAAGAAAATAGTTCATCCCCACATACGTGGGGAACTCCAGTACGCCTCGTTCAGCGGCGTGATGGTGTCCGGTTCATCCCCACATACGTGAGGAACTCATATTCATGCTCGTGCTGGACGAGGCCCAGAACGGTTCATCCCCACATGCGTGGGGAACTCACATACGATCCGATGCGCTGCCAGTCCTCGTCCGGTTCATCCACACATACGTGGGGAACTCGCCTTGTAGAGTCCCTTGTCCTGGACACGCCACGGTTCATCCCCACATGCGTGGGGAACTCTCCGTTGCCGACCTCGTCCTCAGCGGCAACTCCGGTTCATCCCCACATACGTGGGGAACTCGAGCTCCTCCCGCAGTACACCCGCGACGAGGTCGGTTCATCCCCACATACGTGGGGAACTCTCGCTCAGACCCTGAACTGCGACGTCGGCCAGCGGTTCATCCCCACATACGTGGGGAACTCACGGTCCCGGCTCTCTCGACCTTGATGGGTGTCGGTTCATCCCCACATACGTGGGGAACTCTCGGATGGATGGGTGACAAGGTCATCTTTCGCCGGTTCATCCCCACATACGTGGGGAACTCGTCGATAAGCAGCTCGCCATCAACCACGGCGACGGTTCATCCCCACATACGTGGGGAACTCTCCAGTTCGGCGGAATAGTTGCCCATCCTAACCGGTTCATCCCCACATACGTGGGGAACTCTCGATGGCCCATGCCTTGAAGTCCTCCCATATCGGTTCATCCCCACATACGTGGGGAACTCTTTGTCTTGGCGATAAGCCTCTCGGTCCATCCCGGTTCATCCCCACATACGTGGGGAACTCGACCTCCAGAAGATCAACGCGGCATTCAGCATCGGTTCATCCCCACATACGTGGGGAACTCTTCTGTGTGTAGCGCTCCGGTATGAACTCGTCCGGTTCATCCCCACATACGTGGGGAACTCTATCCAAATTATATAGAAGATTAATTATAGTCTGTTTTTGACAGCATTTTGATCCCATCGATGCTTGAAACGACTCTCTTTGTATCACCTATCACTTCGATGTCGAATCCGAACTCCTCCCTGCTAGTTGACCAGGCCATCATCGCCGACCCTCTGCCTATGTTCTGACATACCATATCCCATATCCATTCGCGCAACCTGGAATTACAGTCGACCAAATACACACCTGGTTTTAACTCGAACATCCATAGCGACAACCTTCCTCTGAGACGGTTTGGAGCATTCTCGATAATCAGAACCATCATAGCATCTACCATCGTTGGATGAGAAGTCGGGACTCGAGACGACCCCGTCGATTTTATCCGCCTCTAACCCATGGAACATGGAATTGATTGTCGGAACCATGGATTCCAAAAAATGCTCGCGTGCGAACATATCCCTGCATTCATGGCGAACATGTATCTCGAAATCCTCCCTCTGCTCGGATGCGACCTTGAATGCCACAGGAACCACGGTTTCGTATTTGAAGAGGTCCGCAACATCGTATACAAACGATCTGGGTCTGCCTGTGTGCACAAATCCGATGGCTGGAGAGTAGCCTGCTATGAGGACGGCTGCTTCCGACAGACCGTAAAGGCAGGATGTTGCGGAGCTGATGCACCTGTTTATCGGATCGGCACTTCTCCAGTTCGAGGCATCATATCTCCTGCCGTTCCACTTAACCCCATATTCACGAGAGAGCTCAGCATAGATCCGCTTCACCCTGGCGGCCTCCTTGCCACGCATCTGCTCCACACTCAACCCTGAATCCAGGCTCTCATCGAATCTGTACTGATACATCCGACGTATCACTTCCTGACGACATTCAGGAATCAGAGCCGCCCGTGCCTGGTTCAGAAGTCTGTCACATCTGCTTCCGCCCGGCATTCCCACCGAATACAGGCGAACACCGCTCTCTCCGGTCCAGATGAGAAGACAACGCACGTCCGCAGCCAGGGATACCGCTGCATGGGTGATTGTCGTACCGGGACCGAGCATGATGCATGCCAGGCATGCCACAGGTATGGAGGTCCGGACACCGCTGAGATCTCTGAGGACAAACGCACCGTCCTCTACGTCAAGGGTCCCGCAATCAACAGAGATGCAAGTACTCCTGTCCTTCAACGGAAGCACACATGTGCGTATCGGAATCATGGACGCTTTATCATCAGCATTCCGCAACCGAATCCCTTGGCCGATCCGATGCCGTTGTACAGGGCCCTGTTGAATGCTTCGGAATCAGTGACTCTGAGATATCCCTCCACGATTACTGTGGAGAATGTTATCTTCTGGACGCCAGCCTTGTATGATTCGTTGCGTCTGTAGGCAGAGATCTCCAATTCAGGACCCGTTATCGGCTCGAAACCGTTCAGGGTTCCCTTCCTTATGAACCAGTCGGTCACTGATCTCTGTATGATCTCCCTCATGTCCACTGGCTCTCCGGACTCGCGGACCTTCCTCTTGAGATCCATGACGACATCATGACGCTGATGCTTGCCGGTGCTGTCATTGGCCACTGTGGGGTTGACGCATGTGTAGAACCTGTAGATATCGCCGTCATGGATGACTGGCTCGTATCTCTTCACCTCAACCGTCCAGTTTCCTGTATCACATCTCGGTTCGCGTGCTGATACGCAGTATATCATCCTGCCTCCGTCCATCATACAGTACACATAATCCCTGTGTACATCGGGATTGTCGGGGAACATAGACCACACCTCTTTGTGGACAGGGTACGCACCCTTAGCCATCCTCGAACCGATATCCTCGATGCCTTTGCGGGTAATGGTGAATCTGCTGAAGTAATGCGTCATTGCCTCACCGCCACATATTCGTACTCAAGTCTCTCATCGAACTGCCATCTCACATGATCGGCATCATCGTCATAGCGTCTGCTAACCGATATCGGATCGAAACCATCGACGTCGAACGTCGAGTATATCCTCATACCATCGTGCTTTCCGAGATACGAAGCCTCTTCGAACTCCGGTCTGAGAAATGGTTCCAGAGCCTTCTTTACCACCAGATCGTACAGACGGTTGAAGTGAAGGACCTCTGGACACATGGGAAATGACATGGGACATGACTTCCTTCCAAGATACACCGTGAAACGAGGCCTCTCCAGAGCTACACTGAATCTCTCCAGATCCTCATCGTCCTCATTAGTCGGAATCATGAAGACGGTATAGTATCCATTGCACACATACTCCCTTTCAGACAGTATGGTATTCTGCTTCTCACGGAGAAGCTCGTTCTTCCTGTATCCCCCCTTTATAACCTCTGTCTGATTGGGAACGGGGGCTGTCCCCACTGTGTGATAATCCACAACCTTCGTTGCACCATCCGCACAAGCGACGACGTACTCATAGTCCCTGAATAGCCTGCTCTGGGAATTCACATCGTCGCGATCGATCCCCAGGGCGGCGGAGATTATTCCCACGATTGCGGATTTCGTGGGATGCATATCACTGGTCCTGAAAGAGCCCATGAACGCATTGCCCCAGCTCCCCATAGCCCCACTGATGTGGAACACCAGACATTTCATGGGACCAACTCATTGGAGGAATGCGGCCAGGCCTTCGAACGACCCTGTCCCGGTCGACACGTCCATCTCGTAGCTGTCGTCATAGCACATCCCGAACACGGAGTTCATATTGGACTCTGTCATCCTGATGCTGTCTATGGCCTCCTTTAACATATCATCGCCCTTGATTGGTTTGAGGAATGCCGAGGACAGTGATCTGGGTTGTCTGTCTCCCTTCTCGACGAGAATGTAGGATGCATATGCACGAGATGCGAAAGAGTTCTGCTTCCCTGTCGGGCTTACGGTTGCGGACGCCTCGATCAGCTTAAAAAGTGCCTTCCTTGCAAGTTCCTCCGATCCGATGTTCTTGGTCAGGAGTTCGAAATCCACACAGATATATATGTAGAACAATCCAGCACCGAATCCGAGCTCAGACAGATGTCCGGCCCCCTGGTCATCATCACCTGAGAGGTCATCTACTGCGGTGAAGAAATCATCCTCTACGACACCTTTGTGGACAGTGAAGGCATGGGCGACCTGGACCGCCGCCTCACAGTTGAATCTGACATCGTTGGCCACCATCCTCCCGAACATCGCTATGTCCACAGGGAAGTCGCCCTCTGAAAGCATATCCGGAATCTCGGGTTTCTCCCCCTGCGATATCCTGGCCATGAGCTCATCGACACGGTTGAGTTCCGCAGGTGAGTAATGGAGAAGCTGCTTCTTCTTCTCTTTCTTCTTACCCTTCTTGTCATCGTCATCCGAATCGTCGTCGGCAGATGCCTTCTGGCTACGGAAACGGTCGTCTATTGATGCTCCGTACTCCTTGGCAATCTTCCTGTCCACAGGTTGCCTGGTGACCTCAGTGCCTCCGGAGATTAGATCTTTGAGTGTCATCCCCTTTTCCAGAGCCTCCTGTATGTACTCTGACAGTTTGTTTGTGCGGATTCCCATCTCCGGGAATGCATCGTGCATGACGTCGCTGACTCTCCATGCTCTCTTCAGACTCTGTGAGGAAATCCTCAGTCTTGTTGAATCTCCCATCCTGACGGTCTTCGGTCTCTGCAGATCATCCCTGTTCAAATTCGAAGCGGGATATGATACCAACTCATGTATCTGTACAAATTTCATCTTCTTCACTCTTCCTTCGTCTTGTTGTTTGAAAGGTAGTACTCCTCGATCCACCTCTTCTGGGAGATCTTACTGTCGCTGTTCCAGAAACGGAAAGTTCTGGCGATGTCACGGACATCCCCCTCCGAACCAATCATGGGAAGGACCCTAATCAGCTGTCTCACCGCCTCTTCTGAATCGGACTCGATGATACGGCGGAATCTCTGCTCGGATACCGTATGCTCCGATTGACCGCTTTTGCGACCCATCATACAGGGTACTGAATTCTTGCTGTCGTAATCCACATGGCTCAAAGCCATGGCTATGCAGGCCAGGTTCTTCCTCCTGACATAGGGTACCTTGATCACGAGATTGTAGAACTCCTCATTCATCATTATTCCCAGGATGTCCGCCTGATGTCTCATCCTGGCACGGGCGCCTGGATCTCTATGAAGCGAGCTCCACCATTTGTAGACCTCTTCTTCGAATTCGGCCTCGTTGTTCATTCCTTGCTCAACTCCTTCATCATGGATTTCTTGGACAGTTGTTTGAACAGATTCGATCTCTCCATCACTGCTTTGCCGTAATCCTCCAACGGAACTGTTTCTGTCACCTCATCGAATGTACTGAACGCTATCTCACGCATCTTGACAATCCAGTTCTCGATGACTTGATCCTGTGTATTCGACGAGTATTGGGAAACTGCGATGATGAATGCCGAATCGCATACAGACCAGAAGTTTGAGGAGACAGGACTCTTGTTGAATCCGTCACCCAATGTTTTCTTCAGTGCATCGGACATGTTCTTCTCGGTCTTCCTTGATAGCCTGATCAGGTTGCGAACGAACGAATCGAATAACCCCTCGTCACCATAACCGGTGTAGACCGGGACCGTCACATCTACCCAGTACTCCGGAAGGGCCTGTTTATTCTGATATCCGTTAATCCATAGCCGTGGAACAGAATGAAGAATATCTTGCAGGTACGCCCTGTTGTCGGACATCTGAGATACGTTGAGGGACGGACGTGCAAACTCCTGACCCTGATATGCGAGAGCAGACCATTGATAGAAATGGGCCATATCCCGATTCATCAGCTTATGCAGGGTTCTTCCATCCTTCGTCACATACGTCGGAGACAGCGGATGTATCCAGGATGGGTACTCGTTCCCTTTGTTCATCTCTTTGAAAGAGAAGATGCAGTCGCATTCCCGACCGCATATGGTACATGTTCCAGGAAATAAATCCCCTAGCATTATCCTGCGTACCATCGACCATTCGATTGCAAGAGGGCTGTTGCTCTGTGTATGCACAGTACCTGCACACTGTTCCTTGGTCCAGACGAATGGATCGGCAGATGGGTCTTGACCCCCGGTACGTTTCAGACGTTCTGATGTCAAAACATTCAGATACACATTCTGCCACAGGGTCTTCCCACGAATCAATACGGTTATGGCTGATGATCCACGTACCGATGCCCTGAGTCCTGAACCCCCCATCGGAGCCATCGTCTGCATGGCTGTAAGGGCAGCCGATGCACAGGAGAGACAAAGTCCTCCGCCACTCCGTCTCTTGATGAAGAAGTCCTTGCCCAGCTTCACCGTGTTCTCTCCGGGATTGGTAATTAGCAAACCCATAATCCCCTTGTCGGATGCCGACGAGACCGAGGCATCCTGCATATAACGAGGCCACCCTCCCAGAAGTTCGAACTTGTCTACCGCATAGGACATGAGCGTATGCATCTCTTCAGGACATGGCGGTTCCTCCAGACGATCCAACCATTCATCATCGTCCTTAGGAGTATAGACGGTCTGATACAATCCTATCAGGAACTGATATACTGCCGAGTTGAAATCCGGCCTCTCGAACGCTAGGTCAGTCAGTGTGATGTCTGGTCTGCTGATTTCCCACGGCGATACATATACGACATTTCCCTCATCTGTTGTTGCTGGGATCCAGCTCTCCTCGATCAGATTAAACATACCTGGCCCCTCTCGTATTATCATACAGTATATGATTTCCATTACTAAAACCTTTGAATGTGTCAGAGGATACCTCATGGAGAACCACGATATTGACGTGGGCCCACCTCCTTCCGAAGGGGTTCTCTGCAGATCTGCCACACATATCCCTACGGAGACGAATGGTGCTAGTCTCAGGAAGCCCTGACAATGGGACAATACGTCCATCCATCTCTAATGTGAGCATGCAAATCTCTGTCCTTCCGTCATCCTCACGGGTAACAGAGACAGAATCACCTTCCCATCCCATAGTACTGAACATCTCGGACACAAATCCATAGCTCTGTTTCAGGTCAAGGACAAGGCTGGAGGAGCTGGATTCGGATCCCATTGATTCCTTCATGAACTTCCTATAGTTCTCATAGAACGGACTATCCTTCGTCGGTGATGAGTATGCGCATTCCACAAGATGCCTGTAATCCCCCGGTATCTGGACATTACGATCCATCAACAGTTCCGCTGTCTTCCAAAGAGAATAATGATTGCGGTAAACGAACGAGGCTTTCGGAAATCTGTCAGAATACCATTCCGAAGAGGGATTTTCATCGAATGACGGTCCGAACACGACGACCTCCGGACTGAGTTCCGTTACACCGAATCTCTGCATACGGCCCATACGTTGGATTAACGAGTCCATCGGAGAGAGATCAGAGAACAACCTGTCGAACGAGATATCCATAGATTGCTCTATCACCTGAGTGCCTACAACTATCAGGCCACCGTTGGTCCTGACGGTTTTTCCGCAACTGTCCATAACCAGGTTCTCAATCCTGGTCCTGTCAGCTATCGTATACCTTGAATGGATCAGGATGACTGGAACATCGGCACAGTCCTGCAGATAATCATACGTCTCTATCGCACTGTCAACAGTGTTCCGGATAATACCTATTTTGAAACCAGCCTTCGAAAGCTCCAAGATTTCAAGTAGCATCGACCGTTCGTCCGACGTGTACCTCACATGCACAACACGCTCGCTCCGATGTGATGATTCGCAGGATATCTCCTTGTACCCCTTGGTATCACATACTGTGACCAGGGGATATACATCCGATAGTTCCTCCACCGGAACATCGTAAGACGAAAGCAGCCGCTTCCTCATCATAGATGGAAGTGTGGCCGAGAGCAACATCACCGGGATGGAATACAATCTGCAGGCTGAGACCAACCCGCATATCAGATTGAATGTATAGGCATCGAACGAATGCACCTCGTCAATCACAAGAACATGTCTGGAAAGGGAGAGCAACTTCAAAGGTTCATAGCGAGCAGGAAGAATGGCCTGAATCGCCTGATCCACAGTGCATACCGAAATGTTGGCAAACATGGATTTGTTGCTTCCCTCTGAATACCATCCACTTACATCCGAGATTCCCTGCGATTCCAAGAAGTATTTTGATGATCCATGGATGAGAGAAGTGCTGCATCTTTCTCCGAACAACGAGTTTTTTAACGAATCCAACCTGGTGAACATCATATTCGAAGTGGCTCTTGTCGGGAGAGCATATGTAATCCCTTCACAGAGATGCCGCGATATGCTTCTGGTTGCCCATATCAGGGACGCTTCTGTCTTACCACTTCCTGTCGCGTCCTCCACTATGGCCATCATCGCAAGACCCGATTCAGAGTCGGCCATAATCCTCTGTAGAGGGCTAAGTTCGAAATTGAATATCCTGCTGTAGTCCCTTCTACCTGAAATCGACGGTAAAAATATGCCGAGCGTATCATCCCTGATTATTACTCTGGCAGTCTTCTCGGAAATATCACGATATTCGAGCAGACTTGTTACACCTCCCACCCACGGAAATAGGGACTCATCCGAGGCAATCCAGTCCGATAGTGATACAAGGCCCGCTAATATCGTTGTGATGGGCCTGCATTCTTCGGACTCCAAAGCCCTTAATGAGATGCATGACTCTTGAGGGTATAGGGCGATGATGTGTTCTAACACTGAATATGCATTCGTGATCTCTCCTTTTTCTCTGAACATCAGAGGAAGTTCGGAATCATGTTGGTTCCAACCTAAGGGTGAACCGTGATGCATAGCGGATGCCCTGACAAGATCACGTATGGACCTGCGAACGCGACGAGTTACCCTACCATCATGACCTATGAGATGCTTTATGATCCTGTTTTCAAATTCATCTGAAGTTAAAAGCACATAACCCATCAGATCGTGACGATAATTCTTGACTTCCTGATTCCGATGTTGGAACAGGTTGCTTACTTTTCCGATATCGTGCAGAGCTGTAAGAAAACTCATAGTCTTGATTGCTGCACTTTGTTCGACACCCAATGCATTTGCAATTGACTTTGAGAGTCTTTGATCCTTTCTCAGAATCTCAGCACATACGGATGCAGAATCCACCATATGATATTCGAGAAGATGCACTGATGACCCGTTTTCTGATTTCTTACCCCATAGAGTCAATGGTTTGATGATATCGCTATCGGTCATCATGGAGATTTACAACCTATTTTAGACTATATCTATCTTCGAATATAATATCAGTTACATGTAATCTCTGTATTACTTGTATTGTTTGTAATATTTTTCGTACTTAATACTTCATCATTTAGACTATCATCCTGTAGCTCTGTCAAAACTCAACTATCCAACTCGAGATAAAAAGTGATGAACATATCACCTGACTTTGACAGAATGATCTGATTTTGAGACATGATACAGACCGGGACGAAACGATGAAAAGGTGTCCTGAAATGCAGATTTATGACCAAACAAACCCGTTTCAGGACGTTCCAGATTAAGCGCAACGACAATTTATCGGTTCCCATCGGCAACTTCGTCTGGGCCCAAGCGTTCAAGACCAAGGGCACCGACCTCGCCAAGCTGACCGAAGCGATGGTCGCGTACAAGGCCGGGGACAACTTCAGCATCCTCCGCTGCCACGAATTCACGATGCAGCGTCCGATCAGGGAGATCTTCGGCCTCCTCCTTGAGAAGGGTACCACCAGCAGTAAGGGTTTCTTCTGCCTGGTGTCGGACCTGGACATGGACCCGCGCGAAGCGCGGTCCAAGTATCTGTCCAATGACGTGGTGGAGAAGCTGTTCTCGTCGATGAAGTCGGATATCAGCATCAGGTCTATCCGCACCTGAACGGACGACGCCGTCCTTCTAACAGGTTTCCTCGCTCAGGCAATGACGTCCGTGACACGTTTCCTGTGCGAGCCAGCATCCTCCAAGGCGACGAAATTCATCACGGATGCCATTCAGGAGTTGACACTTACGGTGGTCCGCAGGAAGGATGGCGAGAGGAGGTTCGTCCTGTCCAACTTCAACCCTCTGAACGAGGCCGTTCTGAGATGCTATGGCCTCTTCTCGGAGGTTCCGACCATGTGAACCTCCTGATCCGGGGACGTCAAGGTAACTGTTGCAGGGGTCCGCGCAGCGGAACCGGGCAACTGTCAAAATCCATCCGTTCAGAATCCATTAGCGGATGCTTCTGTCAAAGTTAGGTGTTAGTCCAAGAACAGACGCAATCTAGAATCGGGAATAGAAAGACAGCAATCAGCGGTCGGACACATCGATACAGATGTCGCACCTGACGCCTAGAACAGGTCGTCATGCTCCCCCGTGCGGGAAAGCAGAAGAACGAGCGCGTTCCTGTCGATCTTGTATATCAGGATCCAATCGTAAGTGATGTGACACTCCCGGTATTCCCTGAGGTTGCCCTTGAGCCTATGATCCTTGAACCTGGGAGGTAGCTGCTCTTCATTGGAGAGTCTGATTATGACATCGTTCAGACGTCCGATATCGTACCCTCTCCTCTTCAGAAGCTCATAGTCCCTTCTGAACTGACTGGTGGCGATGACGTCCAGTGTCATTGATTCAGCTCTCTGATCAGTTCCTCGGCCGTATAGCGTTTCGTTTCTGGATCCCTAAGCAGGCGCTCCCCTTCCTCCAACGCGGCGATGGTCGTCTGATTCGGCGTCCCAATCCTGACGTCGAAAGGGATCCCGCCGTGACGGATCGCCTGCCTCAGAAAGACGTTCACCGCGGCGGACAAGGTGAGCCCCAGCTCGCCGAAGAGTTCCTCGCTCTCCCTCTTGACATCCTCGTCGATGCGGATGCTCACATTCACTGCCTTTGCCATGATATACAATACATCGTCCTCCCTTTTCAATGTGTTGCATTGAATATCACACAACTTCACAACCGGATATATGAAGGGATAAGCGTGCACGCACGTCACAAGACGAATCTGTATGGGAAAGCTGTTCGAAGCTAAGATGAACAGATTCCTGATAGGATGGATGTTTAGAATCGACGGACGGTACATTAGTTGTGCTAGAAGAGAAGATGGGACCCTCGAACCTGCAACAGGTGTTCCCGACTGGCTGATACCCACGGCAAGAACACTAGACCCGTTCTGACCTGCTCGATTAAAAACACAGATGCGATGACCACCTTCATGGAATCCCCCACAGACGCAGAGATAATCGAACGCCTCCGCATGGCCGACCAGGAGGCGGCGGAGATGGGGAGAAGGGTCGGTCCGGGGAACTGGGCCAACATAGCCGGCATGGCCGTCGCGTTCTACGCCCTCAAGACGGATGTCCCCGAGACAGTGGTCTCGGAGAACCTCGAGCGCATCGGCCTCATCGTGAGGCACTACAACGAGACGAGACCGAGCTGGGGAGATTCGCCGGCATCCGACGACGCATCCCTCATGCAGACCGACAGGGACACCAGGATCCACCTCCTGATGCAGGCCCAGGACTACCTGGAGAGCCTCGTCGAGGGGTACTTCCAGTCCTTCGGACCCGGCAGGGAGGCCGATGCCATCGCCGGGATAGGGAACCACATAAACGTCGAGGCGGCCGCCGCGTGCATGCGCTTCACCGACCCCGAGGACGCCCTCCGCAGATGCGGGGAGGCGGCGGGATGGGCGGTTGACTTCGTCAGGGAGCAGTGCAGGTTCGTGGAGAAGGAGGAGTGCATGCAGCCGTGACCCGCGAGACGATTCCCCTGTCGGGGAACCGACCGCGGGCGCCGGTCATCACCTTCTAAAAGCGATGCCCCGATATCCTCCGCATGAGGATCACAACCGCCGGCATGGCGGCAGTCGTTCTGGCCGTCATATGCGCCGTCTCCATTGCGACCGTCCTGCCGTCGTCGAAGGGCGGGACAGCCCCGCAGGAGGGCCTCGCCTACAGCACGGACGGCGTCCAGGACTACATCGACGGCGTCCACTACTCGGTCGTCGGGGGATCCGCCGTGGCCGACGGGTTCCAGAGCGGTTACGGGAGCGTCACCGTTGCCGAGACCGTAACGATCGGCGGCACCGGATACGCCGTGACGACAGTGAACCTCGGCTCCACCTGTCCGGACGTCACGGACCTCGCCATCCCCTCGGATGTGGAGATAAGCCGCACATCGTTCACATGCCTCCCCTCGCTGGTATCGATAGACGCGTACGGCGAAGGGAGCCTGACCAGCGTCGACGAGGTCCTGTTCGACGGGGATGTGCTGGTCGCATATCCTGCCGGCAGGAGCGCGGATTCATACACGGTTCCGGACGGTGTGACCGCCATCGGCGACTACGCGTTCTACAACTCCCACGGGCTCGGGGCGGTCGTCCTCCCCGACGGCCTGGAGAGCATAGGGGAGAGCGCGTTCGTGGCATCCGGCATCACTGGGGTCTCGATCCCCGATTCCGTGACACACCTCGGAACGGAGGCCTTCTCCTCGTCATCGGCGGTCTCGGCCCACATCGGGACAGGCATCACGGAGATCCCCGACAGCGCGTTCCTGTTCTGCACCGGCCTGAAAACCGTCACCGGGGGCGGGAGCGTCACCTCCATCGGGGACTGGGGTTTCTTCGAATGCACCGAGCTCGTAACCCTCCCCTCGTTCCCGAACCTCCGCACGATTGGGGCATCTGCCTTCGCCCACTGCATGGCACTGGAGTCGTTCGAGATCGGCCCGGAGGTAGAGACGATCGGCGGCTCCGCGTTCTATCAGTGCAACGGCATCACCAGATTCACGGTCGATCCCGACAACGGATGGTTCACCGTCGAGGACGGCGTCCTGTTCGACAGCGATGCCACGACGCTGATAAACTACCCGCTGGGCAGCCCCGACAGCCGCTACACGGTCCCCGGAACCGTGACTGCGATTGGGGCCGGCGCCTTCTCCGGCGCTTCGAACCTCGGATCGCTCACGATCCCCGAAACCGTCACGACCCTGAGCGACAACGCCCTGAGCCTCATGACCCTGGACCGCCTCGAGATCCCCGGGGACCCGGGATACTCCGGGAGCACGTTCGACCGGACGAGCGTCGGCGAGCTCGTGTTCATCGGAGGAGAGGACAGCGTCGACCTGTCGATCATCGGCAGCCTGTCCGATCTGGGGTCGGTGTCCTTCCCGTCATCATTGACCGACGTGACCGGATCCGCCGGGATGACGTTCTACATCCGCGGCGGGGACGGGGACCTGGAGCCCGTCACCGACGTCTCCGCGGATGTCCTGGCGGGACGCACCTTCGCATTCGACGGGAGCGGGCTGGTCGAGGAGGATGCCCCCTCGGTCGACCTCCGGACCGTCGCGGCGGTGATCATCGCGCTCCTGGTCGCGGCGGTGATCACGGCCGTCGTCTGCAG
>ERZ779877.99-NODE-99-length-95624-cov-7.809331_pt1 | contig 95624 bp, 90 predicted proteins | sample MGYA00511556_ERZ779877 | MGnify/ENA primary metagenome ERZ779877 (study PRJEB29588, sample SAMEA2159338) | human gut metagenome | biome: human gut; feature: human-associated habitat; material: faeces | place: Denmark | collected 2008/2010 ... | reverse complement strand
TTTACATGCCAAGATGTTTCTGTCAAATATATACCCACAACAACTTGACACTGTCCCATACAATTTTCTCATTGTATGGAAATTTCTCCTATGCTATGATGAATCTGTAAAGAATGTACGAACAATGCAAAGGAGGGTTATACGATGAAATGTTATGTTGTCGACGCCTTTACGAAAGAAGTGTTTAAGGGAAATCCGGCGGCAGTCTGTGTCCTCGATTCGTGGATACCGGACGAACTCATGCAGCGCATCGCCATGGAGAACAACCTGTCCGAAACGGCCTTTACGGTCAAGGAAGGCGACGCCTACCGCCTGCGCTGGTTTACGCCGGGCGGCGAAATCGACTTGTGCGGCCACGCTACGCTGGCGACGGCTTACGTGCTGGCTCATTTCGTAGCGCCGGAAGAACAGGTATTCCGTTTTCAGACGATGAGCGGTGAATTGGTCGTTTCAAGGGACGGAGAACGGTTGTCCATGGACTTTCCGGCTTACGAGATGAAGGAAATCCCCGTGACGGACGCCATGGCGGCGGTCATCGGCGCGCGGCCTGCGGCGGCGTATATGGGACGGGACTTGGTCTGCGTCTTGCCGGCAGAAGACGACGTGCGGCAGGCGAAGCCCGATATGGAAGCGATGAAATCCTTAGACGGCCTGCTGCTGCACATTACGGCCCAAGGGACAGACTACGACTGTGTGAGCCGCAGCTTTGCGCCGAAGCTCAACGTTGCCGAAGACCCGGTCTGCGGCTCCGGCCATTGCCACATCGTGCCTATTTGGGCCAAAGCGCTGGGAAAAGACCAGCTCAAGGCTTACCAGGCGTCGAAACGGGGCGGCGAGCTGTACTGCAAACTCGACGGCAGCCGCGTGACCTTGGCAGGATACGCCTGCCTGTATTCCATCGCGGAGCTGCACGTAGAAATTTAGGTATGCAGCGAATTCATATGACATAGAAAAGGACATACCGGCGAAGCCAGGAACGATGCGGCTTCGCCGGTATGCTGTATGTCAGAGGCATTGTGAAAATTCCCGTTCTATGGGGTGCGTAGGTTGCTAGTTGCGGACGTTTGTGTTATCCTAAAGCCATAAAGTACTGTATCATAAATACTTTATCAAATTTTATTGAAAGGGTGGATACATATGAAACGTACGGAATTACGAAAGAAAGTATTGTACGCGCTGGTTGTAGCGAGCGTAGCTACATTTGTTCACGGGGGGGGGGTGCCGACATACGCAGCAACGCTTAACGGACATGAAATAGCGGATGGCGTCGTAGAAGATCAAGATGTATTTGACGCTGGTAGCGGAAAGTTTGTTATTGGACAGGGAAACGTCAATATTCAAACAGATGCTAATGTCAACATTATTCTTGATAAATATCAAGATAATGGCGGCGGACTTGGCGGATTATAAGCTGCTGTAGCGCCGACAAAACCAGGCGATGTTCCCTTGGTAGGTGTTGTTGGCGGCGAAGGTCAGTTGGATGATGGCTTGATACAAGTTGCAGGTTTGGCTAGTATGGGATTTCAAGAGTCAAATCCCTCACTTTCAACAATGTTAAAAAAAGTATTAGAAGTTAATACTGTTGAACAAGGAGCAACAGATGTCAATAAAACGGGAGATGTTCGTGTTACGGTAGGAGATACAGATGGAAGTTCACCGGTTATTATTGGTGCAGTCGGAGGGGATTTATCTGTAGATACTGCTATGACAGGCACGTTTACTGTAGCCGAGAAAGAGCCGCTACATCTTAATCGTACAGGTGATATAAATATTAGCATAAATAATGGCAATGTACTTGGTGGTGTTGGTGCGAGTGCAGCTATTTCTGTTGGAAATATGACTATTGATGGTAAAGTGAACGTTTTGGAAATAGATATGGATGTTCATGAAACATTAAATGGTAACTCAACAACTTCTCTTGACGGTAACGTAACAACTACTGTTTCCGATAAAGCTAACCTCGGCGCATTTGCTAACGGTGGCGGCGCAGCGGCTATCGGCGGTACGGCGACCAGCACCGTTACAGGCGATACTACGCTGAATCTTAACGGTGGCAAAAATGTCATGAAAGGCGGTATCAACGGCCTGAATGTCGGCGTAGCCGGAGGCGGTGCGGCAGTCAGCACTATCGGAGGTACTGCTGAAAGTGTCGTCAAAGGTTCTTCGACTATCAATGTAAATGACGGGTTAGTTATCGGAATGGCTGGCGGCGGCGTAGCCGCATCTGTAGATGCTACAGGCGCAGTAGAAGCTATTAAAGGCGGCGGACAAATTGGGAATGACGACGGTACTTCCGATACGACTATCAGCGGATTTACCGTAACCGTAGCCGACGCAATTCAAGGCGGCAGCGCTACGGCGACTACCGGTGATACGAATATTAACTTGACAGATAATACGACGGCAATCGGCGTTATCGGCGGCGGCGTAGCAGCAAGTACGCATACATATACCCTGAAAGGGGCAGAGACTGCTGATGGGAAATACAAGCAGAATTATGCTTACGGCAGTAGTAAGGCGACAGCCAACACGGGCAAAGCGACTATCGTCGTACACCTTGACAGTCAAGATCCGGACAACGTCGCGGCGAATATCGGCGGCGCATTGAGCAGCGTCATTGACGCAGTAAAAGATGGCAACTTGGATAATATTAACGTCGACAAGGTTGTAGGACAAGGCGCGGCAGTTGGCGTATTTGGCGGCGGCGTGGCTTTTGGACACGGCAGCTATCGTTCGTATATCGGCAGCGAAGACGTCGGGGCATACTCTGTTGCAAATAATGAAGATGGCGCTGATATTTACTTGCTGAAAGGATATGCGGCCGGCGTATTCGGAGGCGGTGCAGCCGGGACGCTCAACAATGCTAAAGCAGAAACGAATACTGGCGTTGTCAATACGTATGTTGGCGAAGATATGAAAGCTGTAGATATCTTCGGCGGCGGTTTTGCCTTGAGTATGGAAGGAGAAACTTCGGCTATTGATACGAACGGCACGAAAGGAACGTTAGCAAGCAGCAACGTAGAGCAGAATAATATCGTAGTAAACGGCGATGTCGACGGCATTTACGGCGGTGGTATGGCTATTGGCAATTCCAATCTTGGCCGCGGTGAAGATGTATCCGACGCGGCAACTCATGTCGGCACGACCAATATTACCGTGAATAAAGGAACTGTTGATAGGCTGCAGCTCATCAGCATTATGCAGGCCAGCAAAAACGATAATACCGACGGTGCTCCAGGGTGGAATCATTTGGGCATGAACGCCAGCATGGCTATGGCTGACTTGAAGGGTATTACCGATGAAATGTCTATTGCCGCCGGCGGTATGGGTATGGGCATGACCGGCTCTGATACGGTTGACGTAGCGAATGTGACGATTAACGGCGGTACTATTACGAAAGATATTTTAGGCGGCGGGATTGCTGTCGACAACATGCGGGACGGTAGCGGCGCTCATGTCGGTACTAGCACAATTACCTTAAATGGCGGTACTGTTGGAGGCAGCGTATATGCCGGCGGTGCTATTAACGGCACGACTCCGTCAGCAGTGGATACGTCAGCCAAGTGGGGCGAACATGGTGTTGAAGGCCACAAAGGGTATAATACAGATGCTACTTCGTCTACTGTAGGTGAAGCAACAGTCGTATTAAACGGCACGGCTGTAACCGGCGAAATTTCTGGTCAAGGGTATGAAATGACTACGAAGTATAATCCTGCTGATGATAATGACTTTAATCCGTTTGATAATAATAATAAAGAAAATCCACAGTATGAAGCTACATATGAAAAGAGCGCTTATAATAGCGTTACAAACAGTACGCTAGTACTCGCTGGCGACAATACGCTTTCAGCACTAGATAACACGGATAAGAAATATACGAGCGACAGTAAAATCCATGATTTCGACAACATCAACGTTGAAGCAAACAGCGTGACAAAGCTGGACAGCAAGCTGAATGCTGATCAAACGGCACTCATTGACGGCGGTAAAGTAACCGTTGCCGACTCGGCTATTTTGGATGTCAGCGAATTACAGGTTTCAGACGGTACGTATAACGTAGTGCAGAATTACGAAAACGGCAGTACCTTCTGGAAGAATGAAGATTTGCAGTACGACCGTTTTACGAATTATGCTGAAACTGTATTTGGCGACGCGACATACGGCGTGAAATTCAGCGAACTGACTGATGAAAACAAGGATGCCGCTGCTAATGAATTGGCTGATTTCCTCGATGCCGGAGCGATTAAACCGCTTATCGACCAAGGCTATGCTGTCGGCTGGAATAATGTCAACGCCGGCGCATATGAATATTTCCATGACTGGAACGATAACGCGCCTGCTATGAACGCCGCCTTCGGCCGCGGCATGATGCTCGGCGAAGACAGTGCCGTGACGGGCAATACGGTTTCCGTCGCCCGCGACGTAGCCGACGAAGTATCCCAGCACTTGTCCTTTACGGAAGATTTCGTGCAGGATCACGACTCGATTTATGGCGACGATAATATCTGGGCGAAATACATTCACAACAAGTTTGAAACGGATGGCATGAGCAGCAGCTTCGGCGATATTACGGCTGACAACGATTACAACGGCGTCATCGTCGGCTACGATTTCAACCAGAGCGGCAAGCTCCAGAGCGGCGTAGCCATCCACTACGGCCACGGCGACGGCACGGGCAGCTTCTCGCGCAATGATTACGACGCCTGGGGCGTTTCCCTGTATGGCGCGCTGAAAGACGAAGAAGCGGGCACGAACCTCATGGCCGATATTGGCTACACCAAGACGACGAACGACATCAGCGGCACGATTGCCGGTAAAGACTTGACGGCCGACCGCGATCTCACGGCCTGGACCATCGGCGTCCGCGGCGAAAAGGAATTTGTCTCCGGCAGAAATCAGATCGTACCGTATGTCGGACTCCGTTACATGAACGTCGACCCGTCGTCGTACACGTCGTATTACAACGGCAAGAAGGCCTTTGAATACGACGCCGACAAGCAGGATATCTGGATGGTTCCGCTGGGCGTCAGCTTCCGCAACGAAACGAAGACCGGCAGCGGCTGGCACATCACGCCGAAGCTGGACGTAGCGTACATCTGGGCCTTCGGCGATACGGACAATGAAGTGGACGTCAACATGGCCGGCGCATCGGCTCCGCTGTACTACACGGTTATGGACGACGGTAGCTGGCTGGCGTCTCTGGGCATTGATGCGTCCCACGGCGCATGGACCTTCGGCGCAGGCTACGCATATCAGAAGGGCGACGACACGAAGAACAACAAATGGTATGTCAACGCCGGCTTTGCCTTCTAATTTCATCTCTTTGCATTACGAAACAGCGTCTTTTTCGGAAGGCGCTGTTTTTATATTGTGTATGTGTTTTGAGTATGCTATGATGAAGACAGTGCATAAGATGGAGCGAAATAGAAAATGTCAGGAGGGATACACGTGGATAGAACGGATATGATGCACGTCATGTATGATAAGAAGGGGCCGGCCGTCGCCAAGCGCTTTGCCGCCCGGGGCTTTGAGGCCGTGTATTGCCCGACGAAGGACGAGGCCCTGCAGACGGCCTTGTCCTATATTCCGGCGGATCACGTTGTGTCGTGGGGCGGATCGGCGTCCATCGACGATATCGGACTGCGGCCCTACGTGCTGGCGCATTACGCCGTCATCGACAGGGATAGGGCCAAGACGCCGGAAGAACGGGTGGAACTCATGCGCCGGGCCTTGCTGTGCGACACCTTCCTCATGGGGACGAATGCCGCCGTAGAGGACGGACAGCTCATCAACATCGACGGCAACGGCAACCGCGTCGCCGCCTTGTCCTACGGGCCGAAGCAGGTTCTAGTCATCGTCGGCATGAACAAGGTCTGTCCCACTGTCGAGTCGGCCATGGCCAGAGCCCGCTCGACGGCGGCGCCGATCAACATCAACCGCTTTGCCGGCTCGGACACGCCGTGCTACAAGACGGGCATGTGCGCCCACTGCGCGACGACGAACAGCGTCTGCGCTCAGCTGCTGCGCACGCGCATCTGCCGCCCTGCCGGCCGCATCAAGGTCATCCTGGTCGGCGAAAATTTAGGATACTAATCGTATAGGGGGATTGCATTATGGAAATGAAATTATTTGACAACTGGAAGGATATTCCGACGATTCATCTGGACCTCATGGACCGCAAGATTTTCACGGGCAAGAACGTCATGCTCGTGCGCAATGAAGTGCATCCGAAGACGACGATGCCGGCTCACAGCCATCGGCACGAACAGCTGCTGTACGTAGAGTCGGGAGCCTGCGACGTCATTACAGACGGCCAGGTACAGCATCTGGAAGCCGGCGGCGTAGCCTGGTTTCCGTCGAATGCGGAACACAGCGTCGTCAATACGGAAGACGTACCCCTCGTCGTCTTCGATATTTTCACGCCGATCCGCGAAGATTTCCTGAAATAAGAAACGCATATAAAAAAGACGGTACTGCCGGAAATCGCGGTACCGTCTTTTTTTAGCATAGAATAAATCAGTTGTGTTCCGTTGCTAGGGCCTGCTTCAGGGCTTTGGCGAACTGGTCGGGACAGGACGTGGGCTTGCCGCCGCACTGGATGCCTTCGAGGCGCTGGATTACGTCAGACGCGTCCATGCCTTCGACGAGGCGGCTGATGCCCTGCAAGTTGCCGGGACAGCCGCCGATAAAGCGGACGTTTTTGACGACGCCGCCGTCCAGATCAAAAAAGATTTGCTGGGAACATACGCCCGCAGGGGTATAGCTGTACATGACTGAGGCCTCCTTATTTCTTCACTAACGCCAGGATGCTTTCCTTGGGATGGACGCCGACGAGACGGCCTATTTCCGCGCCGTCCTTGAAGGCGACGAGGGTCGGGATGAGCTCGATTTGAAACTGCGACGCTAGCTCCCGCTGTTCGTCTACGTTTACCTTGCCGACTTTAATCTGGGGCTGTTCTTCGGCGATTTCATCGACGACGGGCGAAAGCATTTGGCACGGCCCGCACCAGGCGGCCCAGAAATCGACGAGGACGACGCCCTGGGCCGAGAGGATTTCCTGCTGAAAATTCGCTGCTGTAATCGTAGTTACTGCCATATATATCACTCCTTGGGATAGATTTTTCAAAGACATCTATAGTATACCAAAAAAGGATGGATTTGACAAATATATATCTGTTCAGGCCGGTAAAAGTAAGATATAATAAGGGCAGTTACACTTGATATTCAGATAAGGAGATACGTATGAGAACTGGAACGGGAGTTGTCGACACCGTATTTGACAACGGCATGGTCAAGCTGCGGACGAACCGCAACAATTTGTATACGCCGTGCAGCGGCATGATTTGCAAAAATAACGCCCTGATCGACGCGAAGAACCCTGTTGGAGCGATCAAAGGGCAGTATGTACGATTTAATATTCCCGACGGGAAGATGGGCGTCGGCGGGGCGATGTGCTTCGGCATGCCCCTCCTGATGGTCCTCATCTGGGGCGCTTTCGGCTACGTAAACGGCGAAACCCTCGGCTGGGCCAAGGAGCTGTCGGCCTTCGCCGGCATGATTTTCGGCGGCGTCGTCGGCGCCGTGCTGCTCAAGCGCTACGAGAAAAAAGTCCGCGAAGCCAACACGATGGCGGAAATTACGGAAATCATCGTAGAGCAAACTATTGAAATGGACGATTGGCCGGGAAAATCACAGCAAAATAATTCATAATAGGACTGCCAGGCGTGGGACCGGCATTCGGAGGGCCGGTTCATGGCTTGCGGCTGAAACCGCAGCTTGTGGATGCTTTCTTGTATATTACGAGGAGCATCCATTTTGCATTTCCTGGCTGCATCGGGCAAAGGCTGCTCTCGTGATCCATACGGGCGTGACCGTGCCTTTGTAGAAGGGGACGGGCTCTCCTGCGACGGTTCCGCCCATTTTGCCGACGATGGCGACGGTCGTGTCGCGGGCTTCCATAAAAATGGAATCGATTCCTTGGGCGAAGAGTTCTGCAAAGGTAAAGGCTGCCAGCTTCGTGCCGATGTGCCGGCCCCGCAGGGCCTTCGTCACGATGAACCGGCCCCAATGGAGCTGACCGCCTTCATGCCAGGCGGCAGCCGTGCCGACGATGACGCCGTCCAGCTCGGCGACCCAGCACTGGGGCTCCATGGCTAGAAAGGCTTCAACGGCGTCCCGGGGGATAAGCTGCTCGCCGTGAAAGACGGCGGTCTGCAGGGCCATGACGGCTTCCATATCCTCGGTCCGGGCTTTTCTGTATCGTAATGATTCCATCAGTATCCTCCTGCTCTATACGTGAAGGCCGGCCTGGTAGGCTGCTTCCATGACCGGCAGGGTGCGGACGGCTCCGGCTTCCATGACGTTGGACGCGTACAGGCGGCCTTTGATTTCATACTGCTCGAAGTGCTCGACAAATCCGTCCAGGTCGCCGAGGGAGCGGGCGATGATGTCTTCGCCCAGGCCGGCGGAGACGATGTAGTATACTTCCTTGCGGCCGAGGTGCTGCCAAATGGGATAGGTACGGTCGATACAGGCCTTCATCTGGGCGCTGACGCCGTAAAAATAGACGGGTGTCGCCAGTACGACGACGTCAGCCTGCTGGAAGGCGCAGAGGATATTTTCCATGTCGTCCTTCTGGATGCAGGCTCCGCCGTTGCGCATACAGACGTCGCAGGCCCGGCAGAAGCCGATGCGTTTTTCCGCCAGGGGGATAAAGCGTACGCTGTGGCCCGCCTCTTCGGCTCCTTTCTGAAATTGGCGGCACAAGAGGTTCGTGTTTCCGTTTTTTCTGGGGCTGCCCGATAGGATTACGATGTGTTTCATCAGCTGTCATCTCCTTAACGCGTAGTTTCCTTTTACTATTTCATTATACTATATTATTTCCTGCAGCGTATAAGCGTATAACTAAAAACGGCATAGCCGCGAGGGGCTATGCCGTGGTGGCTCGATGTCCGTCTTTCTTAGAATGCCGGGAGAATCGTGCCTTGGAAGTGTTCGTTAATGAATTTTTTAATCGGTTCGGATTGGTAGATGGCCAGGACTTTTTTATACGTTTCGTTGTTGGCTTCATCTTCGCGGACGACCATGACGTTAGCGTACGGCGAATCCTTGTCTTCTACGAGGAGGGAATCCTTCTGCGGGTTTAAGCCGGCCGGGATGGCGTAGTTCGTGTTGACGCAGGCCAAGTCCGTATCGTCGAGGGAACGGGGAATCTGGGCGGCGTCGAGCTCGATGAATTCGAGGTGCTTCGGATTGTTTACGACATCCGGTACGGAGGCGTCGACGGAGGTGCCGTTTTTAAGGGTGATGAGGCCGACTTGCTGCAGGAGCAGGAGGGCGCGGCCGCCGTTGGTCGGGTCGTTCGGAATGGTAACCTTAGCGCCGTCGGCGACTTCGCTGATGTTTTTATATTTGTGGGAATATACGGCCATGGGCAGGATAATGGTCTTGCCGATAGAGGTCAGCTTCATGCCCTGGTTTTTGACGACGTTGTCGAGGTAGGGCTGATGCTGCATGGAGTTCATATCCAAATCGCCTTCGGCCAAGGCTTTGTTGGGCTGTACAAAATCGTTGAATTCGACGACCTTGATGGTCAGGCCTTGTTTTTCTGCTTCTTTGGCTACTTGTTCCATGACTTCCGCATGGGGGCCGGCCGTTACGCCGATGGCGATTTCCTTTTTGTCGGCCGAGCCGCTGTCGGAGCTGCCGCAGCCGGCGGCGAATACGCAGGTCGCGGCGATGAGGGCCGCTGCAAGAAGTTTTTTGATAGAAGAGTTCATGAGTTGTTCATCCTTTCTGATACTGAATCAATCACATGGCAAGAGGCAGGACGGCCTGCCATAGGATGGGCCGGCGACGATACGGGTAAAAAGAAAAGCCGTCGACAGATGACGGCTTTGATTACGTATGTGTTCATCTGTCGGATGTATCCGCTGGACTTGGCACCTATCCCATTTGGGGGTTGCCGCAGCGTCATAGGGCCATTCCCTCGGCTGCTCTTGATGAAATCAATATATGATTGTTAATAAAAATCATACCATCTCTTGTGCCGAATGTCAATGTTTTGGCAGCAGAATTTTTCCGACGACAAAAGACGGAGGCAGGATTCCTGCCTCCGCTTTTGGATGTGTGATGGTGTCTAGTTATATATGGTGGTTTAGTAGTTATCGTTTTTCAATTCAAAGAAAGCTTGCGGATGGGCACAGACCGGGCATACTTCCGGAGCTTCTTCGCCTTCGACGATAAATCCGCAGTTGCGGCATACCCATGTTTTCGTCGCCGGTTTCTTGAAGACCGTGCCGTTTTCGATGTTGGCCAGGAGGGCCAGGTAGCGTTCTTCATGGTGTTTTTCGATTTCCGCTACTTTTTCAAACAGGTAGGCGATGTGTTCGAAGCCTTCTTCTCTGGCTTCTTTGGCGAAGGTCGGGTACATTTCCGTCCATTCGTAATGTTCGCCGGCGGCTGCGTCTTTCAGCGCGTCGATGTCGTTCGGCATGCCGTCGTTGAGCAGTTTGAACCAGATTTTAGCGTGTTCCTTTTCGTTGTTGGCCGTTTCTTCAAAGAAGGCTTTGATCTGTTCGTAGCCGGCTTTTTTCGCTACGCTTGCATAATAGGTGTATTTATTTCTTGCCTGGGATTCGCCGGCAAATGCTGCCATTAAGTTTTTTTCAGTTTTGCTTCCTTTTAATTCCATATCGATACCTCCATAATTTCATACGTAAACTCGCAGCCTGTGCTGCCTCTTGTCAGGTCTCTTTCCTGACCTCTGAGTACATTATACTCTATTTGCAAAATAAAATCAATGGATAATAATTATTTTTTAATAAAATATGGAAAAATTATTCTTTTACTGTGTCCGACTCAGAGCGCCGCGGCTCTTTGGCATCGGCAGTGCGTTTTGATTCCGTATCCTTGCTGCTGTCGCGGGAGGCGGAACGCTTCGACTCGGAAACGGCCTGTTCGGCATCTTCGGCCTTAGAGGAAAGCCTGCTTTCGGCTTCCTTTTTTAGGGCGTCGACGTCGGCGCGCGACGAGGAGAACGTTTCGAGCGTGTCGTTCAGCGTGTCGGACAAGGTGCTATGCGTATCCTTTGCCGTGTCGGTCAGGTCGCCGTACTTTTCCTTGAGATGGGCTTCCAGCTCGCTGACCTGGCCGGGATACATCGTTTTCAGCCGTTCGAAGAGCTCGGCCTTTGAGGCGTTTCCCCGCTTGACCGCTTCTTCGAAGGCCTTGTATTCCTGATAATAGGCAAGCCAGCGCTGGAGGCGGGCGTAGTCGTTGCTCAGGAACGACTGGACGCTGAGAAAGGAAAAGACCAGCGTCAGGACGAGGCATATGACGACTTTTCCCATTATCCGTCCCTCCTTTGCGGGTTTCTGGCATTGCGGGCCGTGCGGTGGCAGGCCTGGCTGGCGTACGACGCGGTCAGGGCCGCGAACAGCAGGGCCAGGACGGCGAAGGCCATCGTCGAGACGGACAGCGTCGGCAAGGGCAGCAGATCCGAGAAGATATACGGAGGCAGGCTGTATACGGCGACGGAGGCGAGGAGCGCCAGGGCGAAGGCGAAGAACAGTATGGTGCTGACGATATTGAACAAGGCTCCGAATATGTCTAAAAAGGGGCTGGCAATGGCCTTGGCCGCCTGGGGGATAGCCGCCTTGTCGTTCCACTGCAGCTCGTCTTCGTCGGCTGTCCGTTTTGTAGGCCCTTTCGCCTTAGGACGCTGGGGCCCTTCGGCGTAAGCATCGTAGTTTCGGGGCGGCTCGGTCTGCGGCATGGGATAGTAGGCTTCCCGGATTTTGGGGCGGCGATGGGCCGGGTCTTTTTCCCAATCGTAGAATTGGGACGCCTTGGCAGGCGCGGCCTCGGGCGCCTCCTGCGTCGGCGCGTCGGCTGGGCCGGTCATGCTGAGATTGTCTTCCGGCACGATGGGCTTGCCGATGTAATAGCGGTATATGTTTTTAGGATGGCCCAGTTTGGCGCATACTTCTTCTTCCGTCAGGCCCTTTTTCGCGCCCAGGCGGAACTGTTCTTCGCAGTCTTCCAAGATCCCTTTCAAATCGGTCTTGTCGCTGCGGCGGAAGTAATACTTCAAGAGGTCCATGAATTCGGTCTTTCTCATGGTTCTTTACCTTTCCGTGCGGCGCTGCTTCAGGGCCGCTTCGTACTGCTGGTGGTATTTGGCGCCGTACTGCCAGGCGGCGATGGAAATGGCCATGACGGCGATGATGATAACGAAGCGCAGGGGCGTCGGTAAGTGGGATAAGAAGGAAATAGCCGCCAACGGCTCGGCTTCCAGGGCGATACAAACGGCGACCCAGATCAACAGGGCCAGGGTCATGAGCGTGCAGACGCCGCCGAGAGTATAGAGAAGCAAATACGTATAGCGCAGTTTTTGTAAGTTCGGTGTCAAGTCGGTGCCTCCTTGCAGAAAATAAAAAAGATAGGGGCTCGATAGGCCGGCTATTATCCAATATACTACCACAGGGAGGGAGAAAAGGGAATAGAAGGGCTGCCGGGCCTCTTTTTCTCTATCCTTTTCGGGCGTTACCCTATATACTATATATACTATCGTTTTTTATCAGAAAAGGAGAATGTATATGGCAAATTTTATTCGGTATCATATCGGCGACGTCGTGCAGATGAAAAAGCCCCATCCCTGCGGCTCAAACGAATGGGAGGTCATGCGTATCGGCGTCGATTTCGTCATCCGCTGCTGCGGCTGCGGCCATCGGGTCATGATTCCCCGGCCGAAGTTTGAAAAGGCCGTGAAGAAAATTTTAAAACAAGCCGAAGAAGACGTGTAAAAAAAGTAAAATTTTTAAGAAAAGGTATTTTTATTTTGCCTCCGTTGTGTTACAATTTATGTCAGTTATCACTTTATCGATTTACCTTGATAAAGTGATAAAGAAAAATGGACAGACGTAAAGGGAGGTCATGCGATGAAACCGAATACGCTCGATGGGGTGAAAATGCTTCATCATGACGAAATGCGCAATTATGACCGAATTCAGGGAAAGATTATTTCCGTAATCATGAACCATGGCTGCAAGATCGTCGAGACGCCGAGTTTTGAAGATTACGACGTATATCAGCATTTTTTTCCGCACCTGCGCCGGCAGATGGTAAAGACCGTCGATACGGACGGCCGGGTCCTCGTCCTGCGTCCCGACGTGACGCTGCCCCTCGTAGAGTCGGCGGCCCGGGAGTTTCCCCGGCCGAACCAGCTGCTGAAGTTCGGCTACGTGAGCACCGTCTTTCGGGAATATTTCGGCCGCAGCACCTACGGTAAGGATTTCCTGCAGGGCGGCATTGAAATCCTCGGCGATCCGAGCCCCGAGTGCGACGGCGAGGTCATCGTCATGGCCGCGGAAATCCTCAAGGCCGTCGGCGTCGAAAACATCCGCATCGACATCGGCACCGCAGCGTATACGCAGGCCTTGTTCGACGCCCTGCCCTTGCAGGAAGCGGAGAAGGACCGGCTGCGGGCCTATCTGGCCGACCGCAATCTCGTCGCCCTGCGCCGCTATCTGAGCGGCTTGTCCCTGCCGGGAAACGCCCGCTGCGCCCTGGAAGCGCTGCCGGTCCTGTTCGGACCGTACGCCCAGACCCTGGGCAAGGCGAAGGACTATTGCCTGAACAGCGGCATGCTCAACGCCCTGGCGCGGCTGGAAAAAATCTACGATTATATTTTATACGCCGGCTTTGCCGACAAGGTGCAGCTCGACTTCGGCTTTGCCAGCCGGCTGGGCTATTATACGGACATGGTGTTCAAGGTATACGTCGACGGCGCGCTGTACGACGTCATCGACGGCGGCCGCTACGATACGCTGTCGGCCCAGTTCGGCATCGACCGGCCGGCCTGCGGCTTCGGCATGAACATCAACTTATTGTACGAATTCATGAACGACGCCGGCCTGCTGGCCCAGGCGGAGCCGTCGTTCCAGCTGGCCGTTTCCTATGCGGCGTCGGATCAGGTCATGGTCCGCGATTTGATGCGCTGGCGCAGCCAGGGGTTCCGCGTGGCGGCCTACCCCGAGTCGTCCTTTATCGACAGCCGCGATTACAGCATCCACGCCGTATACCGCGGCGGCTCGTATTACAAGGACGGCCGGGCCGTGACGGCGGCAGATCTGGAAGAAGCGATGAGGGGGCTTTAAGATGGCGATTCACATTGCCCTAGCTAAGGGGCGCATACACAAGGCGGTCATGGCCTATTTGCAGGAAAGCGGCTATGCCTTTCCGACCTATACCGCCGACAGCCGCAAGCTGATTTTTGAAGACAGTACGGGAACGCTCAAGGTGACCCTCGTCAAATCGCCGGACGTAGCCGTCTACGTCGAACGGGGAGCGGCTGACGTGGGCATCGTCGGCGAAGACGTCCTGCTGGAAGAAGCGCCGGGAGCCGGCGTGTACGAAATCTTCGATTTGGGCATCGGCCGCTGCCGTATGGCCGTCGCGGCCATTGCCGGCAAGCCCGTGGATATGACGAAGCGCATTACCGTCGGCACGAAGTATCCCCGCATCGCCCGCCGCCATTTCGAGCAGAATCACCGCAGTGTCGATATTATCAAGCTGAACGGGTCCGTCGAGCTGGCGCCTATCGTGGGGCTGGCCGACGTCATCGTCGATATCGTCGAGACGGGAAATACGCTGAAAGCCAACGGCCTGGAGGTCGTCGAGTATTTCATGGATTTCAGCGCCCGCATGATCTGCAATCCCGTGTCGTTTAAGATGAAATACGAAGACATACGGCGTCTCGTCGACGTCGTCAAAGAGAAGGATTTGGAAGCATAAGCGAGGGGGCATGGACAGTGGAATGGATAGAAGTTCCTGAAGAAGGGCTGACGCTGCGGCAGGTCCGGGCGATTACGGCGCGGAACCAGTCGGAAAGCGAGGCCATTCGCCAGAGAGTAGAACATATTTTGCAGGCTGTGCAGAAACGGGGCGACGAAGCCCTGAAGGAATTTACGGCCATATTTGACGGGCCCTTTCTCGATTCGTTTCTCGTAACGGAAGAAGAAATCGACGCGGCCGTCGCGGCTGTCGGGCCCGATTTCATGGCCGTTTTGGAAGAGGCGGCGGCCAATATCCGGACGTATCACGAACGGCAGGTCGAGACGACGTGGATGGATACGTTCCGCCCCGGCGTGCGCTTAGGGGCGAAATTTACGCCGATACAGCGCGTCGGCGTGTACGTTCCCGGCGGCACGGCGGCCTATCCGTCGACGGTGCTCATGGATATCATCCCGGCTCACGTCGCCGGCGTGCCGTCTATTGCCGTCTTTACGCCGCCCAAGAAGGACGGCTCCGTCAATCCCTATATTTTGGCGGCGGCCCGCGTCGCCGGCGCGACGGAAATCTACAAGGCCGGAGGAGCCCAAGGCGTCGCCGCGGCAGCCTTTGGCACCGAGTCTATCCCGCCGGTCTTTAAAATCGTCGGGCCGGGCAACGCCTACGTGGCCATGGCCAAGCGCCTCGTCTTCGGCACCGTCGGCATCGACATGATCGCCGGGCCGAGCGAGGTCGGCGTGCTGGCCGACGATACGGCCAACCCCGTCTGGGTGGCGGCGGACCTGCTGGCCCAGGCGGAACACGACGCGCGGGCGGCGGTTTTCCTCGTCACGCCGAGCCGAGCCTTGGCGGAAAAAGTAGAAGCAGAGGTCCGTCGGCAGCTGGACGAATTGCCGCGGCGGGATATTGCCGCGCCGTCGGTAGAACAGTACGGAAAGATTTTTGTGACGAAGGATATGAACCAGGCCGTCGAGGTCATGAACCTCATTGCGCCGGAGCATTTGGAGCTGGATACGGCCGACGCTGAAACTCTGGCTGGAGATATCGTCAACGCCGGCGCGATTTTCATCGGCCCCTATACGCCGGAGCCCATCGGCGACTACTTCGCCGGGCCGAACCATACCTTGCCGACGATGGGGACGGCGGCCTTTTCGTCGCCTCTGGGCGTGTACGATTTCGTCAAGCGCAGCAGCCTGCTGCAGTACGATAAGGAAGCCTTTGAAGCCGTCGCGGAAAAAGTCATGGCCTTTGCCAATGTCGAAGGCCTGCAAGCTCACGGGCTGGCTGTAAAGAGGAGGATGGACCATGAATAAAGAATGGCTGCGCCGGACGATACGTTCCTTCGAGCCCTACGTCGTTCCGGAAATCAAGGAGCGCACCGTCATCAACGCCAACGAAAGTCCTTATAATATATTTGATTTTCCTGAAGTGAAGGCGGAATTTTTGGCCCGCCTGAGCCAAACGCCGTCGTATCACTATCCCGATCCCTTCGCCGAAGAGCTGCGGGCGGCCTTGGCCGAGTACGTGTCGTGCCGGCCTGAGGAAGTCCTTGTCGGCTGCGGTGGCGATGAAATTATCAGCATCATTGCCAATACCTTTTTGAACGAAGGCGATACAGTTCTCGTCCACGGGCCGACGTTCGACATATACGGCATCGACGCCCAAATCGTCGGGGCCAAGGTCGTAGAGATTCCCGACTTGCCGGGCTTTTCGCGCGACAGGAAGTCCTTGCTGCAGGCTGTACAGGAGCTGCAGCCGAAGCTGACGGTACTCTGCAATCCCAATAACCCGACAGGCGAGTTCCTGCCCCTGTCGTTCTTGGAAGAGGTCTTACAGGCCTCGCCGAATCCTGTCGTCGTCGACGAAGCGTATATCGAATTTGCCGGCGTCGACAGCATCATTACCAAGCTGGCCGATTACGACAACCTCATCGTCATCCGCACCTTGTCCAAGGCCTTCGGGCTGGCCGGCGTCCGCGTCGGCTACGCCGTGGCGCAGAAGGATGTCATCGACGTCTTGTCGCTGGTCAAGCTGGTCTACAATGTAGGTAATTTAGCGCAGATTGCGGCGCTGGCGGCCATGAAATACCGCGATGTGATATTGGCCCATAACATCCCGCCGACCATTGCCGCCCGCGAGTATCTGGCGGCGGAGCTGAAGCAGATAGACGGCGTCACCGTATACGACAGCGTGACCAACTTCGTCCTCATCCGGGTGCCCGACGGGCCGGCCGTCGTCAATGCCTTGAAGAAGGCCGACATCTGCGTTCGCTTTTACAAGGCCGCGGCCCTGCAGAACTGCCTGCGCATTACCGTTACGACGAGGGACGTCGTACAAAGAGTTGTCGAAGTGATTCGAAAGGAGGTCGGCCATGCGTAGCGCCCAGATAGAACGGGAAACGGCGGAAACGCAGATTGCCCTTTCTCTCAATATAGACGGTACGGGAACCTTTGCCGGTACGACGGGCATCGGCTTTCTCGACCACATGATGAATTTGCTGGCCTGCCACGGCGGCATGGATATCACCCTCCACGTCCACGGCGATTTGGATGTAGACACCCATCATACCGTGGAGGATCTGGCTATTGTATTGGGCGGCGCCCTGGCCCAGGCTTTGGGCGACAAAAAGGGCATCCGCCGCTACGGCATGTTTTACTGCCCCATGGACGAAGCCCTGACCCGCGTCGTCGTCGACCTGAGCGGACGGCCCTATCTGGTATACGACGTGAAGCTGAATGTCGAGCGCATCGGCGCCTTCGAGACGGAAATGCTGAAGGAATTTCTCTACGCCTTATCCGTCCACGGCCGCATGAACCTGCACGTGACCAATCTCTACGGCGAAAACGCCCACCACATCGTCGAATCGGTTTTCAAGGCCCTCGGCCACGCCCTGCGCGAAGCCGTGTCGCTCAGCGGCGACGAGTCGGCCGTCTTGTCTACGAAGGGGGTGCTGTAGCGTGAAGGTAGCTGTTATTGATTACGAAGTTGGCAATTTGGCCAACGTGTACAACGCCTGGAAGCGCCTGGGCGTGTCCGTCGACATTACCCGCGACCCGGCGGTCATCCGGCAGGCCGATTTCATCGAGCTGCCCGGCGTTGGGGCTATTCGCGACGCCATGGCGAACTTGAAGAAATTCGAGCTCATTCCCGTACTGGAAGAACAGGTCCGGGCGGGCAAATTTTTCATGGGCGTATGCCTGGGCATGCAGGCGTTGTTTGAAAAGGATTACGAAGGCGGCGAATACGACTGCCTCGGCTTTCTGCCCGGCGACATCGTGCCGTTCCGCACGACGCTGAAGGTGCCGCATATGGGCTGGAACGAGCTGGAATTCCGCGGCAGCCACTGGCTGCAGAAGGGGCTTCCGGCCCATCCCTACGTGTATTTTGTCCATTCCTATCATAAGTCGCCTGACGATTCGCCTGACGTCATCGCTACGGCCGATTACGGACAGGCCGTGCCGGCTATCTGCGGCAGGGACAACGTCCTGGGATTTCAGTTCCATCCCGAAAAGAGCGGCCCCGTAGGGGCGCGGCTCCTGCAGAATGTCATTGCGTACGTACAAGAGAAAGGATGAGACTATGATCGTATTTCCGGCGATAGATATACAAGGCGGCAAGGTCGTCCGCCTGCGCCAGGGCGTGAAGGAAGACAGCACGACTTACTTTGACGACCCCGTAAAGACGGCTGTCAAGTGGCGCGATGAAGGGGCTATGTTCCTGCATGTCGTCGATTTGGACGGCGCTTTTTCCGGCAATCGCCGCAATGCCGACGTCATCGGCCGTATCTGCGACACCGTCGACATTCCCGTCCAGGTAGGCGGCGGCATCCGCAGCGAAGAAGCGATTGCAACGTATTTGGAAGAAGGGGTCAACCGGGTCATCATCGGCTCCAAGGCCGTAGAAGACGCCGCCTTTATTACGGACATGGCCAAGAAATACGGCTCGGCCCTGGCTGTTTCCATCGACGCCAAGGGCGACATGGTGGCGACGCGGGGCTGGGTAGACGGCAGCGATAAGGAAGTCCTGCCCTTTGCCCATTTCCTCGTGTCCATCGGCGTCAACACCATCGTGTACACCGACATCAGCCGCGACGGCATGCTGACGGGGCCGAACATGGAAATGCTGTCCCTGCTGCAGCAGCTGCCCTTCATCCGACTCATCGCCTCAGGCGGCGTGAGCGGCATCGACGATTTGAAGCAGCTCCAGGCCATGAAGGTCTACGGGGCTATTACGGGGAAGGCCTTGTACGAGGGGAAAGTCACAATGGCTCAAATCCGGGCGTTAGGGGGAATGTAGGATGCTGGCCAAACGAATCGTACCGTGCCTGGATGTGCGCGACGGCCGCGTCGTCAAGGGCAAGCAGTTTAAAAATATACGCGACGTAGACGACCCGGTGAAATTAGGGAAATTTTACTCGGAGCAAGGGGCCGATGAGCTCGTTTTCTACGATATTACGGCGACCCATGAAAAGCGGAATATCTTCATCGACGTCGTCCGGGCCGTAGCTGAAGCTATCGACATTCCCTTTACGATCGGCGGCGGCATCGCCAGTATCGACGATTTCCATCAGGTACTGCGGGCCGGGGCCGACAAGGTGTCGGTCAATTCGGCGGCAGTGATGCGACCCGACCTCATCCGCGAGGCGGCGCTGCGCTTCGGCAGCCAGTGCGTCGTCTTGTCCATCGACGCCAAGCGCGACGGCCGCGGCGGCTGGCAGGTCTACGTCGAAGGCGGCCGGAAAAATACGGGCATCGATGCCATTGCCTGGGCAAAGCAGGGCGTGGCCCTCGGAGCCGGGGAAATCTGCATGAATTCCATGGATGCCGACGGCGAAAAAGCCGGCTTTGATTTAGAGCTGAACCGCCGTCTGGCGACGGAGCTGCCCGTGCCGATTATCGCGTCGGGCGGAGCCGGCACGATGGAAGATTTCAAGCGCGTCTTCGACGTCGGAGTCGACGCGGCCCTGGCGGCGTCGGTCTTTCATTTCGGGCAGATTCCGATTCCCGAGCTGAAGAAATACCTGAGCGAAGAGGGCGTCGCCATGAGAGGGGTAGAATAGTGGATACAGTACAACTGACAGATATACAATTTGACAGCCGCGGCCTCGTGCCGGCCGTCGTGCAGGAAGGGCGGAGCGGCAAGGTCCTCATGGTAGCCTATATGAACGCCGAGTCGCTGCAGAAGACCGTTGAAAGCGGCGAAACGTGGTTTTACAGCCGCAGCCGGCAGGAGCTGTGGCATAAGGGCGAAACGTCGGGCCATTTCCAGAAGGTACGGGATATCTTTGTCGACTGCGACGCCGACACGCTTCTGGTCGTCGTAGACCAGATCGGCGCGGCCTGCCATACGGGCAGCAAGTCGTGCTTCTTCCGCCGCCTCGACGGCTGGGACGGGACGTATGCGGGCAGCCTGTCTATGCTGTCCGATTTGCGCGACGAAATTGAAGAAAAGAAGATTCATCCGACGGAAAAATCGTATACGGCCTATTTGCTCCAGACCGGCATGGATAAGATTTGCAAGAAAATCGGCGAAGAATCGGCGGAGGTCATCATTGCCGCCAAAAACGCCGACGCCGGCGATGGCGCCGACCTGCGCCTGGAAGTATGCAAGGAATCGGCCGATTTGCTCTATCACCTATCTGTATTGTGGGAAGCGGCCGGCGTCAGCGTCAACGACGTCATGGCCGTATTGGAAGAACGGTCCCACGTCAAGGGAAATAAGAAAACGGTCGGGCATTTAGATAAGACCTTTTAAGGAGTCATCATGAAAACTGTTATTTTTGACGTAGACGGCGTGCTTCTCAGCGAAAAACGCTATTTCGACGTGTCGGCCCTGACGGTATGGGAATGGTACTACAGCCCGTCGTTTATGAATCTGGGCCATGAAACGGTCAGGGCGGAGCTGACAGACGAAGAAATCGACGCCCTGCGAGCCCGCTTTTGGCTCGACGACGCCATCCTGATCTGGCTCAAGAAACACGGCGTCAACAGCAACTGGGACATGACCCACGCCCATATTGTGGCGACGTTGTGGATGCTGCTGGAGCAATACAAGGCCGACGGCCATTTGCTGGACGATATTGTCATAGAATCGATGGCCGACGTCTGCGCCCTGGGCCGGCGGCTGCAAGGGTACGCCGTTCCCGACGCCGCAGCGGTCATGGAGCGCCTTGCCGGAGCCGTGCCGGACGATGCCGGCAAGGATGACGTGTTCGCGTATTTGACGAAAGCCATCGAAGCCTCCTTGGGGATTGCCGCGCCATGGTCGGCTCTCGATTCCCCCTTATGGCAGCGGCACTTTGAAGCCTTTCAGGAATGGTATTTCGGCGACGAATTGTATGAACAGACCTACGGCAAAACGCCCTATGCGCCAGGGAAGGAGGGATTTCTGCGCCGTGAAGTCCCCTTGGGAACGGCCGAGGGCATACGGCGTATGTTTCAGGAGCTGAAGCGGCGCGGCTATGCCCTGGCCATTGCTACAGGCCGGTCGTACATGGAAATGGCCGTGCCCTTTGCGGCCTATCATTGGGATGAAGAATTTGATCCCCGTCACGTGGCGACCTATACGGACGTAGAGGAAGCGTCGAAGATGCTGGGCCTGTCCCTGGACAAGCCGAATCCCTTCGCCTATTATGCCGGGGCCTTCGGTACCTATCCTGAGCGGTATGCGGAGTATGTCAGCCGCCCTGATGAGTTCAAGGACGGCGAGTACTACATCGTCGGTGATTCCATGGCTGACATCTGGTGCGCCAAGGCCATGGGAGCCGTCATGATCGGAACGCTTACGGGACTGGACGGCCCGGCGGCGCGGGCTATGTTCGAAGCGGAGAAGGCCGATTACATTGTCGATTCTGTTGAAGATATATTGAATATATTAAAATAATACCCTATTTAAGAATAATAGAGTTGATCATTTTTCTAATGCATTTTCTATGTATTTATATCTGGCCATTGATAGTGAGGTGAGAGACGATGGTGAAAAGAATCGTTTTTCTTTGTTGCGCTTTTTTTCTAATGGTAAGTGGAATTTGTTTTGCTAGAACTTCTGTAACAATAAATAAAAATGAAGGATACTCTCCATATAACGGTTGGGTCATGGCTGATATGACTTTAGAAAACGGACTGGTTTCTAAAAATGCTGCATACTCTATGCGTGTATTTAAAGATTTTGGGTTAATTCCTGTAGCTTATTGTAGTTCGGGAGGTTCTCATTTAGGATCTTATGTGATTTTTTATGTAAATCCCTATAACAATTGCTTAATTGTTGGAAAAGGAGGGATGGCTTCGCATGGAGATATTTATTCTTCTGATTTAAATCCATTTAAATATACGGGAAATTTTGTTTATGGAACAGATCTTGTAGAATATAAGGACCTGTATAGAAAGGTAATTGATACAGCAAAACAAGAATTTTATAAATATCAAAAACAAAATTCACGTTTAGAAGAAACTAAGTAAAAACAGGGACTGGCACGTGTTTATGTGTGCCAGTCCCTGCTTGCTGAGAGAGAGAAAATATATAAAGGAATGTGGTATCGGAATTATTGACGAGCTGCTTTGACGGAAGCGATGAATTTTTTAGCCGCTTCGGTGATTTCAGCCGGCGTTTTTCCGCCGCCCGTAAGCGCTCCGCCTGCACCGACGGCTACGCAGCCGGCTTTGATCCATTCGCCGGCGTTTTCGGCGTTGACGCCGCCTGTCGGCATGAGAGGAGCCTGGGGAATAGGGCCGTGGATGGCTTTAATGGCTTTCATGCCCAAAATTTCGCCCGGGAAGATCTTGATGACATCGGCGCCGGCTTCAAGAGCTGCGATGACGCCGTTGAGGGTCGTCGTGCCAGGCATGACGGCGATGCGGTAGCGGTTGCACAGCTTGACCGTTTCCAAATCAAAGGCCGGCGAAACGATGAACTGCGCGCCGTTTAAGATGGCGATGCGGGCCGTGACGGCGTCGAGGACGGTGCCGGCGCCGATGACGACGTCGGGGTTATCGGCATATTTCTTGGACAACGCGGCGATGACTTCATGAGCCTGAGGCGTCGTGAAGGCCAATTCGATAATCGTGACGCCGCCGGCGATGCAAGCGTCGGACATAGCCATGGCTTCTTCCGCGTCTTTGCCGCGGATGACGGCGCAAACGCCGACTTCCTGAATTTTCTTTACTACGTCGATCTTATCCATCATGTGAGTTCCTCCTATACATTCTGCTTGATCTTTTCAATCATGTCTGCGTATTCTTCGTCGGTCAGGAAGACGCGCTGCGGGTTCATCTCGAAGGTCGTGTTCCATTCGAACTGGTCCTTGTATTTCGGCACGAGGTGGACGTGCAGGTGACAGCCCGTGTCGGCGTAGGAGCCATAGTTGACCTTGTCAGGATGAAAGGCCGCGTGGATGGCCTTGGCGGCGCGGGCTACGTCGTCATAAAAGGCATGGCGTTTTTCGGCGCTCATGTCGGTCATTTCGCTGATGTGGTCCTTGTAGGCGACGATGCAGCGGCCGGGATGGCTCTGTTCCTTGAATAAGATGAGCATGCTGACGGACAAGTCGCAGATGTAGATGCCGAACTTCGCCAGCGGCTCGCCTTTTACGCAATATCCGCAGTGGGTGTCGATCATAACCAATCTCCTCCTATGGATACAAAGAATACGGGAAGGCCGGCGAATGCGGCGTCGGCCCTTCCTGTATAAACTTGTATACTAGTATTATATCAGATAGTTCCCAATAATTTCAATCTATTTTCCAAGATTATTCGATGGTGCCGTGTTCCCATTTGCCGTTGTTCAGGTCTTCGGCAATCTGTTTGAATTTGTCGTCTGTCAATCCGTAGAAGAAGTACAGGATGATGGCGGCAATGCCGAGGGCGACGCCGGGGTACAAGGTCATGGCGGCCTTGATGCCCGTCAGGGTCATTTCGCTCTGTACGGCGTTGGCTACATAGCCAGTGAGGACCAGGATGCCCGAGCTTACGATGGCGGCGATGGCCTGGGCGATTTTGCGGGAGAAGTTAAACGCCGCATAGGTAATGCCTTCCTTACGAATGCCGTTGTGCCATTCGCTGTAGTCGATGACGTCGGAAACAAAGGCCCACGTAACGCCGTTCGGAATGGCCAGGGCAACGTAGCCGATGGTGACGAGAATGATGAAGGTATAGAGGTTTGTCGGGATGACGAAGTTTAGGATGTCAGCCGCGCAGCCGATGAGCAGGCCGCCGATGGCTGTCTTTTTCTTGCCGAACATCTTTACCAGCTTCGGAATGAGCAGGATGCCGATAACCGAGCAGCCCATCATGATGCCGTTGACGACAGGCTGCAGGCCCATGTGGCCCAGGTTGTACTGGCAGAAAAAGATCATCATCTGGTTGTTCGTATTCATGGCGGAAATCGTGAATAAGGTCATCAAGATAATGCACAATAACGGCTTGTTGGTGAATACGATTTTGATGTAGTCCGAGAATTTCGCTTTCTGTTCCTTCGCCGTATTTCTCTTGACGGGAACGTGTTCGTGGCAGTTGAAGTAGCAGATGGCAAAGCCGAGGACGCCGACGACAGCCATGACGATGGAAGCTACGAAGAAGCCGTGATGGGGCTGGTCAAAGAGCAGTACGATGGGGACGAAGGCAATGCCCGTAATGAGCTGGGCCCCGATGGAGCCGGCCTGACGAGTCGTAGCCATCTGGCTTCGTTCTTCGACGTCGCGGGTCATGACGCTGGCTAACGATGCGTAGGGGATATTCGTGAAAGAATAAACCAGGCCCCAGGCCATGTAAGCGCCGTAGGCGAAGAGGATTTTGCCGGCCGTGGAAATTTCCGGCATCGTAAAGGTAATAACTGTAAGAATGGCAAGAATAATACTGGAAATCATCATGACCGGGCGGAATTTGCCGCGGGGGCCGATGTTTTTGCGGCTGTCGATAGCCGAACCGGCGATAGGATCCATGAAGGCGTCGAAGATCTTCGTGAAGGCGAAGATCCCGGCTACGGCGCCGGCGGGGATAGTGCAGACGTCGATCCAGTATTTCGTCAAATAGGCCTGGCCCAAGTCGAACATGAAGCCGTTCCCAAAATCGCCGAAGCCGTAACAGATTTTTTCACGCCACGACAGTTTGACGTGGCCCGTTTTGGCGGCGTCCGTTCCGACGGCCGCCGTTGCTTGTTCGCTCATAATAGTTCCTCCTTATAAGGTAACGCCGTTCTTAAAGATAGCCAATTCGTGCTTGTCCAGTGCTTCCGATTTGGCGTGTATCTTGCCTGATGCGACGTCGAGGATGTACTGGAAAAAACGGTCTGCTGCCGCGTCTTTGGATTCGCCTTCCGCTATCGTTCCGGCGTTGAAGTCTATCCAATTTGTTTTAAATCCGGCCAATTTGCTGTTGCTGGAAATCTTAATGGTCGGTACGGGGCAGGCGAAGGGCGTGCCCCGGCCTGTCGTGAACAGGACCATGTGGGCTCCCGCCGCGGCAAGGGCGTTGGACGCGACTAAGTCGTTGCCCGGTGCCTGCAGAAGGTTCAGCCCTTTTTTGACGGCCCTGTCGCCATAGGACAAGACGTCTTCGACGATGGCCCGGCCGCCTTTCTGGACGCAGCCCAGGGATTTGTCTTCCAGCGTCGTAATGCCGCCTGCCTTGTTGCCTGGCGACGGGTTTTCGTTTACCTTTTCGCCGTAGCTCATGAAGTATTCTTTGAAATCGTTGATCAAGGAGACGGTCTTATCGAATACTTCCTCGTCGCGGGCCCGGTTCATGAGCAGCGTTTCGGCGCCGAACATTTCCGGCACTTCCGTCAGGATCGACGTGCCGCCGGCCGCGACGAGGCGGTTGGAAATTTCTCCGACCAGGGGATTGGCCGTAATGCCGGACAACCCGTCGGAGCCGCCGCATTTCAAGCCGATGGTCAGGAGCGACGCGTCGCAGGGCTGGCGGTAAAACTGGTCGGCATAGGCGCACAATTCCTTGACAATAGCGGTTCCGGCGGCGATTTCGTCTTCTACGTCCTGGCAGACGAGGAATTTTACCCGATCGGGGTCGTACTCGCCGATGACCTCTTTCATGAGGTCGACCTGGTTGTTTTCGCAGCCCAGGCTCAGGACGAGGACGGCGCCGGCGTTGGGGTTGTGGACGAGGCCGCTCAGCACCTTCTGCGTATGGAGCTGGTCGTCGCCGAGCTGGGAGCAGCCGTGGGGATGGCTGTAGGCGTAAATGCCGTCGATGCGTTCCGTTTTAAACGGCTGGGACGCCTCCTCGACGGCCCGGGCGATGCCGTTGACGCAGCCTACTGTCGGGATAATCCACACTTCGTTTCGGATGCCTGCCGTGCCGTCAGGACGCTTGTAGCCGAGAAATTCGTAGGTCTTGTCCGTCGTCAGTTCCCGGCGGTCGGCTTTTTCCGGCTCGTAGGTGTAATGGAGCAGGTCGCCGAGCTTGCTCTGCACGTTGTGCGTGTGGACCCAGGCCCCAGCGGGAATGTCTTCCTTGGCCGTGCCGATGGGAAAGCCGTATTTGACGACGTCCTGCCCCTTGGCGATGGGGACGACGGCGATTTTATGGCCGGCGGGAATGTCAGCTAAGACGGTGAAGGTCTTAGCTCCGACCGTAACGGTTTCGCCCTTGGCGACAGGGCTTACGGCAACGGCTACGTTGTCTTTTTCATGTATTTGGAATATTGCCATAGTCTGTCTCCTCATGCGTCCCGGCCCAGCTCTTCGATGTGGGCCTTCACTCCGACTTCGGCCATGCGGTCGATGTGGGCCGCTACGGCGTCGGCAAATCCGGCGATGGCCGTTAAGTCTTCGCCCCAGAAATCGCTGCGGCTCATGACGGCCCGTACGTATTCAGCTGTTGGCTTGGCGGCGTTTTCCTTGATGAAGGCCAGCTTTTCGGCGTCGTCGTGGATTTCATAGGTGTTGCCGGCGGCGCGGGAGCCGATGAGGCAGCCGTCGCCTTCTTCTGTCGAGCGGTAGAAGGCCAGCAGGGCCGCTAAGGAATAGGTCAGCCATTTCGGCAGCTTGCCCGTGGCGGCGACGCTGTCCTTGAAGGTCGGCAGGATGCGGCCCTTCCATTTGGAAATGGAGTTGAGGGAAATCGCCAGCAGGGCGTGGTTGACGAAGGGGTTTTCAAAACGTTCGTATACGGCCTTGGCGAAGGCTTCCGCCTTTTCCCGCGGCAAGTCGACAGTCGGCACGATTTCCCCGAACACCGTCTGGTCCAGAGAGCGGCGGACGACGGGGTCGGCCATGCACTGGCCGACGTAATCGAGGCCCGACAGGTAGGCGCCGAGGACCATAGACGTATGAGCGCCGTTCAGGATGCGGACTTTCTGTTCTTTAAAGGCTTGGATATTATCGGTAAATTCGACGTGGAATTTGTCGGAGCCGATGGTAAATTTGTCAGCTAAGGACGGGTCGCCGATGACCCAGAGGGAGAACGGCTCGGCCTGGTCGAGGAGGGCGTCTTCATAGCCCAGCTCTTCCTGAATGGCGTCGATATTGCCGGCAGGGTAGCCTGCGACGATGCGGTCGACGAGAGTGTCGACGAAGCGGCAGGCCGAAGCGAGCCAGGCGGTAAAGGCGTCGTCTAAGTTCCACAGGGCGGCGTATTGGAGGACGCAGCTTTTGAGGAGCTGGCCGTTGTCGTCGTTTAATTCTGTCGGCACCATGACCAGGCCCTTCTGCATGTCGCCTTGGTAATAGGTATACCGTTCGTAGAGGAACTTCGTCAGCTTGGCCGGGAAGGTCGACGGCGGGCAGTCGGAGAACTGGTCGGCTTCGTTGTATGTGATGCCGGCGTCGGTCGTATTGGAAATGACGAATTCCAGGGCGTCTTCATGAGCCAGGGCCATGAAGGCGTCGTATTCGTCGCGGGCGCTGATGACCGAATCAATAGAGGTTATGACGCGGTTTTCCTTATATACCTGGCCGTCCTGCTGGCCGCGCAGGCAGACGGTGTAGATGTTGTTCTGTTTGGCAAAGCGGTCCGTCTTGCCCGAGCGGGGCAGGATGACGGCGATGTTGCCGTTAAAGTTGTTTTCTTCGTTGGCGATGTCGACGGCGTAGTCGGCAAAGGCCCGGAGGAACACGCCTTCGCCGAACTGCAGTATCTTAACCGGGCGGGACGGGCGCGTATAGAGTTCGCTTACATTTTTCATAGGTCTGTCCTTCTCCTGTGCTGAAATTTACATCTTAAAGCCGAAGTAGGCCGCTACGTTGTTGTAGCAAATATCTTCGACGAGCTGGCGGAGAGCGTCTTCGTCGTTAGGATATTCACCGTTTTCTACAAGATTGCCGATCCAGTTGCAGAGGATGCGGCGGTAGTATTCGTGGCGGGCGTAGGACAGGAAAGAACGGGAGTCGGTCAGCATGCCGAGGATATTGCCGAAGACGGACAGGTTGGCGATGCTGGTCATCTGGTCGATCATGCCCTGTTTCGTATCGTTGAACCACCAGGCTGCGCCCTGCTGGATTTTGCCGCGGGCTTCCGGTCCCTGGAAGCAGCCGATAATCGTGCCGATCATGGCGTTGTCCGACGGCGTGCCCGAGTAGAGAATCGTTTTCGGCAGGATGCCCAGTTCATGCAGATGGTCGAGGAAGGCTGCCAGGCCCTTGCCGCAGTTGCCGGCGGCGATGCTGTCAAAGCCCGTGTCAGGGCCGAGCTTTTTGTACATTTCCGTGTTCAGGTCGCGGAGCGTTGCGAAGTGGAGCTGCATGACCCAGCCGCGTTTGTAGTATTCGCCGGCTAAATAGGTGAGGACAGCCGTTTTATAGGCTTCCGTTTCTTCAACTGTTACCGCTTCACCGCTGAAGGCCTTGGCCATGATGGCGTCGACTTCGTCTTCGCTGGCCGGGCGGCAGAATACGTATTCGAGGGCGTGGTCCGTAGCGCGGCAGCCCATGTCTTCGAAGAAGGCGATGCGCTTGTCCATGGCCGTGCGGATGTCGGCGAAGGTCTTGATTTCCACGCCGGCAGCTTCGCCGAGGCGGGCCATGTATTCGGCGTAGCCGGCCTTATCGATGTTCAGCAGCTTGTCGGGGCGCATAGCCGGATATACCTTTGCGCTGCAGGTCTGTTCTTCTTTCAGCTTCTGATGCCATTTCAAGTCGTCGGCCGGGTCGTCGGTCGTGCAGATGACATTGACGTTGGACTGCTTGATGAGGCCCTGGACGCCCATGTCGGTGTCTTTCAGCTTGGCGTTGCACTTTTTGAAGACTTCTTCGGCGTTCTTTTCATTGAGCGGTTCGGTAATGCCGAAGTAGCGCTGCAGCTCTAAATGGCTCCAATGATAGAGGGGGTTTCCAATGGCTCTTGGAAGCGCTTTCGCGTATTCGACGAATTTTTCCAAATCCGTCGATTCCTTGCCGGTAATCTTTTCTTCCGGCGTGCCGTTGGAGCGGATGAGACGCCATTTGTAATGGTCGCCGCCGAGCCATACCTCCGTAATGCTGTTAAAATGGCGGTCTTCTGCGATTTCCTGAGGGGAAATGTGGCAGTGGTAATCGATGATCGGCATCGTTTCAGCGTAGTTGTGAAACAGGCGGCGAGCCGTTTCCGTTTCTAATAAAAAGTCTTTGTCCATGAATTGTTTCATAATGTAATGCGTCTCCTTTCATGTTTTCGACGGTATCTCTACTTACTTTACTGTAAGCACTTACATTTGTTACTGTAAATGTACTACGGAAGAACATGATTGTCAACGCAATATGCCGCAATTGTATAGGAGTAGAAAAAATAAGGCGTTTTCATGCGTTTATCTCATTAAAAATTATGTGAAAAAGCTATCAAAGTATTGGAAAATAAATTCCTATTCGCTATATATCCTGGAAAAACAGGGGATTTTTTCTCTGGACAGCGTAAAAAATAACTCTTGCATAAAGCGCTTACAATGAATAAGTTATCCCATTTCCATTTTTATGCTATAATATGGTAAAGCGCCGCGGCAGAGGCTGCGGCGGCGAGATTTTACGAGCAATACAAGAGGAATGATACGTTCATGAATATAACGATTTACGATATTGCCCAGAAATGCGGCGTGTCTATCGCGACGGTATCGCGAGTGCTCAACGGCAGCAGCCGCGTCAGCGAAAAGACCCGTGCCCGCATTCTGGAAGTCATGAAGGACATGGGGTACAAGCCCAATCCCTTTGCCCGCGGCCTGGGATTGGACTCCATGAAAATCGTCGGCGTAATTTGTACGGATGTAGCCGATATTTTTTATGCCCGCGCCGTGTCGCTGCTGGAAGAAGGCCTGCGCCGCCACAACCTGGACGTCATGCTGTCCAACACAGGCGAGGACCGGGGCCGCAACAGCAAGTACATCACGGATATGACGGCCAAGCACGTCGACGCCATCATCACGATCGGCACGCCCTTTTCGTCGGAAAAGGATATACGGCAGCTGCAGCAGGTAGCCGAATCGATTCCGGTCATTACGATCAACTGCGACTATCATCTGCCGAACATGTACAGCGTCGTCTGCAATGAAAAGGAAGGCATGCGCAAGCTCGTCCATTCGCTGGCAGAAAAGGGATGCCGCAAGCCGGCGTATTTATACGATTTCCTGACCTACAGCGGCCGCCATAAGCTCGACGGATTTTATCAGGGCTGCCGGGAATTGAAACTGGACGTGTCGGACGAGCGGATCTGCCAGATCGAACGGACCCTCGAGGCGGCGGAAGCCAGCGTCGACCGCCTCGTCGCATCGCAGTGCGAATTCGACGCCATTCTGACGTCGGAAGACGTGCTGGCCGTCGGCGCCCAGCGGGCTATGCTGCGCAGCGGCATGAACGTGCCCGTCGTCGGCTGGAACAATTCGATTCTGGCCCAGTGCGCCACGCCGACCTTGTCGAGCGTAGACAATAAGCTGGCCAGTCTCTGCGCCGCCGCCGTCAATCTGGTGATTACCTTGACGGAAAACGGCGGAGACGCCGTGCCGGTGCGGACGGAATTCAGCGCCGATCTGGTAGAACGAGAAAGCTTCCGCCTGTAAGGGATAGGGGCGGAGAAACGAGGACAGGATATATGAAAATTCAGGATATACGCGTCGGGAAGGTGAGTATTCCCTTAAAGACGCCCTTTAAAACGGCCCTGCGGCGCGTCGATACGGCAGAGGATTTGATCGTGCAGGTGCGGGCTGACGATGGCTCCGTCGGCTACGGCAATGCGCCGGCGACGGTCGTCATTACCGGCGACAGCCACGAGTCCGTTGCGGCGGCGATCCTGCATACGATCGGGCCGAAACTCGTCGGCCGGGATATCGACGACAGGGAAGCGATATTGCAGGCTATCCAGTCGGCTATGGTCCACAATACGTCGGCTAAGGCCGCCCTGGACATGGCCGTCCACGACTTGTTCGGCCAGCGGTACGGCATGCCGCTGCACCGCTTTTTCGGCGGGGCGAGATGCCGCGTCGTATCGGATTTGACAGTCAGCGTCAACGAGCCCGCCGTGATGGCCGCCGACGCGCGCCGTGCCGTCGCCGCCGGGTATCGCCATATCAAGGTCAAAGTCGGCCTCGACGGAGCCGAAGATTTCCGGCGCGTCCAAGCTGTGCGGCAGGCTGTCGGGCCGGATATTTCCATCCGCCTCGACGCCAATCAGGGCTGGAAGCCGAAGGAAGCCGTGCGGCTCATCCGCCGTATGGAGGATGCGGGACTGGACATCGAATTGGTCGAGCAGCCCGTGGCGGCCTGGGATTTCGAAGGGCTGAAGCAGGTGACGGATCATGTCGATACGGATGTCATGGCCGACGAGAGCGCTTTCAGCCTCCGCGACGTCTTCCGCCTGTTGTCCATGCGGGCCTGCGACCTCATCAACGTCAAGCTCATGAAGGCCGGCGGCCTGGGACCGGCGGCAAAGATAGCGGCCCTGGCTGAAAGCGCCGGCATCGGCTGCATGATGGGCTGCATGCTCGAGAGCAAGGTCGGCATTACGGCGGCGGCAGCCTTGTCAGCCGGCCGGGCCGTATTCGTTAAAAACGACCTGGACGCCGCCGACCTGATGGCCGGCGACCCCGTAGAAGGCGGCATATCCTACGAGGCGAACGAGCTCGTCCTGCCGGAACGGCCGGGCCTGGGCATTACAGGCGTCAAAGGGTGGAAAGAACTGTAATTTCAGTTGACACTGCCTTTTGCCATATCCTATAATAATACGAGTATTACAGGCTGATTTCGCGTGGAATCAGCCTCTTTATATACGCAGATAAAGGAGGAACTCATGCGTTTACGGAGAAAACCGTGGATCGACGAGGCTATTTTGGATTACGCTTCGTTCGTCCACTTGGAACATTGTGAAGACCATAAAGGAAAGTGGCGGGAGCTGTTCGAAGACCCGGACAAGCCCCTGTGGGTAGAGCTCGGCACGGGCAAGGGGAATTTCATTTCCCAAATGGCCCAGCTCCATCCGGAAGCAAATTTCATCGGCATTGAAATCCAGGTCGGCGTCCTGTATTACGCCGGCAAGAAATGCGCCGCCGCCGAAGTGAACAACGTCCATTTGCTGCGGTTCGACGTGGCCCGTCTGGAAGAAATCTTCGCGCCCGGCGAGGTATCCCGCTTTTTCATCAATTTCTGCGACCCCTGGCCGAAGAAGCGCCACGCCAAGCGCCGCCTGACGTACCGCGATTTTCTCGACCGCTACGCCCGCCTGCTGGCGGAAGGCGGCCGCGTCGATTTTAAATCAGATAACGCGGGCTTGTTCGACTTTACGCTGGAAGAATTTAAGGAACGGCAGTGGCAGCTGTCGGAAGTGACGTACGACCTTCATCACAGCGATATCGTCAACGAAGCGATGACCGAATACGAAGCAAAATTCAGCGCGAAAGGACAGCCTATTTTTCATTGCGCGGCCATGCCGCCGGCCGGAGGAATAGGTCATGACGAAGGAAACTAAAGAACTGCGGCGGACCTACTGGGCCCTGCTGACGGCCTTTGCCCTGCTGATCGCCATGGGCATGGCCAACGTATTCAGCGCGACCTTCGTGTCCGACGGCGTTCAGGGACGGTTTTTCAATCACCTGATGCGCCAGGCCATTTTTTTCATCGTCGGGCTGGGGCCGGCGCTTTTCCTATATAAAAAAGATTACCGTATATGGCGGAATTATACGAAGTGGATTATTATCGGAGCCGTCGTCCTCCTGCTGATCGTTTTTCCCATCGGCATCGTCGTCAACGGCGCCCGCCGCTGGATCGGCATCGCCGGATTTACCTTCCAGCCATCGGAGGTGGCGAAGCTGGCCGGTATTTTGTATGCAGCGTCCCATTTAGCCGATTTCTTGGAACGGCGCAAGCCCATTGAGTTTTTATACCGCCTGTCTCATGGCAAAGACGTCGTATTCTGGCGGCGGCTGCGGTTTGTGCCCCATATCGCCTTATGGGGGCCGCTGCTCATGTTCCTGCTGGTCATGGAGCAGCCTGACGCCGGCACGGCCTTCGTCATCCTGGCGATTCCGGCGGTCATGGTCTTTGCCGGCGGCGCGCGCCTGTCCCACATCAAGTGGCACTGCGCCGTGCTGGGCGGCGGCGCGCTGCTGTACCTATTGTCGGCGCCGTACCGCATGAACCGCATCATCGCCTGGCTCGACCCTTGGGAATATGAAAAGACCCTGGGCTATCAGACAGTGCAGAGCCTCATCGCCATTGGCTCCGGCGGCATCCTGGGACAAGGCATCGGCGACGGCGTCAGCAAATTCAGCTATCTGCCCGAAGCCCATACGGACTTTGCCTTTGCCATACTGGCCCAGGAATGGGGTCTGCGCGGGTCTATTTTTATCCTGCTCCTGTTCTGTACGGTCGTCTACTTCGGGGCCATGACGGCCTGGAACTGCCGGGATAAATTCGGCATGTTTACGGCATTGGGCATTACGCTGTATTTCGGCGGCCAGGGCTTTATCAACATCGGCATGGTCTGCGGCGTCCTGCCCGTCGTCGGCGTGCCCCTGCCCTTTATCAGCTACGGCGGCACATCCCTGGTCGTCAATATGGCGGCGGCAGCCCTGCTGCTCAATATTTGCCGGCAAAATTACAAGCAAGCCATGGAGCGGGCCGCGGCGGAACCGCAGCCTGTCCTGCGGTCCATGAAGGAAGAAACGCGCAGCCGCTTTCCCCTGCGCTGATTGCATTAGGAGGAATATATGGAACAACGAAGGATTATTCACGTAGAGGAACGGCTGCCCCTGCTGCCGACGATTCCTCTCAGCCTGCAGCATTTGTTTGCCATGTTCGGCTCGACGGTGCTCGTGCCGTTCCTGCTGCACGTAGATCCGGCGACGGCCCTGTTTATGAACGGCATCGGCACGCTCATTTACCTGACCATCTGCAAATGGCGGCTGCCGGCGTACCTAGGCTCGAGCTTTGCCTTTATCTCGCCAGTCTTGGCCGTCTGCACCGTGCCGGGCATGTCCTACGGCGACGCCCAAGGGGGCTTCATCGTCTTTGGCCTGTCCTTTATCGTCATTGCGGCTCTCGTCGACAAAATCGGCACGAAGTGGATTGACGTCCTCTTTCCGCCGGCGGCGATGGGCTCTATCGTAGCTATTATCGGTCTGGAGCTGGCGCCCCTGGCTATGACCATGTCGGGCTATATAGGCGAAGCCCAGGGCATGTCCAACGAAACGGCTATGATTATCTCGACCTTTACGCTTATCGTTACGATTCTCACCAGCGTACTGGGCCGCGGATTTTTAGGCATCATTCCCATCCTGGTCGGCGTCGTCGCCGGCTATATCCTGTCGTATTTCATGGGCGTCGTCGACTTGAGCCACGTACAGGAAACGCCGTGGTTTGCCTTCCCGACGTTCTACAAGCCGGAGTTTAACCTCAGCGCTATCATGATGATCATGCCGGCCCTGTTCGTCGTACTGGCCGAGCACCTGGGACACCTTTTCGTGACCAGCGACATTGTCGGCCGCGACCTCATCAAAGACCCGGGCCTGCATCGCTCCCTCTTTGCCGACGGCGTGTCCAACGTCCTGTCGGGCCTTCTCGGCTCGACGCCGAATACGACGTACGGCGAAAACATGGGCGTCATGGCCATTACAGGCGTATACAGCACCTGGGTTATCGGCGGCGCCGCCGTCTTCGCCATCATCTTTTCCTTTATCGGCAAGATAGCCGCCCTCATCCACGCCATTCCGACGCCGGTCATGGGCGGCGTGTGCATTCTCCTGTTCGGCTTCATCGCCGCGTCAGGCCTGCGCATGCTCGTTGAAAAGAAGGTCGACTACACCCGGTCGAAGAACCTCATCCTCACGGCTGTGACGATGATTTCTGGCCTCAGCGGCGCGACCATCGTATTCGGTCCCGTCCAGCTCAAAGGCATGGGCCTTGCGACGGTCGTCGCCATGGTGCTGAGCCTCGTCTTCCTGCTCTTTGAACGGCTTCATTGGGCCAATAAAAATTAAAAAATATGCAAAAGACCTGCTGCATGGGCGGCAGGTCTTTTGTTATGGAAGACGGCGGACTGCAGTTGTACGATATAAGGTAAACGTTAACGGACATGCCAAAAATGATTCCTTTCTGACGATGCAAAGGGGACTCGAAAGAGTCCTCTTTTTTTTTCGTCTTCTATACAATGGGGAGGAAGGTGTGAAAAACGGGCTTGATAAATCGCGGCGGTCATAGTATTATCGGATTACGAAAATGATTCCTAATCCACTGTGCAATCGCAAAGGAGGGAGCGCTATGTTGCTTGCCGATGTATTATATAAAAAGGATTTAACCCGCGACGATTTAATTTACCTGCTCAGCCTGACCGACGCCGACGAGATGCAGGCCTTGTACGACCGGGCCTATGAGGTCAAGGCGGCCAACGTTGGCCGCGTCGTCTATTATCGCGGCCTCATTGAATTTTCCAACCGCTGCATCAAGAACTGTCTGTACTGCGGCATCCGGCGGGACAACGACGAGGTGGAGCGGTTTGACACCGACCGTGACGATATCCTGGCGATGGCGAAATGGGCTTATGACAGCCAGTACGGTTCTTTGACGCTTCAGTCGGGCGAACGGCAGGATGAGGCGTTTATCGATTACATCGAAGGGCTGGTGCGGGATATCAAGGCCCTGAGCCACGGCGAGCTGGGCATTACCCTCTGCGTCGGCGAACAGGACGAGGAGGCCTACCGCCGTTGGTTTGAAGCCGGCGCGCACCGCTACCTGCTGCGCATCGAGACGAGCAATCCCGCATTATACGCCAAGCTTCATCCGCAGGACGGCCACCACCAATGGCAGGTTCGCAAAAACTGCCTCGACGTGCTGCGAGCTATTGGCTATCAGGTCGGCACCGGCGACATGAGCGGCCTGCCCGGCCAGACCATAGAAGATTTGGCCGACGACATCTTGTTTTACCGCGACATGGATATCGACATGATCGGCATGGGTCCCTACGTCGTCCATTACAATACGCCTCTTGGCAAGGCCGTCGTAGCCCAGGGGCTCGATTCAGCCGAGGGGAAACGCCGCCGTCTGGAGCTGGGCCTCAAGATGATCGCCGTGACGCGCCTGTTTTTGCCGGACGTCAACATCGCTTCGACGACGGCCCTGCAGGCCCTGCATCCCATGGGCCGCGAGCTGGGCCTTAAGGCCGGGGCCAACGTCCTCATGCCCATCGTGACGGTGCCGAAGTTCCGCTCTCAATATTTGCTGTACGACAACAAGCCATGTGTCGAAGACACGCCGGGCCAATGCAAGAACTGCCTGGCCGCCCGCGTCGCGTCTGTCGGCGATACCGTAGGGCTCGGCCAGTGGGGCGATTCGCCGCATTTTTTCCATAAGCAAAAGACATAGGTATACTAATTTTGCATACAGTTGCCAAAGCGCCTTTTCGTAGGTCATAATAGAAGTATAGCTTACGATGAAAGGCGGGATTTCTATGCAGCTGACAGAAGAGCAGCGAGATATACAGAGGATGGTGCGCAACTATGCGCAGGAAAAGATCGCGCCCTTGGCGAAGGAAATCGACGAGACGGGGCGGTTCCCGGCCGAGGCGATTCAGGGATTGGCCGACATGGGTATTATGGGGCTGAACATTCCCGAAGAATACGGCGGAGCCGGCATGGATGAAATCTGCAAGGTCGTCGCTATTGAAGAAGTGGCGAAATGCTGCGCCAGTACGGCGGAGATCTTGGCCGTTCACCTGCTGGTCAACGATATCATCGTCAAGCGCGGCACGGAAGAACAGAAGCGGGAGTTCTTGCCGGCTGCGGCCGAAGGGTGTTTGGGAGCCTTTGCCCTAACCGAAGCCGGAGCCAGTACAGATGCCGGCGGGCTGACGACTAAGGCAGTCTATGCAGACGGACACTATGTATTAAACGGCACGAAGTGCTTTATCAGCAATATGGGGCCTCATGAAGGGCATCACGTCGTAGTCATCGCCGTGACGGACAAGGAAAAGGGGACTCGCGGCGGCATGACGGCCTTTTTGATGAAGCGGGACACGCCGGGATTTTCATTGGGCAAGACGGAAGATAAGATGGGGATCCGCGGTGCCGCTGTGTCGGAGCTGATTTTTACGGACTGCGCTGTGCCGGAATCGTGCGTGCTGGGTCGTGTCGGCGACGGATTTAAGGTCGCTATGAGCGGCCTCGACGGCGGGCGCATCGGCATTGCCGCCCAATCCCTGGGCGTGGCCGAAGCGGCCATGGCCGGCGCTGTTAAATACGCAAAGGAACGGGTTCAATTCGGCAAGCCCATTGCGGCCAAGCAGGGCCTGCAGTGGTATCTGGCCGACATGGCGACGCGTCTGGAAGCGGCTCGTCTCCTCGTATACAACGCCGCGTCGGAACGGATGGCCGGCGGCGATATCAGCCAGGCGGCGGCGATGGCGAAATATTATGCCTCTGAAGCGGCCTGCTACATCTGCGATTTGTCCTTGCAGATACACGGCGGCTACGGCTACATGAAGGATTACGACATCGAACGCTTGTACCGCGACGCCCGCATCCTGCGCATTTACGAGGGGACGAGCGAAGTGCAGAAAATGGTCATTGCCAGACACGTGCTGCAGTAAGGCGCGAATTTGATACTATATACCCTCTTTGCTGGATGTCACGGCAAAGAGGGTATTTTGTCATGCCGGAATGACAAAATAGCCGCCTTCGGTGAAAGATAAGGCGGCCTTTGTGGATTGAACGCAAGTATACCTTGCCAACGGGCTGGCAGTCATAGTATTATCAAACTAATTCCATTTCGGGAACATATAGCATAGATATGTATATACAAGGGGGATTCAGATGAACAGAGCAGATGCGGCAGAACAAATCGTCGCCGATTTAAGAGAACTGGCGGTGCTTACGTCAGACGAAGGCGGTGCCCAGCGCCTGTCGTGGACGCCGGTGTGGCAGCAGGCGACGGAATGGTTTCGCTGTCATATGGAAGCGGCCGGAGCCGAAGTGTCAATGGATGCCGTCGGCAATATATGGGCGAAGTTTGCCGGTGAAAGTGAAGCGTCCGTCGTCGTAGGGAGCCATATTGACTCCGTACCGGACGGCGGCTGGCTGGACGGGGCCCTGGGTGTAGCGGCCGGCATGGGCTACGGCGCGTATTGCCTAGATGGAAAGAAGCCGAAGAAGACTTTGTATGTCGTCGGCTGGGTCGATGAAGAAGGCATGGCCTTCGGCAAGAGCTGCTTTGGGTCGGCCGTTGCCAGCGGTTCTATGACGGCCCAGTCGGCGGTGTCTCTGACATCAAGGGACGGGCGATCTTTTGCCGACGTGCTGCGGTCGTGCGGACTGGACGGCGACCGAATAGACGAGGCGCGGGCGGCCTTTGCAGCGCGGCAGGTTCAGGCCTATTTGGAGCTGCATATCGAGCAGGCGCCGCTGTTGGCGCAGAACAAGACGAGCGCCGCCTGCGTATACGGCGTGTGCGGCTGTCACCGCGAATACATTACGTTTACGGGACAGCAGAGCCATTGCGGTTCGCCTGTAGCGTTGCGGCGCGACGCCTTTTTGGCAGCTGCCGAAGCAACCGTTGATTTTAATAAAATTGCGTTGAAATACGGCGCGTACTGCACAGTCGGGCAAGTAGACGTCGCCCCCAATGTCGTGACCATATCTCCCGGTCGCTGCCGCATTTCCCTGGATATCCGCTGCATCGACAAAGAAACGTTCCAGACGATGATAGACGAAGCCCGCGCCGCCTATGAAGGGCGGGCCAGGGAACACGGCGTAGCTGCAGCGCATGACGTCCTTTGGCACAAGGAGCCCGTATTGTTTGACGAAACGCTGAAAGAGCTGTGCCGTCGTGCCGTCCAGGAGGAAACGGGAAGGGACGCCGTCATGTATTCCGCTCCGCTCCACGACGCCGTAGAAATGGTAAAGGCTGCGCCGTCCATCATGATGTTTGTCATGTCGGACCCGGGCATTTCCCACTGCAAGGAAGAAGACACGCCGGAACCGGCTTTAAAAGAAGGCATCCGGGCCTTCCTGCGGCTCATCGAAGCCGTATTGGGAAGGTGAAATTTTCTTGACGGAAATTATAGATGTTTGCTATAATAATTCCGTTATGGAAAGGTGTCCGAGTGGTTTAAGGAGCTAGTCTTGAAAACTAGTGATGCGGCAACGCACCGTGGGTTCGAATCCCACCCTTTCCGCCAAGCAAACAACAGGGCTCGCCGGTTTTCGGCGGGCCCTGTTAATTTACTAGTTTGAGCTGTTTTTTTGACGAGGGGTTTAAAAAGGGGGTTATTTCATGAAAGACAGGCGCAGGACGTCGTATTGGCCGCTTCTCTATGGCATTAAAATCTGTCTGTGAACGATTTCGTCTTGCCATAGCTGCGCCTATGCGTCATCCCTGTGATACATTGAGCAGGGCGAAGGCGGACCAAATGGCCGTAATGATGATGTACAGGATAATCTGCGTTTTCGTGTAGTTGCGGCGCTGGCGATACAAGAGATACAAGCCGAGGGGCCAGCAGATGATGAGGGCGGCCCACAACATCCATTTTTTGTCATACCATTTCGTTTCCATACGTATATCCTCCTAATTTTTTGTTTTATAGGCAATAAAGCCGGCTTTGCGCAGTCCGAGGCTGCGTGTTTCGTCTGGAAGAAGAGATCAGCGCGGCCGTCGGGAATCTATTTTGCCCGGAGAGTTTAGGTACAGCATAGAATACTTTTTTATCGCTGTCAATAACGGGACGCGCGTATTTATGCCGCTGGGCTTCGGCGATGCGGTTGCGGCAAGGGCCGGTGAATTTTCGGCAGGGAATTGACAGGCTTTTTTCGTAAAAATATAATAGGAATGGAATAGCTGGAAAGCCGCAGGCGGCGTGTCTGCGGCGAAACATATATCGTATGGAGAGAAGTAAGGAGGTTCGTTATGTCGAGATTCCATGAGGAAGAGATTACCTGTCCCCAGTGCGGCAAAACCAGCCGGTTTAAGGTATGGGACAGCGTGAATACACAGACCGATGAAAAGATGAAGGATGCGGTGCGGTCGCTGGAAGCATTTACCATGCATTGTCCGCACTGCGGATACGAGCACGTCGTCAGCTATAATTTCTTGTATCATGATATGGATGGAGCTGTTATGATCTATCATGCCGCTGACGAACAGGGAGAGAAAACGGCGCAGCAGGCTTTCAAGCAGGCTATGACGGTGCTGCACGACGCGGCGCATTACGTCTGCCGCATCGTCCATTCCTTCGACGAAATGCTGGAAAAGCTCCGCATCGCCGACGCCGGCCTGGACGACCGCATTATCGCATTGCTGAAGCTGCTGGCAGAACGCCAGGTGGAAGCCCAGTATCCCGAGTTTCATACGACGGGCTGCTATTTCATCCGGGACGAAGAGGGGAAGTTTATTATCCACCTCATTGACGATGGCACGAACGAAGCGCTGAACGTCGATTACGAAGCCAGCTTTGCCGAATTGTACGAAACGCTGCGGAACGAATTCAGCAAGGACTTGGAAGAACAGTCGAAGGACGTGCCGGTTATCGACAAAGCTTGGGCCGTTTCATTTTTAGACGCCGTTATGAAATAAAGCGCTGCCAGGAGCGCAGCCATCGAAAAGCTCGCGGGCCATGTTCCTGCGGGCTTTTGCTGTAGCTGGCCCAGGCAGCTATGGGGGAGAGAAATGAGGGGGGAATGGCCCTATTTACTTGCGAAGTGGTAAATATGTGTTATATAATTAAGAATATATGTAGGTTTTTAATTAGCTGATTGTTTTTACCAAAGAAAAGGGGCTGTGATATGTATCACATAAGTGTTTTGACGGGACGTCAGGACGAAGATGATTTTGGAGAGCGGTTGCGGGATATTGCCCGCGTCGAATATTGCCCGGAAGCCGACGAAGACGTCATGGCTGACCGGCTGGAAGACGCCGACGTGATTATCTGCAAATCGGAACGGATTTCCGGCTCGCTTTTGGACCGGCTCGACGACTTGAAGCTCATCGTCATTTTATCGACGCGGTATGACAACGTCGATTTGGATGGGGCTGCCCGCAACGGCGTTCTCGTCGTCAATAACATGTCGTACTGCGTCGACGATATTGCCGACCATACGTGCGCTATGATATTGGCGCTGATTCGGCAGCTGCCGGAATACTTGACGGACATCAACGTCAACAGCCGCTGGGAATACGGCTCCGTGGCCTGGCCTATCCACCGCGTGAGCAGCAACCTCATCGGCCTCGTCGGCTTCGGCCATATCGGGAGGGCCGTCGCGTCGCGCATGCAGGCCTTCGGCTGCAGCATCCAGGCGTACGACCCGTTTGTCAGCGAAGACATCATGAACGCGCATCATGTCCGTCCTGTCGATATGGACCAGCTGCTGGAGACGAGCGACGTCGTATCGCTCCATATGCCGCTGAATGAAACGACGCGGTATATTTTCCAGGATGAACAGTTCGAGCAGATGAAGCAGGGCGCTATGTTCGTCAACTGCTGCCGCGGCGGCCTGGCCGACGAAGCGGCGCTGTACCATGCCGTCGACGATGGGCATATCCGCAGCGCGGCGCTGGACGTCTTGTCTATGGAACATCCCAGTCCGATGCTGCTCAAAATGATCGCCCGGCCGGAATTCCTGCTGACGCCTAACGTCAGCTTCCATTCGGTCGAAGCCGATAAGCAGGTCCGCGACGACGCCGAGACATATATCCGCCGGTTCTTCGAAGGGCGGCGGGACGAACTGCCAATCGTCGTAAAAGATACATATTAACATCGTGCATACAAGCGGCGTATCGGCGCAAGGGCGCCGGCGCGCCGCAGGATAAACCGACATACGAAGGGGGCTTTATGTCTTGCGCATTTGGAAATTCGCCGCAATGGCATGTCTTTGCTGCGCCCTGTTAGGGGGCTGCGGCTCGTCTTCCGACACGAAGACGGCTGCCGAGTCCGCCGCGCCGGCAGCGCAGCAGGAACAAGTGGAAATGGCCGTTCCCGAAAAAGGGATTCCGGTCCTCATGTATCATATGATAGGCGACGTGCCTGATAACGACGCCGTCCTGCTGGAATCGCACTTCCGCGAGCAGATGCAGTTTTTAAAGGACAACGGGTTCCATCCCATTACGCTGCAGCAGCTCCATGAATACATGACGGAAGGGAAGGCCGTCCCTGTAAAACCTGTCGTGCTGACCTTTGACGACGGGTATCCCGACACGTATTCCATCGTCATGCCCATCATGAAGGAATTCGGATTTCCCTGCACCGTATTCATCCCGACGTATGACGCCGACCAGGGTACGCGCCTGACGTGGCAGCAGATCCAGGAAATGAAAGACGCAGGCATTACTATCGCTTCGCACAGCTACCGTCATGAACGCCTGACCGAGCTTTCGGCGGCGGCCGTCGAAGAAGACGTGCAAAAGAGCCAGGAAGAGCTGAAGCAGCGCCTGGGTATCGACAACGAATTTTTCTGCTATCCCTATGGCCGGGTCAATGAGGCCGTCGAAGACGTCATGAAAAAGCATGGCATCAAGCTGGCCGTCACCATGAATCCGGGATGGGCGAAGCGCGGCGACAATCCCTATGCCGTCAACCGCATCTGGATTGGCAATGCCGTCGATATAGGAAACTTTGAGCAGCGCGTTACGACAGAGCAGTACGAAGAACGATAACGCCGGGTCTATCTTTACATTTCTGAGGTAACTATGAAGAAACATTTCAAAGATATTTGCAAATTTTTAATAGTATTGCTGGTCTTTTTCGGCGTAACGTCGCCTGTCGTCGTACTGTTCGGCCCCTTTGACAACGTCAAGCGGACCGTCGTCGGCGCGATTTTAAAGAGCCGCCACCCCCAGTACATTACGTGGCTTTTTTCTCAGGAAGAAATCGATAAAATACTGGGCGGCATCAGCACGGCGCCGAAGCAGGAGCTGTTTAAATTTACGGCCCGCACCGATTCGTCCCTGAATTTAAAGCAGATTGAATCGAGCCGCTTCAAAGGCTTTTTGCTGGAAATCCCCGACCCGAAGCGCATCGAAGTAGCGACGGCGGAAAATATGGATGAAAAAGGCGACACGACGAGCGGCATCGCCAAGCGGCATGACGCCGTGGCGGCCATCAACGCCGGCGGCTTTTACGATGCCAACGGTACCGGCACGGGCCGCAGCCCGTATGGCTTTATCATTCATGACGGCCGGTTCCTTCTGGGGCAGAATTCCCTCGACGTGGAAGTGAACGAATTCGTCGGATTCAATAAAGAAGGAAATCTCATCGCCGGTACGTACAGCAAGGGCGAAATCATCGAAATGGGCGCGAAAGAAGGCATATCCTTCGGCCCGGCCCTCATCGTCAACGGCGAAAAGATGATTACCGACGGCGACGGCGGCTGGGGCGTCGGTCCCCGCACGGCTATCGGTCAGCGCAAGGACGGCACGGTGCTGTTTTTGGTCATCGACGGCCGCCAGCCCGGGTATTCTGTCGGCGCGACGCTGCGGGACCTGCAGAATATCCTCTATGAAGAAGGCGCAGTTATCGCGGCCAATCTGGACGGAGGCTCCAGCTCAACGCTGTACCTCAACGGCAATGTAGTGAACAAACCGGCGGACTTGCTGGGCGAACGCATGATTCCGACGGCATTTATCGTCAAATAGGAGGTATGTATGAACACGAAACGAGTTCTCTTGGCCTTCGTTGTCGGCATTGCCGTCCAGGCAGGCGTGTATTTGTATTTAGACAAGGTGCTCTTTGCGCCGGCCTCGGATTTCCAGATTGCCGGCACGAATCAGCAGGAAGCCTTGGGCTTCGGCGTAGAGCCGAACGGCCAGTCCTATTATTCCTTTGACAAGCGGTTTATGGCGACCATTGTCGACGACCAGGTGTTGATTTACGAAGCCGGCAAGAAGGGCGAGCCGCAGCGCATCAACCTGCACGGCAAGAAGGTGTCCTTCTTCGAATGGCTGCCGGACCGCAATCTGGCCATTTTCGCCACCTACGGCTACGATAACGAGACGGGCAATTATGAAGTCCACATCGCCCAGTACGACCCGGTATATCCCGAACGGGAGCTGGACACGCCTATCGAAGACGCGCCGGAAGACAGCAAGATCGTCGACGTAGCCTACTCGACGGCGACGAACGTCGTATACATGAAGCTGGAAGTGGCTCCCGAACGGTACCGCATTTACCGTACCGACGCCAACTACGATACGCGGCGCATCCACGTCCAGGCTGAAAACATCGGCCGCATCGCCGTATTCTACGACGAAGACATCTTCTTCTATGACAACCTGCGCACCGGCGTCGTCTACATGTTTGAAGGAGCGACGAGCAGCTGGCGGGAAATCTCGCCGGTCGGCAAGTACCGTCTCGTCGGCATCGACGGCCAGGATATTTACGTCGCCGAGCTGAACCGCGACGACAAGGTTGTCGCGGCATACCGCGGCCGCCTGCGCCAAGGCTTCACGAAGATAGCGACATATAAAACGCCGGAAGACTTTTCCAAGCTGACCCTCAACAGCATGCTGGAAGCGTCGGATAAGATGGAAAGCTCCGGCGATACAAACAAGTAAGGTGATACGATGGCAAAGCATAAAATCCCCAAGAATCGGTCTCTCGAAGACATGTTCAAGGGCGTAAAAGAAGAAATAACCTTTGAAACGGCCGATTGGGACGACGAACCGGCGGCAAAGCCCCGCGTCGTTCAGAAACCGGCAAAAAAGCAGACGGCGTCGGATTTCCGCAAGCAGTTCTTCACGGACGACTTGCAGGAAAAGGTCGGCTCCCTGCTGTTGGAAATCAAGATGGCCTACTATAAAGACGGCGTCGGAGATATTTCCCTGGAAGTCGTCAAGGACGGCCGCAACGTCGTTATCAAGACGGGGCCGAAGACAAGTAAGAAGACTCGCTGAGTCTGTATTGGGGGACGCTGGGCGTTCCCCTTTTTTTCATGAAGCCGCCCGGCAGGAGGGACTATGGTTACGAGAGAAGACATGATGCGCCGCTATCCGAACTGCGGCGTCATCGAAGAAGAATTTGAAAACTCCAAATGGTTTTCCGTATTCATGCAGCTCGTCTTCACCTTGGTCGGCATGTATTTCTTCTGGCTCATGCTCGGTGAAGCGACGCTGGCGGCACGCCTGGACAACATCGCCGTCCTGCTGTTCTGCCTGTGGCGCATCCACAGACAGCGCGACGTCGTCTGCTTCGTCACCGACAAGGGCCTCATCGTGCGCCGCCAGTTCATGTCTCTCCGGGAATTTTGCGACGAGCAGATTCACGAAGAGCGCAGCTTCGTCTTCCTCCCTTACAAGGATATTTTTCTCATCTCCGACAACTGGCAGGAAATCGAGCTGGGCAAGGCCGAAGAGGGGGGCATCGCCGTGCTGCCGGTCCACATGCAGTTCTTGTCCAGGAAAAACAAGCAGCGCATCATCGACCGCATTAAGGAATGGCAGGAGACGCACGACGAATCATAGGGCCCAAGAAGAGAAAGACGAGCGTAAAAAAGAGATTTGAAGAGGATAAGAGCAAAATAAAGGGGATTCATGAAAAAATTCCATCATTTTGAATAGCGAAAACTCTTTATTATTTTAACGAAATAAAGTAAAATAAGGACTGTATTTAGAACTGTGTAAGATATGAAGGGGAGATTCAAGATGATGTGGAAACGGTTGGCAGTCGTAGGGGCGGCTGCACTTGTAGCAATGAATATAGTCGGCTGCGGCAGCGAGGGGTCTAAGGATAGCGCCGCAGCGGAACGAAATAAAATCGTCATCGGGCTGGACGACAACTTCCCGCCCTTCGGCTTTCACGACGAAAAAGGCGAGCTCGTAGGCTTCGACATCGACATGGCGAAGGAAGCGGCGAAGCGCCTGGGCATGGAAGTCGAATTCAAGTCCGTCGACTGGGACAGCAAGGAAACGGAACTGACGAGCAAGCGCATCGACGCTATCTGGAACGGCTTGTCCATCACGCCGGAACGGGAAAAGAACATTCTCTTCTCCCGGCCCTATCAGAACGGCCCGCAGATCCTGTTAGTCCGCGGCGATTCGCCTATTCAGGGCAAGGCCGACCTGGCCGGCAAGATCGTCGGCACCCAGCAGAGCAGCACGGGCCTCGAAGCGATCAACGCTGAGCCGGAGCTGCGCGATTCCTTTAAGGAACTGAAGCAGTATTCGGACAACGTCACGTCCTTCATGGATTTGGAAGTCGGCCGCATCGACGCCGTAGTCGTAGCCTTGACGACGGCAGCATACTTCAAGCAGCAGAACAACGCCGATTTCCGCATTATCGACGTGGGCTATCCCAGCATTCCCTGCGGCGTCGGCATGCGCAAGGACGATACGGAGCTGAAGGCAAAGCTGGACAAGGTATTGGAAGACATGCACAACGACGGCACGTCTAAGAAGATTTCGGAAAAATGGTTTGGCATGGACGTATCCATGTAGGAGGTATGGAAAATGGACGTAAAGAAATTAGCGGCTATAGGAATGCTGACCGCAGCGGCGGCGACGATGCTGGCCGGCTGCGGCGGTGAAGAAAAAGCGGCAGATAAGCTGCCTGATAAAATCGTCATCGGTCTCGACGACAATTTCCCGCCTATGGGCTTCCGCGACGACAGCGGCAACATCGTGGGCTTTGACATTGATTTGGCTACGGAAGCGGGCAAGCGCATGGGCATTCCCGTCGAATTCAAGCCTATCGACTGGGACAGCAAGGAAGCGGCCTTGAAGAGCAAGCAGGTTGACATGCTCTGGAACGGCCTGACCATTACGGAAGACCGGGCTAAGCAGATTGCCTTCTCCAAGCCGTATTTGGACAACGCCCAGATCCTCGTCGTCCGGGCCGATTCGCCCATTGCCGACCGGGCGGGCCTGTCGGGCAAGATCATCGGCACCCAGGAAGGCAGCAGCTCTATCGACGCCTTGGAAAAACAGCCGGAATTTAAAAACTCCCTTCAGGAAGTCAAACGGTACGGCGATTTCGTCGCCGCCTTCATGGATTTGGAACTGGAACGCATCGACGGCATCCTCGTGGACAGCGTCGTAGGCCGCTACTACATGAGCAAGAAGCCGGGACAGTTCAAGGTCATCGACAACAAGATGGGCGACGAACAGTACGGCATCGGCATGCGCCAGGAAGACAAGATGCTTCAGGACAAGCTCAACGAAACCTTGAAGCAGATGAGCGCCGACGGCACGATGGCCAAGATTTCCCAGAAATGGTTCGGCGAAGACATTACGATCAAAGTAGAATAATCACGAAGGGCCCAGCAGGTGATAGCATGCAGAGGGCGAGGGGCGGCAGCTCCGCGCTTTCTGCGCCTATCACCTTATGTGCGTCTTTACGGCCCTTATAAGCGAGGAGACACTATGGAGTACTTATTGAACATTGTCCCGGCCATTGCCGGCGGGTTGGAAATCACCCTGCAGATTTTTGTCATTACCATCGTACTGAGCCTGCCCCTTGGCATTCTCATGTCTATTGCCCGCATTTCGCGCATTATGCCCCTGCGGAAATTCATGGGCGCCTATATTTACGTCATGCGCGGCACGCCGCTCATGCTCCAGATCTTATTCATTTATTACGGCCTGCCCTTTATCATCGAAGGCCTGCGCCTGCCCGATTTCCCGGCGGCCATCATCGCCTTCGTATTCAACTACGCGGCGTACTTTGCGGAAATTTTCCGCGGCGGCATCCAGTCTATTGACAAGGGCCAGTACGAAGGGGCTAAGGTTCTCGGCATGACCTACGTCCAGACTATGCGGCGCATTATCCTGCCCCAGGTCGTCAAGCGCGTCCTGCCGCCGGTGGCTAACGAAACGATCAACCTCCTGAAGGATACGTCCCTGGTCTACATCCTGGCCATGAACGACATCCTGCGCATTACGCGCTCCATCGTACAGCGCGACTTCGACACGACGGCCTTCGTCGTCGCCGCCGTGTTCTACCTGTTCTTTACCTTTATTCTGACAAAGGTATTCACCTATCTGGAAAAACGCTACGCCGTGTACGACGAATAAAGGAGGAAACGACACGATGAGTTTTATTGAAATGGATCATATACGCAAGCAATTTGGCAATCTGGAGGTCTTGAAAGACGTGACGCTCCACGTCGACGAAGGCGAAGTCGTCTCGATCATCGGCCCGTCGGGCAGCGGCAAGAGTACCTTCCTGCGCTGTCTGTGCCAGCTCGAAACCATTGACGGCGGCACGATTACCGTCGACGGCGACGTCATGGTCAGCCAGCCCGAAGGCAGCCGCCGCTCCGTCTACGCTCCGCCGGCCCAGGTGCGGGCCATCTGCCGCCGCATGGGCATGTGCTTCCAGCACTTCAATCTCTTTCCCCATATGACCGTCCTCGACAACATCCTCGAAGCGCCGCGCATCGTTAAGGGCATGAAGACCGAAGACATCATGCCGACGGCGGAAGAGCTGCTGAAAAAGGTCGGCTTGTGGGAGAAACGGGACGAATACCCGTCGCGCCTGTCCGGCGGCCAGCAGCAGCGCGTAGCTATCGCCCGAGCCTTGGCCATGAATCCGGACATCATGCTGTTCGACGAACCGACGTCGGCCCTCGACCCGGAACTGACAGGCGAAGTCCTGCGGACCATCAAGCAGCTGGCCGACGAAGAAATGACCATGATCATCGTCACCCATGAAATGGCCTTCGCTAAAGAAGTAGCCGACCGGGTCATTTTCATGGCCGACGGCCTCATCCAGGAAGAAGGCACGCCTCAGCAAGTCTTTGAAAACCCGCAAAACGAACGAACCCAAAGCTTCCTGAAATCCATGCTGCGGTTCTGATAAAAACGAAACAAACCGGCAAGTGCGAACGAGCATTTGCCGGTTTTTGCGGTATATGCGGTGCGGTTTCCATTAGGCTGACGACACTATATGTCGGTGGGGAAAAATTTTTACTTGATATGGTACATTTTTTATTGCGTACACCCCGATAAATATAGTAAAATCATAATATACAAGAATAAAAAGAAACAGAATGGGGGTGAACGAATATGAGACCTGTCCGGTTCCGTAGGCAGGAATGCCAAACAGCTGCACATCATACCAATCGGTATAATTATGTGAAATCATATACGGGGGGGGGGGTACGGTTCTTATTATAGATATAGCCTGAAAACGCAGGGATTTTATACCCTGCTTCATATAGCATATCCATACAGGCAGAGCGCAAGTTCTGCCCTTTTGTCGTGCCATTTTCCCGAAGCATACCCCTTGTCATACGAAGGACAGCTGCGTATGTAAATAGTTTTTTTAGGTATGTAATAGCATTTAGCTAAGGAGGAAAATAACATGAAAGGCAAACGAAACTTAGGAAAAGCCGTCGTGTTGGGCTTACTGTTAAGCACTGGCATGTATGGAGCAGCATGGGCAGATGAAGAAGTGGTTGGCGGATTATGGACTAATGCAAATTATACAACTGAAGAAGGTAATGATTTAAAAATTATTGCTGATGGAAAAGATGGTCATGGAAATATAGGTATAGGTTATGATGGTACGGTAAATGTACTCGGTGATAAGTTAACCGTTGAATCAGTTTCTAATGCGATTCAAAGCGGCTATATAGAAAATGCTAAGGTACAAATTTTGGCAAATAATATTGAAATCAATGCCGGAGATAATGGTATTTTTACATCAACAGAAGGCGGATATAAAAGTACCGTTATAATAGGCTCGGAAGACAGAAAAATCCAAGGCTTAACCATCAACGCTGGCGGCCAGGGCATTGATAATAAAAAAGGTAATGTTTACATTTACGGCACTGATGACAGCCAGTTTTATATTCATTCCTTAAATACAAGCGGAAAATTGACTAATCAAGCTGCCATCAATAATGGGACTAACGGCGAGATTATTCTTACCGGCGGTTCTATTAATATGGTAACAGATAAAGTTGACAAGGGATACGGTGATGGTATTACTAACAGTAGCGGCACTACGACTTTAAATTTTAATAGTATTGAAATGGATGTAACAGGAAATGGCATTCGTAATACTTCGGGGACAGTTTCTTTAAATACAGAGAGTAGTAATGCCATTACGTCGGATCAGCGGGGCATCTATAATACTAGCTCGGGGACAGTTTATTTAAATACAAAGGGGAGTAATACCATTACGTCGGCTCAGCAGGGTATCTATGCTCAAAAAGGTACAGTTGATATGACCGGCGCGAGCAACAGCATTGAAGCTGGTCATTTAATTCAAGATGAAGAAGACAAAAAGATCTGGTATGGTACTGATTTAGCCATTAACGCTGGCAGTAAAGCCATTTTTGGAAATAATACCTATGCTGGTATCGTTAATTTAAAAGCGAGTGACGGCGATAATACTCTTAGAGGTGCGGTGTATGCCATTGGTGATGAAACGAATGTGCAGATAAGCGGTTTAGCAGATGAAAATAGAAATTACGGAAATAGCCGCTATAACTATGTTGGCTCTGCCGCTGTTATTGAAAATGCTGGCGGTTTGAAGGGGAAAGAGATAGATAGTGTGACCGGCGAAACTACCGGTATGGATGTTGTTTCTGCGTTGTATGCTGAAGAAGGCGCGCAAATTAATCTTTCTGGTATTACTAATACGATTCGGACTTATTATGCAGATCCGACGGACGAACATACTTCTGAACGAGTCGTATGGGCCTATAAAGGCGCAAAGATTAATATTGACGGCGCAACCCACATCAGCACGTACAACTACGATCAGTCTCCGAACAGCGGCGATATTGCCATTGCCGCAGGCACGGCGACGGAATTGAAGGCTGAAGATTTTACAGAAGATAAGCTCAATAGCTTGGAAAAAGCGACGGTTCATTTGAATTACAAGGCCGGAAGCTCCATTGAAGGCGATATTCTGGCGGCGTATGGCGGCGAAGTCACTATCAGCAACGCGACTCTTAAAACCCGGGCTGCTGGCGAAGACGCTTCGTTTGACGGCATCAACATTCACGGCAACTTACTTGCCGGTAATACGGGCGTGTTAAACGTCAACCTTGGCAACGGCGGCCTTCAGCAGCGAGATTCTTACGGGCGGTGAAGTAAACCTTACCATGGGCGAAGGCTCGACATGGGAAGTTACCGGCCAGAGCTGGATTACGAAAGTGGATACGGGAACTAGCGAACACGTAGAGATCGACCTCGTATCGGCTAACTCGAATTTGAACGAAAAAGCGCAGGCCTTGACGATTGGCGAAATGAAGGGCAATGCGATGTTTACGATGCAGCTCGACGGGGAACGAAATGTCAGCGATATGTTGTACATGAAAAAAGCGAACGGCGAGTATTTCATCAATTTGAAAAACGCCGTGACTGTAGAAGACATGTATCAGGATGGATTCGACGGCTTGCGCTTTGCGACGGTCGGCAAAGGGTCGAATGCCACATTCAGCGCCGGCACCTACGACAACGGCGTGTATAACGTCGAATATGAAGTCGGTACGGACAACTACAATGGGAACTCGGAAAACGATGCGTATAACAGCACGAATGCCGACGGAAACATGGACGAAGCGAAACCGGGGAATGATTTGGTAGATAACCTCTTTAAGGACGAACCGCAGGAAGCTGCTGCAAACGGCGTCATGACCTTAGCGGCTGTTGCTTCGCCTGATTCGACAGATTCGACGGAAGACATGGGCACAAATACGGGCATGAACGGGGCGGACTTAGACGATACGACGAACTTCAAGCTCATCGGCGTCAAGTCGACGGAACTGTCCGACGCCGGCAAGACCGTCGTGGCCATGTCCAAGGTCAACTACGCTAATGCCATCTACATGGATAGATTGAACAAGCGCATGGGCGAAGCGCGGTATATCGACGGCGACGAAGGCTTGTGGGTACGTATCCGTCATGACCGCATCGGCAAGTCCGACGCCTTCCGCAGTAAGAATACGATGTTTGAACTGGGTTATGACCGTAAGGTCGGCGACCGGGAAGACGGCGAACACCGTCAGGGCGTCGTATTCGATTACATGCGCGGCACGGCAGATTATGACAACGTAGCCGGAGACGGCGATGTACGCAGAGGCGGTGTATGGTTCTACGATACGTGGCTGGGCGATAAGGGACATTATTCTGATTATGTCCTCAAGATTGGCAGATTGTCCAACGATTTTGAAGTGTACGCAAGAAGCACCGGCGAAAAGATTACCGGTGACTACAGCAACTTCGTCTATTCGGCCAGCGCCGAATACGGCCGCAAGAAAGACCTGGGCAACAACTGGTACATCGAGCCTCAGGCCCAAATCCAGTACGCTCATGTCACCGATGCCGACTACACGACGAGCCAGGATACGCACGTCCAGCTCGACGCTATCGACAGCTTGATTGGCCGCGTCGGTTTCCGCCTCGGTAAGGACGTCGGCGAAAAGAGCACCTTCTACATCAAGGCCGACGTGCTCCATGAATTCCTCGGCGACCAAGACATCGAAGCCCGCGACGCCACGGGTCTCCTCAGCACGACCTATGAAAACGAAGGCACGTGGTACGACATCGGCCTTGGCTTTTCTCACCAGTTCAGCAAGGGCACCTATATGTATCTCGATATGGAAAAATCCATCGGCAACGATAACGAAGACACGTATCAGTTCAACTTCGGCATGAACTGGAAGGTCTAAGGAGCGGTGGAACGGGAAGCAAAATGCCCGGTCTGCGGCAAGGTCTTTACGGCCCACCGCGCGACGGAGCGGTACTGCAGCGCGGCCTGCCGGCGTTACGCCTACCGCCATCGGGACGAAGCGCCGCCGTCTCAGCGAGCCGGAGGAAAGACGCTGCGCTCCTTCCGCTGCATCCGCTGCGGCAAGTGGGTCGTCGTGACGCAAGGGGCGGATAAGCGGAGAAAATTCTGCTCGCCCCATTGCGAGCGGCTGTACTGGAAGCATTCTAAAAACGTGGAGTCCCAGCCCGTACAGCACGCCTTCCGATGCCGGAACTGCGGCGTTCTTGTGGAAATACGGGACGCCAAGGACAGGCGGACGGCATTCTGCAGCGCCGACTGCCGCAAGCAATGGTTTTCCCTGCATCGGAAAGCCGTCGCGCATCACAGCATAAAAGAATAGAGCAGTGTAGAAAACGCCCGGACAAGTTGATTGTCCGGGCGTTTTCGTTTATACTGGGTATAGAATCCGATATTCGTATGTGAGAATAACGATAAGGAGAATTTTACGATGGAAGAGAGCGAATTGCACTGCAAGGTGACGGTGCGCATCGTGGCCGATAAAAAGGCCTTTGGCCCCGGCGTGGCGGCCTTGCTGCGTGGCGTGCGGGACTGTCATTCCTTACAAGGAGCAGCGCGGCAGATGGATATGTCCTACTCCAAGGCCTGGACGGTCATCCGCGAGGCCGAGCGCATTTGGGGATTTTCCCTGACGGAATGCCGCGTCGGCGGCAAGCGCGGCGGCGGGTCGGTCCTGACAGCCCAGGGCGAAGCGGTACTGCGGCGGTACGACGACATGGAGGAAGCGGTTAAAGCCGTGGCGGCGGAACAGTTCGACCGCTTTTTCAGCCGCGAAGAACTGGAAAAGATAAAAGCAGGCGAGGTGTGATATGAAGAAAATCAAGACAGAAGAGGCCGTAGGCCACGTATTGTGCCACGACATTACGCAGATCATAAAAGGCGTGTCCAAGGGGCCCGTATTCCGCAAGGGCCATATCATTCGGGAGGAAGATATTCCCGTGCTGCTGTCTGTCGGCAAGGAGCACGTATATATATGGGAGTGCGACGACTCGACGCTTCATGAAAACGATGCGGCGGCCATCCTGCGGGACATTTCCCTGGGCGCGAACATGCATGCCACGGAAGCGAAGGAAGGGAAAATCGAGCTTATCGCCGACCGCAACGGCCTGCTTACGATTCGCTGGCAGGGCTTGCAGGCCGTCAATTCCTTAGGTGAAATGATGATTGCCTCGCGCCACGGCGGCTTTGCCGTCAAACAAGGCGACGTACTGGCAGGGATGCGGGTCATTCCCCTGGTCATCTCCAAGACGAAGATGGAAGCGGCGAAGGAAGCGGCTGGAACGGAGCCGTTGTTCAACGTATTGCCTTTTACGGCTAAGACGGCCGGCGTCGTCACGACGGGCAGCGAAGTGTTTAAGGGCCGCATTGCCGATACGTTTACGCCGGTCATCGAAGACAAGCTGGCTGAGTACGGCATCGCCGTGACGCAGCACGTCACGCTGGCCGACGACCCGGCGGCCATTACGGCGGCGATTCAGGATATGCTGGCTCAGAGCGTCGATATGGTATTCTGCACGGGCGGCATGAGCGTCGACCCTGACGACCAGACGCCGCTGGCTATCAAGAATACGGGGGCGCGCATCGTGTCGTACGGCGCGCCGGTGCTGCCGGGAGCAATGTTTTTGCTGGCCTATACGGGCGACGGCCGTCCCGTCGCCGGCTTGCCGGGCTGCGTCATGTACAGCAAGCGGACGATTTTTGATTTGGTTCTGCCGTCGCTGGCTGCCGGCGTGGAAGTCAAAGCCGACGAGCTGGCGCGCCTCGGCGAAGGCGGGCTGTGCCTGAACTGCCCCGTATGTACTTTTCCGAACTGCGGCTTTGGAAAATAGGAGGGACTATGGAAGGATTTACCCATATAGACGATACAGGAAACGCCGTCATGGTCGACGTGAGCGGCAAGGCGGCGACGGCGCGAGAAGCGACGGCGGCCGGGCGTATCGTCATGAGCCGGGAATGCTATGAGGCGGTGACGGCTGGAACGATTGTCAAGGGAGACGTCCTCGGTACGGCCCGCGTCGCCGGCATCATGGGGGCGAAGCGGACGAGCGAGCTCATCCCGCTGTGTCACATATTAAATTTAAGCAAATGCGCCGTCGATTTCATCTTTCACGACGAAGAAGGAGCCATCGAATGCCGCTGCACCGTCAAATGCCAGGGGCAGACGGGCGTGGAAATGGAAGCCCTGACGGGCGCGTCGGCGGCTCTGCTCACGATATACGACATGTGCAAGGCCGTCGACAAGAAAATGGTGATTACGGACATTCACTTGCTGGAAAAAATCGGCGGCAAGAGCGGATATTTTTCTTTTGACGGACAGGATGACCTATGATAGATACATTAGGACGCCGTATCGACTACCTGCGCATTTCGATTACGGACCGCTGCAACATGCGCTGTCGCTACTGCATGCCCGACGGCATATCCGCCGTGGGGCACGGCGACGTCCTGCGCTATGAGGAAATCATTGCCATCTGCCGGGCGGCCCTGCGCGTCGGCATTACGAAGTTTAAGGTCACCGGCGGCGAGCCCTTCGTCCGCAAGGGAGCCGTCGGCTTTATACGGGAGCTGCGGAGCTTGCCGGGCGTCGAGTCCGTGACGGTGACGACGAACGGCTGGCTGCTGCCCCAGGTATTGCCGGAGCTGCGGCGTATCGGGGTAGACGGCGTAAACATCAGCCTGGACAGCCTGGACCGGGCCCAGTACCAGGCAATTACGGGCGTCGACGCCCTGCCCGAGGTGCTGCAGGCGGTCCGGCAGTGCGCGGCGTCGGGCCTGCCGACGAAGATCAACGCCGTCCTGCTGGCCGATACGAAGGAGCAGATGGTTCCGCTGGCTCGCCTAGCGGAAGAGCTGCCTGTCGACGTGCGGTTTATCGAGCTCATGCCCATCGGCTGCGGCGCGTACCAGCAGGGCTATAGCGCCGACGAGGCCCTGGCGGTCCTGCGCGGCGTCTATCCCGATTTAACGCCCCTGTCGGTCCGGCGGGGCAATGGCCCGGCGGCGTATTACGCCAGCCGCCGGCTGAAGGGATATATCGGGAGGATCGCGGCCAATTCGCACGTCTTCTGCCGGCAGTGCAACCGCATGCGGCTGACGAGCACAGGATTTTTAAAGCCCTGCCTCTGCTACGACAACGGCGTGGATTTACGGGCTGTCGTCCGCTCCGGCCAAGGGGAAGGCTTGCTGGCGCAGGCCATAGAGCAGGCCATACTCCGCAAACCGGCCCGGCATTGCTTTGGACAGGGTCAGGCTGTGACGGAACGGAAGGCTATGAATGAAATTGGAGGCTAGTATGGGAATTGTAAGAGCTGTTTGTACGAGCAAGGTCAAGGGGACGCAGAAGCGGCCGGAGCCCTTTGTCCGTTGTCTTGTGAATTGGGGGATTGAAGGCGACGCCCACGGCGGCCCTTGGCACCGTCAGGTAAGTTTGTTGTCTCTGGAAAAAATAGAAGAATTCCGCCGCCGCGGCGCGCCTGTATCGTACGGCGATTTCGGCGAGAATATCGTCGCCGAAGGCATTGATTTTTCGTCTCTGCCTGTAGGCACGCTGTTTCGATGCGGCGACGTCTTGCTGGAAATGACCCAGATCGGCAAGGAATGCCATAGCCACTGCGCCATTTATCAGGCCGTGGGCGACTGCATCATGCCTCGTGAGGGCGTCTTCGCCCGGGTGCTGGAAGGCGGCGTCATCCGTCCTGGCGACGAAATCGTCGTGGAACCGCGGCGGGGAAAGAGGCCCTATCAGGCGGCGGTGATTACCTTGTCCGATAAGGGCAGCCGCGGCGAGCGCAAGGACGAAAGCGGCCCTGTCGTCGCCGAAGCGCTGCGGCAGCGGGGCTACGACGTCGTAGAGGAGCTGCTGCTGCCCGACGGCATGGAGCCTCTCAAAAAGGAATTGATGCGGTTGGCCGACCAGCGGCAGCTGGATTTGATTTTGACGACAGGCGGCACGGGATTCGGGCCGCGCGACATGACGCCCGAAGGGACTCTCGCTGTGGCGACGCGGCAGGCTCCGGGCATCGCCGAGGCTATGCGGGCCGCATCCCTGGCCGTGACGAAGCGGTCCATGCTGTCCCGGGCTGTCAGCGTCATTCGCGGCAAGACCCTTATCGTCAACCTGCCGGGCAGCCCCAAGGCCTGCCGGGAATGTATGGACGTTTTTTTAGATACGATTCCTCATGGACTGGATTTGCTCCGCGGCGACGGCGGCGACTGCGCCCGATGAGGCCGGGAGCGTAATGGAAAGGATGGCTGTATGATGAAGTGGAAACGCGCGTTGGGCGTCGCGCTGCTGCTTGCGGGCATGGCCGTACTGGCCGGCTGCGGCGGGCAAAACGGAGCGGAGCATGGGAAGACAATGCTCACCGTCTTTGCGGCGGCCAGCATGACTGAGACGATGAACGAAATCGCTAAGGCGTATCAGCAGGAGCATCCCGATGTAGAAATCGTCTATAATTTTGACTCGTCAGGGACGCTGAAGCATCAGATTCAAAACGGCGCGGCCTGCGACGTATTCATTTCGGCGGCCCAGAAGCAGATGGACCAGCTCGATGCGTCGAAGGATGAACGGGCTAATCCGGAACGGCTGGATTTTGTGCTTCCGGAGACGCGGATTGATTTGCTGGAAAACAAGGTCGTTTTAGCGACGCCGGAGGGAAATCCAAAGCAGATTGCCAGCTTCGACGACATGGCGCAGAAGCTTGAAGACGGCTCCATCCGCCTGGTCATGGGCAACAGCGACGTGCCCGTAGGCCAGTATACACAGAAGATATTGGCTTATTACGGGCTAGACGAACAGGCTATTGCTGAGCAGGGCCGTATCACGTACGGTTCGAACGTCAAGGAAGTCACGACGCAGGTCAAGGAAGGCAGCGCCGACTGCGGCGTCATTTACGGTACCGACGCCTACAGCGCCGGCTTGAAGCCCGTCGGCGAAGCGACGAAGGACATGTGCGGGCAGGTCGTCTATCCGGCGGCCGTATTGAAGACCAGCGCCCATCAGGATGCGGCTAAGGCTTTCCTCACCTATCTTCAGGGCGAAAAGGCTATGGCCGTCTTTGAAGATGTCGGCTTCAGCAGGGCAGGGTAAGGCATGGACTGGTATCCCCTTTGGAACAGCCTGCGCATCGCCGCGATTTCGTCGGTCCTCGTCTTTTTCTGCGGCATCGCCGCCGCCTACTATGTGGCGAAAGCGCCGCGCCTCGTCAAGGGCGTCCTCGACGTAGTCCTGACGCTGCCCCTGGTCCTGCCGCCGACGGTATGCGGCTGGCTCCTGCTGCTGGTATTCGGCCTGCGCCATCCCGTCGGCATGTTCCTGTACGATATAGGTTTTCCCTTGGTCATGACCTGGTACGGCGGCGTCGCGGCTTCGGCTGTCGTCGCCTTTCCCCTCATGTACCGGACGGCCCGCGGCGCCTTTGAAAGTTTTGACGAGACACTGGCCTGGAGCGGGCAGACCCTGGGATTATCTAATACGTATATTTTTTGGCGCATCCGCATGCCCTATTGCAAGCAGGGTATTTTGGCCGGCCTCGTCCTGGCCTTTGCCCGGGCGCTGGGGGAATACGGCGCGACGAGCATGCTCATCGGCTATATTCCCAAGAATACGGCGACGATATCGACGACGGTGTATCAGTTGTGGCGGACGAACGACGAGTACGGCGCCTTCATCTGGGTTCTCGTCAACATCGCGATCAGCGCCGCCGTCCTGGTGACGGTCAGCCTGATGGAACGGAAACGCCGCCGGAAGGAGGTTTGGTCGTGATAGACGTGCAGTGTTATAAACGGCTCGGTCAGTTTTGCCTGGACGTGGAATTTCAGGCCTGCGGCGTGCTGGGCCTGCTGGGGCCGTCGGGAAGCGGCAAGAGCAAGACCTTGCAGTGCATCGCCGGCATCGAGCGTCCCGACCGGGGGCGCATCGCCGTCGGGAAGCGCGTCTTTTTCGACGGGGAAACGGGCGTAAATCTGGCGGTGCAGGAGCGGCGCGTCGGCTATTTGTTTCAGCATTACGCCTTATTCCCCAATATGACGGCGGCCGAAAATATCGCCTGCGGCGTCCGCCGGCATGTCGGCCGGAGCGAACGGCGTCCCATCGTCGCGGCGATGATGGAGCGGCTTGGCTTGACGGGACTGGAACACCATAAGCCGTCCCAGCTGTCGGGAGGGCAGCAGCAGCGCGTGGCCCTGGCCCGCATATTGGTCAACGAGCCGGATATTCTGCTGCTGGACGAGCCCTTCAGCGCCTTGGATGACGCCTTGAAGGAACAGGTCATGGCAGAACTGACCGGCGTGCTGCGCCAATTCGACAAGGATGTCGTCGTCGTAACCCACAGCTACGAAGAAGCGTACCGCCTGTGCCGCACCATCGCCGTCCTCCATGACGGGCGCATCGACATCATCGGCGAGCGGGACGCTGTATTCGCCCAACCCCAATCGAAGACGGCGGCGTCCCTCATGGGTTGCCGCAACATCGCGCCAGCCCGGAAAACGGGGCGGAGGACTGTCTTCGTGCCGTCGTGGAACTGCGAATTTACGGCGGCCTGCGACGTGAAGGATGAATTATGCGCCGTCGGCATCCGGGAGCGTTCGTTCAGCCCAGCCGTGCCCGTCAATTCGCACGCCGTTTCGATTACAGAAGAGACGAAGCTGCCCTTTGGGACCTTGGTCGCCTTTCGCTGCGACGGCCAGAGGCCCGATGCGCCGCCCCTCGTCTGGCTGGCCGAAGGCGGGCGCGCCGATACGTTGGGCGTGCGGCCTGAGGATATATTGCTGTTATACCGATAAGGACTATGCGGAAAGGATAGGATATATGGACGACGTATTTCTGAGACTGGAAGAGGAACTCCGCGCCGGCCGGCCAGCGGCGCTGCTGACGGTAGTGGAAAGTCACGGCGCGACGCCCCGCGGCGCCGGCAGCCGCCAGCTCGTATTGGCCTCCGGCGATACGGTGGGGACGATTGGCGGCGGCATCGGCGAGTATAAGGCCTGCGAAGCGGCGAGACGGGCCTTGCAGGACGGCGCATCAACGCTGCTGGCATATGATTTGAGTCCCGGTGCGGCGGCGGACATCGGAGCTGTGTGCGGCGGTACGTTTACCGTCTTTTGCCAGTACATCGGGTCCAATGCGGCGGCCTGTATCAGAGCTATCGCCGAATATGGCCGAAACCGCAGGCCCTATTTGCTCTTGTACGATATGACGGAGCCGAAACGATGGGCCATGGCAGTCGCCGGGCCGGAGACGGTATGCTGCGGCGATGAACAGCATGGGGCGGATTTACAGCGTTTTTTGAAGGAAAGTGGGAATACATCAATATATAAGCCGCAGTTACTATCCTATAGTGGGAAATTGCTGTATGCCGAGTCCTTTTTTCCAGCCAGCCGGGCCTTTATCTTCGGCGGCGGCCACGTAGCCTGCGCCCTGGTTCCCCTATTAGCCCGTGTCGGCTTTTCCTGCGTCGTCGTAGATGACCGGGAAGACTTTGCCAATGCCGAACGGTTTCCCGACGCCGAAGCCGTCGTCGTCGCCGATTTGGAGCACCTGCCGGATTTCCATATCGGAGAGGACGATTACGTCTGCATCATGACGAGAGGCCACGTAGGCGACTACGTCGTAGAGCGGCAGATATTGCCGCTGCGGCCTCAGTACATCGGGGTCATCGGCAGCCGAAATAAGCTGCATTTCGTGCGGGAAAAGCTGCTGGCCGACGGCTTTGCAGCAGAAGAAATAGATAATACGTACGGCCCCATCGGCCTTCCCATCTCTGCGGCGACGCCGGAGGAAATCGCCGTCAGCATTGCAGCGGAGCTCATCGCTGTCAGGGCTCGGCGGGAAGGTCGGGAAAAGGCCGACGCGAAGAAGTGGAGGGCCGCCGATGTGCCGCATATTCGCCTGCCGTAACGGGGCGGCTGAAGAGATGCCGTCGCTGCGGCAGGGATTGGCATATGGCTGTTCGTCCTTGGCGCAGAAGAAAAAAACCGTCGTCGCCTTTACCGGCTCAGGCGGCAAGACGACATGGATCTATCGGCTGGCTGAGGAGCTGCGCCGGCAGGGCAAACGAGTCGCCATAGCGACGACGACCCATATGTACGAGCCGCCGTCGGAACTACTGGCTGACGATACCGAGACGGTGAAATCGCTGCTGGAAGGGCAAGGCTTCGCAGTCGTCGGCCGTCGGGACGGCCGGGGTAAGATTGGCTACGGCGGCGACGCTCTCTTTGCTGTATGCCGGACCTTAGCCGACGTCGTCCTCGTCGAAGCCGACGGGTCGTGGCGGCAGCCGCTGAAATGCTTCGGTCCGCACGAGCCGGTTATTCCGCCGCGTACTGATTGCATCGTCCATGTGGCGGGATTGTCTGCCTTGAGCCGTCCTCTGGACGAGGTCTGTTTCCGCTGGGAACGAAGCCGATGGGCTCGACGGCAAGTCGTTACGGACGACGTATTTGCCGCCGTCGTCACTTCGTGTTTGGCAGCCTTGCGCCGAAATTGGAAGGTGCCGGTCGTACCTGTTTTCAATCAGGCCGATGGTGAAGCGGTCCGGCTGGGGGGACAGGCTTTGCTGCGCCGCATGGCCGAGCCCATAGGGCTGACGACTTTTTTCGATATAGAGGAACGGGGGGACATACGGTGCATATCGCATTGATTTACATGGCGTCGGGCTTCAGCCGACGCTTTGGCGGCAATAAGCTGCTGGCTCCGCTGGCTGGAATCCCCCTGTATCGCCATGGCTTTGACCATTTGCAGGACGCAGCGCGGCGTATCGAATCGGCCTTGTCGTGCTCGTGCCGCCTATACGTCGTCTGCCAGTATGACGAAATTCTGTCGTGGTGCCGGGCTCATGATGCGATTGCCGTAAAAAATGCAGCTGCCGGGGAAGGCATGGCTGCATCCGTCCGCCTGGGAGTGGAGGCGTCTGCCGCCGCCGATGCCTGGGCCTTTTTCGCCGCCGACCAGCCCTTTCTTTCCGATGAGACCATAAGCGATTTCGTCGTGCAATATGCGCAGTCGGGATGCGGTATAGGCTGCGCCGTATCGGGAAGCCGCCGCGGCAGTCCGGCGATTTTTTCGCATGCCTATAAGGACGAGCTGCTGGCCCTGCAAGGCGATAGAGGCGGCAGGGCGATACTGGCGGCATACGAGGACGACCTGTGGCAGTTCGCCGTGCCGGAAGGCGAACTTTGCGACATCGATACGAGAGACGACTGGGAAGCGGCGAGAAGACGGTTATAAAAAAGCGCTTGGATTAGAAAATCCGGCGCTTATTTTTATGGGCCAAGTCATGTCGGCGAGGCTTTGAGTACCTATTCTTTGGTTTGGGCAACGCTCCTTTGCAGTATTTTTATATAGAGGGGAATCGCGTATGCTTACGCGAAGAAACATAATAGGATTTTTGCGAAATGCGATATTTATATGCAATATAAAGATGAAATGATAGGAAATCCTTTGTATATACGGTATGGGAAGCCGTATTCATAAATGTCATATAGTAAATGAATATTGAACATATAAAATTAACTAAAATACCTGTTTTATAAAATATTTTCTAAATAAAATAGCTGAATCTATAAAAATATAAAATAAAATTCGAAAATAATCTTTACAAATTAAAATAAGGGAGTATAATAAAGAACGTAATCGGAGCAGGGGGTTATACGTATAACTCCGATTACTAAGATAGGGGAAAGAGGGGTATTATGACTAAAAAAATATTTAGAACGAAAAGTATTAATGAGTTCATCTCCGAAACCAAAATGGATGGCGGGATGAACAAGATCCTCGGTACGTTTGGTTTGACCATGCTGGGGATCGGCGCTATCGTAGGGACGGGGATTTTCGTCCTGACAGGCGTAGCTGCGGCAAATTATTCTGGTCCTGCACTGGTTATTTCATTTATTATCGCCGCCTTGGCCTGCGGATGCGCCGCCTTATGTTACGCTGAATTTGCCGCAATGGTTCCCGTTGCCGGCAGCGCGTACACCTATGGATATGTTGCTTTAGGTGAATTTTGGGCTTGGGTCATCGGTTGGGATTTGATTTTGGAATATGCCTTCGCCGTATCGACCGTCGCCATCGGCTGGTCCGGGTATTTTAACAACATTCTCATGAACTTGGGAATTACCTTGCCGACGGCGCTGACCATGGCTCCCCATGACGGCGGCATCGTCAACTTGCCGGCCGTTCTCATCTTAGCTGTCGTCGCCTTTGTCAACATCCGCGGCGTCAAGCAGAGTTCCTTCGTCAACAACGTCATCGTTGCCATTAAGCTGGCCGTCGTCGCATTGTTCCTCGCGTTGGGCTTCAGCCACGTCGACGCCTCGAACTGGGTTCCGTTCATGCCCTTCGGCTGGTCGGGCGTATTCGCTGGCGCATCGATTATCTTCTTTGCGTATATCGGTTTTGACGCTGTTTCCACGGCGGCAGAAGAAGTAAAAGACCCCCAGAAATCGCTGCCTCGCGGTATTATCTTGTCCTTGATTATCTGCACTATTTTGTACATCGCCGTTTCCGCCGTATTGACCGGCATGGTTCCTTTTATGCAGTTCCAGACGACGGCGGCTCCCGTTGCCTTTGCTTTGCAGGCTGTCGGCTATCACTGGGGCGCTGCGGCCGTATCGGTCGGCGCGATCTGCGGCCTTACGTCCGTACTGCTGGTCATGAGCTTTGGTCAGAGCCGCGTGCTGTTCGTCATGTCCCGCGACGGCTTGCTGCCGAAATTCTTCGGCCACGTTCATTCGAAGTATAAAACTCCGGCCAGAAGCTCCGCTCTCGTAGGCGTGATTACGGCCATTACGGCAGGCTTCCTGCCCATCAACGCCGTAGCGGAAATGACCAATATCGGCACGCTCTGCGCTTTCATCATCGTTTCGGCGGCCGTCATCATCCTGCGGAAGAAGAACCCCAATCAGCAGCGCGCTTTTAAATGCCCGCTCGTGCCGCTCGTACCGGCTTTGGCTATCGTCTTCTGCGGCATTCTGATTTACATGTTGCCGCTCGTTACGCAGATCCGCTTCGTCGTTTGGCTCATCGTCGGCCTGGCTATCTATTTCGGCTACGGCTACAACCACAGCATCATTTCTAAGACGAGACGAAGCGCCGTTCCTGCCGGCTCTGCCGCCGCCAATATGAATCCGGCTGCGCAGCCGACAAAAGGCCACTAAGTACTCGCGTTTACAAACTCTATATTGCCATATGACAAAACCCGCTTGCAGTAATTGCAGGCGGGTTTTATTATCGAATGATTCGGAACTTGTCGCTAGAAGCTCTGCGGAGCGTATTTGCCTTATTTTTTATGATTTAGGATGATGGAGAATGGATGACAAGGATTTTGTATTCTGCGCTACGATGAGGAGGATGCCGGCTAATATGAGAACCATGCCGGCGGCGGTGCTGACGTACAGCCTTTCGCCCAGGAAGAGGATGCCGCAGACGACGCCGACGACGGGGACGGCCAGGACGGCGATAGAGGCCTTGCTGGCTTCCATGCGGGTGAGGACGTAGTTCCAGAGGAAGAAGGCCAGGGCGGAGGCCAGGATGCCGTTGTAGGCCAGGCAGGCGACGGCCATGGGCGTCCAGTGTACCTGACCTGTTTCCATGCAGCTGGTATACAGGAATAAGATGATGGAACCGATGGTCATCTGCCAGGCCGTGTACTGGATCATGTTGCAGTCCTTGCCTTTCAGCCGACTGTTTTGATACTTGATGACGACGTTGGCCACGGCCCAGGAAATAGCGCCGCCGATGGTGATGAACAGGCTGGAGGCGTTGCCGAGGGAGTCGATGTGCATGAGGATGACCAGGCCGACCATGCTGACGACGACGCCTAAGGCCTTGCGCTTCGTCAGCTTTTCATTTAAAAAGAAATGAGCCAGGATGGCGACCCATACGGGCATGCTGTAGTTCAGGACGGCGACAAGGCCGGCGTCCAGGTCTTTAATTCCCATCTGCATGGCCGCGTTGTTGCCGGCGATCTGCAGAAGTCCCGTCAGGGCGATCCATTTCCAGTACCGCCGCGGCGGAAGGGGCAGCTTCAGCCAGGCGTTGACGGCCAGCAGGATGGCCGCGCCGACGGCGAAGCGATAGCAGGCAAAGAGGACCGGCGGGAAAAAGAGCGTCGCCTCCTTCATGGCGACCCAGTTAAATCCCCAAATGGCGTATATGAGCAGCAGTGCTTTGACCATGATATCTTCTCCCCTTACGATAGTGCGTTATGGTTTTTATTATAAAGGACGGCTAGGGGAATGCAAGGGCTTTCGTCGGAAAAACGGCTTGGCAACATATGGTATAATAAGGTCATCGCATAGATGGAAAGGAAGAAGAGATATGAAATGCATTGTACTGCTGAGCGGCGGCGTCGATTCGACGACCTGCCTGGCTATGGCTGTGGAACGATACGGCGCCGGCGAGGTATTGGCCCTGACGGCCTATTACGGGCAAAAGCACGCGAAGGAAATACAGGCGGCCCGCCAGGTAGCCGCCTATTACGGCGTGGCTCATAAAGAAACGAATTTATCCCAGGCCTTCGCCCTGAGCGACAGCTCCCTGCTGCAGGGAAGCGGCAAGGAAATCCGCCATGAATCGTATGCGGAGCAGCTGAAGGAAATGGGCGGCGAAGGGACTGTCGATACGTACGTGCCCTTCCGCAACGGCTTATTTTTATCCTATGCCGCGGCGATTGCCGTCAGCGTCGGCGCCGAGACGATCTATTACGGAGCCCACGCCGACGACGCGGCGGGACGGGCTTATCCGGACTGTACGCCTGAGTTTGAACAGGCCATGGCGACGGCTATTTACGAGGGCTCGGGCCGCACGTGCCGACTGGAAGCGCCGCTGCTGTCGTGGAACAAGGCCGGCGTCGTCAAGGAAGGGCTGCGGCTGGGTGCTCCGTACGAACTGACCTGGAGCTGCTATGAAGGCGGCGACAAGCCCTGCGGCGTCTGCGCGACCTGCATCGACCGGGCCAGGGCCTTTGCCGCCAACGGCGTTGCCGACCCGGCGCTGACTGCAAAATAGATTTCCCACTGTAAAGGAGTAAGGATACTGATGAGATATGGGACGAAACAACGCCTGGCCGTTCTGGTCCTGACGGCGCTGCTGGCCTTCAGCACGGCCCAGGCCCAGGAACCCGTTTCGGAACGGGACGACTTTTACTTAGCCGTCAACGGGCCGACGCTGGCGGAAAAACAGATTGAACCGACTGAGCCATCTTGGTCCTGGTTTAAGGAGCAATCGCTGAAAAATACGAAAATGTTAGAACAAGAGCTGCACGAAATCGCTGCCAAGGAAGGCTCATATGCGAAGGGGACGCCGGAGCAGAAAATCGCCGATTTATATCGCTGCGCTGTCGACATGGAACGGCGCGACGCGACGGCGCGGCGGCATTTGCAGGACGTGCTGGCTCCCGTGCGGCAGGCTGAGACGACGGACGAGCTGACTCAGGCCCTGCTCCAGGTAAGGGAAGCGTCCGGCGCGTCCGTGTTCGTCGATTATACGGCGGACCGCATGCCCGATTCGCTGCGCTACGCCGCCCGCATCGTGCCGGCGGAGACGATTTTGAGCAAATACGAGCTGGAACAGGAACCGCGCCCCGGCGCATGGCAGGCCTATAAGACGTATATTGCCGACGTGCTGGCCGAGGCGGGGTGCCCGGCAGAGGAAGCGGCCCGGCAGGCCGAAGCGATTTTCGCCATGGAACAGCGCTGGGCTCCGGCTATGCTGAGCAGCGAGGAACGCAACGACTTTGCCGTGCTGAATACGATGTATAGGCGGAACGAGATCGAAGCCTTCATGCCCCATATGGACGGCCGCCGCCTGCTGTCGTCGTGGAAGCTGACAAAGGAGAAGAAGCTGTTTCTGGCTGACGCGGCGTATCTCCAGAAACTAGACGAAGCCTACGTCCAGGACAATCTGCCCCTGCTGAAGAGCTACGCCGTGTTCCGCATCATGGACGGTTTCGCTCCTTACGCCGACAGGCGCCTTCGCGATTTGCAGCGGGCCTATACGCAGTACCGCTTCGGCATCACAAAGAGCCGCAGCGACGAAGAGACGGCGAGCCGCATGGTTCAGGGCCTTCTTCCCTATGAATTTGGCCAAATCTACATGAAGGACCATTGTTCGCCTGACGCCGTGCGGGACGTGACGGCGATGATCGACGAGATCCGCGGCGTATATCGGGAACGCTTGCTGAAAAACGATTGGCTCGTCGAGGATACGAAGAAGGAAGCCGTAGGCAAGCTCGACGCCCTGCGCGTGTTTGTCGGCGGCCCGGCGGCGGACGACAAGCCGATTGTTGAGGATATGCCCGATGTCATAGCCGAAGCCGACGGCGGCGACTTGCTGCGCAATATCATGCACAACGCCGTGCTGGTACAGGCTCAGGTACATCGGCTTATTGGGACTGATTTTGACCCGGATAAATGGTACGCTTTCCAGCCGCAGGACGTCAACGCCGCGTATATTCCGGCGAACAACAGCATTACGATTCCTGCCGGCATCTTGAATCCGCCCTTCTACAGCCCCGACGCCTCGTACGGCGCGAACCTCGGCGGCATCGGCGTGGTCATCGGCCATGAAATTTCCCATGCCTTCGATCCTAACGGCAGCCAGTACGACAAGGACGGCAATATGAAGAACTGGTGGACTGCCGGCGATTATGCGAGGTTCCGGCAAAAAGCCGCGGCCTTCGCCCCTTATTACAGCCGCTATAAAGTAGGTGAGGGACTGTATGAAAATGGGGCTCTCGTCGCCAACGAAGCCATTGCCGACTGCGGCGGCTTGTCCGTCGCGACGGAAATCGCCGGCTGCGACGAAGAAACGCTGCGCGATTTGTACCGCAATTTCGCCGCTATTTTTGCCAGCAAAATGACGCCGCAGCTGCTCCTGCAGAGCGTGCAGACCGACCCGCATCCCATCATGCAGGCCCGGGTCAACGGCGCGCTTTCGGCGACGGATTCCTTCTACGAGGCCTATGACGTAGAGAACGGCGACGGCATGTACGTCGCGCCGGAACAGCGGGTAAAGCTTTGGTAATATGTTTGTAATACTTGCATAGAATCTATAGTTTTTGGAGATAATGCCCTATTTAGGACTTGCAATATTGAAAGGGATACGGTACAATCAAGGACGAACAGTGCTCGAGCAACGTCGAGCACTGTATATATTGCCCACATGGGACAAAAAACGTACCAGTTGGAACAGTATTGCTACGGATACAGAAAAAGGGGGGTAAAACATTGGAAAAATATGTTGCGCTCATTGCCCATGATGCAAAGAAGCAGGACATGGTAGAATTGGCCTGTCAGTTTAAGCACGTATTGCAGAAGTTCCCTTTGGTTGGAACAGGGGAAACGGGGAAGCGTATTGAAGACGCGACGGGATTATCCGTCCGAAAAATGCAGCCCGGACCGCTGGGAGGAGACCAGCAGATCGGCGGCATGATCGCGTCGGGCGAAGTCGTCGCTGTCGTGTTCCTGCGGGACCCGCTGACGGCGCAGCCTCACGAGCCGGACGTATCGGCCTTCCTTCGCCTGTGCGACGTGCACTGCATTCCGCTGGCGACGAACGTAACCAGCGCCCGTATTTTATTGACTTCGTTAGATACATCATTAGATTTGTTTCAGTCATAGAGTTGGTATTGTGTAAAGGAGATTACGCATGTTGAAAAAAACGAAAATTGTCTGCACTCTCGGCCCGAGTTCGAATTCCCAGGAAATCGTCGAACAGATGATTCAGGCCGGCATGAACGTCGCCCGCTTTAATTTTTCCCACGGTTCCCACGAAGAACACAAGGCGCGCATGGACATGGTCCGCGCCGCTTCTAAAAAGGTAGGCATTCCCGTAGCCCTGCTCCTCGATACGAAGGGCCCGGAAATCCGCCTCGGCAAGTTTAAAAACGGTTCCATCGAAATGGAAGAAGGCAAGGAATTTATCTTGACGGCCCGTGACGTCGAAGGCGACGAAACGATCGTTTCTGTAAATTACAAAGAGTTGCCTCAGGACGTAAAGGCCGGCGACCATATCCTCTTGTCCGACGGCCTGGTAAACTTGGAAGTCATCAGCGTCGAAGGCCAGGATATCCATACGCAGATCCTCAACAGCGGCAAGATGAGCGACCGCAAGCGCGTCGCCGTGCCGGGCATCGCCATCAATTTGCCGGCCGTTTCGGAAACGGACGCCGCAGACATTGAATTCGGCATCCGCATGAATATGGACTGGATCGCCGCTTCCTTTATCCAGCGCGGCAAGGACGTCGTGACGATCCGCAAGATTTTGGAAAAACACAACAGCCCGATGAAGATCATTTCCAAGATCGAATGTCAGGCTGCCGTTAACAATATCGACGAAATCATCAAGATGAGCGACGGCATCATGGTCGCCCGCGGCGATTTGGGCGTCGAAGTGCCGGCAGAAGAAGTGCCGACGCTGCAGAAGATGCTCATTCACAAATGCCAGGCAGCCGGCAAGCCGGTCATTACGGCGACGCAGATGTTGGAATCTATGTGCAATAATCCCCGCCCGACCCGCGCGGAAACGAGCGACGTCGCCAACGCTATCCTCGACGGCACGGACGCCGTTATGCTCAGCGGCGAAACGGCCAGCGGCATGTATCCTGTCGAAGCCGTAGAAACGATGGCCCGCGTAGCCATGTTCACGGAAAGCCAGTTTACGCCGCCGTCCCACCAGGACGAACACGCTTCGTCGTCTACGACGACGGAATCTATCGGCAAGGCCGTCGTAAAAATTGCCGAAGACCTTCACGCCGCCGCTATTATCGCGTCGACGGAACGAGGCAGTACAGCTCAGACGATTTCCAAGTTCCGTCCGGAATGCCCCGTCGTCGCCGTATCTCCTCATGAAAGCGTCGTCCGCCGCCTCCAGCTGAACTGGGGCGTCCAGGCTATCGTCGGCAAGGAAGCCAGCGATACGGATGAAGTCGTCGACAACGGCATCTTCGCAGCCCTCGACAGCGGCCTCATCAAGGCCGGCGACCTCGTCGTCCTCACGGCCGGCGTTCCCGTCGCCAAGTCCGGCTCGACCAACATGATCCGCGTTCAGGTCGTAGGCGATGTCCTCATCCGCGGCACCGGCATCGGCCGCAATTCGGCTATCGGCAAGGTCTGCATCGCAACCGACACGGAATCGCTGGAAAAGAACTTTACGCCGGGCTGCATCCTCGTCGTCCGTTCGGCTAAAGCGGAATGGGTAGAATACATGAAGAAAGCCGGCGCTATCGTATCGGAAGAAGTCGGCCTCACGAGCGAATCGGCCATCGTTGCCATTACCCTCGGCATCCCGACGGTCGTCGGAGCGGCTCATGCCGCCGACGCCCTGGAAAACGGCGAGCTCGTCACGGTAGACGCCAGCCGCGGCACGATTTTCCGCGGCGAAGCTAACGCGCGGTAATCTCCCCTCGCCCTCCAGCACATAGGGCTGACAATATCATAGGTATATTATAAACGCCATAGCGGCATTGGTTTCGGCCAAGCCCTATGGCGTTTTTGTCGTATATAGTGTGTGAAATAAAATAAGCCCGTCCCTTCGGCAGAGCAGATCTGCTGAAGGGACGGGCTTGCGCCTCGGCATTGCATGCCAGTATGTTATTCTTCCTTGTTGTTGCGCGCGGCCTGCTGGACGGCCCGTTCTTCGGCGGCTCGTTCGCCGGTATCAGAAGATTCGTCGTTTTGCGCTGCCGGTTCGCGCGATTTCTTCCCCTTGTCCTTAGCTGCGTCTTTTTTGTCATCCGCTTTGGGTTTAGGTTCTTCTTTCGGCGGCGGCGCAATCGGTTCCATGCCGGCCGGGATGGCGAAGCCTTCGTACGATTCGTCCTGCGTGGCGACGGTCATGTAATCGCGCCAGATAGCTGCCGGAATCGTACCGCCGTATACTTCACCCAGGCTGTGCGAGCCCGAGTCGTCGCCGATCCAGACGGCCGTGACAATGGTCGGCGTATAGCCGACGAACCAGGCGTCGACGTTGTTGTCCGTCGTGCCGGTCTTGCCGGCTGCGGGCCGGCCGATGGCGGCGCCTGTGCCGGTGCCGTGATCGATGACGCCTTCGAGCATATAGGTCATTTCATAGGCTTCTTTTTCCGACATGACCTGGGTCTTGTTTTTATCCTGATTCAGGGTGGATTCGTTTTCCAGGACGTTGCCGTTGCGGTCCAGGATCTTGACGATGGCGACGGGTTTGACGTGGACGCCTCTGTTGGCGAAGGTGCCGTAGGCGCTGGCCATTTCCAGCGGCGTTACGCCGCGGGTCAGGCCGCCTAAGGCCATGGCCAGGTTGTCGTCGTCCTTTTCCATCGTCGTAATGCCCATTTTCTTGACGTTGGCGATGATATTGGAGGGACCGACTTCGTCAGCCAGCTGGACGGCGACGGTGTTGACCGAAAGGGCCAGGGCGTCGGCCAGAGATATCTTGCCGCGGAAGGTCATATCGGAGTTCTGCGGGCTCCACGAGCCGTACGAGATGGCCTTGTCTTCCATTGTCGAGTACGGCGACATGTCGTGCTGCAGGGCCGTCATGTATACGAAGGGCTTGAAAGCCGAACCGGGCTGGCGGACGGCCATGGTGGCGCGGTTGAAGCTGTCCTGGCCGCGGCCGCCGACCATAGCCAGGATGTGGCCGTTTCTCGGGTCGATGGAGACGAGGGCTCCCTGCGGCTGGGTCAAGCCGTTTTCGTCCTTGTAGTTGTCCGGCAGCTGGCGCAGGGCTTCCGCTGCGGCGCGCTGTTTTTCCAAGTCCATGGTGGTGTAAATCTTCAGGCCTTCCTTGTACAGGGCGTCGTCGCCGTATTTGGAGGCTACGAGCTGCGACACATAGTCGACGAAGGAAGCCGTATCGGCGTTGTCGTCGGTCTGCTTCATCTGCGTCAATTCTAAGTCGGCGTTTTTCGCTTCCGTACATTCGTCCTGAGAAATATAGCCGTATTTCACCATTTGGTCTAAGACGGTGTTCGTGCGTTTTTTCGCTTCTTCCAGATTATTGAAGGGCGAGTAGTAATTAGGGCTCTTGGGCAGACCGGCCAGCATAGCGCACTGCTTGAGGTTCAGCTGGTCGACGTCCTTGTCGAAGTACGTGCGGGCTGCCGTCTGGATGCCGTACGCGCCCTGGCCGAAATAAATCTGGTTCATGTACATTTCCAGAATTTCTTTTTTACTGTATTTCCGTTCGATTTCCAGGGCCAGCATGGCTTCCTGGATTTTGCGTTTCAGCGTCTGTTCCTGCGACAGGAAGGCGTTTTTCGCCAGCTGCTGCGTAATGGTGCTGCCGCCCTGGGCGATGCCGCCGCTGGTAATGTTCGTCACGATGGCCCGGCCGATGCCGATGGGGTCGATACCGATATGGTCGTAGAAGCGGTTGTCTTCCGCGGCGATAAAGGCGTTCTGCAAATGCTGGGGCACCTTGTTGATGTCGATAGGCAGGCGGTTTTGGTCGGAATGCAGGGTCGTCACGAGGCGGCCGTGAATATCGAAGACCTGCGACGACACGGCAGGCCGCATGTTGTTGCCTACCGTAGGCAGGCTTTGATAGGCGGCGAAAATGTAGCCGAAGGTCAGGCCGGCGATTACGACGACGCATAAGATAATCAGGAGTCGCAGACGGTGCATAGGTCCTGATGATTTTTTAGCATGTTTAGCTCTCCGTCTAGGCGTATACATAGATCCTCCTATATTATAAAACATAAATATAATATATAACTTTCAATAAGCAGAAATGAATCTTTGCTAATTTCTTATTATAGCATATTTATATACATTATCCTATATGCGGAAGGGACTTTCGCGGCGGGAAAAGCCGGAAAGGGGCGAAAATCATTGCCGGAAGGGGCATTATACTATTTTTAGATAGTTACATAAGCAATACCACATAAATAGTATATAATATATAAAAGAAATGTACAATAGATACTGAAAATGTGTTGACTTTTTCTAATAAATAAAGTACCATAAATGTAAAGAAAACAAATAAATAGCATATCTGCTTGTTCTAGGAGGTAAGAGGGAATGGATAGAGATAAGGCTTTTGTATTATGGTTTGATGAACTGCGCCGCGAGGACGTCGCTCTCGTAGGCGGGAAATCTTCTTCGCTGGGCGAACTGACGTCGCAGACGAGCGTACCTGTGCCTTACGGCTTCGCTACGACGGCCGAAGGGTACCGTCATTTTATGCGCGAAACGGGCTTGGATGAAAAGATTAAAGAACTGCTTCAGGGCCTGACCGATGTAGAAGACCCCATTCAGCTCCGCAGCGTCACGGCAGCTGTCCGCGAAGCAATTTGCGCTGCCGATATGCCGGCTGACCTGGCCGAAGCGATTCGGGCCAGCTATGCAGAACTGGGCAAAAAAGTCGGCGAAGACAATCCCTTTGTAGCCGTCCGTTCCAGCGCTACGGCAGAAGACCTTCCCGACGCCAGCTTTGCCGGACAGCAGGATACGTATCTGAACGTCCAGGGCGCCGATATGGTAATCCAGAAGGTCAAGGAATGCTATGCCTCTACGTTTACCGACCGCGCTACGTACTATCGGACGAAGAAAGGCTTCGACCATCTGTCCGTCGCCTTGAGCGCCGCCGTCCAGATGATGGTATTCTCCAAGGCTGCCGGCGTTATGTTTACGGTCGACCTCGTGACGGGCGACGATTCGACGATTACGATCGAAGGCGCCTGGGGCCTGGGCGAATACGTCGTACAGGGTACGGTTACGCCGGATAACTTCCGCGTCAAGAAGGACGATTTGACGATTCTGGACAAGATGATCAATACGAAGCCCGTGAAGCTCGTCCGCAAGCCCGGCGGCGACTGCGAAGAACAGCTCGTGCCGGAAGAAGAACAGAAGATGCAGGTCATTACGGACGAACAGGTAAAAGAACTGGCAACGTACGCCAAGGCTATCGAACAGCATTACGGCTGCTACATGGATATGGAATGGGGCGTCGACGAACGGGATAACAAGGTATGGCTCCTCCAGGCCCGCCCCGAAACGGTATGGTCCAAGAAAAATCAGGAAAAGGGACAGGCCGAAGCGGCTCCTGCAGCCGTGACGACGGACCGCAAGGTCATCGTAAAGGGCCTGCCGGCCAGCCCGGGCAGCGCCGCCGGCAAAGCCCACGTCATCCTCGATCCGTCGAAGATCGAAGAATTTAAGGAAGGGGAAATCCTCGTTACGACGATGACCGCCCCCGACTGGGTGCCGGCTATGAAGAAGGCCAGAGCCATCGTTACCGATGCCGGCGGCATGACCTGCCACGCGTCGATCGTCAGCCGCGAGCTGGGCATCCCCTGCATCGTCGGCACGAAGAGCCGCAGCGTTGAAGCGACGACGACGATTCCCGACGGTGCGGATATTACTGTCGACGCGACGAACGGCATCGTATACGAAGGCACCGTCGCCGATATCGTAAAACCGAAGGAAGAAGCAGCTCAGGCCGGCGGCCAGGCGACAGTCGTCATGTCCGAACCGGTTCCCATTACGGGCACGAAGATTTACATGAACCTGGGCAACCCCGACTTGGCGGAAAAACACGGTAAGCTACCCTGCGACGGCATCGGCCTCATGCGCGAAGAATTCATCTGGACGACGTTCATTCACGAACATCCCTTGTATCTCATCGAAATCGGCCATCCCGAACGCGTCGTCGACCAGCTGGCCGACGGCATGCGCAAGGTTTGCCAGGCATTGGCTCCGCGCCCGGTAACGCTTCGCCTCAGCGATTTCAAATCCAGCGAATACCGCAACCTCAAGGGCGGCGACAAGTATGAACCGCAGGAAAGCAGCGCTCTCTTAGGCTGGCGCGGCGCATCCCGCTACTACGACCCGAAATACGTCGCAGCCTTCCGCCTGGAATTGCAGGCCGTCCGCAAAGTCCGCGAAGAATACGGCTTCAAGAATCTGAACGTCATGGTTCCCTTCTGCCGCCGCGTCGACGAAATGGAAAAGATCGTCGGCCTCATGGCTGAAGAAGGACTCCACCGCGGACCGGACTTCAAAGTATGGCTGATGGCTGAAATTCCTTCCAACATCATCCTGGCGGATCAGTTCAATAAGTTTGTCGACGGGTATTCCATCGGTTCCAACGACCTGACGATGCTCGTCATGGGCTGCGACCGCGATAACGAAACGGTAGCTCCTCTGTTTGACGAACGCAACTTAGCCGTTAAGCGGGCTATTCGCCACTTGATCGAAGTAGCTCACCGGGATGGAAAGACCGTTTCCATCTGCGGCCAGGCGCCGAGCGTATATCCTGATTTTACGGAATTTCTCGTTAAGAGCGGCATCGATTCTATTTCCGTCAATCCCGACGCCGTTGTATCGACGCGCAAGAACGTCGCGCAGATCGAACAGCGTATGCTGATGGATTCCCTGACCGGAAAAGGCCGCGCAGATACAGAAGATTATACATGGTAAGTCGATGATATGAGAAAAGGCGGCGCCAAAAGAGTAAATTATTTCTTTTGGTCCGCCTTTTTCTTATGCATCTTGGAGTAAAATATGGTATGATAATAAGCGATTATCAGGAGGTGAAACCACAATATGTTATCGGAACGGCAGGGAACGATTTTGAATATCGTCAAGGAGCATAGTCCGATTACGGGACAGCACATTGCCGACCAGCTGCACGTGACGCGGGCAGCGCTGCGCTCCGACCTGGCGATATTGACGATGCTGGGACTGATAGACGCGCGGCCAAAGCTGGGATATTTCTTTATCGGCGATAAGGAAAAGGACTTGCTGTCTCAAAAGATCATGGATATCAGCATTGAGTCGTGTTTATCGCAGCCGGTCATCGTCGGCGAGCACACCAGCGCCTACGACGCGGTCATCGCTATGTTTACGGAAGATGCGGGAACGGTATTTGTCGCGACGGATAATATTCTGGCCGGTGTCGTATCCCGAAAGGATTTGTTGAAGACGGCTATGGGCAACAACGATTTGAGAGCTCTGCCGGTGCGCATGGTCATGACGCCGGTCAGCAAGGTCATTTACGTGCAGGCTGATGAAAAGGCGCTGGCAGCGGCGCAGCGCATGATAGAATATGAAATTGATTGTCTGCCGGTAGTTCATGTTCTCGATACGGATGAGGAAGATAAGAAGGATTTACAGATTGTCGGAAGAATATCGAAAACAAACATTACGCGGTTATTTGTTGAATGTGGATTAGGAAGGAGAACGTAAGGTGGCAAAACCGATCATTTACGCCTGCTCGGACTCGCTGGGAGATACGGCGGAACGCGTAGCCCGGGCGGCGGCCTGCCAGTACGACAAACAGGAATTTGATATCGTGCGCATGCCCTATATTCGTACGGAACAGCAGGTCGAAGAAATCGTACAAAAGGCGAAAGAACACAGCGCGATGATCTGCTGTACTATTATATCCCCGACGCTGCGGCGCAAGCTGCAGGAGTTGTCTAACGCGCAGAACGTTACCCTCGTCGACATCATCGGCCCGATGCTGGCCGGCGTAGGCACGCTGACCCATACGGAACCGACGATGAAGCCGGGCATGATTCATCAGCTCGACGAAGAATACTTCAAGCGCGTCGAAGCGATTGAATTCGCCGTCAAATTTGACGACGGCAAAAATCCGATGGGCTTCTTAAAGGCTGATATCGTCATCGTCGGCGTATCCCGTACGTCTAAGACGCCCTTATCTATGTATTTGGCTCATAAGCGGATCAAGGCTGCCAACCTGCCCTTGGTGCCGGAAGTAGCCTTGCCTCCGGAATTATTCCAGGTGCCGGCCCGTAAAATCGTCGGCCTCATTATCGATCCCTTTAAATTGAATTTTATCCGTTCGGAACGGCTGCGCAGCATGGGCCTCGATTCGAACGCCAGCTATGCCAACATCGAGCGGATCAATGAAGAACTGACGTATGCCCGCAACGTCATGCGCCGTCTTCATTGCCCGATTATCGACGTGTCGTCGAAAGCAATTGAAGAAACAGCAAATCTTGTCATGGAAATCGTCAAACGCAATAAAGAGTTGTATCACGAGTAAAATGGCATGAAAAAAGGACGCCATTTTCGGCGTCTTTTTTCGTATCTGCAAGCAAGGAGAAGGTTATGGAAGAAAAAAAATTAGACCTGAAGACCTTTTTGTACAAGGCCTTGTCTGATTCGGCCTTTTTAAAGGCTGCCGGCATGAAGCCCGGCGACGGCCCGGCGTTTATGAAGGCCAACGGCGTCATGAAGCTGGCCGGCGAATTGGAAGGGTGCCGCGACAGCCGGGGACGGTATGTTTCCGCCAAAGTGCTGGAGGCGGCGCGGCGGTACATATCCTGTTTGGCCGAAGAGCCGGAAGGCGGCTGGCTGGCCCATTGCTACTGCGCCGTCTTAGAGAGGCTCTTTCCGATTACGGCGGCTCAGTGGGAAGGCTGGGACGGCAAGCCCGTAGCGCACAGCGGCGACGGCGAATTCCGCCTGGGGCGCCTCGTGCTCATGCAGCTGCTGCACGGATTGTATCAGTACGAACGGGCCGTGCTGCCCTTTGACCCGACCGTCGATTTCGATTTTCTCGACGATGAAGAAATTATGAAGCAGGGCTATACGCGGGAATACCTGCACATGATCAAGATGCTGGAAGATCAGTATATCTATGAATTCATGCGCATCGGCTCGGAAATTTCCCCCTTCAACACGCTGGGCCATATTGCCGGCGTCCATTACGTCGCCCTGCATGCGGCGCGTCAGCTGGCCTTCCTCGGCGAGCCCGTCGACCTGGCCCTCATTTCCGGCGCGGCTCTGTGCCATGACCTGGGGAAATACGGCTGCAAGAAAAACGAAGAAAAGCGCGTGCCCTACCTGCACTATTACTATACCGACGCCTGCTGCCGCCGCGTCGGCTTGTCCGGCATCGGACACATCGCGGCTAACCATTCCGTCTGGGATTTGGAGCTGGAAAATCTTTCCGTCGAATCGCTGCTGCTCATCTACGCCGATTTCCGGGTCAAGAGCAGCCGCGACGCCCAGGGCAGGGAAGTCGTTCATTTCTATACTCTGAAGGAAGCCTTCGACGTCATTTTAGGAAAATTGGATAACGTAGACGAGGCGAAGCGCCACCGGTACCAGAAGGTATACGCCAAGCTGGCCGATTTCGAGTCGTTCATGCGGGAAAAGGGCGTCGTCGAGCTGCCGGCCGACCTTTCGCGGGACCACGTCCAGCCCGACGTTCCAGAGCCGCGGGAAATGGTGCTCCTGGCGGAGGGAGAAGTCGTCGAACAGCTGAAGTACGCGGCCATTGCCCACAACATCCGCCTCATGAGTATCTTCCGCGACGACAGCGATTTCGGCAACCTCATCGAAGCGGCCCGCAGCGAGCAGCTGTGGAAAAACGTCCGCACCTATATCGGCATTTTCGAAGAGTACTCGACGTACATGACAGAGCATCAAAAGGTCATGACGCTGAAATTCCTGTACGAGCTGCTGTCTCATAAAGAAGGGGACATCCGCTTCCAGTCGGCGGCCCTCATGGGGCGCATTGTCGCTAATTTCAACGAAAAATACACGAAGGAGCTGCCCGAAGGCGTATCGTTGCCTCATAAGGTCGTCACGAGCCTGTCCCTGTTCGACCAGTATCTGGACATGATCATCTATCCGGAAATGCGGTTTACGGAGCAGCACAAGCTGTGGATCGGCTATTGCCTGAGCAGCTTCGTCGAAGCCGTACTGGATTCCTGCCCGGCGAAAGACCGCGGCGATTACATCCGCGTGATGGCCAAGTATTTCGAGCGCCGCAATTATCCGGAAGAGCGGTACATCATGCTCCTGAAAGTCCTGGACGACATGAAGCGCAGCGACATTCCCGGGGAATTTATGACGGCGGTCCACCCCTTCGTGGAAACGGCCCTGCAGTCTTCCTCGCAGAACCTGCGCGTTGCCGCCTTGAACACGAAGCGCTGCCTCTATGACGGATATACAGAGGAACAGTATTACGGCGAGCTCCTGTCGGTGATGAATTTGCCCGCCGATAAAAAGGCCTTTTCCGAACATGAAGGCAGCCTGTTCCTCATCGACTTGAAGATGGGGACCCACTGGGGCATCAAGGTCGCCAATATAGAGCTGATGATGCGGTATATGGACGATACGTGCGACAAGGGCGACGTCATGCATCTGGGCATGCATCTGACGAACCTTCTGAAAATCAGCGAGTCCATCTTTGTCCGCCAGGCGGCAGGGGAAAGCCTGCTGCGCATCGCTGCCAACATGACGTACTCGCAGCGCAATGAGCTGGCCGTCGAACTGTTCAACGGCCTGGAAATCGGCGACCCCCAGATATCGAAGTACGTGCCGGAATTCCTGGGCCGCATGATTCTGAAGCTGCCGCCGCAGGAATTTGACGAATTTATCAATACGATTTCGTCGCAGATTTTGACGGTCAACATCCAGCTGGCATCGTCTATCGTCAACACCGTCGGCGTCATTTTGGAAAACTTCTCCGAATTTGCCGAGGAGTTCGGAGACGACGGGGACGTCAACGAACGGCGTCAGCGCCGCCTGCTGTACATCATGATCAAGGCTTACGCCCACTACGACGACGAGCTGAGCCGCGACGCCTTCCGCGATATCGGGAAGTTTGTCTTTCACAGCCCGGTCATGGCCATGGAGCAGAAGGACTTTTTATTCCTGCACTGCTACAAAAAGCTCCTGGTTCTGCTCGACGAAAATCCCGAAGGTGTTCTGGACTTCTACAGCAACGCCGCCGTCCTGAATCATATTTACCGCTATATCGGCCATCATGAGTTCCAGAACGGCGCCTTTTCTTTCCCGCCGGCCCGCAAGGCCTGCTTCTATCCGGGGACCTTCGACCCCTTCAGCCTGGGGCATAAGGCCGTGGCCTGCAAGATTCGCGATTTGGGCTTCGACGTATATCTGGCCCTCGATGAATTTTCCTGGTCCAAGCACACCCAGCCCCGCCTCATGCGGCGCAAGATCATGAATATGTCCGTCGCCGACGAAGAGGACATGTATCCCTTCCCCGACGATATTCCCGTCAACATTGCCAATCCGAAGGACGTAGCCCGGCTGAAGGCGATTTTTGCCAAGAAGGACCTGTATATCGCCGTCGGGACCGACGTCATCGAAAACGCTTCGGCTTACAAGGCCGCGCCGACGAAGGATTCCATCCATACGGTAAACCATATCGCCTTCGCCCGCGAGACGAGGGAAAATGAAGGGCGGGACCACGACGACGGCGGCCACGGCATTACGGGAAAGGTCGTGTATTTGACTCTCGACAAATTCTACGAAGATATCAGCTCGACGAAGATCCGCGAAAACATCGACCTGAATCGCGACATATCCAACCTCATCGACGCCGTAGCCCAGAATTTCATTTACGACAACAACATGTACCTGCGCGAACCGGCCTATAAGCACGTTCTGGAAGCGCGGGAGCTGGGCATCGGCGCCTTTAAGCCCCGCGGCGCCGAAAGCCTGTGGCCGATCTGCAACAAGCTGTGGAATAAGGGGTACAACATGGATATCCTCGACAAGTACATCGAGCGGGAAACCGTGCGGACTCTGTACGTCGACGACGCCCGGCAGGAACGGACGATGATCGCCTATGCCGCGGCCCACCGCATCGGCACGCGGGATTTGCTGAAGGCAATCGGCGATTCCCAGCTGGCCTCGCATATCCGCAACGCCGCCGGCGGCAGCATCGCCTGCATTGGCTTCTTCTACGCCGACGACACGTCGACTATCGACAACGTGGCCCAGATTACCATTACGGAAATCCTGACGGAGCTCATTTCCCGCGACTTTGCCTACGCCGTGTACCGGCCTGTGGATGAAGCGGGCTACGATGCCGAAATCATCGACGCCCTCGAGCTGCAGGGCTTCGTCAACATCGCGCCGGAAGGCAGCGAGCATCCCCTGTACGTCGTAGATATGAAGTCGCCTATCGTCTTGTTTAAGGACGTCGAAACGGTTATCAAGAACCCCTTCAATAAGAACCCTCTTGTCCGCGAAGCCCTGCACGAAGCCCATAACAACTTGCTGGCCGTGCTCAAGCTGATTTACCCGGGCAAGCTGCTCCTGTCCTTTAACATGAGCTCCTTCCACAACAAGATCATCAACAAAGTCGCTGAAATCAACGGCGTCTCCACTGTCGAGGACAAGAAAAAACGGCGCGGCCCCTATATGTCCGTGCCCTTCGGCAAGGCCCTGAGCAACGTCCTGGTGCCCAATACGGTGACGAAGAGCCTGCACATCGGCAAGTACTTCGACCGGTACGTCAAGGAATTTACCCTGGCTGAATCGCATCATTATTCGCCTGTAGAAAATCAGGTCCGGACGATCAAGTCCTTTGACAGGCCGGTCATCCTCATCGACGACTTGCTGCACAAGGGCCACCGCATGCGGATGCTCACGCCGTACCTGGACAAGTGCGACATCGAAGTCAAGGAGGTTCTCGTCGGCGTCATGACCGGACAGGCCATGGACATGATGGTCGAAAAGAACATGAAGGCCGAAAGCGCCTATTTCCTGCCGACGCTGGAAGTCTGGCTCAACGAAAAGGACTGCTATCCCTATATCGGCGGCGACAGCATCGACAACGCCCACAACTACAGCGGCTACGACAGCAACCCGGCTATCAACCTGATCCTGCCCTACGTCAATCCCGAGTTTGTCAGCCGCGGCGATTTCCTGGCTCATTACTGGTATTCCCTGACGTGCCTGCAGAACGCCGCCCACATCATGCGGGTATTGCAGGACGTCTATCAGGAAACGTACGAACGCCGCCTGACGCTGAAGCGCCTCGGCGAGGTCTTTACGTATCCCCGGATTCCCGACATCGACGTGGGCGTAAAATTCGATGAAAACATGGACCCGACCCGGTTCATTGAAAACGATATTGAGCGGCTCCTGCGCATGCAGTGGAAGGAAGGCTCCATGGAAGAAGATCTGATGCGGAGCGCCGCTGGAAGGGAAGGACGATAAGGTGCGGTATATTCATGAATTGCCCGGCGAGGCGGCGGTGACGTCGCCCTTGCCGCTGACGGGCAGCCCCTTAGGGAAACAAACGTATAGAGTTCATATTTTAGCCTTGGGAGACGTGGGCATGACCATGCTCATCGGCCTGCGCCTTCTGGGAGCCGGCGTCGTCGAATCCATCGGCATCTGCGATATTAATGAACAAAATATCAGGCGGCTGGAAATGGAAATCAATCAGATTCGATATCCCTTCGCCGATTGGGAGGGAAGCGGCATGCCGTCGCTGCCTCCCGTGTACGCCGTCGGGGAAGAAGCGCTGTTTGACTGCGACGTATTCGTCTTCTGCGCCAGCAAGGGCGTGCCGCCTGTCGGCGCCCAGGGCGACGTGCGCATGGCCCAGCTGGCGGCGAATACGGAATTGGTACGCCATTTTGCCGGGCTGGCCAAGGCGGCGAAATTTGCCGGCCTGGCCTGCATCGTGTCCGACCCGGTAGACCCGTTGTGCAAGGCCTTTTGGATGGCGTCGGGGCTCAGGCCGGCGCAGGTACAGGGCTACGGCTTAGGCGTCATGAACGCCCGGGCCTGCTACTATGCGGAACGCCGCGAAGAATTCCGCTCCTACCTGACCGAAGGGCGGGCCTTCGGGCCTCACGGCGGGGACTTGGTGCTGGCCGACAGCCTGACAGACTACGACGACGGGCGCTCCCGCGCCCTGACCGACTTGGTCATCGGGGCCAACATGGCTGTCCGCGAATTGGGATATAAGCCGTACATTGCTCCGGCCTTGTCGTCGGCGGCCTTATCGATTCTCCTGACCCTGCGGGAACAGTGGCATTACGGCTCCGTGTACTTGGGAGACGAAGGGGCCGGCGCGTTTTTCGGCATCCGGAATCAGATGACCCGGGACGGCGTCGTATATGAAGACGCTGCAGTCTGCGACGCCCTGTACGAGCGGCTGAAAACGGCGTATCTCAACCTGTGCCGTCTGGTGTAAAGGGGGAATGGAGCATGTTGACAGTCGTGAAGATCGGCTGGCGCGAATGCGCCGATACGAGTCGGCTAGAAAGCGTGCTGACCTATGCTTTGCATGGATGGGAATACCGTGCCGTCGACGGCGCAGCCTTTGCCGAGGCCTGCAGCTCCGCCGCCCTGCCGGCGGGACGGGCCGTGTTGTTTGCCGTAGCCCTGCCTGCCGGCGGCTTCAGCTGCGAATACGCGCAGCTGATTTCGGCCTTAGCCCTTCAGGCAGACTGTCTGGACGGCTGGGCCGGCGCGGTCCTCGTCGACGGGCCGGGCGAATTATTCACAAAAAAAATAGGCCGCGAGCTGATTTTCATGGCAAATCAGGCTGGCTGCGCCTTTCCGGGGAAGCCTCTCGTCGAAGCGACGGGCTCTCTGTATAATTTTAATACGCAGGCCATGCTGCTGGGAGAGACGAACTTGCAGGCCTATAAAGAAAGCGCGGCCTGTCTGGTACGTAAGACGGCGGCCTTTGCCGCGGAACTTTCCCAAGGAGGCCGTCCGGCGCGCCGCGTCGTCGTGCTCCACGCCAGCAGCCGCAAGACGTCGAATACGCTGCTGCTGTGGGAAATGATACGGAAGAAGCTGCCTGCGGACGTAGATGTCGAAGAAATTTCCCTGCGCAACGGAGCCGTCGTCGACTGCCGGGGCTGCAGCTACGAAGCGTGCCGCCATTTCGGTGAAAAGGGCGAATGCTTTTACGGCGGCGTCATCGTCGAGCGGGTCTATCCGGCCATTCGCGCCGGCGACGCCGTCGTCTTGATTTGCCCCAATTACAACGACGCCGTGAGCGCCAATATTACGGCTTTCTTCAACCGACTTACGGCCTTGTTCCGCAAGGACTTCGCATCCTTTTCACAGAAGAGGGTCTATGCTCTCGTCGTTTCCGGATACAGCGGCGGCGACATCGTAGCCGAGCAGGTCATCGACGCGATGAACTGCAATAAGAATTTTGCCCTGCCGCCGCGCTTCGCCATGATCGAAACGGCAAACGACCCGAACAGCATTCTGCAGTGTCCCGGCGTGGAAGAACGGGCGGCTGCCATGGCCAGGCGCATTGCCGGCGTATAACTGAAAAATGGCAATAAAAAAAGATGATTCGATAGGGAATCATCTTTTTTTATATGAAATTAAGCATTGCGCTGTACTTTGCCGGAACGAAGGCAGCGAGTGCAGACGTTGATACGTTTTACTTCGCCGTCTACGATAGCGCGTACTCTCTGGATGTTCGGTTTCCAGGTTCTTTTTGTTTTCAAATGGGAATGGCTGACGTTCATGCCGGTCATCATTCCTTTGCCGCAAATTTCGCAATAGTTTGCCATTGGTTACACCTCCCTGCACCATCACAGTACAACATATAAATCCTATCATAAAACATAAGGTAAATCAAGTTTTATTTATAAAAAGTCTACAAGATATGATACAATAAATATGAGAAAAAGACAAGGAGTTTTTTTATGGATGGGACACTTCGTCAGCTGAAGGGCATCGGCGCGCGGAAAGAAGCGCTGTTTGCCCGGCTGGGAATTCAGACGATCAGCGATTTGCTGCAGTATTTTCCGAGGGAGTACGAGGACCGCAGCCGCATATGGCCTATTGTCAGCGCGCCGGCGCCGTCATCGGAGCCCGTGCTGGTCTGCGGCACAGTCCGGAGCGTGCAGGAGCTGCGGCCGCGGCGGGGCATGACTATATTGAAGGTGCTTATCGCCGACGACAGCGGCGCCGTCGAGCTGACCTGGTTCAACCAGCCTTTTAAAAAGAAATTGTTTCACGTCGGTATGGACGTGGCGGCCTTTGGCAAGATCGAATGGGCCTACGGACGGCGGCAGATGAATTCTCCCGACACGGAGCAGGGCGGCCTGTCGCAGGAACAGGGCTTCGTTCCCGTGTACGGCCTGACGGACGGCCTGCGGCAGAACGACGTGCGCAGGGCCGTGCGGGAAGCCCTGGAGGAAGCGGCGCGCTGTCCGTCCCTGCTGCCGGGATGGGACGGTGGCAGAAGTGTCTGCGGCGGCTTTATGCCGGAGCTGCAGGCCTATGAGGCCATGCATTTTCCGCCGTCTATGGAAATGCGCCGCAAGGCACGGGAGCAGCTGGCCTTCGAGGAACTCTTCGACATGCAGCTGGGCCTTCTGCTGCGACGCCGTCAGGAAGGGAAACGGCGGGGAATTAAATGCGGGCCGAACGGCAGCCTGCTGAAGCAGTTTTTAGCCCAGCTTCCCTTTTCCTTGACCAAGGGGCAGACGCAGGCTTTTTTAGACATACAGGCCGATATGGAAAGCGAAGTGCCTATGCAGCGGCTGGTACAGGGCGACGTGGGTTCGGGGAAAACCGTCGTGGCGGCCATGGCCCTGACGAAAATCGTCGAAAACGGATATCAGGGTGCTTTGATGGCACCGACGGAAATTTTGGCAATTCAGCATTACGAGGAATTTCTCAAGCTGTTTCGCGGCCTTCCCGTGCGCGTCGCCGTGTTGACCGGCCGTACGACGGCCAAGGAGCGGGAGACCCTGCTGGAAGACCTGCGCCGTGGGAACATTCAGATTCTTATCGGCACGCACGCGCTGATTCAGAAGGACGTCGCGTTCTGTGACTTAGGCCTCGTCGTGACGGACGAGCAGCACCGCTTCGGCGTGCGGCAGCGGGCCGCCCTGCAGGGAAAGGGCCGGGCTCCCCACGCGCTGTTCATGACGGCGACGCCCATTCCGCGGACCCTGGCCTTGTCTGTATACGGCGACTTGGACGTATCGTCCATACGGGAAATGCCTCCAGGCCGCAAGGTCGTCAAAACCTACGCCGTCGGCGAGGCGATGCGCCGCCGCGTATACGCTTTTATGGAAAAGCTCATGGCCCAGGGGCAGCAGTGCTACGTAGTGTGCCCCCTCGTAGAAGAGTCGGAAACGGTAGATTTGCAGGCGGCGACGGCTTTGTATGAAGAGCTGCGTGCGACGGTTTTTAAAAACAGGCCGTGCGGCCTCGTCCACGGCCGCATGACCGGCAAGGAAAAGGCCGCCGTTATGGAGGACTTTCAGGACGGCCGTATATCCCTGCTCGTCGCGACGAGCGTCATCGAGGTCGGCGTCAACGTGCCCAACGCGACGGTCATGCTGATCGACGGGGCCGAGCGGTTCGGCCTGGCCCAGCTCCATCAGCTGCGGGGCCGCGTCGGCCGCGGCAGCCAGCAGGCGTACTGTATCCTGCTGTCCAAGGGCGGAAGCGAAGAGACGCGGCAGCGCCTGCAGTGGATGGAGAAAATACACGACGGCTTCGAGCTGGCGGAAAAGGACTTGCTCCTGCGCGGCGCAGGACGGCTGTTCGGGTACGCCCAGCACGGGCTGCCCGATTTGAAGGCCGCCGATATCGTCCGCGATATTTCGCTGCTGACGGCCGCCAGGGACAAGGCGGCAGACTATTTGAAGGGCCCCGTCGACGAAGAGACGATTTACGCGGCTCTGGAGCGGCGGTTCGGAACGCGTTTTCAAGGTTTGCTAAATAACTAAGAAAATGTCATGAAAATATGTACAGATGACATCTTATCGGCTATAATAAAGGATAAGCTATTTAGGGGTATTTCCCTAGGTTTTTATATTTTTCAAAACAGAGGTGCAAAGATGAGATCTGATAAATTTGGTATGAAAGGTTTAACTTTTGATGATGTTTTGCTGGTACCGGCGAAATCCGACGTGCTGCCGTACCAGGTAGACGTATCGACGAATCTGACGAAAGATATCAAACTGAATATCCCTATGATGAGCGCTGGCATGGATACGGTTACGGAAGCCCCCATGGCGATTGCCATCGCCCGTGAAGGCGGCATCGGCGTTATCCATAAAAATATGTCTATTGCCGCTCAGGCGCGCGAAGTCGACAAGGTAAAGCGCTCCGAACACGGCATTATTATCGACCCCATTTTCCTGCATCCCGATAATTTGCTGGCCGACGCCAATGAATTGATGGGCAAGTACAAAATTTCCGGCGTGCCTATTACGGTTGACGGCAAATTAGTCGGCATTATCACCAACCGCGACATGCGTTTTGAAGAAGACATGAGCCGCCGCATCGGCGATATCATGACGAAGGAAAACCTGGTCACGGCTCCTGTCGGCACGTCCTTGGCTGATGCGAAGGCCATCCTGCGCCAGCATCGCATTGAAAAGCTGCCTTTAGTCGATAAGGACGGCAATCTGCAGGGCCTGATCACGATTAAAGATATTGAAAAAGCTACGAAATACCCGAATTCGGCGAAGGATTCCAACGGCCGCCTGCTGGCCGCCGCAGCTGTCGGCGTTTCCCACGACATGATAGACCGCCTGGATGCCCTCGTAGCCGCGAAGGTCGACGTCGTCGTCATCGATACGGCTCACGGCCATTCGGAAGGCGTATTGAAGACCTTGAAGGAAATTAAAAAAGCCTATCCCCATCTCCCGGTCATTGCCGGCAACGTCGCTACGGGCGCCGCTACGGAAGCCCTCATCGAATGCGGCGTAGACGCCGTTAAGGTAGGCATCGGGCCCGGCTCCATCTGCACGACCCGCATCATCGCCGGCATCGGCGTTCCCCAGATTTCCGCCGTATACGAATGCGCCAAAGTTGCACAGCGCTACGGCATTCCCATCATCGCCGACGGCGGCATCAAATACTCCGGCGACATGGCCAAAGCGATTGCAGCCGGCGGCAACGTCGTCATGCTGGGCAACCTCCTGGCCGGTACGGAAGAAAGCCCGGGCGAAACGGTTATCTATCAGGGCAGAAGCTATAAGGAATACCGCGGCATGGGCTCCCTGGCTGCTATGGAACACGGCAGCAAGGACCGCTACTTCCAGGAAGATGCGAAGAAGCTCGTTCCCGAAGGCATCGAAGGCCGCGTGCCGTATAAAGGCGCCGTTGCCGATACGATTTTCCAGATGGTCGGCGGCTTGAGAGCCTCCATGGGCTACTGCGGATGCCACAACATCAAGGAAATGATCGAAAACACGCAGTTCATTCAGATTACCAGCGCCGGTCTCCGCGAAAGCCATCCCCACGACGTCAATATTACGAAGGAAGCGCCGAACTACAGCGTAAACTAAGGGCAAGGTGGAGGATATACGTTGACTAGCACGATACATATCCTGTCCGTCCCCATTGGAAACGTCACGAAGGAAGAAGCCTGCGCCTTTGCCTTTAAATGCATTGAAGAAGGCAGGGCGGCTTCTATCGCGACGGCCAATGCGGAGATGGTCATGAGAGCGCAGTCAGATGAAGAACTGGCAGATATCCTGCGGCACGCGGACTTAGTCGTTCCTGACGGGGCCGGCGTGCTGTGGGCTGCCGAGCAGATAGGGAAGCAGTTTAAGGAGCGGGTCGCCGGCATCGATTTGGCCTGCCGTCTCGTCGGCGAAGCGGCGCTGCGGCAGACGCCGGTGTACTTTTTCGGCGGAGCCGAAGGCGTCGCCAGGGACGCGGCGGCCAATTTGGAAAAACAGGTAGGCAAGCTGCATATCGTAGGCACCCATTCGGGATTTTTTACCGACGAGGAAGAAAAGCAGATCATTGAGGAAATCCGTTCAGGCGGCACGCAGCTCCTGTTTGTCGCCCTGGGCGTCCCCAAGCAGGAAAAATGGATACGCGACCACCTGTATGAGCTGGGACCCTGCGTCTGCATGGGCGTCGGCGGTTCCCTGGACGTGCTGTCTGGCCGTCTCGACCGGGCTCCGAAGTGGATGCAGGAGCACCGCCTGGAATGGCTTTACCGGCTGCTGAAGGAGCCGACCAGAATCAAACGCATGATGGCTTTGCCTCAGTTTGTCGCCGCCGTAAAACGGGACAAAGGTGCAAAGTGATTTGAGGTGATGTCTTGAATAAACCGCTTATAATTGAAGATGGCTATATATTCATCGCAGTTCCGGCACTGTTGGCCGTGTTGGCAGGGTATTTCGTCAACGCTTACGCGGCGGCGGTTCCGGCGCTGCTCGCCTTGTATTTCGCCTATTTTTTCAGGAATCCTCATCGTACGATTCCGGAAGACGATACGGCGCTGCTGTCGCCTGCCGACGGCAAGGTCATGAGCGTCGAAGAAGTGTACGAAGATTTATACCTCGATAAGAAGTGCAGAAAAATCGTCATCTTCTTATCTGTTTTCGACGTTCACGTCAACCGGGCTCCCTTAGCCGGGACGATCGACTTTCAGCAGTATACGTGCGGCGGCTTCCGGCCGGCCTATAAGGACGGCGTCGGGTATGAAAACGAACGGTATTCCGTAGGGATTGAAAACAATCGGACGCGGATATTGGTAACGGTTATCGCCGGTATACTGGCCCGTCGAATCGTATCCTGGGTAACGCTGGGCGACACCTTGTCTCACGGTCAGTTGTACGGAATGATCAAGTTTGGCTCCTGCGCAGAAGTATACGTCGGCGACGACGTGGAAATTCTGGTCCAAAAGGGCGACCGCGTGCGCGGTGGAGAAACTATCATTGGGAGGATTGTCAAATGAAAAATATAATTCCATGTCTTTTTACGTCGGGAAATCTCGGATTCGGCGTATTAAGTATGATCATGACGCTGCACGGCATGTTTACCGCCGCCGGCATATGCATTCTGCTGGCCATGGCCTGCGATGCCTGCGACGGCCGTTCGGCCCGCGCCCTGGGCGTTGCCGGCGAGTTCGGCAAAGAATTGGACTCCTTGTCCGACGTAGTTTCCTTCGGCGCGGCGTCGGCGTTTTTGATTTACACCTATTCGTTGCAGGAATTGGGCTGGATCGGCGTCGTGCCGGCTATTATTTACGCGGCCTTGGGCGGTATCCGTCTGGCCCGCTTCAACTTGAATACCGGCGTCATTCACGGCTATTTCCAGGGCATGCCGATTCCTAACGGCGGCTGCCTCATCGCTACGTACGTCATTTCCGGCGTCCATCTGCCGGCGTGGCTGATCGGCATTTTTGTCGTCGCCCTGGGGTATCATCTGGTAAGCAAGATCCATAATCCCGATTTCAAAGGGGCCAGCCCGGATGTCCTCCATAAATCGGCATTGGCGATTTCTCTGATTTTCGGCGCCGTCGTGCTGGTTTTCGTCGACTGGCACCTCGTCTTTACGGTGCCCTTCTTGTTGTATATCGTATTTGGATTAGTCAATACGGCCATGAACGCCGCTTCTGCGCGTTGATATATTAGGGAGATCGCGTATGGAACATATATTGGATATCATTATGATACCCATACAAGTTATCATTGTATTTTATACGCTGTATTATGTTACCTTGGCTGTTTTCGGCCTGATGAAGCGAAGAGAGCACGTTACGGCAGCACCTAAGAATACCTTTGCTGCCGTAATTTGCGCGCATAATGAGGAACGCGTCGTCGGGCAGCTGATCGATAACCTGAAAGACCTGAATTATCCGAAGGACATGTACGACGTATACGTCGTGGCCGATAACTGTACGGACAATACGGAAAAGATCTGCCGGGAACACGGCGCGATCGTCAAGGTGCGGACGAACAAGGACGAAGTCGGCAAGGGCTACGCTTTGGACTGGATGTTTGCGCAGATGCTGGCTCAGGAAAAGCAGTACGACGCCTTCGTCGTCTTCGATGCCGACAACCTCGTCCACCCGGAATTTTTGCGGGAAATGAACAACCACTTGTGCAAGGGTGAGCAGGTCATACAAGGGTATATGGACGCTAAAAATCCGACCGATACCTGGGTGGCCGGGACCTTTGCCATCGCCTTCTGGCTCATCAACCACATGTGGCACCTGGCGAAATATAATATTGGTTTGTCTACGGCTCTCGGCGGCACGGGCATGTGCATCGCAACGGATATCGTGCGGAAATACGGCTGGGGATGCGACTGCCTGACGGAAGACATGGAATTTTCCATGAAAGTGCTGCTGGAAGGCGTGCGGACCTGCTGGGCCCACGACGCGATCATTTACGATGAAAAGGCTCTGGGGTTCATGCAGTCGTGCCGGCAGCGCAAGCGGTGGGCTCAGGGGCAGTGCGACTGCGGCGAGCGCTTTATTCCCAAGCTGTTTGTCCGCGGCATCAAGACGGGGAATATCCGCATGCTCGACGGCATCATTACCTTGTCCCAGCCCTTTTTCATGATGATGTCGACGATATACGCCCTGATGGCGTATATCAATTCGTACATTCCCTTGTACACCAACATCTTGTACCAAATCGTGCCGGTACAGATGTGGACGGTCATCGGCGTCGTCCAGTACCTTATTCCGGTTATCGTGCTGCTGCAGATTAAGGTGCCCTTAAAATCATGGGCCTATCTCGTCGTATATCCCCTGTTTATGTACAGCTGGATTCCCGTCAATTTTCTCGGCTTTAAGGACCGCCATAAGATGAAATGGAGCCATACGGAACATACGAGGGCTGTATCCTATGACAGCGCCGTGCTGCTGCGAAAGGAGAATAAAAAATAGATGCATATTCTGTTGACCAATGACGACGGCCTCCGCGCGCCGGGACTGCAGATCCTGAAGCGCGAGCTGGCGGCCTGCGGGTACAGGCTGACTGTCGTTGCGCCTAACGGCCAGCGCAGCGCCGCGTCCCATTCCATGACGATCAATAAGGCCTTGTACTGTCGGGAAGAGATCGACGAAACGGGGATTCGCGAAATCGCCGTGTCCGGTACGCCTGTAGACTGCGTAAAAATGGCTATGGAATACTTCTTGGCTGAGGACAAGCCGCAGCTCATCATATCGGGCATCAACAACGGCTATAATCTGGGCAGCGACGTCTTGTATTCCGGGACGGTGTCGGCAGCTATGGAAGGGCCGTACTACCAGGTTCCAGCTCTGGCCGTATCGATGTATCCCCTGGAGGAAGAACGGTGCGCCCAGACGGCCCGTCTCGTCCATGAATTAGTGGAAAAGGTCGTCGTAAGGGGCCGTTTCCCCGGCATATTGAACGTCAACGTACCGCCGGCTGGCGATATCAGCCTCGATAACGTCTGCGTCGTGCCGCAGACCGTACAGATTTATCACAACGTCGTAGCAGAAAAACGCGATTTGGACGGCAGCCTGTGCTATCATATCGTAGGCGATATCGACATGGAAGGCGCGCCGGAAAACAGCGACGTGGCCTGCATACGGAGCGGCCGCATCGCCGTGACGCCGCTGCGGTGGCAGCAGACGGCCATGGCGGCTATTGACGACGTAAAGAGCTGTTTATAAAAAACATAAAAAGTCAAGAATTCTATTGCAGATTCTTGGCTTTTTTTGATAACTTGGAAACACATAATTATACTTTTAAATATTGTGTGGCGTATATTTAAAATATTAAATGAGATACATTGGCGGCAGACAGGTGTATTTTCCTATTTTATCAAATTAGTACTTGCAAAATACATTTGTATGCCGTATAATGACAAGCAAGTCACATAGTGAGTGGATGAAGTTTACGGGAGAAGGTCGCAGACCTACCGAAGGAGTTAAACTCTCAGGTGCCGGGAGGCAGGACCGTGAATGGACACGACTCTGGAGAGTCCCGTATGGGCGCCGAAGGTGCAGGGTATCTTGACGATATCTAATCTCTCAGGCAAAAGGACAGAGAATAGCGCAATTATTTCATTATTTCTTTATGCTGTTTTTGACCTGTCTTCAGAGGTATGCTGACGACAGGTTTTTTGTATTTATTCCTAAAATAACAGTGTAAAGGAGTATGGTATTATGGTAGACATTTTGAACCAAATTGACAGCTTTGTGTGGGGACCGCCTTTATTGGTGCTGCTGATCGGCACGGGCATCATGCTGACGATCCGCCTGCGCCTGCTGCAGATTTTCCGCCTTCCTCATGCGCTGAAGCTGATCTTTACGGCAAAGAATCAGGGCGAAGGCGATATCGATAGCTTTAAGGCGCTGTGCACGGCCTTGGCTGCGACTGTCGGCACCGGCAACATCGTCGGCGTCGCTACGGCCGTCCATGCCGGCGGCCCGGGCGCCGTTTTCTGGATGTGGATGGCAGCGCTCGTCGGCATGGCGACGAAATACGCCGAATGCCTGCTGGCCGTCAAATACCGCACCGTCGATAAAAACGGCGAAATTTCCGGCGGCCCGATGTACTATATCGAAAAGGGCTTGGGACCTAAATTCAAGCCGCTGGCCTGCATTTTCGCCTTCTTCGGCGTTCTCGTCGCCTTCTTTGGCATCGGCACCTTCGCCCAGGTCAATTCGATTGTAGAAATTACGCGCCTTACGGCCGACGTTCCTGTAGAATATACGGCGATTGTCCTGACTATCGTCGTCGCGGCTGTCACCATCGGCGGCCTCCAGTCCATCGCCCGGGCGGCGTCGAAAATCGTTCCGGCTATGGCCGTCATCTACGTCGTTTCGGCGGCTGGCTTCCTCATCATGTTCTACGAACAGATTCCGGCGGCTATCGAACAGATTCTCGTCTGCGCCTTTACGCCGACGGCTGCTTCCGGCGGCTTCCTCGGCGCGACGGTCATGATGGCAATGCGCAACGGGATTGCCCGCGGCGTCTTCTCTAACGAATCGGGCCTCGGCAGCGCGCCTATCGTAGCGGCGGCGGCTAAGACGAAATGGCCTGCTGAACAGGGCTTCGTATCCATGACGGGTACCTTTATCGATACGATTATCATCTGCACGATGACGGGCTTAGTCCTCGTTGTCAGCGGCTTGTGGACGAGCGACCTGAACGGCACGGCTCTGACGAACGCCGCCTTCCTGCAGGCTTATCCGACTTGGGGCAGCTTCATCCTCTGCATCGGCTTGACGCTCTTTGCCTTTACGACGATCCTGGGCTGGAATTACTACGGCGAACGGTGCGTGGAATACTTAGTCGGCGTCAAGGGGATCATGCCGTACCGCATCATCTTCATCGCCCTCGTAGCCTGCGGCGCCTTCATCAAATTGGAAGTTATCTGGATTTTAGCCGATATCGTCAACGGCCTGATGGCCGTGCCGAACCTGATCGCCCTCATCGGCCTCAGCGGCGTCGTCGTAGCCGAAACGAAACGGTACTACGCGCATTTAGCAGCTGAAAAAGAAGCGGAAAAGGCGGCTCTCGTAGACCAGAAGGTAACGGCGGGACACTAAATATAAGATAGGGCTTTTATCATAGGGGTATGATACAACTGCATTAGGAAGTTACGCGCCTCACGGGGAAAGGGGTCCCCGTGGGGCGCTGTTTGTTTGCCTTTGCTTTATCGTAATAGTATGCATATATTTTGTAAGTTTTCTGTAAGTACCGTTTTAGTCATGATGACGATTACTTATATATATGGTATAATACTTTTTATGAAGCAATATTTTCGAAAGGCAGTGAGTACGTATGGCAAAGATTACTTTAAAATCTGGTTTTGTATTTGACGTAGAAAATTTATACGGCCCGGGCAAGGTGACGGAAGAAGACGTCAAGGCCATGGAGCCGGCCTATACGAAAGCCCACGAAGCGGTTATGGAAATGCGCAAGACCGGCATCATGGCAGGTCATTTATCTAAAGACGGCGAGCCGGAAGCCGTACTGTTCCCGCAGCTTCCCTATATCGTGGAAGGCAATATCAACAATCCGGAACGGATCATGGCAATGGAAGAATTTGCCCGTCAGGTGCGCAACCGCGTCGACGCAGTCGTATTCTTCGGTATCGGCGGCTCCTATTTAGGCGGCAAGGTCCTTTTCGACGTGCAGTGCGGCGAATTTTGGAACCTCAAGAGCACGGAAGCCCGCAAAGGCTATCCGAAGGCCTTCTTTGCCGGCAACAACGTCGATTCCCATAAAGTCAGCGGCCTCATCGAATTCCTCAAGGCGGACAGCGCTGCGAAGTCCGGGTATACCGTCATGGGCGTCGTCATTTCCAAATCGGGCTCGACTATCGAACCGATGTCCAACTACATGGTCGTCCGCCAGGCGATGGAAGACGCAGGCATCAAATTTGAAACCGTCGCCGTGACAGATCCCCATGAAGGCGAAAAAGAAACGCTCCTGCACGGATTGGCAAGAAAATCGGGCTGGCCTATTTTCTACGTTCCCGATGGAGTCGGCGGCCGGTTCAGCGTGTTCTCCGAAGTGGGCCTCCTCGTCGGCGCTCTGGTCGGCTTTGATATCCGTCAGTTCTTAGCCGGTGCAAGGGATATGGACAAGGCCTGCCAGAATCCCGATATTTGGCAGAATCCGGCCTTGCTGAACAGCGTGCTGAAATATATTTCCGGCGCAAAATACGGCCGCGACCTGGAAGTTCTCATGCCCTATGCGGACAGCCTGAAATCCCTGTCGGAATGGTATATTCAGCTCCTGGCCGAATCTTTGGGCAAACGCCTCGACAAACAGGGCCACGTCGTCAACTACGGCCGCACGCCTATCGTCGCCGTCGGCACGACGGATATGCACGCCCAGACACAGGAACACCAGGAAGGCCCGAAGGATAAGGTCGTCCAGTTTGTTTCCATCGCCAACTGGAAGGACGACGTCGTCGTTCCCCACATGTACGACGAATATCCGAAGCTGGCCGCCTTCAGCGGCTTGCCCCTGAGCAGTATCCTGGAAGCGGCCCGCAGCTCGAATGCAGAAGCCCTGATCGGCGACGGCCGTCCCAACGCCAACTACATTTTGCCCGAATTGACGCCCTATCATTTGGGCGAAGTCATGTTTATGCTTTGCTTGTCCATTGCGTACGAAGGCGAATTCGCCAACGTCGACGCCTTCAATCAGCCCGGCGTGGAAGTGTATAAGAAATTCCTCGGCGGCCGTTTGAAGAAACTGCAGGAAGGTTAATTATGAACGTATTAGTTACAGGCGGCGCCGGGTATAT
>ERZ779877.97-NODE-97-length-97110-cov-23.805244_pt1 | contig 97110 bp, 80 predicted proteins | sample MGYA00511556_ERZ779877 | MGnify/ENA primary metagenome ERZ779877 (study PRJEB29588, sample SAMEA2159338) | human gut metagenome | biome: human gut; feature: human-associated habitat; material: faeces | place: Denmark | collected 2008/2010 ... | reverse complement strand
AGAGTATCTTTCCATAAATATAACTCAAAAAGCAACCCTTTGGTTTAAGACCGTTTAAGCGAAATTAACTTAATATTAGAAAACTCATTATGAGAAGAGATATTATAAATTTCTCCAGCTCTTCCTTTTAATATAACTTGATCAAGAGCATAAACATGATCTTTTACATAAAGCCAATCACGCACATTATTTCCATTTCCATAAACTGGAATCATTTCATTATTTAAAGCGCGTTTTATTACTAAAGGAATTAACTTTTCTTCGTTTTGATATGGTCCAAAATTGTTGCTAGAGCGAGAAATTGTAACGTTTAAACCATAAGTTTTAAAAAATGAAAGAGTCAATAAATCAGAACTAGCTTTAGAGACACTATAAGGATTAGTTGGATTTAAAGGATCACTTTCTTTAAAAGCATAGGTTGAATCTAAACGGGTCGCTCCATAAACTTCATCAGTTGATATTTGATGAAATCTTTTAACATGATACTTTAAAGAAAGCTTTAAAAGATTAAGAGTAATATCAATGTTATTTTTGATAAATAATTCTGGTTTTTTAATGCTTGTATCAACATGAGTTTCGGCAGCAAAATTAATAACATAATCAAAAGAATATTTTTTAAATATCTCATTCATTTTGTTATATTTTCTTATATCTTCTTTAATGAAAATAATATTTTTTTCATTACTTAATTCTTTAATAACATTACTAGAAGCATAGCTTAATTTATCTACAACAACTAAAATATCATCTTTATGAATTTTAGAATTTAAAAAATATAAACAATAATTTGTTCCGATAAATCCAGCTCCACCTGCTACTAAATAAACCATTTATTTTTCCTCTAGTTCATTTTATCATTTAATACTTTTCTATCATATCTAAAAAAAGAAACTAAATCAGTTGTTTATTAGAAAAATATATTAGTTTTGCATGGAATTTACTTAATAATCTTGTAGAATTCATAAAAACCACAAAACGATACACTTATTCTTATTGATTATAAAATATGAATACCTTAAAATTAAGTCGTAAGTAAGTCGTATGTTAGTCGGGAGTTAAATATGTCAATACCAATAACAATTGAAAAATTACTAAATGATAACATAGTTGAATCAGCTCGTATTGAATTCAAAGAAGGATGGAACCCAGATACAACACTAAAAACAATTAGTGCTTTTGCTAATGACATTGATAATCGGGGCGGAGGCTATATTATAATCGGCATTAAAGAAAACAATGGTAAAATTTCATATCCAATTGAAGGTCTAAAATTAGAAGAAATAGACAAAATTCAAAAAGAGATTTTAAGATATTGTAACTTTTTAAAACCTAAATATATTCCTGAAACAGAAATTGTAAAATATCAAGAAAAATATCTTATTTTAATTTGGTGCCCAGGCGGTTATGAAAGACCTTATCTTTGTCCTAAAAAACCTTCTTTAGAGCATTCAGAAAAAATTTATTACATAAGAAAGCTTTCTTCTACAATTGAAGCTACTCCTAGCGATATTAAAGAATTAATCGCCTTAACTAACAACATTCCTTTTGACGACCGAATTAATTTAAAAGCAAGTATTTCTGACCTAAGATTGCCTTTAATTAAAAATTTCTTAGAGGAGGTCGAAAGTTCACTTTTAACAGATTTTGAGGCTAAAAAGTTAGAAGATATAGCAAAAAACTTAAGAATAGCTGATGGGCCAAAAGAATTTTTTAAACCTATTAATGTTGGTTTGCTGTTTTTTAATGACAGTCCTGATAAATTCTTTCCATATTGTCAAATCGACTTAGTTAATATTCCAGATCCTACCGGTCAAGGAATGGAAGAGAGAGTCTTCAAAGGTCCAATCGATCAGCAATTAAAAGATGCTCTTCGATATATTAAAAATAATGTTATCGCTGAAAAAATATTCAAAATTCAAAATCAGGCTGAAGCAAAAAGAATTAAAAATTATAGCTATGAGGCGATAGAAGAATTTTTATCTAATGCAATATATCACCGCTCTTATCAAAGTTATGATCCAATTACGGTAAGAATAGAAAAAGACTTAATTGAAATAACAAGCGTACCTGGTCCGGATAGTTCAATTAGCGACGAAGATATAAAAAACTTAACAATGCGCTCTAGAAGATACCGTAACCGTCGAATTGGTGATTTTTTAAAAGAATTAAATCTTGTCGAAGGAAGAAATACTGGTATTCCCACTGCTTTAAGAAGCATTAAAAGTAATGGTTCGCCACTACCTATTTTCTTAACTGATGATGAACGTTCATTTTTTTCAGTTATAATACCAATCCATAAAGCCTTTATAAGCGAAGAAAAAATTGAAGATAATCATATCAGCAAAAAAAGAACAAAAGTTCAGTTGAAAGAAGAAATACTCTCCACATTAAAACTAGGTAATTTCTCCGCAATTAACATATATCATCAATTAAATTATTCAGGAAATCCTTCCAAAACATTTCGTGAATGTATCAACGATTTATTAAAAAGTAGGAAAATTAAATATGTCGAAGAACATAAAAATTCTTCTAATAATTATTTGACGCTAAACTAACATTACTAAAAATCATTTTAATTAATAGCTTTATTAGTAATCGGATCAAATAAATGTAGCGCATTTTCACTGATTTCAATATTCATTTTATCGCCCGCTACAATTTTTTCTGTAGAAGTGACTTTAGCGATAAGGTCTAATCCTTCATCAAAATCGAAATGTACAAAATATTCACTACCTAGCAATTCTGAAACAGAAACTAGATAACTATTTTCACCATTTGTTAGTGCACAAGAGATGTTTTCAGGTCTCACTCCAACCTTAACATTAATTTCATTCTCTTTTAAAAGATTATTAATCTCCTCTTTAGCTTTAATTAAGCCTTTAACGTTTTCATCTATCTTAAGTTGCATAAGAAAATAAGCGTTTTTATATTCTTCTTTAAATTGTTCAATGAATTTTTCTTCACTAGTTCCTTTTAAAATAGAACAATCATAACTTGCGTCTAATTCATGTAAAGTTTTCAAAGCGAATTCGCGCGCAACTTCAAAACTTGTTCTCCCCTTTAAGTTATGCAAAAGTTTAAAAAACATAAGATTTGCAGGTTTTTTATTTAAAATTTCTTTATATTCTTCAAAAATATCTTTGTTTCTTTTTATATAATCACACTTCAACGAAGTGATTTTTTTATCAATTATTTCTATTTCTTTTTGATAGAATTCTTTGATTAAATTAGGCCAATTATTCTCGCATTTAATCTCATATCCATTTGATAAAACAATCCTTTTATCTTTAACTACTCCATCAATAATATTCATTGCAGGGCTTCCGATAAATGTAGCTACAAAAATATTATTTGGATGATCGTAAATTTCAGAAGGCGTACCTATTTGTTGAACATAACCTTTATTCATTACTACAATTCTTGTGGCCATTGTCATAGCTTCGGTTTGATCATGTGTAACGTAAACTGAAGTTGCACCGAGATTATTATGAAGTTTAACTATCTCACTTCTCATAGCAACTCTCAATTTAGCATCAAGATTAGATAAAGGTTCATCTAATAAAAAGATTTTTGAATTTCTGACAATGGCGCGACCTAATGCAACTCTTTGACATTGTCCTCCGCTCAAAGCGTCAGGTTTACGATTTAAATAATCTTCTAGTTGTAAAACTTTTGCGGCATGTTTAACTCTTTTATCTATTTCATCTTTTGGATATTTATTGATCATTAAACCAAAGGCCATGTTTTCATATACAGTCATATGAGGATATAATGCATAGCTTTGAAAAACCATAGCGATGTTTCTTTCCTTTGGAGTTAAATCATTAGCAAGCTCTCCATTAATAAATAAATCCCCAGAGGTAATTTCTTCTAACCCAGAAATCATTCTTAACGTTGTTGATTTTCCACACCCAGATGGTCCAACTAAAACAATAAATTCTTTTTCTTTTATATCTAAATTAAAATCAAAAACTGCTTGCACATAATTGTCATAAATCTTATTAATGTGTTTTAAAGAAATAAAAGCATCATTTGGAGCTTCAGCTTTTTCGCTTTCTCTTCTTTTATTTTCTTCTTCAAGAACAACTTTATAGTGTTTTTTCCTTTCTTCATAAAGAAGTTTATTTGCTTTTTTAATTTCGATACTTTCTTTAATCTTTTCTTTCTTATTTTTAAAATTGATTTTATTCATAAGCTTTAACTCCTCTATATAACTACATCATATTTTTCAATTTTATATTCAATGTGATCTTTAGATTCAATAACTATGTCTTCGCCTCTAGAAAAAGCTAAAAAAGATAATGAATCTTTATAATCGTTTAAAAAAGCTTCCACAATATAATTATCAATATAAATTTCTAACTCTATATTATTTAAGTTTTTATCAATATTTATATAACGGTACCCTTCTTTACTGGAAGAAGGATCTACTCCATATAGTTGCTCTTTAAGTTTCCTTCTATCTAAAATTATTCTCTTACTATTTCCATCAATACTTAAAAGAACAAATTCGTCTTCATTTTTTAAAAGTTTAATGTTGATAGTTTTATTTTTGATATCAAATAGTTCAATTTTTAGTTTTGTGCATCTACCTATTTTTGCTTCAAACGTTTTGTTTTCATCAATAAAGCCTGCAAAACTAACTTCATTTTTCAGATATTTATTATAATTTTTTAAAGGTATGAATTTTAATTGATTATAAGATCTCTTTACTTTTTTAAACAATGAAAATGAATTTATAAAATCTTCCTTAATTTCATGAAGATAATAACGTCGGCCCCACATTTGAAGCCATGAAACAGCAATCTTGTCCTTATCTGAAACATTTGTTGCATAAAATTCTAGACCATGATCTATTTCACGTACTTTCTTTAAATTTATCGCTTGTTTCTCTAAAACTTTATTAGTATTAAAGTAGACGTTACTTGATACATTAAAGAAAGAATCTTTTTTTGGAAGGATATTCTGAGGACTTAAAATTATAAAATCCTGTGTCTTAAATTGTAAGATGTTTGGACACTCAAACATCGTTCCAAAATTTTCCTCCTCTAAAACTATGTGATCAAATTCAAAATGAATAAGATCTTTACTTCTATATAAAAGTAAGAAAGCTTTCTTATCCGTTTCGTTTTTGCTTCCAACTAGCAAATAATAAATTCCACCTTTTTCAAATATACAAGGATCTCTAAAATCAACTTTGCTAGCTTGATGTGGTATTAACTTTTCATCAATAAGAGGATTTTCACCATACTTTTCAAAGTTAATACCATCATCACTAACCGCTAAACATATAGTTTGACGATATTCATCGTTATTATTTTTCGTAAAACCTGTATAAAAAAGATAAACTAGACCATTTTTTACAATAACACTCCCACTCCAGCAGCCGAGTTTATCATATTCTTTATCTGGAGCTATTACACATTTAGTTTTATCGAAGTGTATAAAATCTTTAGTAGAAGTGTGCCCCCAACAAGTTTCCAGATTAGTCGTATCAAAAGGATAATATTGAAAATATATATGATATTTACCCTTAAATTTAACTATTCCATGTGGATCGTTTACCCATCCAAACTCAGGAGCAAAATGAAATTTAGGACGAAACGAATTGTTTTCTACTTTTTTATTTTTAAGATATTTATTTGCTTCGATAACGCTATACATAATTATTCACTTATTTCTTCGACAAGTTCAGTGCCTTCAAATACGCCTTTTACGACTCTTCCATCGGCATAATACATTGTGCCTTCGCCACTTATCCAATCATTGGCAAATTCACCTTCAAACTTAATCCATTCTAATCCAGATTCCCAATAGACTACACCATGCCCACTACGAACATCGTTAATCCATTCACCATCATATAAAGCACCAGATGTATATCTCATGACACCATGGCCAACTTTAAGTCCATTTTCCATATCACCGGTGTAAATATTGTATTTAGTTCGGGTATTTTCGGCTGTAGAGTCGATCATAAAGTATTTGGTTCCGGCGCCATTTGGATTACCATTTTCCCACTCACCAATATAATAATCACCCATTGGCCAAATCATATAACCAATCCCATGCATTGCTCCTGCATGTGTTTCACCAACATAAATACAGCCTGAATTCCAAGTAATTTCAGCGCTTCCTTCCCAGACTCCAGCTTCCCAAGTTCCTTCATATAAAGTTGAATCAGCATATTGCATTACGCCATAGCCTTCATAAAGACCTTCAGCATTTACATAACCTTCATAAACATTACCGTCAGCATCTTCAATTACTTTATAAGTTAATCCTTCAGGAGCAGTGACTGTATTTTCACCATCTCCATTATCTTGGCTTTCTCCTCCACAACCTGTAATGCAAAGTAATCCGCTGGCTAAAATCGTTAAAAATATTTTCTTTTTCATAATAAAGTTTCTCCTTTTTAAATTATGCTTTTAATTTTATTCCACCAAAGTTCGTATCCTTTTTTATTTAAGTGAACCATGTCATAGTTAAAATAATCTTTTAGATTTGAAATAGTTTCGCCATTTTCGATAAATAAACTAGGTGTATCTATAAAAGTTAAATTATTATTTCTTCCGCATAAAGTTTCAATCTCTTCGTTTAAAGCTGTCTCTTTCTCAAAGTATGTAGCAAATGCTGGACTAGGCTCAACACCTAAAAGATAAATTTTAATATTTGAATTTTGTTGCGTTAATTTGTCTATAATCTCCTCTAATGAATTTATGACATCTTCCTTTTCAATTCCAAAATGCGTGTCATTAAAGCCTAGATGAATCACAACTTTATTTGGATTAAAATCATAGATTAATTTATCGCTTAAAAACTCCCATTCTGCAGCAATTGTCCCACCAATTCCGGTATTAATTGCGTTTAAATCTTTTGTATCATTTTCCCAACTTGCAATACCAAAAGAATTTTGCCGCATCTCCATATAAGAATCACCACAAAATACAATATCAGGTTTTTTACCAGACCATTTTTGCGCAATCTGATCTCGTTTTAAATTTTCAGGATCATAAGTATATTCTTTTGTAGCTTGATATTCAGGAAGCAATTCTAATTCCTTAGTTGATTCTTTAATACGTTTTAAGGCTGTGTAAAAACCTTTTGTATATCCAGCTGGATTAAGTTCATCATCAATGTAATACATGACGCCATTACCATAAATCCATTGAGAAATTTCATAATCAAATTCACCAACGTATTTTCCTAGATATAAACTTGATGGTCCACCAACAGTTGAAGCATTAAAACCACATTTAGTAAAATCTTGAACTCCTTCGCCTTTTCTTAGCCAATTGGAGCCATCATAATAAATTTGACCTTCATAAGTAGACCAATCACTAAATTTAATAAATCCTTCGCCAAGTTGGTTCGCTTCAAACTTCCCTAAAGAAGCCATCTTACCTTTAAAGTACCAAATGCCTTCACCTTCCATTTTATGAGATGGATAATAAATTGTTCCAACTAGTCCAACATTACTACCATCTTTAAAAGGACCCTTATAATAAGTATTTGCACCAAAATCAAATATTGCTTCTTCATCATCATAAAGATTATTTTTGAATTTACCTTCATAGAAACGATTATTATCAAGTTCTAACTTTCCTTCAATCATTGAAAAATTATAATCGCTATCTAAACTGCCAAATCCATTAAATGTTTCATCTTTTTCATAAAAGATATAGGTGGCTTCCGAATCACTTTTTAAAGTTCCGTCTATAAATTCACCTTCTAAAGTGTCTTTATTGGCGTAAGAAATTTTCCCTTTTCCGTTAATTTTGCCTTCATAAAATTGCCCAGTATAAGTAACCCCATCCTTAAGCACGTAATTTTCTACATTCTCATAATCAAGAGTTTCATCTGTATTATTACAACTTGAAAGAGTCATCGGAGTTACTAATAGAGAGGATAGCAAAAAGTATTTAACTAAACTTTTCGATTTCATATTAGGCTTTTGGTGTTAAATCGGTTGCTTCGTTGAATTCTTCTCTAATTGTTAATTCACTTACTGCATCACCAACTCGATTTCCGCCATCCCATTTTCCTGTTATATAAGAAACTGGATTTCCTTCTTTGTCTTTAAAATACCAAACACCATCTCCGTCTATCCATTTTCCATTACTTTCATTAAAAGTGCCTTCAAAGCCATAAATGAATATATCGGCACTACCTCCATTAATCCAGCCAGCTGCTTCATTAACTGTCCATTTGTTGAATCCCTGACCTTGACGCGCAAATTGGAAATTACCTGTTACCAATAAATCACCGCTATAAATTGAGTTATTAGCAAATGAAAATTCACCTTTTCCAACTGCACCTATTTTTCCTGGAGTACCAAAGGAATCGCCCATGACTCCGGTCCAATTTAAAATTCCATGATAATTTACTTCTCTTGTCCAATTGTGTGCTTCATAAAAAGTACCAGTTTGTCCAGCATATCCGCCATTTAAGAAATTACCCATATAGGTATTTCCGTTTTTATAGTCACCTGTTGTTGACCAAGTAAACATACCTTCTCCATTAAATGCATCATTTTCAAAATGACCTTCATAATACATTTTATTTGCATATGTTAAGCGGCCATCTTTTCTTGTAAAATCAGCATTTAATGTACCAACATAAGTATCGTTTGTACTATAAACTAATGTAAATTCACCAACTGGAACATCTTGCTCAAGTCGACCTGTGTATTTAACGCCTTGAACATCCTCTTCGTCATAGAGTTTAACATTATAATTAAATGTAGCAGGATCACTATCAGTAAATTTCGTTTCATCCCCAAATGCAACAACCGAAAACTCATAGTCTCCAGCTTGACTTCCTGGTTCCATTGTATAGGTTGTTTCTTCTAGTGTTTCACTGACCAAATTATTGTCATTTAAATCAACTTTTAAGGTGTATCCAGTTGCATTAGCTACTTCCTTAAAACTTACATTCCAATTCCCATCAGTTGTTCTAAGAACTGTTAAATCTTTAACACTTTCAAGTTTTGTAATCTCTGGTGTGTTTGGATCATCATTACCATTATCTTCATTATTTGTTTCATCTTTTGGATTATCATTTATTTCTGATGAACAGCTTACAGAGCCTAATCCTAAAAATCCAATCAATGCACTAACGGCTAATAAATTAATTTTTTTCATTATCTCTTCCTCCTAAAAATTAATTATTTTAATATATTTTTCTATTATATCCTTATCTTAAATAATGAAATTGACTGAGGTTCTGCAAAGATTTCGCTGCCATCTAAATCTTTTTTCACCCTTGTAATTTCATTCTTTGAATCATCATTTATCGACTCAAGATACTCTCCTTGTACATAATCGACACTTATAGGTTCTTTAAAAGAAGAATTGGAAATCTTTAAATAATCGCTTGTTGTGTTGATTACACTTATAGTAACTTCATCTTTTTCATCGTTTATTGTTGCAGATATTTCGTAGTAGTCATCACCACTTGCCCTATAAGAAATAGGTAAATAATGATTTTGCATATTATCTCTATATAAAGAAATTGCATAACCACTACCTTCCATATAGGCATCAAAATCATCGGTTAAGATGTTACCTTGAGTTGCATTAACAGTGGATGAATAGCAAGCAATATCAACTACATCACTATTTTTAATCATTTCATTTAAAGCACTTGCAACTCCCATTCCATCTTTTAATCTTGAAGGTTGTTCGGCATTTAAATAAGCATATTCATCAATTGCCATTTTAATACCATCTGCACCATTTAAGTTGCGATGATTTTTAATACGATAAGTAGTTTGATCTTTTAAAGACAAAATATGATCTTTAACATCTGCTTCTTTTCTTTCTGCATAATAATGCTCAGATAATAGATCAATATTGCTCTTACAACCATCAACCATACGTTGCGACCAATCTGAAGCATTATCTCCAACTGCAATAATCTCAATATTAGGGTCAACAGTTTTAATAGCTTTTGCAAATTCGTTGTGCCTATCTACATATTCATGAATCGAAACATTGCCTAATTGCCAATCACCATTCATTTCATTGCCGATTGAAAAATATTTAACGTTATAAGGAACACTTCCTGGTCTTAATTCAGCATATTTTCCACTTGTACCATTACAATATTCAACCTCGTCTTTTGCCATTTGGGCACTACCAAAGCCTGCGTTTAATACAATATTTGGCTCAGCATTTAAATATCGGCACATCAAGATAAATTCATCCAGACCAAAATCATTAGGTTCAAATGCTCCATAAAAACCTAAATTCCCTATCTTCATTAAATCATTTGCTAAACGTGCTTCTTCGCTTTCAAAATTTTCTTCTAAGCCACAATAATTAAGATTTCTTCGAGTAGGTCTTTTATCTCTTTCTCCGATTCCATCATAAAAATCATACCCACTAACAAAATTTCCGCCTGGCCATCTATAAAAAGTAGCATTCAATTCTTTCAACTTCTCAAGTGTATCAATTCTCATTCCATGGTAATTGTCACTTGGCATTAAAGAAACGCTATCAATAGTTAAATCACCATCTAAACTTTCAAAGTAAATTTTTGCTTTATTCGAAGTAAAGGAAGAAACAAATTCATAGTTTATTTTTTTATAGGAAGTAGAATTTATATCAAACTCTTTAACAATTTCATTTGTCCCATCCGTGAAAGCAATCTTTAATTTTCCAATTCCTTTAGCATAAAAATAACCATCATAAGAGACATTTTCTTCAAGGCTAAGTCCATTTTGTCTAATACTTGACCCTTTTGTTAAAATTGGTGAGTGTTCACCTTCAAAAGGATCTTCGCTTTCATCTAGGACTTCTCCTTTTTCAACCGACCGCTGAGAAACATCTTTTCCGACTGGAGTATAAAACTTTCTATCTAGAATAATTTCTGACCAAATTCCGTTATATATACATGTTTCAATATGTTCAATAAAGGTTCCATAAATATAAGGAGAAATTTCATGGCTTGCCCCGCCATTGCTGCTAAAATTAATCTCTACTTCTTTATAATTTTCTGGCGTGTTGTCATTATCATCATTATTTTGATTATTATCGCCTCCTCCACAAGAAGTAATCAAAATTGTTAATAAAGATAATGGTAATAAGAATTTTTTCATTTTCATATTTAGCCTCCGATGATTACTTTTAATTGATCAAGAGGTATTTTTGGTACTCTATTTTCAAAAAATAGACCATTTGTTTCTTGTTCAACGTCACAAAATTGTGTATAGCAATAGCCACTGATGTAATCTAAAGAATGTATAGTATTAAACATTTTCTTTAATTGTTCTATGTAAGCTTCCTGCCCATCAATTTTATTGCCATACCCCCAACCAGAACTTGAAGATAAGCTTGCTCCTCCAAATTCACTAATAATAATTGGTTGTCCTTTATAGGAGTTATTTTTAGCTAAGGCTTTGCCATAACCATTAATAATTTTTGTATTAACTACATAATTTTTATCTTTATATTCATTTTTAAAATTTAAGGCATCTTGATCATATTCGTGTAAAGACAAGATATCCGTGGTTTCAAGTTGATACCATCCATCATTCAAAATTATGAGGCGCTTATTGTCTAATTTCCTTGCAAAATCCCCACTTTTCTTGACGAATTCTTGACATTCAACTTCTTTATTAATGTCTGGAATACCCCATGATTCATTAAATAAAACATAAACAATAACAGAAGGTGAATTATAATTTCGCTCAATTATTCTTTCTAGTTCGCGAAGATATTCTTGCTTCATTTTTTCGCTATATTCATAAGCGCTTGGGATTTCACTCCATATATAAATGCCTAAACAATCACAAATATAATAGAAAATATGACTCTCTTGCTTTTGGTGAATTCTTACACCATTAAAGCCGATATATTTTATTGACTCAAGATCCTTAATAATGTCTTTTGCTTCGCCACTAATTCCTTTTTTAAGATAATAACCTTGGTTTAAAACCATTTTTAAATAGGTTTTATTTTTATTAATAAAGATACTACCATCTTTACTTTCAATCTCAATAAATCCAAAATAAGTATTAAATTCATCATCAATCGTTTTAATTTTAACGTCGTATAGATTTGGCTGATTATGGTCGTACAAATTAGGATTTTCTAATTTAATATTCGCTAAAAAACGATTCTTTGTTTCGCTTAATACTTTTTTATAAACGAGTTCTCCTTTAAAAGTAATCTCTATTTCTATTGAGGAAGGCCTAGCTAATTCAATATCATAATTAACTTGCCCATCTAAATTGCCTGAAAACTTTGCGTTTTTAACATAAAAGTCCCCACATTCTTCAAGATAAACGTTTTCATAAATCCCACTATATTGGGTATACCAACAATCATAGTTTTCGCATCTAGTTCTTTGTTTTCCTCTTAATTGAGATTTATCAAAACTATCAAAAACTAAAACATCGATTTCGTTTTCACCTTCTTTTAAATAATCTTTTATTGAAAAATAGAATGGTGAATAACATCCTTGATGTTCATAAGCAAGTTTTTTATTAATATAAATTTCGCATTTATAATCTACCCCATCAAAATGAAGTAAGTAATTCTTACTAGTATCAGCAACAAAAGTTTTATGATAAGCGAGATAATTATGCATATTTTGATCATTAATGCCGCTTTCAATTGTTTCATAAGTAAATGGAACTTTTATCTTTTTGTCATAATATTTTGGTAATTTAAACTCTTCTAAAAAAGCAAAATCCCACATTCCATTTAACATCATGAAATTGTCTCTTCTTGCTCTTGGATTTGGGTAATTAATATATTTATATTTTTCCATAACTAGCCTTTCAAACCCCCTCTTCCGATTCCTTGTGTGAAATATTTTTGACCAAAGATGAATATAACAATGATTGGAATAGCACTTATTATAGAAGCTGCCATCAAAGATCCACGATATTGAGCATCTGCCATTAATGTTTTATATAAACCAGCTGCAAGAGTTCTTTGCTCATCGCTACTTGTTACAATAATTGGCCATAAGAAATCATTCCATGCCCCTTGAAAGGTAAATATTGCTAAACTAGCTAAAGCTGGTCGACACATTGGTAAAATTACCTTTCGATAAATTGTAAAATTAGAGGCTCCTTCAACACGTGCAACTTCATCAAAATCTTTAGGAATATTATTCATGAATTGTTTTAATAAGAAGACGCCACTTACACCACTTAAACCTGGTAAAATCATCGCGATTAAATTATCATAGAGTCCCATTTCTGAGATTATTATGTAATTAGGGACGCAATTAATAATTCCAGGAACTAACATTGATAGTAAACAGATATTAAAGATTACTCTCCTGCCTTTAAACTTTAACCTTGCAAAGCCAAATGCTGCTAAAGATACAATTAAGACATAAAGAATGGTTTGAGATATTGCAACTATAAACGAATTTAGGGTCCAACGAGGAATATTTGATTCACTTAAAACCTTTATAAAGTTTTCAAAAGTTAATCCGCTCCAAAATGCACTTGGATCTTCAAACATTATTTGTCCGTTTTTCTCTGTAACAAAAGCAATTACAAAAGAGAAAAGTGTTGGAAAAAAACTAATAAGTGTGCAAATCGCAACTAAAATATAAATAATTATGTTAAAAGAGAGTTTCTTTTTATTGATTCTTCGCGTCATTTTTCCTATCACTCCCTATACTCTTTTTAAGTGCAATTAATGAGAAAACAAACATTATTAATGCCATAATAATTGACATTGCGCTTGCTCTTCCTAATTTCCAACCTCCAAAAGCTGTATCATAAATGAATTGAATAGCAACTTCTGTAGATTCTTCTCCTGGAGTAAGCATCATAGGTTGTCCCATAACGTTAAAGCAAGATAGAATCGTCATTGTCATAACATATGTAAAAGTGTTTTTTAAACCAGGTAAAGTAACATAACGAACTTGTTGAATATGATTACAACCATCAATTTCAGCAGCTTCATAAAGTTCTTTTGGTATATCTTGTAAACCAGCTGTAAATAGAACCATGTTTCCACCAATTCCCCACCAAGTTGATAACATAAAAATTGAAATCCATTGGAAAGGTTGATCTGTTAGCCAAGGTATATCTTGTCCAAACATTTTGTTAATTACACCCATATTTGAATCAAGTAAGACAAAGAAAATGATTGATACTGTTGAAATTGAGAAGATTGCTGGTAAATAAATTAATGCTCTATAAAATTTAAAACCTCTTAATTTTCTATTTAATAAGACAGCAACTAAAAAAGGAATAATAATGAGTATTGGCATTTGAATTGCAACGAATAAGACCGTGTGACCTACACTATTCCAGAATTCGCTTCCAGTTAAGCTATCAAAATTGAATAACAATTGATAATTTTCAAAACCAACAAATGTCATTTCGCTTGTATAATCCCATTCAACAAAAGAAAGGAAAATACTCATTACAACTGGCGTTAAAGAGAAGAGACAAAACAAGCAAAAATAAGGCAATATGAATAAATATGGGCTTACCCGTTTTTCATAAAACTTTTTAATCTTTCTTTTTCGCTCTTTGGTAATCATAAATTATTGCTCTTGTAAGAATTTATTAAATCTATTTACGTAATCATCCAAAACAGCTTTTGGATTGCTTTGTGAATCATTTAAACAAGCCGCTACTGCACTACCAACATAGTTATAGCAATCATAATAATATTCATAACTTACATTACCGATTTGGGCTAATTCAGCTTCTTCTGTAAATGGTGCAAGTTCACTAATAGCTTTATATTCATCAGTTTCATGAACAGGCTTATAAGCAGTAACTTGGCCCGCTTCCGCCCAACTCATTGGATTTTGATTAACATAATTGATAAATGTATAGCATGCTTCTCGGATTGCTTTATCTTCAGTTGTACACTCAACAAGAGTAAATTGATGAGAACCTGTATAACTAGTCCCATTAGTTCCAGTAGAGCCAGGCATAGGTGCGACTCCAAAATCAACAGGACTAATATCTTTTAAAGTATTAATTTGCCAAGGTCCATCAAAATAGAAGACTGATTTACCTGTATTAAATAAAGTTAAATCGCCCGAATTACCAACACTTTCTGGAGAGATCTTATCGACATATTTCCAATCTTGTAATTTAGTTAACCATTTAACTGCTGTTTCATTATTAAAAATTGCTTTATTGCTATCATCAAGCATGTCGGAACCATCTTGTAAAAGCATTGATAAGAAAATATCTTTTGTTATCGAGTAAAGATTTGGTATAGCCCAACCATAGACACCATCTTTAGTTTTTTCTTTACAAATAGCTTCAAATTCTTCCCAAGTAGTTGGAATTTCATCTTCACTGATTAAATCCTTATTGTAAAACATTGCAGTTGGGTGCATATCTAATGGGAATCCATATCGATCTTCACCAAACAAACCAGCATTCCAAGCAGTATCAAGATAATCCTCTTCTTTAGCGCCGATTGTTTCGGTAATATCATTAATTGATCTAATTATGTCTTTGTCGACCATTTGACCAAGTCTATTTGACCCCATGGCAACAATGTGAGGCGAAAATTTCTCTTTTCCTTTATTCTGAATAAGTTTTAAGAATAATGAGTCCCAGTTAACAGTATCAACTTCGATTTTGATTTTGCCTGAATATTCACTATTAAAAGCGTTTACAATCTCTTTCATTGAATCACCATCTGCTCCTGTAAAACCATTCCAGAATTTTAACGTAATTTCGCCTTGTGGAGTGTTATCATCATTATTATCTCCACCCCCGCAAGATGTTGTGAAAGCGCTTACACAAGCGAACAAACTAAATAAAATTAGTGCTTTCTTTTTCATATTTAATTTCTCCTACTTACACTATAAACAAAAAAATTCAACATTTAGTTGTTGATTTAAGATGATTTATTACGAAAAATTTCGTAGCAAACGATTATCTATATGTAATCTTAGCCTTAATGGATTGAGGGTAATCACCAAAGTTTTCTCCAAAAATATTTATTCCACCAATATTTTTACTATCTTCTTTTATCATTATTTTTAATGATATATATCCTTCATTTATGTTTTTTGATACACGGTCAATATTAACATCACTAAGGCTAACAAAATCTACAAATGATCCCGATTCATTAATTACAAAAGTCTTTAATAGTCCAAATTGTGTAGAATTTATTGGCCACCAAGATGGTGTTAATTTTCCTTTTCTACCACCAAAATCACCTGGTGACTTATACGTTCCTATCTCAATATTATTAACAACAAAAGTTATATCACTTGGCCAGACATTGCGATAATTAGGCGCTTCTGAACATATTTCAAGAGAGAAAGATAACTCTTTTATTTTCTTTTCCCTTTTATAAGGGATTAAGTATTCGATATAGCCTTGTTGAAACCAAAGTAATTGTGCTTTAAATCTATCTCGAGATAAAAAAGTTTGTGGATCATCATCTTTCCCAATAAACCCATCATAAGAAACTAAACCGCAAGTTGGCTTAATGTTAAATGAAAAATAGCTTCCTACTGGGATATCTATTATATCTTGATTCTTTTCACTTTCTTTTAGCGAACTTAATAAATATAAATTAATGTTTTCATAAACTATAGAACACAATTTCATTGTTCCGTGCTTTCCGCTTTGTAATCTACTTCTAATCAAACCAGAATTTTCTAAAACAGCAATATTAGAGCAGACGCTAGTTAAAGGAACATTTAATTTTTTCGATATTTCATCAACAGAAAGACTCTCGTAAAAAAGCAACTCTAAAATATCTAATCTAGCCGGATTAGATAAGGCTTTACTTATTTCAAGAACTTTCTTCTTATCGCCTAAAGTAAGATTTAGTTTTTTCTCCACATAAAAATTATAAGAGAACTGCATGTTTTTTTAAAGAAATTAGATAATTACTAAGAGATTATTTGAAAAATGAATTCATACTTAATAAGAGTTTTAATGCTAAACCGAAATCTTTCTATTTTTAATATTTTCATAAAAGCAATCTTTCGAAATATAAAAAATATCCTTCCATGATTTTAGCCATATTCTTATAAAAAGAATAAAAAGCTTCCTCTTACTTTACAGATTTTCAATACTTTTTAATAGGACCAAGTTCACAATCAAAAATCGCTAAAACTTGATTAACTTTATCAAGTTTTAGAGTTTCTTTCCCATTCTCAAGTTGACTGATAAACTTAGGACTTACACCAGCATATAGAGCCAGTTCCTCTTGTTTTAAATTGTTTAACTTTCTTTGTTCTTTAACAAACTTTCCAATATTGCCCATTTTTATTACCTTTCAGTAATATTTAAACACATTTACTCCAAAAATAAAGATTTTATGTACGTTCGGTAATATTTACGCCTAATATCAATTGATTTTGAACATCCATTACCAATCGGTTAAATTTCTATTTAATGGATATAATCTTTAACAACTAAAAATTGCATTTTAACAACTTCATTTGATGAGTTTGGGACTTGAGGAAGCTGTAAAATGCAATTTTTAGGAAAGCAAATTTATTAAAAATATTTTATATTTGCGAATTTTATCTTAATTAATAATATTATTATTATTTCCTGTGACAAAATCAAATAAATAAAATTTATTAAGTTTAACAACAACTTTCATTTTTTGATTAACTTCAATTGGTCGATCTTGGAAAGAAATAAAGGCAATTCCTTCTTCGCTTAAAGTAGAATGAACATAGTATTGGTTACCTGTTAACTCGGCTTCAAGCACTTTAGTTTCAAAAGGAATTGATGGGTTTACCTTATGAGTCACTTCACTTATTTCGTAAATATCTTCTGGTCTTATACCAAATATTAATGGGTGCTTATGTGTTTTAGCAATTTCTTCATAATCTTTAACGTAAGAAAGGAGTCAATTCTTTTCTACACTCGCTTTGTGATAATATTCTTCAGGAGAAAGCATACCATAACTAGGTTGATTAAATTCACCATCTAAATTAGGCAATACTCAATATAAAAATAACCTAAATAATTGTGTTCTACATCAAGCGCGCTTAATCCTTCTATATCATCGTTTTGAGGAACATTTCCATAACCATTAGCCTTGAAGTATTCTTGATTATTTTCATAAGACAACAAAATACTTCTTTTAGCCCATTCTTCATACATTTCTTCAATGCTTAAATTTTGACCTTCGCTATTTTCACCTAATAATTTTGCTTCCTTATTAATTTTATTTAGTTCTTCAATTTTGGAATTAACAATATTACTTGTTTCAATATAAATCGATAAGGACTTATTAATATTAACTGAGGCAAAAGATAGTCCGACACCTAAAAGAATAAATAACAAAAAATCAATAAGCCAGGCTTTCCATTTCTTGCCAAAAGTAATTGCGTACGCTTTGTTGCAAGCAAATTTTTTCATATTTTTAAAAGTGCAATAAGTCTAAAATAAATGCAATATAACTAAAACGACTAAAAAATCATTTAGCAACATTAGTAATAGACTTTTTACTTCAAAAAGATTTCGGACTATTAGTTGTTAAAATTACTCGGTGAAGCGTAAAAAACTAAATAAAAAATTTGGAATTAGCAAACTTTTTTATTAAATTAATTATTTTAAAAATTTAAGCTGCTATAAATGCCTTTGGAAAAACCCAAAATAGGCATTATAAATCATCTGTTTTCTTATTTTTAATAAACGGCCTCTTAATTAAGGCGAAAACTTGTTTTGTGGTTGTGACAACAAACTCATCTCTAAAAATCATTTCAAGAAGGTAATATAAAGCAGCACCAATAATAATAGCTACTACTATCTCAACCCACACATTTAAGTTTACAAAATAGATGAATAAGAAAACTGCAGCAGCCATTACAACTGAACTAATTAATGGTTTAATTGATGGCATAAAAACATCTTTATAGTTAATAAACTTATAGGAGAAAAAAATCAAGAAAGGTAATTGAATAAATTCAGCAACCGTTCTACCGATAGATGCTCCAATTGATTGAGTAAAAGGAATTAGGCAACAGCACACTATAATATTGGCTACACTAGCACCAAAAATAATTAATGTTTGTAGGCCGATTTTGTTCATTGGTCTAAAGTATATATTCCCAATTAAAGTGTTTAATGGCGAAAACAAAATTGCTGGGGCCATAATTAAAACACAATAAATGGACTTAAAATATTCATCACCTAAAAATGCAGGAACGAAAATATATGAAATTGCTGAAATTCCAAATACCAAAGGAAGCACACATGGCCAAAATGCAGAGAATATTTTCTTAACTTTATTTATAATCTCATTAAAATCTTTTTTCGCAAATAGATAAGACATTCTTGATAAAGAGATAATACTGAGAGATCCAGCTAACAATTGTAGTATTTGTATAATTTTTGCGGCTTGCCCAAAATATCCGCTTTCTGCATCTTCGTAGCCGAATAACCCTAACAAAGTTTGATTTAAGCTATAAAAAAGTGTAACTGCTAAAGCAGGTAAAAAATATGAAAACGAATTTTTAATACTTGGTAGAATATCTTCTTTAAAACTTATTTTTGTGAAACACAGTTCTTTTCTTCCAAAAGAAAAATACATAATTAAAGTTGCAGCAAGTTGGCCCAAACCCATTACCAAAGAATAAATTAATAAATCGTTTATATCTTTTACTAATACAAAAATAAATATAGTTGTTACTATTCTTACTGTAATGTTTCTTAAACTAATAGAAACAAATCGTTCTTGGCCCTGAAAATAAAAAGTTGGGTCAAGAATGGCTGCAAATATAAAACACGAAAGAGCTAAAAAAATATATAGCGAATTAAGATCGTTCGAATACAAAACGAATGTGAATATAAAGAAAGCTATGATGGTTAAGGCTCCTAGAAGAAGTTTGTTGATCATTATAGAGAAAAAAGTTTTACTGCGTTTTTCTTTGTCATCTCTTACTTCCGCTATTGCTTTTATTCCATAGTCAGCAAAGCCAAATGTCGCAATCAAAACAAAATAGGTTACGATTGAATAAAAGTAAGAATAAATTCCGTTATTATCTGGCCCTAAAACACGTGAAACATATGGCGCCGTAATCATAGGGACCAACATGCTCAAAATTTGATAAATACCATTAAAAATAGCGTTAATTTTTATCGATTTTGTCTTAAATAAATTCATCTTCTAAAATCCTACATTTTTTCTACAATTCAAACTAAGGTTTTACTCGTTGTTGTCAGCATTCCTATGTATTTTACTTTGTTTTAATAAATCTTCAAATACCGCTAGGCGTAATTACTTTCAATATGGCAAGCTCACTAGAATGTTTTAATCAAGAAATTTAGAAATAAATAAAGCTAAATTATTTAGTGTTCATTCCAGTTTTTTGGAAGTTTAACTTATTCATCATTTACATCCAAACATAAAATATTTTAGAAGTGTTAATTAAAATAAATACAACTTGAAATCAAATTTAGTTTGATATTCACTTTACTAAATGCACAATTATGAAATAAGCCTTACTTTTTTTACCCAATTAAAGCTTGCTGATTTATAACTAGTAAGGAATATTTATAATTTGTGATTCGTAGAGTAATTACCTCATTTAATGTGTAAGGCGGTGAAAAAAGTTTTTAAATACATTAAAAAGTGAGATTTTTCTCAAAAGGTTTATGAGCCTTATCTTTTTCTGAAAGAATTATTTCACAATCGAGTTTTGGCCATTCAACTCCAATAGTTGGGTCATTATATATAATTCCGCCTTCATCGTTTGGGTGATAAAAATCATCACATTTATAACTAAAAGTTGCAGTTTCAGATAAAACTAAAAAACCATGAGCAAAACCACGTGGGATCATAAACATTTTTTTATTTTCGCCACTTAAAACTACTCCATACCATTTTCCATAAGTTGGAGAATCTTTTCTTAAATCAACGGCAACATCAAAAACTTCGCCCTCAATTACTCTAACTAGTTTTGCTTGAGGATAATTTTTTTGAAAATGAAGTCCTCTTAAAACACCTTTTCTTGAAAAAGATTGATTATCTTGTACAAAGTCATAATCTAATCCTAATTCATGAAATGTATTTTTGTTGTAGGCTTCATAAAAATAGCCTCTTTCATCTCCAAAAACCTTTGGTTCAATAACCACTAAATCTTTTATAGGCGTTAATGTAAGTTTCATAAAATGTTCCTCGTTTTTAGTAAATAATCTTTTTGTTAGCTACATTAAGCAAATGTTGACCATACTCATTCTTGGCCATGCTTTCTCCGATTTCTATAAGTTTTTCTCTACTAATCCAACCATGAATATAAGCGATTTCTTCTGGACAAGAAATTTTAATACCTTGATGTTCTTCAAGAATTTTAATGTAAGTCGAAGCATCTATCAAAGATTCGTGTGTGCCAGTATCAAGCCAAGAATAACCTCTGCCTAAAGTTGTAACATGTAAGTTTTTATTTTTAAGGTACACGTTATTTAAAGTTGTTATTTCAAGTTCTCCTCTTGCGGATGGTTTGATACTTTTTGCGATTCTACTAACTCCACGAGGATAAAAATATAAACCAGTTACGCAATAATTTGACTTAGGATTTGCAGGCTTTTCTTCTATACTAATTGCGTTTTTGTTTTCGTCCAATTCGACAATTCCAAATCTTTGTGGATCCTTTACATAATAGCCAAAAATTGTTGCAACACCTTCCTCAGCTCTTTTTACACTATTTTCAAGATGCTTTGTAAGTCCTGCTCCATAAAAAATATTATCACCTAAAATCATCGCACAAGGATCATCACCAATAAATTCTTCTCCAATAATGAACGCTTGAGCTAAGCCATCAGGTGAAGGCTGGACAGCATAAGATAAATTAATTCCAAATTTTGAACCATCACCAAGAAGTTCCTTAAATCTAGGTGTGTCTTGTGGAGTTGATATAATAAGAATGTCTTTAATACCTCCAAGCATTAAAGTTGATAATGGGTAATAAATCATTGGCTTATCATAAATAGGTAAAAGCTGTTTACTTGTTACAAGAGTCAATGGATATAATCTTGTTCCACTTCCACCCGCTAAAATAATACCTTTCATATCGAAAACCTCGCAAAAATTAACTATTTCTTAGAATATCTTTCCATCCATTTAAGATATTCACCACTTTCAACGTGCTTTAACCATTCTTTGTTGTTTAAATTCCATTTGATTGTTTCAACAATTCCAGTTTCAAAATTAAATTCTGGCTTCCAGCCTAATTCCGTTTCAATTTTCTTAGGGTCAATAGCATATCTTAAGTCGTGACCAGGTCTATCTTTAACATAGTTAATTAGAGATTCAGGTTTACCTAAAGCCTTTAAAATCGTTTTTACTACTTGTAAATTTGTTCTTTCGTTATGTCCACCAATATTATAGACTTCACCATCTCTTCCATTTCTTACAACAAGATCAATGGCTGTACAATGATCGCCAACATATAACCAATCACGAACATTGGCTCCATTTCCATAAACTGGTAAAGATTCATCGTTAGATGCTTTTTGAATCATGAGCGGAATCAATTTTTCAGGGAATTGATATGGACCATAGTTATTAGAACATCTAGAAATCGTAACAGGTAATTTAAATGTTCTATGATAAGCAAGAACTAATAAATCAGCACTAGCTTTTGAGGCTGAATATGGAGATGAGGTATGAAGAGGTGTTGATTCAGTAAAAAATAAATCAGGTCTATCTAAAGGTAAATCCCCATATACTTCATCAGTAGATACTTGATGAAATCTTTTAATTCCATATTTTCGGCAAGCATCCATTAAAACAGATGTGCCTATAACGTTTGTCTCAAGAAAAATTTCTGGGTTTTCAATACTTCTATCAACATGACTCTCTGCAGCAAAATTTATAACATAGTCAAATTTTTCTTTCTCAAAAAGTTCATAAATTGCTTTTCTATTACAAATATTTTCATGAACAAACTTAAAATTAGGTTTATCCATTATTGGCTCAAGAGTTTCCATGTTTCCTGCATAAGTCAATGCATCTAAACAAACATAATCATCTTTTGGATATTTATTAACCATTATGTGAAGGAAATTGCCTCCAATAAAACCAGCTCCTCCAGTTACTAAAAATTTTGCCATACTTATAATTTTTCCCCTTTGTTTATTTTCTCATATTCTTTAAGCGCTAATTTAAGTTTTACCGTATCACCATAAATGCAAGGTGATTCAGATTCCCTTTCAGGATAAACGCCCCAATTCAATTTCAAATTTATATGATTATTTGCTGTATATTCAATAATTTTTTCTTTTAAACTTATCGCCTCGCCACTGCATACGTTTATAATGCCATTAACATTTCCTTGCAACGAAACATTTACAATTAGTTCGACAAGATTATCAATACTTATAAAATCAAACTTGTTTTGTCCACTTGTTAAATTAAATTCCTTGCCGTCGTTTCTAAAACAGTCTCTAATTTTGCAAAAAACAGAAGATCCAAAATCATCATTACCATAAATATAAAAAGCTCTTAACCACTTCCAATTACAATTAAATTGTGAGCATAAAATTCTAGAAGATTCTCTTAAAGCATTTTTTGAAATTCCATAAAGATTAGTCGGCCTGCAAGGTGTATTTTCGTTTACAGCTCCTTCCCAATAGCCAATTTCGTGCATAGTGCCCATTACAACTAAACTTTTCAAGCCGTTAGAGACTAAATTCTCTAAAAACTTATAGTGATTAGATAAATCACCCATATGATTTGGTGAGTTATGAACAAAGCCATCTCGCCAAGCCATATGCAAGCATACATCTGGTTTATCAAGTTTATCGAACAAATTAACTTTGCAAGAGCACGAATTTAAAATATCAAGTTTAATAAACTGAGACCTTTCATCAATATGCGTATTACTTAAGTCAACGGATATCACTTCAATATTACCTAAATCCAATAGATATTTAACAACTTTAGAACCAATATATCCGTTTGCGCCAGTTACCAATATTCTCATATGGAAAATTATATCAAAACTAAAAAGTGATGTAAAAAATGAAACAATCGGCCAAAAAGTCAATTGCCTCAATTTTCATTTCGTTCCCAAAAATTATCCAAAGCCAATTTGCCTCCTTTTAAGAATTAATTAACTTGAAATTAAATATCAACTTTTTCGCCTACTTTAATCCAAATTCCTTTGCTTAAATCAAATACCTTTATAACTCTTGCAGGTGTTCCGCAAGCTAAGCAGTTCGCAGGTATATTTTTAGTGACAACACTCCCTGAACCAATAATACTGTTGTCACCTATTGAAACACCAGGCAAAATGACACATTTTTCACCAATCCGGACATTTTTTCCAATCTTAACATCTGCGGATACCAAATCTTGTTCGATATAATTACCTAATAATGGATTCATACCATGATTTTCAGTGGTTATCAATACGTTTGAAGCTATCATTGCGTTATCATCTATTTTTAAATTAGAACTAATAAGCATCGTGCAATTATACATTATTACAACATTATTGCCCAAAGTAAGAGAAGGATTGGTTCCTTCTTTATTGGCATAAAATTCAATTCTTGCCCCTTGGGAAATTGAGCCTCTACCATTTATTTTTATAAAATTACAATTTCTTACAAGAAAGGGTTTTCTAAGATAATAACCTCTGTAAGCAAAAAAAAGCCTTGCATAAATATTTCGGAAAAATTTAAGAAATTTATCAAGAAATGTTTTAGTTAAGATTTTAAAAAAAATAAAAATGCGTTTCATAACTTAATTATATTAAATTAAAAATAAGGTTCAATAAATGGAGATATATGTTTATTGTAAGACTTTTAAATATTCCATAAAAAACTTAAAAACTAATAATTAGGAAAAACGACCAAGGCAAAATTTAAAAAACTCATAGCTTTTGTTTAAAAATAGAGCCGTTAAAAAATGATGTTTTTTTATCAAAGTCAATTGTGCCTTCCTAAAAATGTTTATTTTTCCTTTATTAATATTAAATAAATCAGAAAAATGAAGATTTTTATTTTCCAATAATTCGATAGCCATAATCTTTTTTTGCTTTGTACTTCTATTAAGTTCTTTATTATAAATGGTTTTAGGCAAAACATAAGACAAGAAAAAAATCATACATAATAAATAATAGTCATTCCTGTCGATGGACTCAGACAATACCGATAAACTGTGATTATAGTCTAAATAACTATTTGGCGAAAAAGAATTCGTTGAATTGAATGGATTCTGACAGTATATATAAAGATATTTGTTTACATATTCAATAGAATTTATATTTTTAAGAAAACTTGCCATGAATATGGAATCTTCGCAATATTTAATACTAATGTCAAAAGTTAAACCAAATTTATAAATAACATCTCTCTTAATAAGTTTTCCCCGTACAACATTATTTGTATACAGCTTATTTTTTCTTTTCAAAAGAGCATTAAGCTTAACAATATTTTTAAAATAAATAATATCTTTATCTTTAAAAAGAAAATCTTTAATTGTGCTAAAGAAACTATTTCTCAAATAATCATCGGCATCTACAAAACAAATATATTTACCTTTAGCACGATTCATTCCAAAGTTTCTTGCACTTGATACTCCGCCATTTTCCTTACAAACTATTTGAATATTATTTAAATCTTTTATACTTTCCAAGTATTGCAAAAGATCATTATCATTACTTCCATCATTGACAATAATTACTTCGAATTTTACGTTATAACTTTCTTGGTTTAAAATCGATTCCAAGCATCTTTTTATAAGAACCACTTTTGTATTATATGTTGGGATAATAAAACTAATTTCCATACAATATAGCCCTTTCGCTTCCTTTACTTTTTGTTATTGACTTGTTTCAGCCGAATGAAATGCAAATTGTCTAGTAAAAACATTCACAAAATATTCATGACTTAATTATAAAAAATGTTTATACTCTTTTTCTAAGATAAAAATCTCTTTATAAGTTGCTTCATAACAAAGTTTGCTTTCAGTATTTGTAACTTTATTTTGTCTTATTACAGCATAGTCTAATATAAATTTTCAAAAAGCTTTATGTAAGAGTCAGTCATTGTTTGCTTAGAAAGCTTGACATAATCTATAGAATTCAACTGATTATTATAAACTCTATCAAAAAACTCCTGCAAATTTCCATTTTTCAGCATCTCTTTACTTATTAAATATAAGTTACCAGCCTGTGTTTCTTTAGAACCGCCAGTATCAAAACTTATAACTTTACAACCGCAAGCCTGGGCTTCTAAATTAACAGTCGGATAATTGTCAGATAACGTAGGATTAAATAATATTGCGCTCTTAATATATAAATCTCTTAATTCTGATCTTGAAGTTGTTTTCTGGATTTTCATAATTCTTTTTCTTAACACAAAATTATTAGTATCGCCAATCACAATGATTTTCCAACTTGAATCTAAAACATCAGCCAATATATTAAAATATTCTAAGCCTTTCCTTTGATCCCAAACACTTGCAACACCTAGTACTATTTTATCTTTCTTTTCGTTATTATACTTAAAAAAGTTGGTGTCAATACCATTATTAATAATCAATGAATGCGTAGCACCAAGATAAGACTTTGCAATAAAATCACTTATCCATTTCGAAGGCGATACAATAGTAGTTTTTGCTTGTATCATTTTGAAGCATTTTAGCTTGTTAATATAATTTTTTCGCGATCTATCAAGAAAAATACTTTTTGGATACTCTTTTTTTAGAGGGCATTTATAACATTGTTTCTCCCACTTATAACAATTTGCCAAATCAAAATAGCAACAATGACCTGTAATAGCCCACAAATCATGCATTGTCCACACAATTTTAAAATCGTACTTGGAAAAAAGAGAGAACATTCTGTCAATATTTGTATAGTAACCATGTAAACAATGTATATGTATTAAATCAGGTTTATATTCATCTATAATTTTTTTAAGCTTTGATATAGAATCGAAAAAGCAGAAACCATCATTATCCAAAAAACGAGCTAATAAACAGTTCAAATATATTTTTGCTTTATTTTGATAATTAATAACACCTGAATTACTATTATCAAAATTTCTTGCACTCAAAATTAGCACTTCATTTCCTTCTTTAATAAGTGCTGAAGAAATATCTCTCATAATGTTTCCAACGCTAAAATTCGAGAAAGCGCTTAATTCAATTATCTTCATAGTTAATCAAGAATTGTTTTCACCCAATTTGACAATGTATATTTATTTTTATTGTTATAATAAACAGGTGTATTCATAAAAAATTTGTCATTAAAATCTAAAACTTGCCTATCATAAATAAGTATGTAATCTTTATTATAAAACTCATACTTATCGATGTTTTTATTTGTAGTAATAAGCTTCTTATTTAAACCTATTGCTTCAAAAGTTCGCATTGTTAATCCGTTTTGTTGACCCATCACGACATCTAAAATTATATTAGAATTTTTGCATATATCTATATATTTATCATAACTTAACTTTTTAAACTCGAATTCTTTAATGCTGGAACTTCTAAATTCCTTATAAAATACCTTGTAGAAAATGTAGACAAGCTTCGATTGCAGATACATATAAAAAACTATTTTTAAATTATTTTCTGATGCGTATTTTTTTACTTGACCTAATAGAGGTTTAAGGTATTCATACTTCCCTTTTTTTATAGTTCCAATAAAGCTAATAAAAATTGAAGGTTTTTTCTTTGCGTCTTTCTCATTAATAGTTTCACTAAAAAAGAGAGGCAAAAAATGAAAATTATATCTTTCACAATCATCGTAATCAAAAGAAAAAACTGTATCAAAACATTTAGAAATCTTCAAACAATTTGGAAAATTTTTAATGCTATCCCGTAAATATAAAATCATTCTGCCTTTTATATGTTTTTTAATTTCAAGACAATTATTAACTGAAAAAGATTGGCCAAGTATCACTATACAAATATCATAATTGTTGTTTTTTATTTTTTTCAAAACTATTTTATTAAAATATTTGTTAGTTTTATGTTTCATTAGACTAGGAAATAAACGTAACAAGCCCTTAGATATTGTTCCGCATTTTGGTCTATCGTCAAGCCAGTCAACACAGTTTCCTTCTTTTTCAATTTCGGCCTTTATTTTCAATTCATAATCAAAATATTTTGGTGATATAAGTAAAATATTCATATATTTAACCTTTTAAATCTCTTTAAAAATTATTTTAACAAAATTTTCTACACTATATTCATTGGACAAGGAGAACTTCTTATCAAATGGTGTATTAAAGAATTCCAAAGGAATATTTTCAGCCTGTGTTTTAACTATAAATATATTGTTTGGACTATAAAATGGGTAATATTTGATATTTTGATTAGTTGTGATTAGTTTTTTAAATTTGGATAAGACCTCGAAAGTCCTCATTGTTAACCCATTTTGACCTTCCAATGGACAATCTATAATTACTTTAGATTCCAAAATCAATTGATTAATGGCTTCTCTATCTAAATCATAAAATTTAAAGTTTTTAAGACTAAAATATTTAAAATCATTATGATAAAAAATCTTAAAATAAAAATAGAATATTTTAGACTTAAGTTTTAGGTGCTCAAAACCTATTAAATTGTTTGGTAAGGCTTTTTTAACATTTAAAAAAGAAGAAGCTTTATTTGGGTAAAAATTCATGAAACAACAGTAGTCATAATTAGTTGGGAGACTTTCCATTTTAGATTCTTCAGTATAAAAAAGGGGCAGAAATATAAAACCATACTTTTGACAATCTTCCCAATCAAACGAATAAGTCTTACTGCTTATATCGGAAATTTCTTTAATGACTGGGAAAACTTTTGTACTGTCCCAAGCATAATAAATAATTTTCGGATTTCCTAAAGCTTTTTTTATTTTCGATATTAAATCACCGTTTAAAGATAATCCATTAATTAATAATATACAATCTATCTTAACACTCTTGATTTCCTTTATTATTTCATCAATATACTTATTTATTTTTTTCTTATAATAATTTTTTGACAATCTTTTTAAAAAATATTGGAAACTATTTAATCTTGGAGCATCATCAAACCAAATTAGATTTAAAGACAATTTTTTCGCTGCTTGAGCAATGTCCTTATAGTATCCATAAAATTGTGGACACAAAAACAAAACATTTTTCTCACTCATGCTTCTTCTCCATACTCTAGATTAAAAATTTTTAAGAATATTTGGTAAGTAGTTTCTGCCATAGTTTCAATCGTATATTTTTTTGCTACATCCAGTGAATCCTCATTTACAAAGTTAAAATGCTTGTGCGCATAATTTACAGCGCTTGCCAATTCCTTGTAATCATTACTTCTTATAATTTTCCCATTAACATTTTCTTTTATCATTTCTGTACCTGCTATGCACATATCAGTTGTTATTACAGGCAACCCGACAGCCATCGCTTCATTAATGACTAAACCCCAGATATCTTCTCTTGTTGGAAAAACAAATAAATCTGACAACGTCAAATACTTATAAATTTGATCTTTTTTGCAAAAATCAACGAATTCAATTTTATCGTTTATCTCGCAAAAATCGGTAATTTCTTTATTTGGTTTTCCGCCAATAATGTATATTTTAAAGTTAAAGTCAAATAACTCTGAAGCTTTAATCAATAAATCAAAACCTTTTCTATAAATCATTTGCCCAATCGATACAATTATGTAGTCGTTCGGCTGAATTCCAAATTCTTTTCTATTTAAGAAATATAATTTTTCTCTTTCCTCTTTGCTCAATATTTCGCGTTGAAAAACAGAACTAAAAGGATAAACGTAAATATTTTCTCCATTCGCTCCTAAAGATTGGAGATATTGGGTAGTTATTCGCCCTGTAGATAACCAATACTTACCTAAAGACATCAATTTAACTTTAATATTCTTCTTTAATCCGTTACTGTAATCAGGAAATCCGCCATCGGAAGAAATTATAAAAGGTATTTTATGTTTGCTCAAATATTTCATTAATACTATGCTAGTTGGCGTTGAATACATTGCAATAACCACAAGATCATATTTCTTTTTATTAAAAGCCTTAACAATGGAAGGACAAAACCTAGAATCCTTTGTTACGAATACACCTTTCAGTATCTCATAAGAAAACTTTATCTCCCCTATATTCTTCCAGGATTTATCCCTATCCAAAGCATATTTAGATTCAAAACAAACATTTAAGTCAACATAATCACTTAAACTATTTAAAAAAGCTAACCTGTAAGGAGTTGGTATATTTGTTAAATAAAAGACTGATAGTTTTTTCATCGTAAACCTCATAAAAGTTCTTTCTTATTGCAGGAAGATAGCGGAATCAATAATATCCACAAATAATTAGATAAAAGTGATCCACCAACTATATTTAAAGTAAAAACAACAACAAAATTCATAAGCATTATATTATTAAGACTTTTGCTTGATTTGCAAATATTCTTTTTATAAATAAAAATTAAAGCAATGAGAAATAAAGGTCCCAGTATACCTAACTCAACAAACATTTTTTGTAGCCCAGTGGAAATATTTTCTTCTTCTGCTTGGTAGAGAGCAAAAGCAATATTATCATTGCCGATTCCGAACCCAGCGAAAAAGTTATGCCGACTATCAAATCCAATTTTGAAGGGCAAAAAGAACCTGAAATACCCCGATGTATTTGTATTAGTGCCGGAAAACTCAGCAATTCTTCTCAAAAAATAGTTTACAAAAGGCAAGTCTTTCATGAAAAACAAAGCTAATAAAAGAAATATTCCTAAAATCAAAAAACCAAAAATAACTCTAAAATCCCTCTTATGAAAAACGTAAAAAACTAAACCAACGATTAATATAATAAGTCCTGTCCCACTAAGCGAACAAAAAAGCCCTATAAGATTAATTAAGATAATAACCCGTTTATACTTCATTGGTTTTGAAATTGTATAAAGAAAGGTTATCGCAGCAATTTGAGAAAAAATTGAAGGTTCAGCAAAAATAGAGTGAGCCCTTTGAAAAACCACTCCTGCTATTTCGGTAGTAGCTGATACATTGTAATAAATATTATAAAAAGAAATAGGAATAATATCTGAAAAAGGCAAATCAACGAAATTATATGCTAAAAATTGATATATACCATAAAACGCTAGAATAGTATTAATTCTTATAAATAGATTGTAGTATTTTCTCAAGGCGCTTTTGCCAAAATAATTACTATAGAAAAGAAAATAAATCAAATAAAACAAATGATAAGCAAAAGATAAAAAATTAAAATCGCTATTTAAAACAACTGAAGTAAAAAGCATCCAAAAAGTAAATAAGAAAAACAAAATGAACTTTCGTTTATCTATTTTGAAGAAACAACTGTTCGCAAAGCAAATCACCATTTGGCAAAAAATTAAGACCATAGATAATGTAACTGTAAAAGTACCAATATAAAATATTGGAAAAGCTTCAAAATAAAGCGAAAATAAAGTCAAAAAGGAAAAAATATTAATTATATGATCAAGGCTTTTACTTCTAACATTTTTTCTACATACAAAATCTAAACTATAGGTCATATATTCAATATTAAAAAATAATTATCTCTTCCTGTCATTAATCATCTTATTCATCTCATCAATCGACTTTTTAGCATACTTGGGATTCATGAGTGGTACTATTATACCAGTTTCAGCGTCAAAATTTCTCTTATGATTTAAAATACGAATATATCCTACATGTTGATTAAATTCTTTACCGCTATCTTTTAAATATTCTTGAAGTGTTCTAGTGTCAGTTTCAACTCCAGCCGCCATTTCTTTTTTTAAGACAGTAAGTACAGTTTCAAAAAGAATTTGGATATCTAAAAATAAAGAATAATTAACAATATAATAAAGGTCATATCTCAATTTTTCTTTGTAATTACTTCCAGGATTTGTTTTAACTTGTTGTAAACCAGTTATTCCAGCCTTAACATTAAATCTATATCTGTACTCAGGATCAATTTCTAAAAGATGATCAACATCTCCATGCATTAAAGCGCGTGGTCCAACAAGAGACATATCTCCTTTTATAACGTTTAATACTTGAGGAATTTCATCAATTCTACAAGCTCTAATAAATTTACCAACTCTTGTAATTCTTTTATCGCCAACTTCTGCTGGTTTATTAGGATCAGCATCAATATACATACTTCTAAATTTGAAAATTCTGAAGGTTTTTAAATCTTTTGTGTATCTTTCTTGTCGATAAAAAACAGGTCCTTTTGAATCAAGTTTAATAAGTAAAGGAATGATAATAAAAACAGGTGAAGATAAAACTAAAATAATCAAAGAGCAAGCAATGTCAAAGAGTCTTTTAACAAACCCTTCAACAATATCGATAACTAAAGGCTTTTGTTCAATTCCTAATAAACCATTAATGTTTTTAATGGAGACAGAATGAGAAATAACATCAAAGTAGGAAGAACATAAATAAACGTCTTTATTTAAGCAAGAGTTAAAATAAAGAAGAAACTTTTGTTTATTTTTAACAGACAAGGTATCTAAAAGAATAATCTCATTAACGTTAACAACTTTTTTATAAATTCTTTCGTCAATTTCGCCGTTAATTTCATAAAAAACGTATCTAATCTTGCTTCTTTTTATTTTTTTCTCTAAATATTTTTTTGCAAAAGCTTCTGCTTCTAACTTTGGTCCTATAATCATTAAGCATTTAAAATTTAGCTCATCAATAATGTTTACAGTAATTATAGTGATGAGCATAACAAAGCAATAAATTCCAGCACTTGCAAAACTAGCAATTATCCATCCTTCATTAAGTGAAACACTTGCTAAAGATAAATATGCTCCAACAGCAAAAACTAAATTTAATAAAAATGATTTAACAACACCTTTATAAATTGAATAGTTTTTAAAGGTAAACATAAAAAGTAAAATACAAGCAAAACTTAATATCCAATAAGTTACAAATATAAAGATATTTGCCCCTAAATTTAAATTATCTATAAAATCATGAATTGATGAGCTAGCACTATAACAAGTCAAAAAACCAACCGGCATCGAGATAAATGCCGCTAAAATTATCATTAATTTTTCTGCAATAAGTAATCTACGTTTTAATGATTTACAATCATTAAGATATAAATCGTCATCATAAATCACTGGATCGAAATCCACTACTTTTTCATTAATATTTTCTTTCATACTTTTAATTCTATCATTATCGTTCATAGATATAAAACTTAACAGGATAATGAATCGTTAAAGTTGACATAGCAAACATGTTCTAAACTATCAAATTTAAAAAAGGCATTTTGTAAAGAAGTATCATTTTCTTTATAAGTAATTACAAAAGACCACGATTCATCGATATTTAATTCAACTACTCTTTTTTTAACAAATTCAAGCGTTTCTTTCAAACTGAGATCTTCTTTAGCAAATGTTTGAGTAAAAAGTTGTTCGTAAGATAGTCTTAAACAGCTTTTCTGAATCTCAGAATTAAAATAAACTGGTCGATATGAATTAAGAGCAAATTCAGCTTCCATATTTGGTATTGCAACTAAGAAGATGCCTAGCATTAAACCAGTGAAGTTGTTAAATAAAGCGACGTGTGATTCAAATAATCCATAAACTATTTGTGCGCTTAAAATTACTAAGAATAAGCCAAGTAAATTATACTTTCTCTTTTTAATAGCAACCATTAATAATTTAACAAAAACTATGCAAAACACCACTAAATAGAAAATAAAATATGGGATTCCGCCAGCCATAAATATCTCATAAACCGCATTATGGAAATAGTAATAATATCCATATGTTCGAGGTACGATAAATTGAAGACCATAGCCAAAGCCAAACAAAATATCATTACTTGTTACAGGAATCATAGTCAATATTCCAATACGCTTTTCATAAAAAGTATTCACTAAATCTAGAACTACTTTTTTAAGCGATACTTCACTACCATCACTTAATTCAAATTTAATAAAGTTATATAAAGTAAAATCAACAACTAATACAATAAGACCAATAGCAAAAATTATAGTTAATACATAAAAAAGCTTACGGCAATAATGAAACGAGCGAATCCAAAGATAAACGAAATAAGCAATGTATAAAATAAAAGTCCCAACTAAAGCAATACGACAATTAGAATAAAAAATAAATGGTACAAACAATAGACTAAATAACACTAAATAATACTTTCTAAAAACAAACGAAAGAGTTACTAAAGCAAGGATCCCAAGATAAACTGTATGGCCAAAAACATTTGCTACATCAAAAAATGATTTTATAACATAACTTGCTCCAGGTTTTTGATATAAATCATCAAACCCTTCAAAATTTACATATTTGTCCCATTCAGCTATTAAAGAATAAGCAATTGAAGAAAGAGTGAAAAGAATTACGCCAATACAAAATAAAGCTATAAAAAGCCTATGCCCTTTTACTGGTCTAATTAAAAACAAAATATTATAAATTGTTAATAAACCTAAATAAAAAGAAAATATTGACCAAAGTCTTTCGTTAAAAGTAGGAAGGTTATTAGAGTTAACAAAATTAGGTGAAAAAGAATGCGAAATGTCTTTTGTTGCTATAATTAGCGACATATAAACAACCATTAAAACAAGAATAAGTAAAAATGAAGCATGCTTAATATTCCACTTCAATAAGCCACTTTTTGTAGCAAAACCTATTAAAGCAATATAATAAATTGTTATTAAAACAGGTATTAAAACAATAAGCCAAAGACTCATTGAAGAGCCAAAAGTTCCATAATCTTTAAATCCGCCAATATTTGACTCCATTAATTGACCATAAAGCGTCGAAAAAATTATTGGAACAGATGCAAGTAATAAATACACAAACCCCTTCTTAAAACTACTTTCAACTCTCATAAAAAAATATTGTATTCCTAATAAAAAGTAATATCTACCTTAGTAAGCGCTTTCTAGACTACTTTAAACTTTTACTTTTTATTAACTCCCTCTCTAACTTAAACATATATTAATATAGTTACTTCTTCTTCGCCATTTCTTTCAACACTTACTTTTCTTAATTTACCATCCTCATTCTCTTTTATTAAAACAACATTAACCTTAACATTCATATCTAAATCTAAAGAGTTAACAACATTTAAAAGAGTATCTTGTAAGGTTTCAATATTCCATTTTGAATCGAAATAGCGAGTTAACTTTTTCTTGTTATAGATATCATTAACATAAAGCGTTTTAATTTTTTTATTATGAGATAAATCTAAAGTTAACATCTCACTATATCCAGATTCATTAAGCTCAATAAAGACTAAAGGTAAAAGAATATTTAATAAACCAGTTGCTCCGCCTAAAAAATCATTAAATAAAATTGGCATTGATTCATATAAGCCATATATTCCAGTTGAAAAAGAGATAATTAAAAAATAACCTAAAATTTTATATTCTTTAGCTTTTTTTGTGTATCTAATCACTCGATAAAATACATAAAAATATAAACCAAGTAAAAAGATTAAATAAGGGATTCCTCCTTGAAAATAGATTTCAAAAAGAGAGTTATGCATGTAATAAGCTTGCTCATTATATGTACGAGCTAAAAGAAAACTAATTCCATAACCAAAGCCAAATATATAATCTTTAAAAGTATATATTGGTAAAATGTTTTCGATTAAGTTAAATCTTTTAGCGACTAAAGTCTTAAAGATCTCTTCAATTAAACTATATAAAGAGATATATTCATTTTCACCAACTTCAAACTTAATGAAGTTATATATTGTTGAATCAACAAATATTACAACAAGAAGAGAAAATAAAACTAAACTTAATAAAAAGAATAACCACTTCTTTTTAAAATAACTTCTAATATAAATATAAATAAAGATAAATAGATAAGTTAAAAAGGTTGAAACCATTGCGGCGCGACAAGTGCTAAAAACAATAAAAGGACATAAAAGAAAAGAAGGTAAAATTAATAAATAATGTTTTGATAAAAAAGCTAAGGCCACAAATGATAAAACTCCAAAAAAGAGAGTATGACCAAAAACATTAGTTTGACCAAAAAAAGAATCTAGATAAGCTTCCTTATTAAATAGAACACTAAAAGAGTTAAAAAGAGCAATCTTATCTTTTTCAACAATTAAAGAATAAATAATTGAAGAAAAACAAAAGAGAATAATTAAAATAAGAAAAGTATAAAAGAAAGCTTTAAAATGCTTCACTGGTTTAACTAAGATAAAGAAAGCATATATAGTTAATAAAGATAAATAAAAAGAAAATATTGACCAAACTCTTTCATTAATTGTTGGTGATTCACCAACGACAACGTTACTATTATAAATTTCTTCGCCTAGATAAGGAGTATAGTCTTTAGTGAATATTAAGATGCTCATATATAAGCACATTAAAAGAAGAATAATAATAAAAGCAAAATGATTAAAATTAAACTTAATAAGATGATTCTTTTTTCCAATTATAATTATGTAGATATATAAAAGAGTTATAACTATAGGTATTAATATAATTAATGATATATGAAGTGAATCACCAAAAACCTTGTAAGCTAAAAAATCGCCAATATTAGCATCTAATAAATTACCATATAAAAGAGAAGCTAATACAGCTAGAGCAATTAAAGAAAGATAAACTATTCCTTTAATTTCTTTTCTTTTTTCCATATCTAAAATTTTAAAACTATTAACAATAAGTGGCAATTCAAAAAGGTAGTTTATCTATTTTTCTTTGTTATTGAGTGAAAAATAGGCTTTATAAATATAAAAAATATTGCAAAAATCAGTTTATTTTTCTTTTTAACATTAAAAATATTGTTAAAAATTATTTTAGTTTAGCTTTTTGCTTTATTAATTTAAGGTGCATTAAGTCTTAAAAATATCTTTTTATTATCTAAATTTAAAGAATCAATATATAAATGAGTGACTATTTTAATCATTTAAGTTTTTACTGTTGACAATATAGTTCTTGTTTTAATATACTTAAAACACTTTAAGTTAGAAAATAAAATCGCAAAACTCAATTATTTTATCTAACTTAGAAGGTTATCTATTAAAAGTTCTCTTGTTAAGTGTCCTCTCTATTACAACTACTTATCAAATAAGTTGTTAAGATAATCTTTATCAAAAATAAATTTATAATTTCAAAAATATTTTTTAAATTAAGCCAGATAAACTCCTTTATATTAGTGAAAGGAGGTTAACCGTATTTTAGATAAAGGATTAAGAGGACCTTTAACTAAAGCAAGAAATAAGATTGTTTATCTTCTTACACCGGTCAAAGAAGATTTACCTTCTTAAGAACTTTTAATGGATTTATTTAAGTAGATATTTCTAGAGTATCACTTAAATAATTGTTAACTTTTAACCTTCTTAAAACAAAAAAGGATTGCTCTTAAAAGAGTTTAAAAAATATCAAATACATTAATTCTTATCGTCTTTAGTGAAATCGATATCAATATGATCAATATCATTTTTAATCGAGTTATGGACTGTTCTAATTATATGTTCTTCTCTCTTTTCTCTTTTGCTTTCATCAAATAACTCAATAAGATTTAATAAGCCACTTACAATAAAGAAGCTACCAATTAATATGACTATTACATTATTAGCAACAGATTGGAAAATATAAAGCATTAATCCAAGTATAAAATAAAGTGTACCTAGTAAAAGAGTTAGCCGCCACGTTGAAACCTTAAATCTTCTTAAAGTTGACGAGCCCCACATTTTAGATACACCTCTTATAACAAGCCATGTGGCCAATACAAAAGAGATAATTGAAACTGTGGCATCTCTAATTGTGCATAAAACTATACCAAGGACAATTGCTAAAACACCTTGAAGAATAAGCCATCCACTACCAAGAATCATCTTTTTAATAACGACAGCATAAATAATGCTTACCGCACCTACTGCCATTAAAAAGATGCCACTAATAATTCCTAAGGCCCACGCAAAATTATCCCTTGAACATATCGCTAGAATTCCTAATATGATTAATAAAATTGATGTTATTAAACTAATTGCTTTAGAAATCCATTTCTTTTGTTTCATAAATAAAATCCTCGTATCTAAAGATTAATACAAGTTAAAAATAAATTCTATGGAAGTAATTAAGATTTTCAAGACCTCATACTCTTTAAAAGAGTAATAATAGCCTTAGTTAAAAGCAAATATTTAAAAGTTTTTAATTTAATACTTATCTATTTATATTTATAAAGAAATTAATTTAAGTGAAAACTACTCTTTCATAGTTTTAGCACTAGAAAAAGTAACGAGTCGTCTTGGGAAAAGTCTAGTTACAAATATTGTTAATTTGTTTTTAACGCCAGTTATCAAAAGTCTTTTACCTTTTTTAGAAGCTTTATAAGCCTTTAAAGCTACTTCGCTAGCTTCAAAAGGTTTGATTTTCTTAAAAGTGTAATCATTATGAGCTAACTTAACAAAATTTGACTTAAATGGACCTGGACATAAAGTTAAAACCTTAACGTTATGTTTTTTGAGTTCATAGCCAATTGATTCGCTTAATAGTAAAACATAGCCTTTTGTTGCATGATATGTGCACATGTATGGCCCTGGGATAAATCCAGCAATTGATGAAACATTAATTATGTGACCATCTCGAGCCATCGCCATCTTACAGCCACAATAATGGCATAAATAAAGTAAAGCGTTACAATTGACTTCACTCATCTTGATTTGCTTATCGATATTCATTTTGACAAAATCTTCACGATCACCAAATCCTGCTGAATTTATTAAGTAAGAAATATAGTAGTTCTTTTCATCTAAAAATTTCGTTAGCGATTTTAATTCACTCATAGAAGACAAATCACATTTATAAGTCACTATATCAATTTTGTTATTAATTGAAGTAAGTTCTTGTTTAGCTTTTTCAAGACCTTCTTCATTTAAATCGACGAGGATTAAATTATGATTATCTTTTGCATATAGCTTAGCAAATTCTAATCCTAAGCCGCTTGCTGACCCTGTTATTAATGTATGTTCCATATTTGTATTCCTCTTTTAACAAGTTTTAAAGCTATCAGCTTCGTCATCTTGGACTTGATTAACAATTTCTACAATAGTTTCAAATACTATATCAAAAGTCAAATCAGTCATATATTCACCTTTGTTGACTTTAAAAAAGAAGCCAAGTGATTTTAAATAATCAAAAGCTTTTTTTAATTCTTTCTCGCTTTCAAATTTTTCAAACTGTTTTGTCTCTTCTTGAATTTCGGAAGTATCTTTAGAATCTTTTAAACAAATTTTCTTTAAATCGTTATAGGTAAAAGTTGGAACACTTTTTCCGTTATTAATCGCGATGAAATAATGAAATAAAAGAAGATTCTTTTCATTAATTACATCAAAAATATTTGGTACTAATGGATTACCCGTAAAACTTGATTGGATTTCCTTTAAAAATTCGCCTTTACGAATTGAAGCTAAATCGACCATAATACGTAGTGCTTCAACAGCGGAACCAAGTTGATATTCATTCTCTTGAAGGCACTGTGCAAAAATATCATCAGATACGCTAAATCCATCTCCTAAAGCCACAGGTAAAAACTTATTAAAAGAATTTAAGTTTTTAATTAATTTAGTGAAATCGTGATCATTAAAATAACTAGCGAAAGACGAAGCTAATTTAATCCGCCTTTGATCAGGATATTTATTTAATAATTTTTTAAGAGCTCCCTCGTTATTTAAAGCAAGATAACTTAAAGATAATTGAAAAGAGATTTGATTAAACAAAGCTGGAGCAATCTTTTCAACTAATTCATTATATTTAAGAGATGATTCAGTTTCTCCGATTATAAAATAAAGATGCGCAATTTGGCTTAACAAACGAATAAAGTCTCTATTTCCATAGTCTTCATATAAATTCTTTTCTTCAATTTGAAAAATATCCCCGTCAATATTATTTCTTTTTAAAAATTCAGGTTCATATTTACTTTGTAAAGCTAGCAATTTTTTTAAAAAAGCATCCTCGCTTTCACAGGTAAGAGAATACTTACGAGATAAAACATCAATATCATCAGGCATTAATTTCAAAATATTTTTGCAGTTAGTAATTGTTAATTTTTCATCATAACTTTCTGAATCTAATTTTATATATAATGGAATTAATTTACTTGAAAGCTCGTTTGCTATCTCTTCTGCTTCAGCATTAGTTTTTCCACTATTAATTAATTCTTGTTTTTTTCTTAAAATTATCGAGACAAGTCCCATTGCAAGTTCATCTAAAATCATAAATTACCTCTTTGACTTTAATAGTATAAGATAAAAAAATTTTAAATTGAATTATGAAAAAGTTTCTTAACGTTCATCTTTATAACTTGTTTTGCTTTTCAAGAAAAATTAGTTAATAAAATAAAATGAAAAAATCGCATTTGAAACTTAAAAAATTCTATTTCTCTTCGTTACCTTCTTTAATATCTTTATCTGAATTTAAAGAAATAATCTTTCTTTTATATATATAAACATATATTATGCAAAAGTCTTTTTAAATCTTAAAAAAGTCTGCAAATCTGCACTAAAATTAATATTTTTAACGATTTGACTAATGCTTGCTTTTACTCTATATTTATCTCATGGATAAAATTAAAATTATTTTTTCAGACTTTGACTGGACTCTATTTGATCATAAAACAAGAACATTTAACTCTAAAGGAATCGAAGGATTAAAGATAGCTCACGATAATGGAATAAAACTTATAATCAACTCGGCAAGAACTTACTATGCATTAGAAAAACTTAATACTTTTAATTTAATTCCTTTTGATGGATGTGTCTTAGTAAATGGTGGATTTACTATGATTGATGGCACAACTCTTTATGAAGATTATATTAATAATGATATTAAAGAAAAGATAATCAAAGCTTTAGAAAAAGAAAATCTTGGCTTTATTCTTATAACTCAATTTACAACATACATTAAAGAAGTTGATAAGAAATTAATAAATGACTTCTATAGTGTCTATTATGAGCCATATCCAGTTGATTTTAAAAACTATCAAAACGAAGATGTGTTATCGATTCAAATTTTCGCTACTCCTCAACGTGATGAATTCATTAAAAATTTAGCTTTAAAGTATAATCTACTTTTTAATAGAGTTACTGATAATAATGTTGAACTTTATCCAACTGAATTTTTAAAAAGCAAAGGTATAAAGGCTATATTAGCTAAACTTAACATTTCTCCTGATGAAGCTATGGCTTTTGGAGATGATACTAACGATATACCTATGTTTAAATTAGTTAAACATAGTGTTTGTTTAGGAAACGGAAATCCTGAGGCTAAAAAGCACGCCTCTTTTGTAACTGATACTATTGAAAATGATGGTATGTATAAAGCTTTAAAAAAATATAATCTCATTTAATCATTTAAAAAACTGGCCGTTTTTCAGACCAGTTTGTAAAAGCAAATAAGCTTTGAAAATTCTATCTATTACTTTCAAAATTTAATTCATTATTGATAATTGTTCCATCTTCTAATTGAACATTTAAAACGCAGAAAGCATAATAGTCTTTCTTGTTCCAATTACATGGTGCAACAGCATAAGTTAGAACCTTATCAGCATAATCAAACAAGAATTTATATTGATTAGCACTACTTGAATAAAGCTTAAGTGTTTTTGTAGAATCGTTAGGATCAGTAAAATTCATAGTTGTATAATACTTTTCTTCAACTACTACTACTTTTGCTTTAACATAATAAACTTTATTTGTTAAATCTTCTTTATAATCAAGTTTCAATAATTCATCAAAAGTTTTATTTTCAAATGTTTTTGTTGAATATTTATTATTTCCGTAAAGATTTACATCAATTACTGCATCTAAAATACAGCTTTGCCCTGGTTTTTCTTGCTCATCGATTTTATTAAATTGAGTTCTAGTTCCATGTAAAACAACTTCATCACCAACATTCAGTTGACCAAGCGTTTTTGTATCTGTTGTAACTGCAATCACTCCAGTATCATCAATTAAATAAAAGCCATCTCTATTAACAAGTGAAGGACCAACAATTGCTCTAACAGAAACCTCGCTTTCTAAATTAGCCCCAATTGCTCCTTTTACATTTGTATATTCTAATAAGTCAACATCCTTTGCATGGATTACCTTTTCAAGTTTTGCAGTAACTCCAGCATATGTTGCTTCAGCTGTAATTGTTACATCCTTTTCATCAAAGTTTAAAATGTTCATATATGTAACGCCTTTAACTTCATTGAATTTAATAACGTTTTCATCGCTTGATTTGTATGTTATCTTAGCATTATCGATTTCAATTAATGAGTTTGTTGCGCTGGTAGGTACTTCAAGATTTGGATTTGCATAATATGTATCAACATCAAATAAATCTTCTACATAGTAATCAAGTACAAATTGAGCACCATTCTGAGGATTAAATTCAAAGTTTTCATCTTTGACTTCAATAGGTAATAATCTAGGGATAACGCCGCTTGCTTCAGATTTATAATTTATAACCATCAAGTATACTGTACAAATTTTTCCATCAAATTCATTAAGCCATTCAAAGTCAGAACCATTAGCTTGCGAATAAGTATAACTTCCAGTTGTGCCGTCTAAATCATTGAAATAATAGTTAACAAAGCCTGAACCATCTTGTTTTTTAACCAAAGCATTAACCTTATAAATTTCAGTTGTAATATTTTCTTTGGAAGGATCAACTTCTAATAACTTTTTAACAGTTGATTCTTTAACCCAACTCTTATCCCAACTATTATCGCCATTATCATTGGAAATTAAGTGTGTTTCTGTTAATTGAATACAGCCATCATACCCCCATTTTTCAGCATTATTTTCTTCTTTTTCTAATATCCAGTTGTCTCTAGTTCCGGCAATTTGAATTTTATTTCCAATTTCGACTTGCATTGCCGTTTCCATGTCGAAAACATAAATTGAACTAGTGTTATCAACAAGGATAAAGCCTGTTGCTACTTTACTGCTATTATATGTAAATTGTGAAACTACACCATTAAGCAAAACTTTAGCGCCTTTTGTTTCATCGCGCGCCTCGTTAACACTCATTGCTTCATAATCATTAATATCAAAATCACCTTGGCTATGTTTTACTTCAAGTATCCATGATTCATGGATTTCTGGTGTGCCTTTAAAAGTTTGTAAATCAGCAGAGATTAAAATTTCATCTCCACTTATAGGTTTATCTTCAATATCTTCAAAATATTTAGATCCATCACTATTTCTAGATCCCCAGACATAAATAGTGCCAGTATCATCACTAACATTCATTTCGCCTGTTTTTGCATCGATAATGTCATCGACTGTTACACGAGCAATAAATCTTTCATTAGATGCTTCACTTGTGTATTTAGAAGCCTCTTCAATTAAATCTTCAACAGTATATGTATCCCATTTTGCATATAAAGTTGTTTCTTCATTAACTGTATTTGTTTTAAAATCCCATTTATTTGTTAAAGAAGATTCACTATACCATCCACCGAACTTATAACCGCTTTTTGTTGGCTCAGTTGGTTCAACAACGAATCCACCTTCACTAACTTGTTGTGAAGAAACACTACTTCCGCCATTGCTTTCAAAGGTTACAACTAACTTTGTTTTTTCATCCCACTTAGCATAAAGTGTTGTATCTTCTTTTACTGTTTCACTATCAAATAAAAATTCGTTTGTTAAAGCTTCATCTTCATACCAACCAGCAAAAATAAAGCCATCTTTTGTTGGAGCAGTTGGTTCAGTAAGATGACCATCTGGTGTGGTTTGAGAAGCAACTTCACTTCCACCATTACTATCAAAAATAACTGTAATGATGCTTGAATTATTAGCGCTATTTCCACATCCTGCTAAAGCAAATACACTAAAACCTGCAAGAAATAAACCTGCAAAACGAAACTTTTTTCTCATTTTTTGGCCTCCTAAAATCAGGCAAGTCTCTGTTTTAATTTTGCGCTTACTAGCGGGGGTGTCAAATTATCTTGCTGACTCGTAAACTATAGAAATATTATTTTTACTCGTCAATAAAAAATACACGAGAACTTTAATTTAGGGCTAAAATTAATGGAAAACTAATATTCACTAGAATGATGTAGCAAGCCGCTTTGCTACATCAACTATTTTTTCCTTGGAAACAAGTCTCTAAATTTCAAACTTGCCGAGGAACTGTAAATCAATTCCACCAAAAATAAAACCATTTGGTTATGATAATACCTATGTTTAATAAGTGTTTGCTTCAGACTCGCTAAGTTTAAATAATCTTGTAAGTTTTCCTTTGTAATACCACGATGCTTTTGCTCGACAAATCTTTTTATAGATGAAGAAAGAGAATTAATTGGCTGAAGCTCATGCATAATCATCGGATCCTTTTTGTTAAATTTAACTCTATTATCTGATAAGTTAAGTTCGTTGATTAATTTTGATAATCCTGCGTGAGAATCTCCAATTACTGTTGAGTCCTTTTCTACATGCGATTTATAAAATTGATAATACTTTTCTAGAGTATCCAATGTTTCTCCAAAATCGTTACAAATAACGGTTCCAAAGTCGTCACAAGCTACAGCTACAATAGCTTTTCCTGCTAACGGTGTCTTCTCGTTTTTCTTAAAATTTGAACGTTTATTTATATCCAAACTACCAATTTTTACGTAAATTTCATCAAAATATATCGTTCTTTTAAGTATTAAGAATTTCATATAATCTCTAATTGCAATGAAAACTTTATGTCTCCAAAATACAGCTGTTCTATAGTTAATTTTTAACTGTTTTTGAATAGTTCTTAATGTTACATCCGATATCACTAAATTACAAAAATCATAAATGAAAGAAAAATTAACTTTTGCGAAATCTGTTAATTGCAAAATTGGGACATTATTGTTTTTTAGCGTAATTGACTCTGGGGGTGGAAGTAAATACTCGGAGTTAGAATTAGAATCAAGATTCTTTAGATCTTTAACAGCTAGTTCTTCGCTTATCGAATCGAAGTCAATTAATCTTTTTTTAAAGAATTCTGTTAAAATTGATAACTCAAAAAAAGTAAGCTCTTTAAAGTTTTCTAAAATATACAAAAAAATTGTTTTATGGTTATTTCTCATAGTGGCACAACTAGTTTTAATAGTCTAACTGAGTTGTGCCAGACTATGAATATCAGTTAGACTATTAAAGCTATATTCAATTATATTTATGTCTGGCAATTTATTATATCATATTTTTGATATAGCAAAGCGGCTTGCTATATCATTCTATTAAAAATTGAAAAGAGAAAATATTTAAAAATTAACAAGCAAAATTATAAAGAGCGATAAACAACTTCTGGATATACGGTTGGAGGATTGTTTCGGTCGTATTTATTTAATTTGTTACCGCCTGTAACATTACCAAAAATTTTTCCCCGACCATTTTCATAATTAAGATACTCTTGAAAGTCATTATAGTGGTTATAAGTATAAAATACGTAGCGATCCTCAAGATTTTTAATTGGTTGACCATTAGTGTATTTAGCTGAATAAACTATTCTTGCTGCGCCTCTTGTTATCTTACGTCCATCATTATAATCAGCAATATCATAACTTGGATCGCAATCTGTTCCAGTAGTACCTATATCAATTTCATAATAAATTAAATCACCACCACAACCCGAAATCCTTGGTAATTCAGGTTCATATTTATATTTAGAGGTATCTCCAGAAAATTTAGAATTATTTAACCTTAAGTATTCTCCCCGTGGTGATTCATAAGGTTTAGGATAATCATTACGATCTTCATAATAATTTACTGGTACATCGCCAAAAGCAAAAACATAAGCAGCAACTTCTTCAAGAGTTATATAAGCCCCATTTTTAAAAATTCTATTTGCAAAATCCCCATTTTCATCATAAATATCATAAGACAAATTATCAGAAGAGAAGGTATATGTTGAATTTTTAACAAGTTTGTTGCCGCTAGTTGGTTGGTAAGTTGAAATCGTTGGTTCTTGGTCTTGTTTTGATATATCTCCACTCATTAAATAATTATCACTTCTTGCTTTTGCGTCATTTGCATCAATAGCCTTAGTATAATTTGCATAGAATTCTTCTTTATCTATATTTTCATAGTTATTATCTTTTAAAACTGTTAAATCAATATAATTAGAAACACTTCCATCATTTGTTCTGATTACAAAACTTGTATTTCCGTATTTCAAAGCCTTGAAATACAAAGTTCCATTATCAATATGGCTAAACTCCGCAATTGTTGGATCGTCAAACTCGACAGTAATATCAGTATCAGTTAACTTTTTAGTTAACGATACTGTAACCGGAAATAAATCGCCTTCAAAAATTTCTCTATCCATTACATTTCCAATAAAATCATAAATGTGTAAAGAAACTTCATTAGATGTTCGACTTTCTAACTTTGCTCTAATTAAAGCATCTCCAGCTTTTAAAGCTTTAACTTCGGTGCCATCAATTGAAATATTATCCGCGCCACTTACAGTTTCAAAAGAAACATCATTAAAATATTCTTCTGGTTCGACAAATACTTCTAAAATTGTGCTTTCGCCTACTTCGACCTCTTCATCTTTTATATTCAAAGTCAATTCACTTATTGAGATTTCATCATTAACAATAATTTTAATTGTATCTTTTAATGAGCCACATTTTGCTTCAATTATTGAGCTACCTTCTTTTAAAGCTGTTACCACTCCGTGAGAATCAACACTAGCAACATCAGAATTTGAAGATGAAAATATAATCACATCGTTTAAATTTTCTTGGCTAATTTTAATATTATAAGTTTGTCCTACATTTAAAGTTTTTTCATCTTCAACAATATTTAATACGCTTAAATTTTGCACGCCGCATGAAGCAAGAGCAAAAGGCGTTAATAAAGTAGAAATAGATAGTGTAAATATACGTTTAAATTTCATAAATAATTACTCGTGTAAAATCTTCCTTTAATGTGCAAAAACAACCAAGGTCCTTAATTTTAGAAACAAATTAAGTCTCTATTGAACTTAATATCTGTCTTTACAAACATATATTTTAAAGATTACTAATCAAATATGCGATTAGAAGATATTATAAATTCACAATAAGTTCCAAGCAAAAATTTTTAACCATCATGGCAGAACGTTAAAGGTCAATTATTCATTGGCTTCTTTTTCTAAAACAAATATTAATTGCGAAGAGTCGCTAGTGGGACAACATAAACGCCATCATCTCTTTTATAAGCGTAACGTGATTTTGTTATCACCATAAGATAGAGAGGCTTTTGAATTAAGTCATCCTGAAGCTTAAGAAGGTTTTTCGCTGCCAAGTCAATTGATTCATCATCACCTAACTTTATTTCAATTAGAGCGAATTCTCCATTTTTATAGACTAAAACCGCATCAGCCTCAAGTCCTCGCTTGTCTCGATAGTGGAAAAGTTTTGCATTAATTGATTCACTATATATTTTTAAATCTCTTATAGCTAATGATTTAAATAAAAAGCCAAAATAGTTCATATCCTTAAAGAGAGAGGAAGGTGTTAATCCTAAAGCCGCAGTTGCAATGGATGGATCTACAAAATAGCGAGTATCTTTTGTTCTTATAGCAGTTCTACTTCTTAAATTTACGCTCCACGCTCTAACATTATCTAGAATATAAAGTCTTTGTAGTACTTCATCAAACTTATTCATCGTTTCTTTGTCGATTCCTGCATCATTAGTAATAAGTGAACTCGCACATGAAGTACCTATATTCCTAGCATATGATCGAATAACCTTTTCAGCAATAGTCGTGTCTTTATGAAATTTGATATCTCTGATTGAAAACACATCTTCGTTATAAAGCATTTCGTAGTAATCGATAGCTTGTTGCAAAGCAACATCTTTATTTTCACCAATTGCCAGTGGCCAACCACCACGACAAATCCGATAAGCATAGTCTTCAATATCAGCATTTGATATAGCTTCTTCAAATATGCCTTCACCTAATTTAGAAAGAGAGACAGTACCGTTACTATCACCACTTTCAAAAAGAGACATTGTTCTTAATTTTTTAATAGTTATTCTACCGTTTCCAGTATGTCTTTCTTGCTCTTCATTATTCCCACCATCATAGGCAATTCGATCAGTCACACTTCCAGTTAAAATAAATTGGCCAAAATCATCATTCTTATCAACTTCTGTCTTGATAGAATCCCAAATCAATGAAATAATTTGCCATTCATCAATCAATATTGGTTTTGGGCCTTGAGACAAAAATAGTGAAGGAGCATTTTTGGCGAACAATACATTTTGTTTCCTTGTATCCGCAGGTAACATTTCTATGATGGTTTTTGCGTGGCGTGAGCATGTTCTAGTCTTTCCACACCACTTTGGTCCTACAACAAGGACTGCGCCTTTACTCTTTAATGAAAATTCTAGTGTTTCATCAAACAAACGTGGTAAATAATCTTTTTTCATGCCTTTATTTTACATCTAAATATTTCTTCTAACAAACAAAATCGAAGAAATGGCGAGCAAACAATCGAAGAAATGGCAGACATTTTGTCGAAGAAATGGCGAGCAAATAATCGAAGAAATGGCAAAAACGAATAAGAAATCTACCATTTTTGTCAGTCAGTTGACTTATATGTTCCAATATACCGGATTTTAAGTAAATTAAAGGTTATTAATAAAATGTTTTAAAACTGCTTGCTCTTAAACCAATAAAGACTTAGCAAAAACAATGTTCTAAATTTTGCTCATTCAAGATAAATATAAATCCGGTAATAAAATATTTAAGTAATTACGTTACTAAAAAGTAAAATATTGAAAAAATAGCATTCGAAAGTAGAAAAACTCGATAATTATTATAGTTCTATAGCAACCTGAAAACAGCCAGAAAACAACCAGAAAACAGCATGTATTTTACCTTGTAAGTTCTTACAGTATTGATGATTTGGAAATTTGTAGTACACATAATCAAGATTCAGCCATGTTTTGGCTAATTTTTCGAATAAAAGAAAAATTGAGATTATGAGTCTCAAATAGGAAACTTATAATCTCCTCGTATTGACTTCAACAAAAAAGAGAGGCTTTTGTTCCTCTCCGTGATAATCCCGTCTTCGCTTCTTTTGGTGCATCTTCCCTTAAGCTTCGCGCATTGGCTAGCAATCCTATCGATGCATATAAGCACGACATCAGAATTCGTTATCTTCCTCCCGAAAGGTGTCAAAGGAAGAGCGATATCATTAATCAAACCAATAGCGTCAAAATTCTCTAATTTCTTCTTTTTTCTTTTAAAAACCACACAAATACTCCTCCTTTTTCTAAATTCGAGTAAAAGAAAAGAGCCCGATTAAGAGCTCTCAAAGATAGTATTTCTTTTTTGATTAATAGCGATTCAAGATTTTTACTTCTTCAATAACCGTCTTGACTTGGTTTAGATTCTTTAATGGATAGACAGTATAGTTCACATCAAAAGTCCTTACCGTCAGCCTTCCAGCAGTCCAATTACCGTGAGTCTTGATTTCCAAAGCAGTAATCTTTTGGAATGGGATTTCCTTAACGCCTTTAAGCGTTTTTATCCTAATTCCAAAATCGTTATATTCGACAAGAACTTTGCAGAAAGGAACTATCGATTGAATAAGCATATAAATTACGCTGCAAATAACGAGACATATCAACGCATTATAAACAACAAGTTCCCATAATTCTGCATTAGCTTGAATTGATAATATGTTGAAAGCGGCTAATATGCCTCCAAGGAATAAGAGCATAACAACATAAATGATAATGAAACCATAGTGCTTGAAACCAATAGGCTTGTACTCCTTGTTCTTCTCGTTTTCGCTTACATCTAATAAATTGTTCATACTGATTTTAAATTCCTTAGAAATCAAGCGAAGGACATCCAAGGAAGGATAACTGATGCCTCTTTCCCATTTAGAGATGGCTTGTCTGGTAACGAATATCTTCTCAGCCATTTCATCTTGGGTTAGGTTATTATTTTCTCTTATTTTAATGATCTTCTCGCTTAAGTTCATCGGACTTCACCTCCTTACAACTCAATATTAGATGCAGTTTCATACAAAATCTCGCAACCGGTGGTTTCTTTGTACCTTTTCCTTTAATTCCAGTTAATTTTATCACAAAATTTCGATATTTTTTTGTTATTTCACAACACTTTCATAATCTAGCTTATATCTGTTAAGCGTTGCATAGGCGATAATCGTATCTACAGTCCCGTCCATCTTCTTTAGCCTTGAATTTAGCTTCGATGGCTGAATTGAATATTCAATTTTCGACTAAAACAAAGATTTTCTCAGAAATTGTGATTTCGCGGTGGCTAGATCAATATGGCAAATCCTCTTCCTTTTATATCCATATTTATAATTTACTAAAATTCGAACCCGAAGTGCTATTGCGGTGCGCGTATTGCGGTGGTTCGAACTTTTTGAGGTATTTTTGACTATTTTCGACGGTCAAGATAGGACCCTAAAATTTTAGGATGGGACATAGTGAGCACGAATTGGTAATTTTTGGTAAAAAATAACCTATAATGACTAGGCATTATAGACGTTTTTCAAAGATGGTGGACCCGGCCAGAATCGGACTGGTGACCTCCTCGTTGCGAACGAGGCGCTCTCCCAACTGAGCTACGAGCCCACGGCTTATTTATTATAATTAAAATTATTTAAGTAATAAATGAGGTTTTTAGTTAGTTTTCAAAGATTCTAACTATTTATTAAAAATATATTTTTAAAAAGGCCACTACCAAAGCGAACATTTAAAAATAGTTAAAAGCTCAAGAGCATAATTTGCATCTATTTTAATAATTCACTTTTTAAGTTTTTAATCTTTTAATTGTGTGATAGGAAAAACATATATACCATCTTCGGTTTTATAGCTGCTTCCAAATGATGTTATAACAGCCATAAATGATGGTTGTTTTTCGCGTTCATAATCTATCTTTTCTTTTAACTTCCTTAAATTATTGATTCCATTTTTAATAGCTTCTTCACCACCAAGTTTAACCTCAATCGCAGCCCAGTCATCATTTCTTTTAGTAATTACAATATCAACTTCTAAATTAGATTTATCTCGATAGTGTCTTAAAGTTGCATTTAAACTATATTCACTATAAACGCGCAAATCTCTAACAACTAGATCCTCAAATAATAGTCCAAATGTGTTTAAATCATTTAATAAATTATTTGGTGATATTCCTAAAATAGCGGTAGCTATTGAAGGATCTACAAAATGCTTTGTTTCGCTTGTTCTGGTAATGACTTTGCTTCTTAAATTTGGATTCCAAGATGGTAAATCCTTAATAAGGTATAATTGCTTAAATTTTTCAATATACGCGTTGTATTTATATAAAGTTAATGAAGGATTTACTCTAGATAAATTCTCTACAATTCTATTTGTGCTGGCCTCACTTGAAATTGTTCTTGCATATTCTTTCAAAATTAAACCAGCTAAATCGATTGATTCAAAGTATTGTTTTCCTCTATTTGTTTTTGTATTCAATATTGCATCAAGATAATTTGTCGCAACATCCAAAGAATAATTTTTATTCTCTATTTTTAAAGAAAATGGCCAGCCACCTCTACAGATATAATAAGCCATGTCATCTAAAGAATTTGGTGACTCTATAGATGAAAAATTAGATTTATTATCAAAAAGATCTGATAAAGAAATATTACCTAGCGATTCTCCAGATTCATACAGGGAAAGTGGATACATTTCAATAAACGAAAAACGACCTGCCCCAGAATGAAGAATATTTTCTTTGACATCTTTTTCCTCTATCGGCATAGTAGAGCCTGTTAAAATAAACTCTCCTATTCCTGAATCTTCATCAACTTTAATTCTTATTAAATCATAAACTTTAAGAATGTTTTGCCATTCATCGATCAAAATAGGAAACTCGCCTTTAAGAGCATTATTTATAGCAACACCATAAAAATCAAATTTGCCTTTGAGGTCGAATGAATGCATTGTTTTGGCAAATCGTTTAGCTGTAGTTGTTTTGCCACAATTTTTCGGACCCACAATCATTAATGCGCCACTACTTTTTAATTTCCTTTCAATCGCAGAATCAATAATCCTATCAATATAGTCTTTTCTCATAGATTAATCATAAAATTAAAGTCATTAAATTGCACCTTTTTAATAAATGGCGAAACAATTTTTATACATTTGGCGAAGTGATTTTTATATAAATGGCCAAAATAGATTTATTAAATTTTTACGATATTTATCATTAAAAATTTACAATATTTTGAATTAAACCATAATTTTTCGCCTACATTGCTAGAAAAAATTTTATAAATGGCGAAACAATTTTTATACATTTGGCGAAGCGATTTTTATATAAATGGCGAAATTCAAATTAATACTGAATCCTTTCTATTGAATATTTCAACGAAAAGCATTCATTAAACTCTTATTCCTCATGAAAAATACACATTTATATACATTAAACATTCATAATTTAAAACTATTATTTTTGGAAACTTTCTATTATTATCAATGCGCATTAAAACTAATTTAAATATCATAAAGCTAAAACGCATATTTATCTTATAAATTCGTTATTAGCAACATTCATATTGTGTTTTTAAAAATTGAGACACAAAATATAAATAATTAAGAGGTGATTTACTATGTCAAGTTTTAAAGATTTAAGAATAGTTGATAATTTTTATCAAACAAGTGCGTTTTTCCCAATGCCAACAATTCTTATAGCTACAGTTGATGATGAAGGAAACACTACTTTAGGTGCTTATTCGCTCTGCTTTCCTTATTACATTGCTGGAAAAGATTATTATGCAATGATTCTAGAATGTCGAAATTCATCAAATACTGCTCAAAATATTTTAAAAAGAGGAAAATGCGCTTTGAATTTCTTGGAAGATTCCCATAAAGACTTTAAGCAAACTGTAAAACTAGGTTTCCCAGGTCAAACTTCTAAAGAAAAAATGAAAAACGTTGATTTTGAATTTGAAAAAGGTTTGGCTGAAGGAGAAAATCGCCCACTAGTTTTAAAGAAAGCTTATCAAGTATTTGAATGCACTTGGGATGATACTTTAGAAAATGCCTTTGAAGATAAAGTAAAAGTTGGTCAACTTGATGGAATTGAAGGACCATATAGAAACTTTAATGGTGTAACTTCAAAATTCGGTTGTCACTTTATTTTAAAAATCGACAAAATTTTAATGAAAGAGAAATTTTATAATGCCATTGTTAATGGAGTTAAAGCTTCTTCATTTCCTAGAGTACCAGTCGATTATGGCTATAGAGACTCCACTTATTTTTGGTACACTAAATTTAGAAAACCTATTAAATGCCCAATCCCTAATGTTGAAACAAACAATTTAGAATCTGTTAAATATGCAGCCAATAGAGCGGATCCTGATGTTAAATTTACAGAAGAAGCTTGCAAGATGATCGTTAAAGTACCAAGAGTATTTTTAAAAACAGTTTTAAATGGTTGTGTAAAATACGCTAAAGAAAATAACATCAAAATAATTGATGAAAAAGTTATGAAGGAAATAAATGATAAAAGGCGAACTGAAAAATCAAGAAGATAGTTTTTCTAGCTAACTTAAATCGAGCCTTGGAACTTAGGTTTATCCAAGGCTTTTATTTATAGCTAAAAGTCTTAATTATATTTAAAATCACTGCAATTCTTTAATATTTTGGCCAATAATTGATAATAAATAACAGTTTGTTTTTACCTTAAAAGCGTCTTCAACAAACTCTTTATAAATTGAAAGTTGTTTTTTATATTCTTCGTCTTGAATATCTTTTAATTTGTAATCGATTACAATTGCTTTATCTTTGTAAACTAGTAACAAATCAATGATTCCTCTTTTATTTCTCTTTTCATCAACAAATTGATACTCTTTAAAAATCTGGGCATCGTTTATATCAAATTTATTAACTAATTCAACAACGCCTTCAACTAATTTTCTTTCTCTTCTATCCTTTATAAAATCGTAATTTGGATTGATAAAAGAAATAATCTCTAAAAGTGCATGTAGATGAGTTCCATAGTTTAACGTTGATTCATCGCTTTCTTCATCAACATCCTTGCTTGCTTTATTTAAACGCGCTGCTTTATTAGCTTCGCGTTCAATGCTTAAAATCTCTTTGCCTTCTTTTGGAGTAATCTTATTAAACTCAATAGTATCTTGATAATTATAAACAAAATATTCTGCTAAAAGAGTATTCAAGAAAGTTAAATCCTCTTTTTTAATGAAGTCTAATAGCGTTTCGATAGTTTCTTCTTTTACATTTTTTAAAGTTAGATCTTTGTAGGCATAAAATGTGAAAACAAGATTAATTTTACTTTCTGAATAAACAAGCTTTTTAATTTTTACTAAAATTTCGTTATAAACTCGAATTGCTCCGCTATATAAAATTTCAGTTTTTACTGGCTCATCTACTATCTTTTTTGCTTTACTAACTTCAACTTTTGCTTCTTCTAATAAATTAATATTTTCTATTCCTTCTAAAGAATGATGATTTTTATAGTAGTATCTTAAAATTATATTTTTTAAGGCTTTTTTAAGTTTTCCTTTTTCATTTTCATCTTTAAGAAGTTTTTCTATATTATTTTTATAATTATCGATGTTTTTATCGATAAATGGATCTAAAGGATAAGAAATAAAAGCTTTAAAAAGGAAATCATCAAAAGTTACTCCATCCTTTTCATCAAGATAGCTTGCAAGTTCACTTTGAGCAATTTGTTTTGCCTCTTCTTCACTTACACTAACTTTAGCTTTTGTATACTTTAATTTAATGCGTTTTATATATTTTTCTAAAACAGTTTCATAATCATCAACTTTATCATCGCTAACAACAAAAACTAAATCCTCTTTTGCCCTTGTTAAAGCTACATAAAATAATCTAAGTCTTTCCTCTTTATCTTCTTTTAAAATTGATTTATCGCTTTCCAGTAAAAGACCAACAAGATTTGTCTTTTTATGTGGATCACTAAAGAAAGGCAAGAAGAAATATTCCCCATTTAAAACATAATAATCCCCATTATTTTTAAATGTTGGTTCTTTAAAATCAAATAAGTTTGGTAAATAGACGACCGGATACTCTAAGCCTTTAGATTTATGAATTGTAGTAATTGTTACTGCATTTTTTGCTTCAGTATAAATAACTTGATCCATACTAATTTTAAATTTACTTAACGATTTTAAATAAAGCACGAAATCATCTAAAGAATAGCCAAGCTCATCCATTGTTTTAGTTTTATTATAGAAAATATTATTCTTATCGATTGTATTAATCGCTTCGCTAATTTTAGAAAAAGCATTTACATATTTAAACTCGTTAATTACAGCATCAAAAAGAGAATTTAATGGGCCTTTTGCATAGTTTTTAGTTAAATTTTCAATCTTTTTAAATGTTTCATCATTCTTATAAGAGGTGCTAGGATCTTTAAAAAGTTCATAAAGTTTTTCATCGCTATATTCAAAAATAAACGACCTTAAAATAGAAATAAATAAATGCCTTACATTACTTTCATCTTCTTCATTTAAATTATCTTTACTTAAAAAAGAGATTAAAGAAAATATATTAATTAAAACATTAATTGAAGTATCGCTATTTAAATCTTCTGAATAAATCGCATTTAATGGAACATTCTTTTCTTTAAACACTTCTTCAAATAATTGAAAGTTAACTCCTTTATAAGTAAGAATCGTAAAATCTTTAAATGTACATGGTCTTAAAGCGTTTAACTCATTATCAAAAACAAGATAGCCGTCATTAATTCTTTTTAAAATATTGTCGCAAATTGTTGAAGCTTCACCTTTAATTTTGCTTTCCTTGTTATCCGAAAATTCTCCATCATCTTTAAAATAAATAGAACTATAAGGAATTTGAAAAATACCATGTTCAAGATTACTTTTGCCTTCATTATCATATTTATTATTTGAAGGAATAATCATATGGTCTTTTTTATAATTTGCTCCGCCAAAATCATCGCTCATTAAAGCAGAAAAGATATCATTAATTGTATTTAAAACTTCTTTTCTACTTCTAAAGTTTTTGTTCATATTAATCGCTTTTCCGTCAATATTTTGAGAATAAGCGTCGTATTTTCTTTTGAAAAGTTCAGGTCGAGCATTTCTAAAACGATATATAGATTGTTTAATATCGCCAACTGAAAAAACATTTTCATTTGCGATAAGGTTAATAAATCTTTCTTGAGACTCAGAAGTATCTTGCGTTTCATCAATCATGATGAGTTTATATTTAAATTTTAATTCGTTTCTAACTTCTTCACTCTTTTCTAAAATTTGGATGGCAAGTTTAGCGATGTCACCAAAAGTATAATATCCCGTGTCACTTTTAAATTTTTCAATGTCATTAAATGTTGGAATAAAAATATTATCAATTAAATAATTTAAATAAGCGATTTGATTATTTATATCTTCATCAAAATAGTCAAAATATAAGCAAGAAAAAGCATAGATTCTTCTATAATCTTTCATTAAACGATCTGTTTCTCTTTTTTCAAGAAGCGGATCAATTTCATAATCTAATTCTTCAAATGCCTTTTTTATAGCATCTCTTAAAGTAGATGGTTCAGGTAGCTCTTCTTTTAATTTAGTTAACTCTTCAAGAGAAGAAACGTTTAAAAAAGTAGAAATTTTACTATATATAAATTCACTTAACTTATTAGAACACAAAAAGTTTAAAGTGTTTTTAAAGTCCTCGATTGTTTTTAAACAAATTTCATTAGCTTTAGTAAGCAATGAAAGAAAATAATTTTTATTTAAAATATTTTTTTGATAATCCTTTAAAAAGATAACCGGATAATCTTTTTTATCTAAAATTTCTTTATAAACATCAATTAAAAATCCTAAGAGTTTATTATCGTTTTTTGTGCATAATTTATAAATAATCTCTTCAAAAATTGGATCTTTTTTTAAATATTGCTTTTCTAAATAATCCGAAATAGTGTTAGCAATCTTTACGTAAAGAATATCACTATCTAAAACATTAATGTTTTTATTAACACCAATTAAATGACCATATTTTTTTACGATAAATTGAGAATATGCATCAAAAGTTTCAATATGAGCACTATCAACAAAAGGAACAAGCGAAGATAAATTTGTATCTTTTCTTAAAGCTTCTTTTATTTTATTTTTCATGCTTGTTGCAGCATCATTTGTAAAAGTTAAAATTAAAAGTTCATCTAAGTTAACTTTATTATTAGATGTTTGACCTAAAATATTTCTCCTGACTCTTTCAGTTAAAACAGTTGTTTTCCCACTTCCGGCCCCAGCACTAACTATTACATTACCACAACTATTAATCGCGGCTTCTTGTTCAACTGTAAATTTATTCCCCATTATTCATCATCCTCCGCGACCTTATCTTTTTTAAAGCAAATGTCAAAGTCCTTGCAGAACGTGCAAGCAACATTACTTTTCCCTTTATAGAAAGGCTTAATATGAAAACTTCCAAAAGCTATTTTTTGAATGCTTGTAATTAAATTATCTTCAACGATTTTACTCATTTTAATAAAATCATCTCGTGATGAAACGCGGCTTCCTTTTTTACTTATAGTTGGTTTTTTAGCACTTGTTAAACTTAAACCTGCTACAAATTCACTTACACTTTGAGGTTCAGTCAATTTAATGTCAAAGTCTTTAATATCATCATATTGATTAATAAAAGCGCCATTATATTTTAAATTTTCAAAATCTTCTTTTTCTGGGAACATAAAATTATAAAAACGCCCATCATTAGCAACAATTCTTTCAATAAATATTCCATCAACATCTTTATCTTTTAAATCTGGATCGCTTGTTTTTTCTATTAAATAAAGATAAGTAGGAAGTTGAAGGTCAAGTTGATATTTAAAAACATTATTTTTACTAAAAGTGTCGTTACCAGTTTTATAATCAACTAGGAATAAATGGGAATTCTTGGTCTCAAGTATACTATCAATCTTTCCTTTTAAAGTAATTTTAATCTCTTCATTTTTTATAAGCGGGAATTCATCATCGCTAAAACTATAAAGTAGAATCTCTTCACTTATTTCAATGCTTTTTTCAGAATAATTCTTAAAAAAAGACATGTTTTCTTTATGAGGCAAAATAATCTTTTCGATAGTTTGTTTTAACTCAAAAAGGAATCTTTTAAGAAGAATTTTTTCTTTTTCATCTATTTCAACATTAAAATAATTAAGACGCTGAATTGCTTTTTGATAAGATTTATCAAAGTCAAAATTATTTTTATAAACGTCCTCTAATATAGCGTGAGTTAAAACACCATATTTTTGATAAATATTTTGAGAATTAATATTCCCTTTTAAAACATCATTAACAAAATAAGAAAAAGGACAAAGATGTATTTCTTTTAAATTTGTATATGAATATTTAACATTTTCATCAATCTTATAAGAATCAAATCTTTTAAATTCAGGATTAAAAGTCTTAATAAATTCACCATTAAAAGCTTTTTTATATTGAGCTAATTCTTCATTTTGAATTCCATTTCTTTTATAAATATCATAGTAGTTTCGATAATATAATTTAGAAACATCCTCGATAAATTCTTTGCTTAAAGTTTTATTTTCTTCCTTTTTATAATTTAAAGCTTCTAGATAATAACTTTTAGAATATTTACCACTATTATCTTTGAAATGATAAGAAATAAATGTAATTTTCTTTTGCTTTAATAAAGCTTCTTCTATTTTAGATTTCATTAAATTGGTTTCATCCAATGAATCAAACCCATTTTTAACTAAAAAGTCAAAAGAAAATAACCCATTATCTTTAATCACTTTAGGTAAAAAAGTATTATCTAAACCAAGAACATATAATTCTTTGTTTTTAGAAAAAGATAAAGAATTATTAAAATTTAAGGCGTTTACAAATTGCTCACTTGGTAAAACTTGACTAGACAAAATTTCTTTAAAATTAATTTTCTTATTTTTTAAAGAGTCAATTTCATAAAAAGAAAGTAGATTAAAAATACCTTGAAATTCACTTTCATCAAACTTTTCTTTATTTTCATTTAAGTAATTTAAGACTAAAAAATTATCATCAATTAATTGATATAGACTTTTGAAAATCTGACTATCTTTATATGTTTTATTGAGATTTAAATTTACTGGAACCTTTAAATTAGTTAAAAAGAGTTTTAAATAATAATCATATCGAGAGGTATCTAATATAATTTCATAATCTGAAAGATTTTTTCCTTCATAGACTTTATTTAAAACTGTATTTAAAGAATATTTAATTTCTTCACCAATATTAAAAAATTCATGATAGCTATGTTCGTTATTCATCTCAACAAAATCATCTATCTCTTTAAATTCATAATTTTTTAAATTAAGTGACTTAATTAAGTTTTTTACATAACTTGAAGGCGATAAATTAATAAATATAACCTTACGTAATTTAAGCAATTCAATAAAATCATTATTAACTTTTTTATAGCCTTTTTCTTCAATAAGCTTGCAAAAGCTAATTATTTTTGGATTTTCACACTTATTTATATCTAGAGAATAAAAGCAAAACTTACTAACTTCCTTAACTAGAGAAAAACTATATTTCTCAAAATAATGAAGGGCAAGTTTTAAAACATTTTTATCAAGATAGTTTCCATTAATATTTTTAACAAGTTCATCAAGAGTAAAATATTTAAAATTCAAAAATGTGTCTTCTTTTTTAGAAACAAAAAAGTAATCTTTAAGCTCTTTAGGGCCTACAAAGATTACTTCTTGATTTTTTATTACTTCTTTTAAACTCACATTAAGATTATATCAAAATTATAATTATTTTTTGAGCTCATCAAGAATTATTTTATTAGCAATTCCAGGGTTAACTTTTCCACCGGTTTTTTTCATGATTTGTCCCATGACAAAACCTTGTGCTCTAGTTTTACCAGCTTTGAAATCATCTCTTAAAGTTGGATTAGCTTCTAAAACTTCTAAAACAAGTTCATGTATTTTATTTTCATCATTAATCAAAACTGCTCCAACTTCTTTTTGGATTAATAAAGGTGATTTATTCTCTTTAACAAGTTTTTCAAAAATTTGTTTACCTTGAGAAGAGTTAATTTTCTTTGATTGTAAAAGCTCAACAAGTTCACTAATAAATTTAGGTTCTACTTTAAAATCTAAAATCGAAATAGCGTTCTTATTTAAATAGCCATTAACATCACTAATCATAAAATTCGCTAATGGTTGATAAAGTTTAGTAAATTTAGCGGCTTCATCATAATAATTTGCCATATCTACACTAGTTAAAATAATCTTAGCGTCAACTTCATTTAATCCATAGCTATTTAAAAATCTTTCAAGTTTTTGATCATAAAGTTCAGGACAAGTATCAATTGCATCTTTAACAAACTCATCACTTAACTTAATTGGTGGGATATTTGGTTCAGTGAAATATTTATAATCAGCAGCGTCTGTTTTCTTTCTCATTAAAACGGTTTCTTTTTTAGCTTCATCATATCTTCTAGTTTCTTGCTCTACTTCTTTTCCAAGTAGTAAAAGTTCGCTTTGTCTTTTTGCTTCAAAATCAATAGCTTTTTCAACATTTGCAATAGAGTTAAGGTTTTTAATTTCGACTTTTGTTCCAAATTTATCGCTTCCATAAGGTCTAATTGAAACATTAACGTCGCATCTTAAAGAACCTTCTTCCATCTTTCCATCACTAACATTAGAAAAAGTGACGATTTCTCTAATTTTTTCAACATATTTTCTAGCTTCTTCACCACTTCTAATTTCAGGTTTAGAAACAATTTCAATAAGAGGGATTCCTGCACGATTATAATCAAGTAAGGTATAATCACTAAAATGGTGTTGCATACAGGTATCTTCTTCCATATGAAGTCTTTCAATACCGATTTTTTTATCTTTTCCATTAACGTTAATGATTAAATAGCCTTCACTACCAATTGGTCGAGCTTGTTGAGTAATTTGGAAGCCTTTTGGTAAATCGCTATAAAAATAATTTTTACGATCAAACCAAATTTCTTGATCAATAGACATATGAAGAGCATTAGAAACACGAATTGCATTTTTCACAGCTTCTTTATTTACGCGAGGCATAGTGCCTGGAAAAGCCATATCAAAAGCAACAACTTCTGAATTAGGAGTAAGGCCAAAACCGATTGGAGCAAGTGAAAACATTTTTGATTTAGTTTTCATCTCAACATGGATTTCAATACCAACAATTGTTTCAAAATTCATATTATTTGCCCTCCTTTTTAGCGGCATAACTTGGATAAGTTAAATTCTTAAGCCCTGTTCCTTCTTCCATTTTTAAAGCCATATTAAATAAATTAACTTCATCAAAAGGCTTGCACATTAAATTTGCTCCAAGAGGTAAATCGTTTTCAAAACCAATAGGTAAAGTAATAGATGGATAACCGCCAAAATTACCAATAGCTAACCAGTTATCAGCAATCATAAAATCTTCATTAATGTCTTCACTAGATTTATTAATTAATGGAGCAACGCTTGGCGCGGCTGGACAATAAACACCATCATATGTTTCAAAAATCTTATTAAAAGTATTAACAATTAAATGTCTCGCTCTTTGAGCTCTTAAGAAAACTTCTTCTTGGTTTTCTCTCATAAGAGCATAGCTTCCAATAACAAATCTTCTTTTAATTAAAGCACTGAATCCTTTTGTACGAGCATTAAACATGACCTCGCTATATGTCTTTCCGCCATAATTTGGACCAAATTTAATACCATCAAGATTAGCGTCATTACTTGTTGCTTCTGCACAAGATATTACAATATAACTTGGATAAATTGCTCTAAGTAAATCAATATCTACGTCAATAAAGTCGACTTTTGCGCCGTTTTTTCTTAAAAACTCAATATTTTTATCAAAAGCTTCAATTACTTTTTTATCTGTAATTGAATTATAAATACCATTAATTACAGCAATCTTTTTGTTTTCAACAGAAGAATTTAAAGAAAGGTAATTATCTCTTGCTCTATAAGAACTTGTTGAATCATTTTCATCATGTTTTGATAATAAATCCATTGCAAGTGCACTATCAAAAACCGAACGAGTAAAATAGGCAACATGATCTAAACTTGGAGCAAATGGGAAAAGTCCAAAACGAGATATTAAGCCCCAAGTTGGTTTAAAGCCAACAAGACCAGCAAGAGAAGCTGGTTTTCTTACACTATCGCCAGTATCACTTCCTAATGCAAAAGGCACGATTGCATCACTTACGGCAACTGCACTTCCAGCACTTGATCCGCCAACAATTCGAGTATGTGATTTATCCCAAGGATTATAAGTAATGCCTTTATGACCGCTTGTACCAGTTCCACCCATGGCAAGTTCATCAAGAGTAGACTTTCCAATTAATATTGCACCAGCCTCATTTAAAAGTTTAATTACAGTAGCATCAAAAAGAGGAACATAACCATTTAAAATGTTACTACTTGCTGTTGTTTCATATCCTTTTGTTGAGTAATTATCTTTTGCTACATATGGAATACCGAAAAAATAATTATCTTTTGGGACAGGAAGTTTTGATAATTCTTCTGCTCTTTTTAAAGCGTCCTCTTCAATAAGCATTTCAAAAGCATTATCTTTATTTTCTTTTGCTCTTTTTAATGCTTCTTTTGTTAATTCAAGAGGACTAGTTTTTCCTTCTACTAAAGCTTTATGAATTTCTTCAATTGTTAAATCTAAATAATTCATCTTAACCTACCACCTTTGGAAGCTTGATTTGTCCATCTTTTACATCATGAGCATTTTTAAGAACCTCTTCTTGTTTTAAAGGGGTAATTGGCTCATCTTCTCTTAAATAAGTAATTGTAACATCAAAAGGAAAAGTCATTGGAGTAACTTCATCAACACCTTTAATGTTGTCAATTAACATTAATTGATGTTGAATAGCTCCAAATTCATCAAGTAAAGTATCGTATTCTTCATCTTTCATATCGAAAAGAAGACGATTAGCGGCATCTTTTAAGACTTCTTTATTAACTTCTTTCACTATCATTACCTCCTAACATTTCTTTAAATTCTTGCTCATTAATGATTTTAATACCAAGTTTTTTAGCTTTTTCAAACTTTGAACCAGGATCAGCCCCACATAATACTAAATCAGTCGCTTTAGAAACACTACTTACAACATGAGCTCCTAAATCCTCTAATATTTTACTCGCTTCTGAACGGGTAAATTCAACAAGTGACCCTGTTAATACCACTTTTTTATCAAAGAAAACGTTTGATTCATCAAATTTATTATTCCCTAAATAAATAGTGTTAACATTTGCTTCTTTTAATATATTAATTAATTCTATGTTTGACTTATCAGAAAAATAATCAACAATCGAATTAGCAACCACTTCCCCAATATCATTTATTTTTAATAAATCATCTTTTGAAGTGTGCATTAAATTATCAAGTGTATTAAATCTTCTAGCAAGTGTTTTTGCCATTTTACTTCCGACTTCTTTAATTCCTAAACCGAACAAGAGCCTTTCAAGACTATTTCTTTTACTAGCTTCTATTGCATCAAGTAATTTATCGACGGATTTATTGCTCCAGCCATCCATTTTGATAATTCTTTCTTTATGTTTATATATTTCATATATATCAGGAATAGTTCTAATAATTCCTAAATCAAAGAATTCTTGGCAAACCTTTTCGCCCATCGTTTCAATATCCATTGCATCTTTTGAAGCAAAATGAATTAAAGATTCAATGTTTCTTGATGGGCAAGATTTATTTTTACAAAAATGCATTGCATCTACTTTTTCTAAAATTGAACTGCAAACTGGACACTTTTCAATCATTTTAAAAGGTTTTTCACTTCCATCTCTATCTTCTTTTATAACCTTAACGACTTCAGGAATAATGTCACCAGCTTTTCTTAAAATTACAGTGTCACCAACCATCAAACCTTTTTCATTGATAAAGTCTTCATTATGTAATGTAGCTCTTTGAACTAGAGACCCGGCTACTCTTACTGGCTCTAAAACAGCATTTGGAGTTATTTTTCCAGTTCTTCCAACAGTGTAAATAATATCTAAAAGTTTAGTTCTTACTTCTTTTGGCGGAAATTTATAAGCAATTGCCCATTTTGGAGTTTTTGCAGTATAACCTAAGGTATCATATAAACTAAAATTATTTACTTTTAGGACAATTCCATCGATATCATAAGGCAATGCATCTCTTTTTAAAGTATATTCGTGAACATAATCTAAAATTTCTTTTAATCCTTTAACCTTTCTAGCTTCAGGATTAGTTACAAAGCCAAGTTCTTTAAGTTTTAATATAGCATCATAATGATTATTAATATCAAAGTCTTCAGCGTTAGTAAAATAATACCACCAACCATCAAGTTTACGACTTTTAGCAATTCTACTGTCTAAATTTCTAATTGAACCAGCCGCAGCATTACGAGCGTTAGCAAATAAAGGCTCATTATTTTTAGCACGTTCTTCATTAAGTTTATTTAAACTTTCTTTAGGCATATAAATTTCGCCACGAATTTCAACGCGCCCTAATAATGGGATGCGAGTAGGAATATCTGGAATTGTTAAAACATTAGTTGTAACATCTTCTCCTGTTGTTCCATCTCCTCTTGTTGCGGCATATTGAAGTTCACCATCTTGATAAACTAAAGACATAGCAAGTCCATCAATTTTCATTTCAGCTACAAATTCTACTTCTTCGCCAACTTCATTATTAACTTTATTTACCCAATCGATTAATTCTTCTTCATTAAAAACATCAGCTAAAGAAAGCATTTGAACACGGTGATTAATTTTATTAAAACCTTTTAAAACAGTCCCAATAATTCTTTGAGTTGGCGAATTTCTTGTGATTAGCTCTGGCCATTCTTTTTCGAGGCTTTCGAGCTCTTCCATTTTTTGATCATAAACAGCATCTTCAACACTAGGATTATCTAATACATAGTATTCTCTAGCGTATTGTTCGATTAGTTTTACTAATTCATCATGTTTTTTCTTTGCAGCTAAAAACTCCATAATTAATCCTCAATTTTTGAAAGTGCTTTATGAGATCCTAGTAACTTTTTATTACCAAAATCATCGAAAGTAACGTCAATTATATCTCCATCAACTCTAGTTACTGTTCCTTTTCCAAAGATATTATGATTACAACGATCATTTACATTCCATTTAATACCATTGCCGATATTAATTTCAGTAAAATCTCTAGCTGGTTTAGTTGACTTAACAAAAAGCCCATTACCTTCGACATTTTTCTTTGAATTATAATAATATAAATTCTCAGAATTTCCGCCTGAAAATTCCATTCCCATATAGGTGAAAGAAGGCATTTTAAGACCAGCTTCTTTTATAAATCTAGAAGGGACGTTAGTTGATTGACTGGCATAAGAATAATCACGATTTGAAGTCACATATAATCTTTTTTTAGCACGAGTAAAGGCGACATAAGCAAGGCGTCTTTCTTCTTCAAGACCTTCCTTGTCTCTTTCTTGAATTGCTCTTTGATTAGGAAAAACTCCATCATTTAACCCGATTACAAAAACATAATCAAATTCAAGACCTTTAGCAGTATGAACAGTCATCAAAGAAACATTATCATCACCTTTGATTTCATCTTGAGAAGTCATCAAAGTTATATTTTGTAAGTATTCTTCGAAATTACTATCTGGATGTTCTTTTAAATAATTACGAATATCGTCAATTAAAGCATGAACGTTTTCAAGTTTATCATCATCTTCTTCACTATCTTCAAGAGCTTTATAGAAATTTATGTTCTTTAAGAATTGATCTAAAACTTCACTATACGCTTCAAGATTTAAATTAAGTTTTTGACGGGAGGAATCCATTTTTTCAACAAGTTCTTCCATCTCTTTTAAAATAGAACTTTTAAGTGAACTATTATAAAGTTTTATCTTTCTAACATATTCAAATAAGGCTAGCCCATTACTACTAGCTTCTTGAGTTAATTTTTCGATGCTTTTATCCCCAAATCCACGTCGAGGAAAATTACAAATTCTTAAAAAAGAAACATCGTCTTTATCATTAAAAAGAAGGTGAAAATAAGCAAGAGCGTCTTTAATTTCTTTTCGAGCGTAGAATTTTAATCCGCCATATACGCGATATGGAATGCCTCTTGTGGTGAAAGCATTTTCAATTTTTAGTGAAAGATAAGAAGAACGATATAAAATAGCTACATTTTTATAGGCGAAATTCTTATCTGAATTTTTAAGTTCTAAGATAGTATTAGCAACAAAATTTGCTTCTGCAATAGATGAGTCAAGAGATTTTAAGGTGATGTCATCGCCACCACTATTATTAGTAAATAAATCCTTCTTAACTCTTTCTTTATTAAAAGAAATAAGTTTATTGCTTGCTTCTAAAATTTTAGTTGTAGAACGATAATTTTCATTTAGAATAATTGTCTTCATTGGAGAAAAAACCCTGTCAATGTTAAGGATAATTCCTTGATTTGCTCCTCTCCAAGTATAAATTGTTTGATCTGGATCACCAACTACATAAATACAAGTTGTATGATCAGTAAGTAGTTTTAAGAGTTCAAATTGAACATCGTTTGTATCTTGAAATTCATCAACTAAAATATGGCGAATTCTTTGAGTATATTTAGCTCTAACTTCTGGATAATCTCTTAAAATCTTAATTGTATAAATTAAAAGGTCATCAAAATCTAAAGCGCCACTTTCACTTTTTCGACGCTCATATTCTTTAAAATAATCTAAAAATACTTTTTCACGAGGGTTACTATGAGTAGTCAATTTTACTTGGCTAGGCAAAAGACTTTGCATCTTTTTAAAGGAAATATATTTATAAGCTTGCGTGTTTATATCATCAGTCTTCTTATACCCTTTATCAACACCTATCATTTTAATAAGTCTTAATGAATCATCATCGTCATATATTGTATAGTTTCTAGGTATTCCTAAATATTCCGCTTCAATGCGTAAAAAACGAGCACAAAAAGAATGGAAGGTTGAAATTGTTAATCCACTTAAATTAAAATCAGGCAGTAATGAGGCTGTTCTTTCTTGCATTTCTTTAGCAACTTTATTAGTAAAAGTGATTGCTAAAATTTCATAAGGTCTAACTTTAAAGACATCTATTAAATAAGCGATACGATAGGTTAAAACCCTGGTTTTTCCACTTCCAGCACCAGCAATAATTCTTAAATATTGTTCAGCACTACTGACCGCTTCATATTGATTTTGATTTAGTTCTTTTTGATAATTCATAGCCTAAAAAGTATATCATTTTTGCTCTTTTATTTATAGTTAAAGACGAGCAAAATTTGAGGAATTTTCTCTTCCCTCAAAATATTAAAAATTATATTTCATCTCATTAAAAAAATTTTAATTTTCTTTAGAATTTTTTTATTTTTTGAATATAAACTCCTTTATATTAGTGAAGAGATAATTCTCTTCGTGTTCTTTGACATAAATTCACTTAATCTTTTTCTTAATATAGATAATGCTGATTCTCGGGTTTCTATATATAGTTTTTTATGACTTCTTTAATAATATGAGTATCCGCGGTAATTATCATGTTTTTTAAAGATACCTAAAAGAATGCAGATATAACTTTACAATATTGTTGCTCCTTTTTATACGTCATTATGGGTCGAATCAGATTAATATCTATTACTTCTATCAATTATCATTAAGTGAAAATTATCTTTAGTTGGTTTATTACTCTTATTAAAAAGCCGCCTCATAATGAAGCGACTGATTATGGTATTAATCTATGCAATGTTTACAAAGATAGAAACAACAAGATAGATAATGTAAATAAATAAAGCAATGTCAATTAAAGCAACGATAGAAAATACAACAAAATTCTTTTTCTTCTTTTTAAGTTCTATGTCTTCTTTAGTAAGTTCTTTTTTAGGCTCAAGTATTACTTTTCTTTCGCCTTGATTATTTTCGCTTACATTATCATCGCTATAAAGAACTACTTCCTCTTCATGAGGTTTACGATCATCTGGTGTTAAGTATATGTTACTGTTTCTTTCGTCTTGCATATTAATATTTTAAACTACCTGGAGTACGTGGGAAAGGTTGAACATCACGAATATTTTGAATTCCAGTGATATACATTAAAAGACGATCAAAGCCAAGGCCAAATCCACTATGAATGCATCCGCCATATTTTCTTAAGTTGAGATACCATTCAAGTCCTTTATCATTACCGATTTCTTTCATTTTGGCTTCAAGTTTTGTAAAGTCTTCTTCTCTTTGAGAACCACCAACAATTTCTCCTTCTTTTGGAACTAATAAATCACAAGCGGCAACAGTTTTATTATCTGGATTAACTTTCATATAGAAAGCTTTAATTTCTTTTGGATAATTAATCAAGAAAACTGGTCCTTTTACTATGCTTTCTGTTACATAACGTTCATGTTCGCTATTAAGGTCCATTCCCCAATAAATGTTATTGTTTTCAAATTTATGTCCGCTTTCTACGGCTTTTTTAAGTAATTCAATGGCTTCTGTATATTCCATTCTTACGAAGTTTGCATTAATAACTTTATTGAGTTTTTCAATTACGCCTTTATCTATAAAGTTATCAAAAAATTGCATTTCATCTTTGCAGTTATCTAAAACATATTTAATGATATATTTTAAAAATCTTTCGATTAAATCCATATCATCTTCTAAATCTGCAAAAGCAATTTCAGGTTCAATCATCCAGAATTCACTTGCATGTCTATTTGTGTTACTATTTTCAGCTCTAAATGTTGGACCAAAAGTATATACATCTCTAAAAGCAAGGGCAAAACTTTCAACATGAAGTTGTCCACTTACAGTTAAACATGCAGATGAATTGAAAAAATCATTTGGATGTTTAAAATCGCTTACAACATGAAATACTTGGCCTGCTCCTTCAGCATCATTTGCTGTAATGATTGGAGTGTGTACATACATAAATCCTCTTTCTTGAAAGAATTTATGAATAGCAAAAGCTAAAGCATTTCTTACTCTATAAACAGCATTAAAAGTGTTTGCTCTAGGTCTTAAATAAGCAATATCTCTTAAAAATTCAAAACTATGTTTTTTCTTTTGAAGAGGATAGTCTTCAGCACAATCACCTAAAACAACAACAGAATCAACGTGTATTTCAAAAGGTTGTTTCATTTCTGGAGTAAGTTTAATCTTACCCTCGACTTGAATTGAAGAACCATACCTTACTTTTGAAATTTTGTCAAAATCCTTATTATCCTTGTCGTAAACAAGTTGAATATTTTTAAAATAACTTCCGTCGTTAAATTCAATAAAACCTACAGAGCCATTATTTCGATGAGACCTAACCCATCCTTCTAAAATCACATCAGTATCGTCTTTTAAATTATTATCATAAAAATCGAAAAATAATTTTCTTGCAGTAATATCTCTTTCTTGACTCATAGTAAGCTCCCTTCCACAAAATTATAAACTAATTAAAATTTTTTAAAATCTTCTATTCTCCAACTTGGGTCTACAGATACATCAAGTGGAGCAAAAATCTTTTCTTTATATAAATATTCGCCAACTTTACAAATCATTGCCGCGTTGTCTGTAGTGCACCAAATAGGTGGAATATTAACCTCAATATCGCTATCTTTAAATAATTCGACTATCTTTTCTCTTAAATAACTATTAGCACTAACTCCACCAGCAAGAACAACCTCTTTAACTGGGTAAAGCTCCGTCGCTTTTTTAACACGGTCTAGGACCATTTGAATAGCCACATCTTGGAAAGATTTAGCCATATCTTCAATCACAACTGTTTCATTATTTTGATCCATTTTATGTTTTAAATTTATTACAGCTGTTTTTAAGCCACTATAAGAAAAATTTAAACTTCCATCATGCATAGGTGTTGGTAATTTATACGTGTGTTTCCCGTTTTTAGCAAGACGATCAATTGCAACTCCGCCAGGATATGGAAGACCTAAGACACGAGCAACTTTATCATAACTTTCACCAATTGCATCATCTTTAGTCTCACCAATTATTTCAAAGTTTAAGTGATCTTTCATATAAACTAATTCCGTATTTCCTCCGCTTACAACTACCGCAAGAAGAGGGAATGTTAATGGTTTAATAAATTCATTAGCATATATATGCCCTGCTAAATGATGTACAGGAATAAGTGGCTTATTATAAATTAGAGCAAGTGTTTTGGCGGCTTGGATTCCAACATGTAAGGCACCAATTAGGCCAGGACCACGTGTGACCGCAATAGCATCAACTTCCTCTAATTTTATACCGCTTGTTTTCAATGCCTCGTCTAAAACGCATGCGATATTTTCAAGGTGTAATCTTGACGCTATCTCTGGCATAACTCCGCCATACTTTTGATGCACAGCGATTTGAGATGAAATAGCGTTAGCTAAAAGTTTACCTCCTCTAGTAATTGCACAAGCTGTTTCATCACAGCTACTCTCTATCCCTAAAATAACAAGTTCTTTTTCCATAAACTAAACCAGTCCCATAACCATATAAATGGCGTCTTCGCCATCATCATAATATTTGCTCTTAATTGTAATTTCTTTAAATCCAAATTTTTTATATAACGCTTTTGCGGCTTCATTACTTTTTCTAACTTCTAATGTAAAAAATGATATTTCACCACTTTCTTTTAATAAGTTTATTGCGCTATTAAGTAAAAACGACGCAAATCCTTTATTTCTTTCACTTTTTTTGATAGCAATTTGGTCAATTGTAGCTGAATCAAATGTAACCCAATAATCAATAAAGCCAATGACTTTTTGCTCGCTTTCTAAAATATAAAAATTTGAAACTGGATTTTCAGAAATCTCGTAAAGTAAATTTTCTTTACTAAATGGATTTTTAAATGATTCGTTTTCTATTACAAGAATAGAATCTATATCATTTGGAGTTGCTCTTCTGATAGTCGCTTTCATCCTTTAAATAAACCGCCTTCAAACTCAAAATGATTTTAACTAAATACTTATCACTCTTCAAAAGAAGCATATTTTTAAGACAATCGTTTCTCTCTGAAACTAAATCAATGTAGGAAGCATCGCCACAAATTGAAAAATCACGATGATCATTAACGTACTTTAACACCTCGTCATTATTTAATATTGTGTCTTTTATGAGCGCTTCATCTTTATTATAAACTGCAAAATAGCTTCTATTCCCACGAGCATTGATTAAGCAAATTGAAGTCTTTTCTAAATTAGCTAAAATATTTAACGAAGAAAAGGCATAAACTGGAAGATTTAAAGCATACGCAAAAACTTTAGCAATAGTAAGAGCAATCCTAACTCCTGTATAACTACCAGGCCCTTCACTAACTAAAATTTCCCCTACCTCTTTTGGCGAAACATTGTTTCGCTCAAAAATTTTATAAATTTCAGGTATCATCAATTCGCTTTGCTTTTGCCAGGCATCATAGCAAATCTCATCAATAATTTTATTGTCTTTAGCAAGAGCAACGCCTAATTCTTTATTTGCACTATCAAGAATCAAACTAACCATTAATTTTGCCTCCTAAAGATTCAATTATTTCCTTATATCTTGGGCTCAAAGAAGAAATAATTAATTTTCTTTCGTTTCCGCCAAGAGAATGAATTTCAATATTCATCGAATGAAAGGGAATCATTTCTTTGATAAATTCAGGCCATTCAATAACAGCTACTCCATCCCCTTCGATTTGTTCTTCAAGACCAATATTTTTCCCTTCAGCAGGAATGTCTTCAAGTCTATATGCATCGATATGATAAAGATTCAGCTTTTTATTAAAATAGCATTTTAAAATGTTAAAAGTTGGTGAGATAATCTCCTCTTCTATTCCTAACCCCTTTCCAATTCCTTTAGTAATAGTCGTTTTACCGGCTCCTAAATCACCATTTAAAGTAATAACCGATCCTGGAAAGAGTTTTTCAGAAATCTTCATCCCTAATTCAATTGTTTCTTCTTTAGATTTAGTAATAAGTTCACAATTCACTTAAATCACCTCTTTTCGTTTCTTTTAAAAACACGTTATAGTATTCCCTAATTTTTTTATCATCAAACGGAAACTCACCTTTTTCCATATATTCTTTAACTTGGTTAATGTTAAACCTTAAAATTCTATCGATGTCGGTGCCATAATTATATTTTTTGCGATGATAACCGTACTCTTTAACATCTATTAAACGTATATCGCTATTAGGATAAAGTTTTAAATCTAGATCATAATCTATATATTTGATTCTTTTAGAATCAATAACAAAAGGCGAGGCTAAATTAACATAATAAGTTAACCCACCTTTTTTAAGCATCGCAATGACGTTCCACCAATGATTAGTGAAAAACACCATAATAGCAGGCTCTTTGGTATACCAAATTCTAAAATCATGTTCGATTACTTTAGTTTTAGTGCTTGCAACAACAATATAATTTTCGGTTTGGTCAACAACGTAAACACTATCCCAAATTCGATGCATTCTTCCGTCATGCTTATAACCTTGAATTTCAATCCATTTATTTTTAAATGAGTTCATAAATTTATACCTCTTAAAAACAAATGGAATTTATTTTATATCATCAAAAATAGTTAAAACTTTCTTTAAATCAGCTTCTGTCCTTCTAACTAAATTAAAATCAAATTCATGCTCAACAGGTATATTCATGAAATCATCAATGTAATCAATTCCGATACTAGTTTTTCCAGGTCTTATTGAAATAATTACATCAATTAAAGTTTTATCAATTTCTAATTTGCAAATATCACGTATAACATCTTGTTTTAAAACTTTTCTCCACTCATCGTCATTAGTATAAATAGCGTAAGTGTCATTACCTTCAACTAATTTTAAATCATCAACGTCATCAATTGGGCGAGATAATTCACCACCTTTAATTTGCATAATAATTCTTTTGCCTTCTTGATTATAAGAATTTTCATAATCATAGAACTTACCTAAGAACATTGGAGAAAGACGGTTTTTAACAACAATATTTCCAGCTAAATCAGCAGAAACCAAAAGTTTGCCTTTATATTGAACACTTACAAGATTTCTACTTCTTGTATTTTTAAGATTTTTATAAAATCTTGCATCCATAAAAATCTCATCTTTTAATTGGCCTTGTGGTTTATAACTTAATTCTTTAAAATCCTCTGCGGAAAAAAGATAGTTGTCAATTTCACTATAAAGTTTAGAAATATAATCTTCTGCACGCTTTGATAACTTATTTCTTGCATAACGGTTAAAGCAAAATACAGCAACCAAAACCACAATCATGATACCTATTGAAACATAAGTCATAAATTGATAAGTACCGCTAAGTGTAATCATAAGAACTAATGCAGCAACTAAAACTAGCATTGTGCAAACAGTGATAATGGTACCAATTCTTCTTTGTTTTTTGCTTGCTTGAAAATATTCATTTCGAGCATTTTCAATGTTATTTTTAATAGTTTCTTGATCTGTACTTAAAGGAGTTGCTTTCAACTCCTCTTCTTTTTGAGAATTTGCCTCTATAGTAGCTTGAAGCTTATTAGTTGATTCTTCTTCAGCTTTTTGAGCTTCTTCTTGCTGCTTTAAGACTTCTTCCTTATCATACTTCTTTAATGGCATAAATAAACTCCTTTACATAGTTGCACATATTTTACTATAAAGAGCCAATTTACGATATTAAAATAATTTATTATTTTAATGAATCGTTAAGTTATTAACTTTTAAAAAACTATAAATTCTAAAAAACAATAAAAAATGACTCGATAAGGAGCCATTATTTAACTTTTAGCATTTTAACCATCAGTTCTTTCTCTTGTTCTAATTCAAGAAGAGCTTTTTCGAGTTTTTTGCGCTTTTTAATATCAGAATCCATTTTCAAAGTCTCAATATCATTATCACGCCCAATATAAATGCTTTTTACATTCTTATTTTCACGATATTTAAGGTAAACGTAAACATTTTCTTTGGCTTTGATTTTGACAAGACTTCCCTTTGGAAGTTCCTCAATCTCATCTTTGATTAACCCTATATTTTTCTCGGTCTTCTCAAGTTCTCTTAATAAAATATTCTTAATTTTCATAGTTTAATAAATCAATAAGATTGTACCATGTTTGACCTCGATTGTTGGAGAAAGATTTATATATTCATTGTCTATTCCAATTGGGTAATCATTAGTTAAGGTATAATTATCAAGCTCATACTTTAGATTCTTTTCACTTACCCCAGTGCATTTTTCAGATAGCGCAAAGAGAGATAAATACCCTTTCTTTTTCTTTTTTAAAGTAATCTTTTCATCTCTTAGCACAACATAAGTTTTACCTTTATGAATTAATTTCCCTGCAAAACCTAAATTTTTTACCTGAATTAATAATGAAATGTTAGCAAAAGAATGCTCCATTCTTTTTCCTAAGCTTCCTAAAAAAAGGAACTCTTTAAAGCCTCTTTTAATACCTTCTTTTAATGCAGACTGAGTGTCAGTATCATCTTTTATGGGATTTAAAGTTATTTTCTCAATATCATCTGGAACATCATTTAAAGAATCAAAATCGCCAATAAGAAGATTAACTCTAATGTTATATTTTTTTGCATGCTTGTAACCACTATCAGCACAAATTATAAAATCATCATCCAAAATCTTTAGATCATTTTTGTTTAATTCGCCGCCTGATATAATTACGCATCTACTCATAAATTAATTTTTATTATCTTCTCCAATCGTTCCAACTGTCTTAACAGGAAATAACTTATTAATCATAATAACAGGTTCTAACAAAAGAAGCATTCCTGCGATAGAACAACCGACAGCGCCTGGAACATAAGTAGATTGATAGATAAAGTTAGCTAAAAAATCATTAATTGGGTCATAACCATAGAGGATTGTTGCAGAAATCATATGACCTGCATAACGGATAACCATTACTGGGATAGCTGCTAATAAAACAAATATTGCGCTGTAAATAAATTGCATTTTCTTATATTTTTGAGGATCTTCTATATCTTTGTAAAATCTTATTGCAAAGTTAAAGAAAGTTCCTACCAAACCATATCCACTTAAGGCAACAAGATAATCAAATGGGAATGTTTGGAAACCATATCCATCAAGTAAGCAAGTCAAAAATCCAAAAATAAAACCACTAGCAATGAATCCTTTAAACGCGCCATATCTAATAGCGATTATAAAAAGAGGTAATGCACTAAAACTTATTGATCCACCATTTGCTTGAATTTGGATTTTTAAAAATTGATCTAAGACAACGGCTAAAGCAACTAAAATCGCTGTTTCACAAATTTCTTGGATTGTATATTTCTTGGCGCCAAAAATAAGTGAAAATACCACTAAAGCCATAATAAGATCAAATAAAGTAACAATAATACCAAATGTAGGTGAAATAACTGCGCTCACACCAGCATTTGCTAAGTCGATTACTCCAACTAAATAACCACCAAGCATATAAATAAAAATGTTAGCGATTATAAAAGTAAGAGAAACAGAACGAAGAATAAGCTTAATTTTTTTATCTTTAATAAAAACACCGACAATAACAAGTAATTCGCTTAAGATAAGAAAAACTAAACCAAAAATTAATAAAAACGATGTCCCGGTTAGAGTGTAAACTTGTCCACCAATAGTCAAGCTTCCTCCAGCCAAAGCTTCAACAAATGAAATAGATAATGCCGATCCATCGCTTAAAGTAATATCCGCGAATGGGCAAGCCATAGCGCATAAAACAGCAATGAAACTAAGTGAAAAAACTATTTCATTTAAATAAGTTTTTAGAAAGTTCACTAATTTATTCATACTTTCTCCCTTCAAATTAAAAACTCTACGCAAGCGTAGAGTATCTTTAAAAGAAAAAAATTCCTACGCTAGCATTACCTAGATCAGGTTAACGGTCAAGCAAGTATCATGCTTATCTCAGCCCATTCTTGAGCACCCACAAACATTATAAACAATTTTTCTAGAAGTAAAAGAAAAAATAATTTAAATTAAAAAGGCTAGATTTGCAAAGTTTTTATCAAAATTCACAGGTAAAGATTAATTTACTCCTTTATACAAAAAGATATTTTTTCCGTTGCTTTAAACAAAGTTTGATTTTTTTCTGGTTTTAAGTTTCTTATTTTTTGATAAATCATCTTTAAATCTAACTCATTATCTAAGACCACTGCTAGCCCATGTCCGCAAAGATATTTACTAACTTTTTTATCTTTTAACTTTTTTATACTATTAATATAGTCATTAAAATTACGTGAAGGATCTTCAAAAATATCAACAACACCTAAATAAACGGTGTCGCCAGTATAAAGGTATCCTTTATCTTTCTCGTAAAAGCATACAGAGTCTTTAGAGTGACCTGGAGTTTTAATTATTTCAAAACATCTATTCCCAAAAACAAAATTATCGCTTTCAAAAAATTTAAAATTGTTTATCTTTTTCACTTTGTAAGTATTTATATCAAAATTTGGAGGATAATTTGAATTACCACCATCATCTATCTCTTTTCGAACATCTTCGTCTTTTAAATAGTAATTTTTCAGTCTATCTGAGCAAGCATCTGATAGATACACTTCATGAATTATTTTTTCATCATAACCACCAAAATGATCATAATGAGCATGTGTTAAATATAATTTATTAATTGTTACATTAAAAAGTTTTTCTAAATCCAAAATAAAATTAGGGTAAATGCCTGATAAAGAATCAATTAAAATTGCTTCTCCTTTTTCGACTATAAGAAAACAATTTGCATCATAACTTATTTTAGATTCCTTAATAGCGTAAGTATTGTCATCAACTTTAATTACTTTAAAAAAGTTATTAAACCTATCTTTTATTTCATCCATATTATTTCTTTTTCGTTATTTGCCTTTAAAAATTCATTTGTCTTTAAAAAACAACCAGAGTTAAACCAACCGCCCTGATTAGCACTTAAAGGCGAAGGATGAGCTGTTTCGATAACTAAATGCAAAGAATTATTTAAAAGTTTATGATACTTTTTGGCGTTATTACCCCACAACAAAAAAACTATAGGTCTATTAGTATTATTGAGCTCATTCATAATGTCATTAAAAAATAAGTCATATTCTTTAATTTTGTGACTTAATGGTTTATGAGCAACAACCGTTAAATAAGGGTTTAATAAAAGCACACCTTGTTTTGCAAGATAAGTAAGGTCGCCACTTTTTGGCAATTCCCCACTAATATTAAATTCATTCATAATTTCTTTGAATATATTTTTTAAACTAGGCGGTAAAGCAATGCCTTCTTTAACGGAAAAAGCAAGACCCATAGCCTGCCCAGGATTAGGGTATGGATCTTGCCCTAAAATAACAACTTTAACGCTATTTAAAGGAGTTAACTTAAAAGCATTGAATAATAACTCCTTTGGAGGATAAATTGTTTTGCTTTTATATTCTTCGCTTAAAAATTCTATTAATCGATTGAAATAATCTTTCTTTTCGATTTTCGAAAACACATCATTCCAACCATTATTTTCAGCAAAAAACATTGCAAATCCCCACTTTTTATCTTTTTAATTTATTAGATTCAATTAAAGTATGAAAGACTTCATATAGTGATTTAAGTGCTAGCCAAGAAGTAATATTGTTTACATCTAAAGGTGGAGCTACTTCGACTATATCTAAACAAGTAACATTCAAATTGGCAATTAAGCCAGTTAAAATAGCTACAGTTTCAAAATTCGTTAAGCCAAATGCTTCTGGGGTGCCTGTTCCTGGAGCATATGCAGGATCATTTGCATCAATATCATAGCTAAAATAAACCTCGTATTTGCTATCGCGATATTTAGAAACTAATAATGTTAAAAGAGCTTCAACACCAAGTTTTTTAATATCAAAACTTTTAAAAACATCTAATTTTGGATGTTTCTTAAATGTCTCTATCTCTTGAGCTTCAAATCCTCTAATGCCTACCATTGTGATGTTTTCATCTTTATAACCATATTCTAATGCTCTAAATATTGGGCAAGCATGAGAGTATTTGCTACCATCATAAACATCACATATATCTGGATGTGCGTCCATATGAATGATTACAGGAGTCTTTCCTCTTCTAACGCAATCATCAAAAAAGGCTCTCTCGCTAGCAATAGCTATAGAATGGTCTCCGCCTAAAATAACATGGAATCCATCCTTTGACAAAAGTTTTTCCTCTATATTTTTCTTAAGATTTTCAAAATTATCGCCGTCAAAATCCCCTAAATCAGCTATTTTAACTTTTGTTAAGTTATTACCAAGCATATCGAGTGCTGGTAAATCATAGCTTAATTCACGCATGACTTTAGGAGCAAGACTTGCGCCTTTACCTACACTTGCATTTTTATCGTAAGGTACACCGCAAAGAAAAACATTGGCTTCTTCTTCGCTTTTTGCCATTAAATCTCTGAATTCATTCATTGTTAATTAGCCTTCTTAATATTTTCTTTAATATTTTTATTTGCTCCAGCTGAATATTTATCAAGTGTCATTTTATTTCTAATTTGGTGTTGTAGGTTACATGGTCCGCCAATACAGCCGCCTTCGCAAGCCATACCTTCAAGGAAATTGATGTCATTTTTAGGATTTTTGAAAGCAATTAAAGCTTTTTTAACATTTTCCATTCCATCAACTGCTTGACCTTTAACAGTAAATTCAACACCTTGTTCAGCAATTGCTTCATTTACTGCACTTGATAAACCACCACATTTAGCAAAACCTCTTCCAAAGAAGGATCCGCCATAGTTTCCGTAAGTATCTTCTGGGAGCTCAGCAATATTTATTTCTCTAGCATCAAAGAAAGCTTGTAATTCTTCAAAAGTTAAACATGAGTCGACATATGGTCTTACAGATTCATGTTTAATTTCACTCTTCTTTGCAGTGCATGGCCCAATAAAGATAACTTTTGCACCTGGGTTTTTGCTCTTAATATATTTAGAAACTGCATGCATTGGAGATGGTGAAGTTGAAATATATTGAGCAAGTTCAGGATAGAATTTTCTAATATATAAAGCAAAAGCTGGGCAACATGATGAGGTCAATTTTCCTCTTTCAATAAGTTCTTCACTTTCACTTAAAGCAACCATATCAGCTCCAAGAGCAGCCTCAGCAACATCATAGAAGCCTAATTTTTTAAGAGCAGCAATGATTTGACCGTTTTTGTATTCGATGAAATTACCACCAATTGAAGGTGCAACTACTGCAAAAACTTTATATTTTGTGTTATTTTCGCTATTTTTCAATATTTCAATAATTTCGCTAATATAACTAACATCAACTATTGCACCAAATGGGCAAGTGTAAACACAAGCTCCACAGTGAATACATTTAGCATCATTAATTTGAGCTGCGTTTGTTTCAGGATTTGGTGAGATAGCTTTTTGTTTACAAGCTCTTTCACAAGGTCTAGTTCTATTTTCAATAGCACTATAAGGACAAGCCTTAGCACACATGCCACAGTTTACACATTGGCTCTTATCAATATGAGCTCTTAAGTTCTCATCAAAAGAAATACATTTTTTTGGACAAGCCTCTGAACATCTATGAGCAATACATCCTCTACAAGCATCACTTACTGTAAAGCCACCAAGAGGACATTCGTCACAAGCAATTGGAATAACTTTAATTACATTTTCACCCATCTTTGAATTATGAAAAGTTGCAATCTTAATTCTTTCTTGGATAATTGCTCTTTCTTTATAAATGCAACAACGCATTGATGGTTTAGGTCCTGGAATTACTTCTTTTGGTATGTCATAGAAAGATTCTTTCAAATCCCCCTTGTCAAGATGCGCAATAATTTTTCTTAAAACGTTGTATCTTAATTCTTGAACTCGCGTATCAAACTTTGGCATATTTTCTAATTCTCCTTAATTTGTCTTAAAAGGCGCTTAAAGATTATTTCTATTAAGCGCCTTTTATTATATATAACCTTTTCTAATCCTTAAATCTTTGATTTTCCTTTAACGTAACCAGTATATGCTTGTTTCATAATTTCTTGCATATCTTTTACTAGAGGAATTCTTGGGTTACATGGTGTACATTGATCTTCAAAGGCTCTGTAAGATAATTCTTCTAAGCTATCCATCCATTCTTTTTCGTCAATGCCTTCTGCTTTGAAGTTCATCTTTTCGCCACATTCAACACCTAAGTCATAAATAGCATCAGCAAGAGCTCTGACTCCTTCTTCAGTTGTATTGAATTTGAGTCCTAACAATCTAGCGATATTTGCATATCTTTCATTAGCATCATAAACATTGTATTTTGGCCATGTACCGAGTTTTTGTGGAATTTGACCATTATACATGACTACAAATGGTAATAAGACTGCGTTAGTTCTTCCGTGTGGAACATGGAATAAGCCACCAATCTTGTGAGCCATTGAGTGGTTCATACCTAAGAATGCGTTTGCGAATGCCATACCAGCCATTGTGGAAGCATTGTGCATTTTTTCACGGGCTTCAAGATCGTTTTTACCGTTCTTAACACATCTTGGTAAGTATTTAAAGACCATTTGAGCTGCTTGAATTGCAAGAGCATCTGTATAGTCTGTAGCAAGCATACTGACATATGCTTCAAGAGCGTGAGTTAAAACGTCCATACCAGTATCAGCTGTGACTGAAGCTGGAAGATTTGTTGTAAATTCAGCATCAACAATAGCAATTGTAGGAGTTAATGAATAATCGGTTAAAGGATACTTTTTACCATTAGCTTTATCGGAGATAACAGCAAATGGAGTAACTTCACTACCAGTACCGGAAGTTGTTGGAATACAAATAAGTTTGCTCTTCTTTCCAAGTTCAGGATATTTGAAAGCTCTCTTTCTGATATCCATGAATTTTTGTTTTAAATCATCGAAGTTAACTTCTGGGTGTTCATAGAATAACCACATACCTTTAGCAGCATCCATTGCTGAACCACCACCTAAAGCAATGATTGTATCTGGTTCAAATGAACTCATAAGTTCGCAACCTTTTTTAACTGTTGTAATATCTGGATCTGGTTCAACATCTGTAAAGAGTTGAATTGTTACTTCGTTTCTTCTTAATTTAAGTTGATCAATAACTTTTTGTAAGAAGCCAAGTTGAACCATTGATTTATCAGTAACGATGAATACTTTATTAACGTTCTTAGCATCTTTAAGATATTGGATGCTGTTTCTTTCAATGTAAATCTTGCTAGGAACTTTGAACCATTGCATATTATTTCTCCTCTTTCCAATTCTCTTAATGTTAATTAAGTTAATAGCACTAACGTTACCACTAACACTGTTATGTCCATAAGAACCACAGCCAAGTGTCATAGATGGCAAATAGGAGTTATAAATGTTACCAATTCCACCGAAAGAGGTTGGTTGATTCCAGATGATTCTGCAAGCTTTCATTCTAATGCCGAAAGCATCAACTAATTTTTTATCAGATGTATGAATACAAGCTGAGTGGCCAAGACCATTAAATTCGACCATAGCTTCTGCTTTGTTAAATCCATCTTCTGTTGAATTTGATTTAATTAAAGCTAAAACTGGTGAAAGTTTTTCTCTAGACATTGGTTCTTCTGGTCCAACTTTTGAACATTCAACCATTAAGATTGGAGTTTCTTTAGGAACCTTAAATCCAGCTCTTTCAGCGATTTCCCAAGCTGGATGTCCAACAATTTGTGGGAAAACACCAGTAACAACACCATCTTTATTTGGTTGGAACATTAATTTTTCAAGCATTGCTTTTTCTTCTTTGTTACAAAGATAAGCGCCATACTTTTTAATATCTTTAACAAATTCGTTATAAATTTCTTTATCAATAATAGCAGCTTGTTCAGAAGCACAAACCATACCATTGTCAAAAGCTTTTGACATTAAAATATCGTTTGCAGCTTGAGCTACATTACATGTTTTTTCAACATATGCAGGAACGTTACCAGCACCAACACCTAATGCAGGTTTTCCACAGCTATAAGCAGCTTTAACCATTGAGTTACCACCGGTAGCAAGGATACATGCAACGCCTGGATGTTCCATTAAAGCGGTTGTAGCATCAAGTGATGGGTGTTCAATCCATTGAATACAATTTTTTGGAGCGCCTGCTTCAACAGCAGCTTTTTCAATAATTTTTGCAGTTTCAACACAGCAGTTTTGTGCATTTGGATGGAAACCGAAGATAATTGGGTTTCTTGTTTTAAGAGAAATTAAAGATTTGAAGATAACTGTACTTGTTGGATTGGTAACTGGAGTAACACCAGCAATAACACCAAGTGGATCAGCAACTTCAGTAATTCCAGTGACTGGATCATCGCTGATAATACCAACAGTTTTTAAATGTCTCATTGCATTGGTAATATATTCGCATGCAAATAAGTTTTTAGTACATTTGTCTTCAAAAACACCTCTTTTGGTTTCTTCAATTGCAAGACGAGCAAGATATTCGTGATGATCAAGAACTTTTGTTGAAACTTTAGCAACAATATAATCGACTTGCTCTTGATTAAGCTTTTCAAATTCGTCTAAGGCTTGAAGACCTTTTTTAACTAAGCCATCAACTTCTTTGACTGCTTCAGGATTTAAAACTTTATCCATTTTTTGACCTCTCCTTCTCATTTTTAAAATAAAGTTCATAGGATAAGACAGCTAGGGATGTAGCGAGATTAATGTTTGAAACAATAATGTCTCTTGGTACATTAATTTTAGTTGGAGCAAAATTCCAAATTGCTTTGATTTTTGCTTTTACTAGTGCATCCGTAACCACTTGGGCTGCATATCCAGGTACAGTTATAATACCGATATTAGCATCAAGTTCATTTAATTTTTCTTCGCTTAAAGCACTAATATCGTAAACTGGCTTTCCATTAACTTCTTTGCCTTCAAGTAAAGGATTATTATCGAATGCTGCGACAATTCTTAATCCGAAATCCTCAAATCCTTTATAATGCAAAAAAGCAGTACCTAAACTACCAACTCCGACTAAAACAGCGTTTGAAATACTATTAAAACCTAAAATTGTTTCAATATCAGAAATTAATTGTGATATTTTTCTTCCTTTGTTTGGTACGCCGCTTTCTGAGGAAATAGAAGCTATATCTTTTCTAACTAATTCATTGTTTAAATCTAAGCAATCGGCTAAAGTTTGTGAATTTACAGTCTTTAAGCCATTGCTTTCAAGATTTTTTAAAACCCAGAGATAATCTGGTAAACGATGTAATTGGTTTTTTGTAAGTTTCTCTTCTCTCATTCTCGTAAGTCGGTATTTTTTTACCGAAATAAATAATATCTAAATCCTGCTTTAATTAAAAGCAAAATTTAAACAAAAACGCTTATTAAAATAATGAAAGCGCTTACAAAAACACTATATAAAAATTAGATTAAGAAAACAATCTTATTTAATTAGCGCAATCTTTAAAATAATTTGCAAAACATCCAGTGATTAAGGCTAGAGTTGTTAGAATTGCTGTAGCATTTACACCGATAAATAAACCTAGATTTGTTACTAAAACTCCAGGCATAAAAATATGATAGAAGAAATAAATTATTTCAATTCCAAGTAAAATAAACGTTCCGATTAAAGTGTGTCGCATCGATCTTGCCGCGACAATATTTTTGATGCACCAACTAGTAACCCAAACAAATGCCACTAAATAAAGAATAAATAATGATGCATCAAAACTATTAACAATACTATTCACACCATTAAAAGCAGCTTCAAATTCGGCACTACGTGTAATAACGTCAAAAGCAAGAGCGCATATTAAGATGACAAAAAGAGCAATATTAATAATTGCTGCAACCAAAATAAGTAATCTTCCTAAAAAATTTCGCATAGTAAATAAAATGACTATTTAATTTTATTCATTCTATAACCTACGCCTATATCAGTTCTAATTAACTTTGAAGATTTATTATCACGGCTTGTTTTCTTTCTAATACCAGCCATAAAGACACGTAACCCGTTTTGATCTTGCCCGTCTTTTCCCCAGACATGATCGATTATATAGTCGTAAGTTAAAGTTTTTCCTAAATTGTACGCAAGTAAAACAATAATCTTATATTCAAAATTTGTGAAATGAACTTCCACTCCATTTATGTATATTGTTTTAGCATCATAATCGATAGTTAAATTTCCATTTATAAATAAATGTTTTTCTTCATTTATTAAGTATCTAAATTCTTTTCTAATTCTAGCTTCTAATTCAGCAAGATTAATTGGTTTAACCATATAATCATTTGCGCCAGCATCAAGAGCTAAAATTTTAGTTTCAATTAAATTTCTTGACGAAATCACTATGATAGGTAAGGTATTGTTAAAACTACGGATTGTTTGAATAAAATATATTCCATCGCGATCTGGTAAATTCAACTCAAGAAGAGCCATATCAACAACGTTTTTAATACAAAAGTCGATAGCTTCTTGAGCACTATCAACGGATGCGACTTTATAACCGTGTTCTTTTAAATCGTTCCTAATTCGAGTTTGCCAAACTCTATCAGGTTCAACAATTAAAATTACTTTTTCCTTATCCATAACGTAAATTATTATAACATATCTTAATGATAGTATAAGAAAATAAAATTTTCTGAAAGTTTTATGAAAATGAAAAAAATCTTGCTTTTATTTAGTTCTTTTTATTAAATTCAATAAACTTTATAATGTTATAGAGGAAAACCAAGTGAAAAAATATAACTTTAATGAATTCGAAAAATACACAAAAAAAGACAAAATTTATCTTATTTTTTATTTATCAATATTAGTTTTATCTTTAGCAATGCTAGGTTTAAATATTGCTGTTATATGTATTAACCAAAACGATTATGCTTCGATTGCTTTTATAGCAATTTTTTCAGTTGTCACACTTTTTCTTTTGTTTTTATTAGCTAAATATTTAATGATTCCTAAAGATGTATTGTCGATTAATTATGACGAAGAAACAATCACAATAAATAAAAGAATTGGAAAGCCAACCATAATCAAGCTAAAAGATATAAGTGAAATAAAAACTTTAGACAAAAAAATGTTTTTTAATGTTATTAATCTTGGAAGTTTATATTTCATCACAGCCGATAAAACATATCGAGCAAAATATCTTATTTCGCCAAAATATCTAGCAATAACTTTAAATATTTATGTAGCTACAGCAAAGGAAGAAAAAAATGGAACTAACTAAAGGAAAAATTTTAAACGAAAAAGGAATATTAAACGATCAAGGTTATTCTTTTGAGAACTTAAAACTTTATAACAAATCAAACGTTCCTTCTATTTATAAGTCAAGAGTTAAAGAATGGGATTATTACTCCTTTTCAAATGAGAAGATGGCATTTTTGCTTACCATAGCCAATAACACTTATATGTCTTATGTTAGTTGCTCTTTTGTCGACTATGAAAACAAAACGCACGTTACTAAAAGTTATTTAAGTTTAGGTGGAAGTAAAATTAAACTCCCTATCACACCACTTCATCAAGATATTGAAATAAAAGATTCTCGTTTCTATATTAGTGTTAAAAAAGACGACATTAATACCAAAATCATTGCAAAACTCAATAATTTTCTTAAATCCAAAGATTTAGTATTGAATCTTAAGGTTACTAACAAAAACCAAGGAAATGGCATTTATATGCTCCACCCTTTCAAAAACAAGCATCACTTCTATTACAACTTTAAAGAAAATTTGCTAATGGCTAAAGGAACTATCACTTTAGGAAAAACTAAAAACGAATTTGAGGGATGTGGAGTATATGATTGGGGAAGAGGCATCTGGCCTTATAAAACTGAATGGTTCTGGATTTCCCTTAACTCGCTTAAAGGTATTGGCTTTAATCTTGGATGTGGGTTTGGCTCATCTTTAGAAAGTGAAAATGTTGTTTATTACAACCATACAAAATATAAACTTGCTGATTTAATACTTGAAGCTCCAAAAAATAATAAAGGGAAAATAAACTATTTAGAAAACTGGCAACTCAAATCAAGTGACGGAAATATTGATTTAATTTTTACTCCAATTGTAAATCGACATGACGCTCTTAATTTTGGTCTATTTTCTACTACTCAAAATCAAGTTTTTGGTAAGTTTAGTGGAAAAATTAAAACAAAAGAAAAAGTGCTCGAATTTAACGATGAGTTAGGTTTTATTGAGCACTTTAAAAATCGTTGGTAGTTAATATTAAAATTCTTTATTTCTATAAGCGGCTCGAGCTAAGAAAAATCCGCCAACAAATACTCCAACCGCAATAGCTAAATAAATAAAAGTTATTAAGGAAGAAATCAAAACATTATCAAGACCAAACATTATATATAATCCAAAAACTGCTGACTCAAGAATAAAAGTTAAGATTGTGGCAACCGATGTCCAAATTCTTCCTTTTACACTGCCTAAAAAAGTACAAAGAACCAAAGAAACTATAATTGAAATTAAATATCCAGAAAAAACATTAATAAAGAAATATATGGAAAGTAATGGGGTTGCATAGTTATTTTGAAGAAAAGATAAGAAAATACAGGCCAAAAGAGTTAAAAATAGACCAGGAATAGCTACTACGCCTCCAAAAACCGTCTTTTCAAGCACAATTACATCTCTTTTAATTCCACTAGAGATAGCAAATTTATCAAAATTGCATCTTTCGTCTTGTTGGAAACTTAAAGCAATTCCACTACAAGAATAAATTGGGAAAATACAAAAATAGAAAAATGAACTAAATAAAGCACTTTGGAGAATTTCAAGATCATTTGGAGTCTCTTCAGGCATTCCTGTATTATATCCATTTCCACTTCCACCATTTTTAAAAGCGAAAATTTGGAAGACAAATAAAATACAAAATAACAAGCAAAGCAAACAATTAGAAATGAAATATGATTTAGTTTGCAATATGTCTTTTAAAAGCAATCCTTTAATCTTTTTCATAACGTTTTCCCTTTAATTAAGAATATTAAAATATCTTCTGTGGAGGCTTTTTCTACTCCTATTAATTTCGCGTTTTCTTCGTTGTTTTGTAATAAAACATCGTAATTCTCGCCTATTTTCTTAAATCTAATGATTTTAAATTTATCAAAAGAGTCAAATTCTTCTTCTGAAATTGAAAGTTTTAAAAACTCATTTTCAAGAATCTTTTTCTTTTCATTTAATATGATTTTACCTTCGTGAATAAAAATAAAGTCAGTACAAATTTTTTCCAAATCAGAAATTATATGAGAAGAAATTAAAATCGTATTATTCTCCTCTTCATTTATAAAGTCGGATAAAAGAGTACAAAATTCATCTCTTGCTATCGGATCTAAACCATTCATTGGCTCATCTAAAATTAAGATATTAGCATTATGACACAAAGAAATAATAATATTAAATTTTGCTTTCATACCTTTAGAAAGTTCATGAATTCTTTTATTCTCATCAATATTAAATTCCTTTAAGTATTTGAAAAATTTATTTTCATCCCACTTCTCGAAAGCATTCTTTAAAATTCTATTAATAAGTTGAATTTTTAAATTCGCAGGAAGACATATTTCATCAAGAGTAAACCCAATGCTTTCTCTTTCTTCGCTTGTTAATTCTTTATTTAATTTACCGTTAATATAAATATTTCCTTCATCAACCTTAATTAAATCAGCAATAGCTTTCATGGTTGTTGATTTTCCACTACCATTTTCGCCTACAAAGCCATAAATATGACCGCCTTCAAGGTTAAAAGAGATTTTATCTAAAGTAAAAGTTTTATATTTTTTTACTATGTTTTCAACTTTAATAAGTTCGCCCATATTAGTTATTTAAACCTTTAGCATTAAAGAAAGCCAAACAAGTTAAAGTTTTGGCGTCCTTTATTACGCCTTGTCTTACTAATTCATTTAATTCATCAAGTGTAAACTCTTCAACTTCTAATGCCTCATTTTCATCTAAATGTTGGTCACCTTTTTCGAGCTCGCTAGCAAAATAGCAATAAATAATTTCATTGGTATAAGCACAGCTTGGGTAAATTTCTCCAAGAAAAACAATCTTATTTGCACTATATCCAGTTTCCTCTTCGAGTTCACGAGTTGCCGTTTTTAAAGGGTCTTCATTAGGATCACATTTGCCAGCAGGAAATTCATAAATTACTTCGTCATATGGATAACGATATTGCTTCTCTAAAATAAATTTACCGTTAGGAAGTAAAGCCATAATACAACTAGCTTTGCAATGGCTTACATATTCTCTATATGATTCATGTCCATTTGGGCACAAAACTTTATCTTTATAAACATCAATAATCTTCCCTTTATAAATCAATTCAGAAGATAACTTTTTTTCTGTTAAATTCATAATTTCCACCTTCACAAAAAATATTCTATCATATATAAGAAAATAAATATTAAACTTATGGTTAACATTATTGATTATCTTAAAAAATATGGGAATGTTTCGTTTAAAGACGAAAAGTTTAACGAACTTGATGCTGCAATTTTTGCTCGTCTCAGTTACATTGATTTTTCTGATTTTATTAAAGCTAGGAAATATTTTTCTAAAAAAACCTTAACAAAGGTTGCTGCAAACATTCTTGCTCTTCAAGACAGTTCGCTCTTTAGATTAAAAGAAGACAATATTTTGTTACAAGAAGTAGCAAATTCCACCCGTTATGAAAACATTTACGTTTTTGCTTATGTAAAAGAAACTAATCAAGCCAAAGTTAAGCAGTTTTCAGCCATTAGTTTTTTAAATAAAGATAAATCAAATAATTTTTTAATTATCTCTTTTAGAGGTACTGATGGCACCTATACAGGATGGAAAGAAGACTTTGAAATGTGCTATAAGCCTTTTATACCATCCCAAAAAGAAAGCGAAAAATACGTTAAAAAACTCACAAGATTTTCTTTGAATAAGAAAATAATTTTAGTTGGGCACTCAAAGGGTGGAAATTTAGCTGTTTACTCATCGATATTTTTAAACCCTAAAAAAGTTCAAAGCGTATATACATTTGATTCTCCTGGTTTTAATAAGTCTTTTTTAAATGAAGAAGGTTTTAAACATATAAAAGACAAGATTATCGCTTTTGCACCACAAACCTCTATAATTGGACGTCTATTATATCAGGATTATAAAATAACAATTGTTGATTCTGAAAAAGCATTATTCAATCAACATAACCTTTACAATTGGAATATTGAGGAAGTTCAGTTTAAAAAGTTAGATAAATTCACTTACCTTTCAAATAAGATTGATGACGTCGTCAAACATAATTTAGAAAAACTTAGCTACGATGAAAAAGTTGAGTTTGTCGAATCACTTTTTGGAATAATCAAGGAAATGAGCAAAGATGATGTAATACAATTTGAAGACAACCTATGGAGCTTCTTCTTGCGTTTCAATAAAATTTTAAAAACCAAAAGCGAAGAGACTAAAAAATTAATTTATTCAATTTTTAAAAAAGACAAAAACAGCGAGCCTATAAAAAGGATAGAGCCACTTAAAAATAAAGATTCTAAGATAAAAGAATTTTTCAATCGCTTTAAAAAAGAAAAAAGAGATATTCCGGATATTATTGAAAATGAAATAGATAATTAATTATTTCTCCTAGAAAAATTGACTATAATATTTCAGGTATGAAAAACGTTTTATTAAATTATTTAAAACAACTGGTTATACTAATTTTAATTGGTACATTATCGGGATTACTAGTTGGATTATATCAATTAGGAATACAAAATATAGTCAGAATATCAACCTTTATGTACTCATCAAAGGAGCCTTTTATAATTGTTATTTTGATATTTTTGGTTAGTTTTTGCGCTGTTTTTAATAATTTTATTATATTAAAAGATAAAAATATTGATGGTTCAGGCATTCCATCCATGAAGTTAGCAAGGCGTAAAAAATTGCCTATTTCTTATTTAAAAGATATCCCATATCAAATATTAAACTCTTACGCTTCCACATTTACTGGTTTTACTCTAGGAAGCGAAGGTCCTTCAGTCGTTTTAGCAAGTAAGATCAGTTATGGCGTTAATAAAATATTTACAAACAAAAACGAAACTTATGATGAATTAGCTGAAGGAGTCGGATTTGGTTCTGCCTTTCTATCGCCATTAGCTGGTTTTTGTTATTCCGTCGAAGAATCTTTAGAAAGTAAACTAACACTTAACAAAATAATTAGTGCTCTAATTATGATAATTAGTGCCTACTTTATTACTACGCTCATTAACCAAAATCATCTTCTAAATTTAGTTTCGTTTAGTCAAATTAGATTAAATGATTGCTATATTTTCCCTTTTCTTTTGATAATTAATCTTGTTGTTTCTGTCTTTTTTATTAAATTAATGCTATTTTTGCGAGCCTTTTTCATAAAACACAATGATAACAAATTAGTTAAATTTCGATCTTTGCCCTTATTCTTACTAACTTTTATATTAAATCTATTTCTCTTATCTTTTATGCAATCAGGAGGGAAGTTAATCGGAAACGTTAATAACTACACCTCTCTTGTCCTGCTTTTTTCTATTTTACTTCTTCGCTTTATGCTAACTGCTATTTCAGGAAGTGGTGATGTTACAGGTGGATTAGTTATACCTATTATGGCATTAGGCGCGATAAATGGACAAATCGTATCCGTTATTTCTACTTCACTATTTGGATTGGAACCTAGCTTATACCCATTAATAAACTTAATATCAGCCTTGATGCTATTTTCTTTTACAATACAAACGCCATTTACATCAATTGCCTTATTATTTTCAACGATTATTTATACTACAAATAGTTTCTATGATAGTTTATCAGCCTTGCCTTTATTTACGCTTACACTTCTTCTTGGCTATTTAATAATGACTAGATTGTTTAAAATCAAATCTTTATATGAAGGCATGATAGATGTTACGAATAAATATAATAAAAGCGAGAACCACTAGGTCCCCGCTTGATTTTATGGATTTGGTATAAATCCAATCAATAATTATCCAGCAGAATAATTATTAGTAATTTTAAAGTTTATTTTTTTAAAGACTTAAGCATTAATTCATTTAAATTCTTAATGAAAGTCGCTTTATCTTCGATCTCAAAGCCTTCAAGAATCATTGCTTCATCATACAAGACACTTGAATATTTTTGAATTAATTCCTTATCGCCTTTATATTCACTTATAGCCTTAAATAATTCATGATTTGGATTTACTTCTAACACCTTACTTGCTTTGGCTTTTTCATCGCCTGGAACTTGATTAATAGTCTGCTCCATATTTAAAGAAAGTCCGTTTTGCGTTGAAATACAAACTGGTGAATCAACAAGTTTAGTAGACAAACTTACTTTATCAACTTTATCGCCAAGTGATTCTTTAATATTGTCTAAAAGCTCTTTGTTTTCAGCTTCTAAAACTTCAAGTTTGCTTTTCTCATCATCAGTCAAAGCATCTTTATCATGAGAAGTTATATTTTTAAATTCAACTTTCTCATATTCATTCATCATAGTAAAAGCAAATTCATCAATATCTTTTGTTAAAAATAAAACATCAATACCATCTTTTTTAAACTTCTCAATTTCAGGAAGTAAGTTAATTGATTCAACGCTTTTACCGCTAGCAAAGTAAATATACTTTTGACCTTCTTTCATGTTCTCTTTATAAGTTTTAAGGTCAATTTCTTTTTCATTATTTAAAGACTTAAATACAAGCAAATCAGCGAGTAAATTTTTCTTAAATCCGTAACTAGAATAAATGCCATACATTAAATGATCGCCATATAATTTATAGAATTTAAGATATTTATCATAGTCGCTATTTTTTAAGTCTTTTAAATTCGAAATAACTTTATTTTCAATTGTTTCACTAATCTTTTTAAGACGTGGGTCTTCTTGAAGCATCTCACGAGAAATATTTAAAGTTAAATCATTTGTATCAACCAAGCCTTTTATGAACTTAAGATAATCTGGAACAAGTTCTTTAGCTTTTTCTTTAATAAAAATGCCTTTGATATAAAGCTTTAAGCCTTTCTCATAATTTTGAGAGTATAAATCATATGGAATATGTGAAGGTATAAAGATTAAAGAGTTAAAACTTACAAGGCCTTCAACATTTAAATTAATTGATAAAAGAGGATCATCAAAGTCTGCGAAATTAGCTTTGTAAAAGGCATTTAAATCCTCATCCTTTACTTCACTTTTATTCTTTTTCCATAAAGGAATCATCGAGTTTAAAGTTTTAATGACAGTCTTTTCTTCTCCATCTGTAAAATCCTTGTCATCCTTACTAACTTTTTCGACAACTTTCATCTTGATTGGATATCTTACGAAATCACTATATCTTTTAACAAGCGATTCAATTTCATAATTTTCTAAATATTTATCGTAATTTTCTTCCTCTTCATTTTTTCTTAAATGAAGAACAATTTTTGTTCCGCTATCACTTATATTCTCTTCATCAATTGTATAATTTGTTTCGCCGTTACTTGTGAAAACATAGCCACTATTTTCATTAACAGATTTGGTATGTACTTCTATATTATCAGCAACCATAAAAGCACTATAAAAACCAACACCAAATTGTCCAATAATATCAAGTTCGTTCTTTTCTTTGGCTTCTTTAATCTTATTTAAAAAGTCTTTGCTTCCGCTATGAGCAATAGTACCAAGATTTTCAATAAGTTCTTCTTTGCTCATACCTATACCATTATCAGTAATTGTTAACGTACGATTAGCTTTATCAACATCAATCCAGATTTCATAATTTTTACCAGGTATTTTGCCATCACTAGTTAACTCTAAATATTTATATTTATCAATTGCATCACTAGCATTAGAAATTAGCTCTCTTAAAAATATTTCTTTATTTGAATAAATAGAATTAATCATTAATTGAAGTAATTCTTTGCTCTCAGCTTGAAATTCTCTTGTTTCTGCCATGTTTATCTCCTTTTAACATAAAAATTGATAGGTTTTTAAGCCTATCAATTCAAGATTCTTCTCCTTTATTTGATTTCAATTTTTGCAGGCTCTTCAGTTTTCTTAACTTCGCCAATTACTGGAAGTGTAATGGTTAAAACTCCATCGTTATAGCTTGCATTGATATCTTTTTCTTTATATGAATCACCAACATAGAATGATCTAGACATAGAACCATAATATCTTTCTTTTCTTAAAAATTTTCCATGTCTATTTTTCTCATCATTTTCTGTTTTTACAGTATGATCAACTTCAAGATAACCGTCTTTAAGCTTTAAACTAATATCTTCTTTTTTGGCGCCAGGAATATCTACCTTAATTACATAGTTATTATCGACTTCTTGAATATCAGTCTTCATAACATTATTCTCGAATCTATGGTAGGCTTTTGGTACTGCAAAAAAGTCATCAAAATCATCAAAGAATGGATCTCCCAAAAAACTTAATTCATAATTTTTTCTACTCATAATAAGTACCTCCTAGCACTCTTCTTATCTAAGTGCTAACTATATTATAGTTTAGAAATTAGCACTGTCAATAGGCAACTGCTAATTTTTTTTCGAAATTTTTAAGATGCTAAAAATTAAACTTTTAATAATTTTTATTAAAGAATTAAAGAGTCTTTCATAAAAATCACCACTATTTTAATTACTTTTATAAATAGCGAATTTATGATACATTATAACTACACGAAAATTTGAGGTACAATAATGAGTTTTAAATTAACAATCAATGGGTCAACCCATCTCTTTGATAAAAAAGTTGAATTACTAAGTTTAACTAACGGCGATAAAGATATAATTTGCGCAACTGTTAACGGGCGTGTGAGAGAGTTAAACTACGACGTTTACTATGACGCCGATATTCGTTTTTTGAAAGTAAATGATCATGATGCAATGGGAATATATGAACGCGGAATCCGTTTTATTTTTGCAATGGCAACACATAATTTATATCCTGGATTAAGATTTAGACTAACCTATAGCGTTTCACGTACAATTTATGCTCAAATTGATTCAAAAGACTCAACTAAATTTTTAACTGAAGATATGGTCAACAATATCGAAAAAGAAATGCATCGAATTGTTGATGCTGATTGTCAATTTAAAAGATTAATTAAATCTAACGAGGAAGCAGAAGAAATTTATAAAAAATTTGGTCTTTACGATAAACTAGAAATTCTACCATATAGAAAAGAAAAAACCGTTCACTTCTACGACTGTAATGGCTATTACAACTATATGTATGGAAAAATGGTTCCAAGTACTGGATATTTAAGGAAATTTAATTTAATTTTCTATACACCTGGTCTTGTTATTCAATATCCTAGAAGCGAAGTTGCAGGCGAAATTCCAGAATTTAAAGATGAACCTGTTTTTTCCGATTCTTTAATACGAGCTCAAGAATGGTCAAATCTTGTTGATCTTTCAACGGTTTCACATATTAATAAAAGAATTAAAGAAAACGAACTTAGTGCAGTTGAATTAATAAATCTTTGCGAAGATCGCCACTATCGTATGCTTTGTGAATTAGGCCAACAAATTGAAAATAATATCAAAAAAATTCGACTTATATGTATTGCTGGTCCTTCAAGCAGCGGAAAAACTACTTTTGCTGACCGTTTAACAGTCGAATTAAAATCTCGTGGTATAAATCCTGTCCGTATTTCAATGGATGATTATTATAAAAGAAGAGAAGACGTTCCAAAAGATGAAGACGGAAATTACGATTTTGAATGCACTGAGGCATTAGATATTAAACTTTTTAACCAAAATCTAGTCGCCTTATTAAACGGACTTGAAGTTAACCTTCCTTCATTTGATTTTAAAACTAATGATAGAATTTTTAATCGTAAATTAAAAATAGGTCCAAACGACCCAATAATTATTGAAGGAATACACGCTCTAAACGAGCAAGTTACTTCTTCAATTCCAAAGTATTTAAAATTCAAAATTTATATTTCGCCTCAAGCCCAAATCAACCTTGATAACGAAAATCCTCTTTCATTAACTGATATTCGTCTTTTAAGAAGAATTGTACGTGATAATGAATATCGTGGTAGCGATGCTGAAGAAACAATCTCAATGTGGCCAATTGTTAGAAAAGGCGAATTCAAACGGATTTATCATACACAAGAAGATGCAAATTATGTTTTCGACTCGTTCTTAAATTATGAACTTTGTGTTCTTAAAAAGCATGCTCTTCCACTTTTACAAGCCATAGATAAAGAAGGTGAATATGGCCCTGATGCTGAAAGATTAATTAATCTATTAAAATATTTTAAAGATATCGACGAAAAGCGGATACCTTCTAACTCATTATTAAAAGAATTTATTGGTGGTTCTTGTTATCGAGACGCTAAATAAGCCTTAAGACTTATCAGTTTTTGCTTTATTTCTAATTAAGAAATTCTTTTGTAAGACAGCATAAATTTCGTGAAGTTCTTTTAAATAAACTGACTTCATGTTTTCGTATTGCTTAACTACTTCAGGTGAATTAATTGTTTTATAATAAGCTTCAAAAATTACTTCTAAGCGGAAAAAAGATTCATAAAGATTTAATAGTGTAATCTCAAAATAATAAGACCTTCTTGAAAAAAGTAATAAAGGCGAAGAATGAGCAATCTCACTTGCCATTTCATATACCTTTGAGTAATTAGAAAGTCCTGCAATTCGCTCTACTCCATCTCTAAAATTGAGTTTTAATAGTGTTTCGCCATCTTTAAATTCTTTTGAACTATATAAATATCCATACTCGATAAATTTTTTCATGTCTTTGCTTTTTAAGCCATGTTCTTTCATTTCGCTTTTAATTTGCTCGAATATTTTATCTACTTCTTCTTTATTATTGATTTGATTTCGATAAGCTAAAGCATATCTGATATGTTTAAAGTAACTATCAAACATTTCTGAACCGTTTTTAACAAGACAAATCATTATACATTCATTTTCATGTAGGGTTCTCCAAGTTGAAAATGCTTCAGTTTCAAATCCATCAGTAAGCAATGTCAAAATACATTTACCCATCTTAAGAGCTTTTATGAGCATATCACGTATTAAAGATGCATTACGGTCATTAACTTTACTGCTCTCTAAAGTTCTTAAAGAAAAATTAAAATAAAGATCTAGCGTTGAAATTGGAGGATTAAATTTATTTAAAAACGCTTCAGATTTAAAGTTTAATTTCTCGTTTGTTAAGAATTTATCAGCACACAACGATCCGATAACTTGAATATCGTCATCACTTTTTTGAATTTTAGAGCGATCTTTTATGCCATGTGTAAAAAGATAAAATTTATATTCGTTAATGATATATAAAATTACAACATAATGATTTACATAAACATTAAAGCGATCATTGCCTTGAGTTAAAACATCACTAATTGTTTCAATCACGAGTTCATAAAGTTCATAAAGGTTATCAAAATCGGCTTCATCAGCTAATTTCCTATCCTTCAAAAAATAAACAAACGTTTCTTTATTAAGCATGGATTTCTTCATGCCTTGATTATATACAATCTTTTATATTATTGCCTTAAAAATCGTATTTTTCGGCTTTTTAAGCTTTATATTCATCAGGAAAAAATAGTTTATTTTGTGCAATACTTTTATAAATTACTAAAGGTTTTCTTTTAAAATAGAAACATATTTTTTCTATTGGAGTATTATCCGAAACCAGCTCAGAAAGCTTACTAATTTCATTATGTGTTAATTTATTACCTTTAAATTTAAACGCAGATGCAAAACGATAATAATGAAGAATGTCCTTATAAATAGCCACTCTAGCAGATTTAGAAAATAACAAAGTATAATATTTAACTCCATACTTACTTTCAACATAAGCTTCTTCAATTTCGATTCCACTCATCGTAGCTAAACTACCAACAGATAATCTTTTTTTACCATATTTATTTAAAGTAATTACTTTTAAACTTGATAAATATAGCAGAAAAGTATCACGGTCTACTTCAGGAAAGTTACAAACTAACAATATCGAATTTAGTTCCAAATACATTTGTTGAAAGGATAAACTGCCATCTTGAACGAAATCCCTTATTTTTTCGTCAATGAAAATGGGCTCAATAAAATACATACACTCAAGTCCCCTTGTTAAACAAAATTTAACAAGACAATTATCGATATTGAAGCTTGATTGCTTGTTAAAACTAAATTAAATCTAGCATGAAATGACACATTTAGCAATCATGACTTTAAAGCGACATTTGCTATTTTCCCTTATTAATCATACTTTTTTAAATAAAAAGCAAGCAAAGCCAAAAGGAAATTCAAAAATTAAACAAGCACAAATATTTGCTAATTTTTTTCGTTAATTTAAGGAAACATTTCTCAAATTATAAGAATTTAAAACTATAAATGAGATAAAAAAGAAAAAACCGCTAGTATAGCGGCGACAAAAAAAGCCCGGCAACGTGTTATTCTTGCATTTCTGCTACCTTCACCACTGC